>Ga0210382_10000639_pt1 | contig 12302 bp, 13 predicted proteins | sample PLMedo_FD_155452 | JGI IMG/M metagenome (GOLD analysis project Ga0210382, IMG submission 155452) | Groundwater sediment microbial communities from an aquifer in East River, Colorado, USA - PLM0_60_coex redo | ecosystem: Environmental > Terrestrial > Soil > Riparian zone | place: USA: East...
AGAGCATTCATTGCTCACAAACAGGCCGGTTATAGTGACGCAGTCCGACCTTCTTTCGTTATCCCTATTACCGTTGCAGCAACGGGGAAGTCCTTATAGTGTTTGGCTTCACTGCGAGCGAAGCGAGTCAGGTGGAAGCCATTGTTAGCCCGACGGCGCTCACGCCTTCCTGAACAGCGTCGCGAAGTCCTGTTTGTGCTCCTTGGACGATCCGAGGGCGGCGATGTCAACCGCGTAGTTCGCTGCCGCCAGCAGCCGCTCGTTGACGAAGCTCTTGCCGCCGTCCTTTTTCTCGAACGCGAAGTAGGCCGCGAGCACGCGAACGCCTTGCTTGTTCAGCGCCCGAACCAACGGAACGAAGTCGCCATCGCCGGTGACTAGAACAGCCACATCGATCTTCTGGCCCAAACCGACCTGCAGGGCGTCCACGGCGAGAGCGACGTCGACGCCCTTCTCGCCCTGCTTCTGCGACATGGGCAGATACTTGGGCTCCACGCCGGCGTGCATCAGGTCGTGGTACATATTGCGATCGCGCTTCAGCTGATCGAAAGTCGCGTCCTTGGTTGTGAAGAGACCTTGGTACCATGCTGCGTAGACGACCTTGTAGCTCGCAAACCCCTGCTCTCGCAACCCGATGAACTTCTCCAAGAAGTGATGTAGCTCGGGGAAGCGAAGCCAGCCCAGCTGCCGCTCGTGGTAGTAGTAGTGCTGGGCGTACGAGAAGAAGGACCCGTCGTAGAAGACGCCCAGCCTGCAGATCGCTCCGTGCTCCCCCATACCGGTTCCTCCCCAGTTCGGGCTAACGTGTCCCAATCACCCGCGCCCGCAAGTGCACAGCGTGCTTGCGGGCGTCGCAGTGGATTGGGTGGTTAGACGTCATCTCCTCACTGGCCACCAAACCGCACACCGATAGCCTCGCAAAATACGCGTTGTCCCTTGGCCGTAACAGTGACGGCGCGCGTGCCTTCAATGCGCCGTATCCAGCCTTCTTCCAGGCTGCGTGTGCACAGTGCCGTTGCGACGGCACCAGCCAAGTGCGATCGTCGTTCGCTCCAATCAAGGCAGGGTCGGCAAAGGACGCGGGCAGTCTTGCCGCGGCCAGCTGAAAATGAAGTGACATCGATGCCGATTCGCCCGAAAAGCGCGACCCCGGCGTCAGTTACCACGCCAGCATCGTGTGACAACTCCACGTGACCACCGGCTACTAACGCGTCCGCGAGTGCGACGCCGAGATGGCCGGCGAGATGGTCATAGCAGGTCCGCGCCGCGCGCAGTGCTGCATCACGAGGACCGGTTACCGGGGCAGGTCGCACCGTATCCAATCTCGACGCAACCAGCATGATGCTTTCCATCATCTGAGCGACTGCCGGCGAAGCAAGCCGGTGGTAACGATGTCGGCCCTGCTTTTCGACTTGCACGAGGCCGGCGGCGGCCATTTTAGCGAGGTGCTCGCTCGCGGTCTGAGGGGTGACGTTAGCGACCCGCGCAAGTTCAGACGCAGTCAATGCGCGCCCATCCATCAGCGCATGCAACATACCGACACGCGCGGGGTCGCCGGCGAGCGAAGCTACCTCAGCAAATCTGGCGTTGTTTGACATGTTATTTCGAGGCATGAGCTTACGCCATTCGCGGTCTGGATGCTTCGGTTGCCACCGAAACACTTTTCCCCTTATTGGAGGCACAGTGTCGCCACGTACCGAATGCAGGGGATCGATTGATGATGAGCGGGAAGCGAACCAGCGGATTCTACGAATGGTGCGTGGTCCACGCCGAATTTGTGCTTGGCGTTTTTGGACGAGAACCTGGTTTCTATGGAGCGGCAATGTTTTGAGTGTCATCCATGAATCGTCTGGTCGGTCGCTCGTGCTGATCTCCGCAGCCATCGGCAATTGTTCGTGGATCGCGCATTACGTCGTCAACAAATTAGTCTGGAAAGCAGGATGCTTGATACAAACGTCATTGTCGTCGTAGCAAGCACTTTTTTACTCGCGGGCATGGTGAAGGGGGTAATCGGGCTCGGCCTGCCAGCGGTTACTCTTGGTGTGCTAACAGTTGCGTTCGATCTACCCAGCGCAATGTCCCTGCTACTGGTGCCATCATTCGTGACAAATCTCTGGCAGGCATCGGTCGGTGGTCATAGTAAGGCGATCTTGCTTCGGCTCTGGCCGTTTCTCGTTATGGCCACCGTGACGGTTTGGGTTGGCGCCCAAGCGCTAACGCGCATAGACCTTTCGCTGCTTACCGCGCTTCTTGGTGTTCTACTCGTAACATACTCGATGGTGACCTTGCGGGGAATCCAACTGACAATCCCCGCACGTCACGAGACATGGGTCGGTACGTTGGTTGGAGCCGCGAATGGGGTTCTGACTGGTATGACGGGTTCTTCCGTTGTGCCAGGCGTGATGTTTCTTCAGGCTATCGGGCTCCCACGGGACATGCTCATCCAGGCAATGGGAATGTTGTTTACGGCGTCTACTTTGGCGCTTGCGGTCGCATTGCAAAAAGCCAACATTCTAACTATCGAGCACGGCATTCTTTCCTTCGGTGCCGTACTTCCCGCAATACTCGGGATGATCTTGGGTCAACGTGTTCGAAGTACTCTGTCCGAGCGACGGTTTCGAAAGGTTTTCTTTGTCGCGCTTCTGGTTCTCGGCGCTTACATTGTTGCTAGCGCACTGGCATCCTTTACGTAGCAACCGTTCAGCCGAGCAGTAATTAGGGCCGGGGTCACATTTCTGGAAAAGCGGACCCGGCCCTGTTTATTTTGCTCATCGAAGAAGCCATCTGCCGATCGTGGTGACAAAGTATCCTGCAGGCACCGCCGTCAATTCTTGCCGGTGTTAACCGCCAGTTGAGCGTCGAAGGCTCGCTTGTAGGCGGGCCGCGCTTCGCCGCGGGCGAGATAGGCGGCCAGGTTTGGAAATTCATCCAGAATGCCCGAGGATTTCAGCCTGAGCAGCACCGACACCATCAAAAGGTCGCCCGCGCTGAACGCGCCATCGAGCCAGTCGGCATCACCCAGGCGAACGGAAAGTTGGTTTAGCCTGCCGCGAACGCGATCCTCGACCAGAGGCATACGCTGCTTGGACCAGGGCTTGTCGCCCTCCAGGAGTCTGGCGTTTGCGAGTTCAAGGATCGGCGGTTCCACCGAGTTGAGCGCGGCAAACATCCATGTGATCGCGCGCGCCCGGGCATTGGCATCGTCCGGCAGCAAGCCGGCATGTCGCCCGGCGATGTGAAACACGATCGCCCCTGTCTCGAACAGCGCGAGATCGCCTTCCTCATAGGTCGGAATTTGGCCGAAAGGATGAAGCGCCAGATGCTCGGGTTCCTTCATCGCCCTGAACGAAACAAGACGAACCTGGTAGGGTTGGCCCACTTCTTCCAGCGCCCAGCGAACGCGCGTATCACGCGCCAACCCCTTGCCGCCATCCGGTGAGCGTTCAAAGGCGGTAATGGTGATGGTCATCGAGAGGCTCCTCCTTGGCCAGGTGGTTGTAACCCGTGTCCACAAACTAATTTGTTACCTATCTCCCCGGCCGGTCAGGCAGCCGACCTTAGATAGGGTAGCCCAGACCTCTTAATGTACAGAGTGCATCCTCCGGCGGATCGGGGATGATGCTCTGAACCAACCGGGAGGCGTAGCCAACACCCCGCAGAGTACGCTCGGACTTCGTCGGCAAACTCACCCTCGAGGACGAACAACTCGGCACCTTGCTCATAGGAGATGATTCCAAGGTCTACTTGCGGCTTCCAACGCTCGAGGCGCATCAGGTCCGAGAAGCCGGCTTGCTGGTAGAGCGGCTTGTGAGCTACGGCCGGAATCGAGCTAGGCTGCCACGCGAGCTTGTGGGTGTCGACGGTTACGTGGCGTCGTTCGCGACCCGGGAATTGCCTTAGCTTCACGAGCAGGACGCAACCAGGTTCCGAGAAGGGGGTATGGCGAAAGCCTTCCGGATTGAGGAGAAACGTGCCCGCGGGCCAGTCGCCATGTTCGTCGGAGAAGACGCCCTCGAGCACCAGGATCTCCTCTCCCTCCGGATGATCGTGCGCCGGAAACCTCGAAGCCGGCTCGTAGCGCACGACAGACGTGACTTGGCCCGATTCCGGAGGACCCACCAAGTGGACTCGCTTTCGCCAGACCGACCCGCTCGGACTCGACGCCCACTCCATCAGAGTCGTGTCGGCGACGGCTCGGACAGAAAGATTTCCGTTGATCGCCTCGCCCATCGAGTTCTCTCCTTCGCGAGATCTGGTCAGCGATCATCGCAGGGACGAAACCTTGACCGGCATCCGGTTCACGGTGCCAGTTCGCATTCGCCCTGCCGCGCTGCCTCAATGCGTTGGGAAAAAGTCATGTTCTTACCCCCCATCGTGACCTCGAGAACACCCACGATGCGGCCCGGATCTATGTTCAACCGCGCGATTCCAGTCGCGACTTGCGGACTCTCGCAGACGAGAAGATAGCGAATTGTGTCGCCACGTCGGTTCTCGTTGCCTAGTTTACAGCCCTGAAGCGACGGGTGATGAAGGACTGGGAACACGGGAGGGAGTTCGTAACTGCGCAGACAGCGACGCTCCCGGGTCGTGGCGTACCGCAAGTTCTCCTCAAGATGAGGCATTACGATTTGGACCGTGATCTCATAGGTGCCCGGCTGAACTGCTTCGTCCAATGCCCACGCAGCTGTACAGAGCCATGAGGCTGCCATCAGCAGGGCAGTGCGCGGGCGGCGCGAAAGCCTACAGAATGAGACCAGAGAAGGCACAACTTTGGCGAGGCCTAACGTCGTGGTCAGCGGCGCCGATAGGCGTCCGCTGCACCTAAAGTTAGACTTGTGATCGGTACGCTCACGGTTCTAGTTTGAGTTTGTCATCGATCTCATCCAACCAGCCGCCACCTACTCCTAGCTGCCTGCGTAGACGGGCTAACTCCTTGGAGCTATCTGTCATACTCTTCGACACTTCTGCAGTGAGTGCTTTGGGTGCTGTCAGTTTGTTCGCGGTAGCGAAACGCGCACGGTCCGCTTCGAGCACACTATAGGCCATGACAATTTGAACCCACAACTCTTCGCTCACCATGCCCGCAATGCTGGATCGATGCTCTCGCCACGCGGAAGTCGGTAAGAAAGCATCCAAGTCTTCGATGGGAGGCCAGTGCTGGCCTTTAGAAACAGCGCGCAGGATCATTTGCGCGTGTAGCAGCTCTGCGGCGACAAGTAGCTTTGCTCGATCCGCGGCACGTCGCTCGCGCTTCCGTTCGAGGAAAAGTTGGGTCAGCGGGGTTAGGAGTCCGCCGAGGAGTACTCCTGCCAGCGAAAACAGCCCGCCAGCGACTACCAACTGTAGCTCCATGATCCTCTTTACTGTCTATTCCAAAGGCGGTTGGATACGGCAGCACGCGATATGTCTAACGTTCAATCATCTTCCGAAAAACCATCTATCACGGCAGCCAGTTTAATCCTCATTCAAAAAGACTTGTGCAAACACCGCCTTGGCGTTGCCGTACAAAAGCACGGCGGATGATAGATGGTTTAAGGGAGGCTAAGTCTTTGATCGAACTGGCCGTGAACCCTTGCAGGATCGCGCGCGGTTCGTGGTAGTTGGTACGGCACTAGCGTCCGCGCCGTATCCTACGGACCGACTCCTTCCCCGAATCGGGGGGAGGTTCTGTGTTCTCGCGGAAGAGGACGAGGACCTTGCCGATATGCTGTACCGCTAGTGCTCCGGTCTGCCTGCAGATCTCCTCGAGGATCACCTCGCGCTCGGTGCGATCGGCGCCGGGAATGCGCACCTTGATCAGCTCGTGGCTTTTCAGGCCGCGCTCGATTTCCGCGATGGCCGCGGGTGACAATCCGGACGCGCCGATCAGCACGACCGGATCGAGCGCGTGCGCGCGCGCCTTCAATTCGCGCCGCCGGGTGGGTGATAATCCGGGCATCGAGGAAGTCTAGAGAATGGCCCGCAGCAAATCCAGCAGCGCGTGGCTCAAGCGCCACGTGAACGATCCTTATGTCCACCGGGCGAAAGCGCACGGCTACCGCTCGCGCGCTGCCTACAAGCTGATCGAAATCGCGGATCGCGACGGACTCGCGCGTCGCGGGGACGCCGTGGTCGACCTCGGGGCTGCGCCGGGTGGTTGGTCGCAAGCGCTCGTCGAACGCATCGGGCGGTCCGGCCGCGTCGTCGCGGTCGATCTCCTTGAAATCGCGCCGATACCTGGAGTTACGATCGTTCGCGGGGATTTCCGGGAAGAGACCGTGCTTCGGCGACTCGAAGATGCCTTGGAAGGCCGAAAGCTCGACCTTGTGGTTTCCGACATGGCCCCCAATCTAAGCGGCGTGCGCGCAACCGATCAGGCCCGCAGCATCCATTTGTGCGAACTGGCGCTCGAATTCGCCCGGGTTCATTTGAAGCCGAAAGGCGCGTTCCTGGTCAAAGTGTTCCAGGGGGCCGGTTATCCGGAGTTTCTGGCGGCGATGCGCGGGGTCTTCATCGATGTTTCTTCTCGAAAACCCGGGGCCTCGCGCGGCGGCTCCAGCGAGATGTATCTGTTGGGCAAGGGACTGAAACCCCGCACTGGTTCCTGAACCTCCTTGGGCTTAGAATGGTCCAAACGTGTCGGTGGCAAGAAAGGAAGCAAGTTGAATAACCTCTTCAAGAACCTCGTGATCTGGCTCGTCATCGGGCTCGTGCTCATGACGGTGTTCAACCAGTTCAACACGCGCCAGCAGACTCAGGCCGTGATGGACTATTCGCAATTCATGGAGGAGGTCAAAGCCGGGCGCATCGCCGAGGTGATGATCGAAGGTCGCGACCTCAAGGCCAAGACCACCGACGGGAAACCGGTCAACAGCTATTCGCCCGGCGATATCTGGCTGGTGTCGGACCTGCTCAAGTACAACGTCAAGATCAAGGCGAAGCGCGAGGAAGAGCCTTCGCTCCTCATGAATATCTTCGTCTCGTGGTTCCCGATGCTGCTCCTCATCGGCGTGTGGATATTCTTCATGCGTCAGATGCAGGGCGGAGGGCGGGGCGGCGCGTTCTCGTTCGGGAAATCCCGCGCGAGAATGATCGATGAGTCCAACAACAGCATCACCTTTGCCGACGTCGCCGGTTGCGAGGAGGCCAAGGAGGAAGTCGCCGAGCTGGTCGATTTCCTGCGCGATCCCGCCAAGTTCCAGAAGCTCGGCGGCCGCATCCCCAAGGGCGTGCTCATGGTGGGCAATCCCGGCACGGGCAAAACGCTGCTTGCGCGCGCGATCGCCGGCGAAGCGAAGGTTCCGTTCTTCTCGATCTCAGGTTCCGACTTCGTGGAGATGTTCGTCGGCGTGGGCGCCGCGCGCGTTCGCGACATGTTCGATCAGGCGAAGAAACACGCGCCCTGCATCGTGTTCATCGACGAAATCGACGCGGTGGGCCGGCAACGAGGCGCGGGCCTGGGCGGCGGCAACGACGAGCGCGAGCAGACGCTCAACCAGCTGCTCGTCGAAATGGACGGTTTCGAGGGAACGACCGGGGTGATCGTCATCGCCGCGACCAACCGTCCCGACGTGCTCGACCCGGCGCTGTTGCGCCCCGGCAGGTTCGACCGGCAGGTGGTCGTGCCGCTCCCCGACATCCGCGGCCGCGAGCAGATCCTGCTGGTGCACATGAGGAAGGTCCCCGTGGCCCCGGACGTCAAGGCGGAGATCATCGCGCGCGGGACGCCGGGCTTCTCCGGCGCCGACCTCGCCAATCTCGTCAACGAGGCTGCGCTCTTTGCAGCACGCAAGAGCAAGCGCCTGGTGGACATGGACGATTTCGAGCGCGCCAAGGACAAGATCGTCATGGGCGCGGAGCGCCGCTCGCTGGTCATGCCCGAAGAGGAACGGAGAAACACTGCTTATCATGAATCGGGCCACGCGGTGGTGGCGAAGCTCCTTCCCAAGACCGATCCGGTGCACAAGGTCACGATCATTCCACGCGGGCGGGCGCTGGGCGTCACGATGCAACTGCCCGAACAGGACCGCTACAGCATGGACAGGGATCGCTTGCTCTCGACGATTACCGTCCTCTTCGGCGGGCGCATCGCCGAGGAGGAGTTCATGGGCCAGATGACGACCGGCGCTTCGAACGATTTCGAGCGCGCCACCGCCCTCGCGCGCAGCATGGTGACGCAGTGGGGTATGTCGGACGCGATGGGCCCGATGGTGTACGGCGAGAACGATGGGGAAGTGTTCCTCGGACGCTCGATCACCACGCACAAGAACGTGTCCGAAGTGACGATGCAAAAGGTCGATGCCGAGATCCGGAAAATCATCGATCAGCAGTTCGCGCTGGCCAAGAAACTCATCCTCGACAACCGCGACAAGGTCGAAGCCATGGCCAGGGCCCTGCTCGAGCTGGAAACCATCGATGCCGAGCAGATCCAGGACATCATGGACGGCCGGCCGCCGCGCCCACCCAAGCCCACGCAGGCGCCGCAGCAGCCGCCTCAGGCGGGGGCGCCCGGCGCGGCCGAGCCCGCACCCGTTTCCTAGCTCATTTCCAAGGAACGCGGCCCGAAGCCTGCTTCGGGCCTTTTCATGTCCGCGGCCGCGACTGCTCGAAGTCTCCACTGCGGCAGATTCCGGCTGATGCTCGATCGCCCGCTTGTCGCGGGCGTAGTCAACGTGACCCCCGATTCGTTTTCGGACGGCGGGCGCACCCTCGAGCCGGGGGCCGCGATCGCGCATGCGCAACGGCTGGTGGATGAGGGAGCGGATCTCATCGATATCGGCGCGGAATCGAGCCGCCCGGGAGCCGCCGTCGCAGTCATGCCGGAGGAAGAATGGCACCGGCTGCTGCCGGTGCTGAAAGCTCTGCGGGACCTTCCGGTGCCCATTTCGGTGGACACGGTAAAGGCTGAAGTGATGCGCCGGGCGATCGCCGAAGGCGCTTCGATGGTGAACGACATCAACGCGCTGAGAGCCCCCGGTGCGCTGGAGGCCGTGGCGGCCTCCGACGCAGGGGTGTGCCTCATGCACATGCAGGGGAAGCCGCGCACGATGCAGCACGAGCCGCGCTACTGCGACGTCGTGGCGGAGGTCCGCGCGTTTCTCGCCGAGCGCGTCGCTGCGGCCGAAGCGCGCGGCATCGCTCGCGAGCGCATCGTCATCGATCCCGGCTTCGGTTTCGGCAAGACCGTAGCCCACAATTTCGAGCTGCTGCGCCATCTCGACCGGTTCGCCGAAATGGGCCTGCCGGTGATGGCCGGGTGGTCGCGCAAGTCGACCCTGGGCGCGGTCACGGGCCGCGGGGCCGGCGAACGCCTTGCGGCAAGCATCGCGGCGGCTTTGCTGGCGGTTCAGCGCGGAGCTACAATCGTCCGCGTGCACGACGTGGCGGCGACGCGGGACGCATTTGCGGTGCTCGCCGCGATGGACGGGCACGGGGGCCGCGGAAAACCATGAGCAGGAAGTATTTCGGAACGGACGGCGTGCGCGGCAAAGTCGGCGAGGAGCCGATCACGCCGGAATTCGTCATGCGGCTCGGTTTTGCCGCGGGCGAGGTGCTGGTGAAGCGATCAACCATGCCGGAGGGCGCGCACCCGGCGGTGCTGATCGGCAAGGACACGCGCATCTCGGGCTACATGCTCGAGGCCTCGCTCGAAGCCGGATTCGCCGCCGCGGGGGTGGACGTGATGCTGACCGGACCGCTGCCGACCCCCGCGATCGCCTATTTGACACGGGCCCTACGCCTGCAGGCCGGGGTCGTGATCAGCGCTTCGCACAACCCGTATCAGGACAACGGCATCAAGTTTTTTTCCGCGGAGGGCAGCAAGCTTCCCGACGGCGTGGAGATGGAAATCGAGACGCAGCTCGACCTCCCGATCCGCTGCAAGGATTCGGCGAGCCTCGGCAAAGCGCGCCGCGTCGAGGACGCCCGGGGCCGCTACATCGAGTTCTGCAAGAGCACGTTTCCCTCCTCGCTCGACCTTCGCGGAATGAAGATCGTGATCGACTGCGCGCACGGCGCAACCTATCACGTCGCTCCCCACGTTTTCCACGAGCTGGGCGCCGACGTCGAAACGATAGGAGCGGATCCCGACGGGTTCAACATCAACGACCGGGTCGGAACGGTGCATCCGGAGATCCTGCAGCGGGCGATCGCCGAGCACAAGGCCGATCTGGGCATCGCGCTCGACGGGGACGGCGACCGCGTGCTCATGGCCGATGGGGAGGGCAGGCTCTACGACGGCGACGAGCTGCTGTTCGTCATCGCGCGCGAGCGCGCGAAAAACGGCGGGCTGAAAGGCGTCGCCGGAACCTTGATGACCAATCTCGCGCTGGAGCGCGCGCTCGAGGAAATGGGGGTTTCTTTCGCGCGCGCCAAGGTCGGGGACCGCTACGTGCTGGAGATGCTCCAGGAAAAGGATTGGCAGCTCGGAGGGGAGAATTCCGGGCACATCATCTGCCTTGACAAGCACACGACCGGCGACGGCATCGTCTCGGCCTTGCAGGTGCTCTCCGCGGTGCGGACGGGCCGCGCGACTCTCGCGACCCTGTGCCGGGGACTCGCGCTCTACCCGCAGGAGCTCGTCAACGTGCGCGTGGCCAAGGGCTTCGACTGGCAGAAACAGCCGGCGATCGCAAAGGCGAAAAGCGAGGCCGAGCGCGCCCTCGGCAAGAACGGACGGGTGCTCCTGCGTCCGTCGGGCACCGAGCCCGTGCTCCGCGTCATGGTGGAGGGCAAGGACGACGCGGAAGTCCGGCGGCTTGCCAGGATGATCGCCGAAACCGTGCAAGAGGCAGCCAGCTTCGCCTGATGATCGCGCTGCTGCAGCGCGTCTCGCGGGCCGAAGTCAAGCTCGGGGACGAGACGCTGGGCGCTATCGACCGCGGAATCCTGGCGTTCGTATGCGCGCAGCCGGGAGACGATGAATCGATCGCCGACCGAATGCTCGAGCGTCTGCTGGGCTACCGCGTGTTCTCGGACGGCGCCGGGAAAATGAATCTTTCGGTCGAGGAGGTGCGCGGCGGCGTCCTGCTCGTGCCGCAATTCACTCTGGCGGCGGATACCTCCAAGGGCATGCGCCCGAGCTTTTCGTCCGCGCTCGCCCCCGATGCGGCGCGCCAGCTCTTCGATCATCTCGTCGGGCGTGCCCGCTCGCGCTATCCCAAGGTCGCGTGCGGCCGCTTCGGCGAGCACATGCAAGTCGCTCTGGTGAACGACGGCCCGGTGACGTTCTGGCTGCGCGCCTAGCGCGCCCGAGGTCCCAGGCCGGAATATCCGCAAGACTCTGAATTTTCCAGCGTTTTCGGTTGACCCTCACGGCGATCCGGCGGTAGAATCTCCCCCTTTTCGGCTCTGCCGGACGGATGCGCGCGAGGCTAGTAGCAGGCAACTGGAAGATGCACGGCAGCCTCGCATCGAACGCACGGCTGCTGGACGCGCTCAAGGCGGGTCTTGCGCGAGCCGAGGGTCTCGGTTACGCGGTGTGCGCACCGTTTCCTTACCTCGCACAAGTCTCGGAAGCTCTGTCGGGCAGCCTGATCGCCTGGGGCGCGCAGAACGTTTCCGAGCACGATTCCGGAGCCTACACGGGAGAGGTGTCGGGAGCGATGCTCAAGGAGTTCGGCTGCCGTTTCGCGATCGTCGGCCATTCGGAGCGGCGCGGCCTCTACGGGGAAGACGACAGCAGAGTCGCGTTCAAATTCGTCGCGGCCCGGCGCGCCGGCTTGACGCCGATTCTATGCGTAGGGGAAACCCTGGAGCAGCGCGAGCGCGGTGAGACCGAAAACGTGGTAAGTCGCCAGCTCGACGCGGTGCTCGCCGCCGCGGGGGTCGCCGCGCTGGCCGACGCCGTGCTCGCTTACGAACCGGTCTGGGCAATCGGCACCGGCAGGAACGCCACGCCGCAGCAGGCTCAGGACGTGCACGCATTCATCCGTGCGCGGCTCGGAGCGAGCGACAGGGCACTGGCCGCGAACGCGACGATCCTGTACGGCGGCAGCGTCAAGCCGAACAACGCCGCCGAGCTGTTCGCGATGCCCGACGTCGACGGCGGCTTGATCGGCGGGGCTTCGCTCGTGGCGAAGGACTTCATCGCGATCTGCGCCGCGGCGCGGAGATAACTCGGGAGAACGCAACATGGATTTCTGGTTCACGCTGATACTCGTTGTCGACGTCATCGTCGCGCTTTGCATCATCGGTCTCGTCCTGCTCCAGCACGGCAAGGGAGCGGATGTAGGCGCGGCTTTCGGCGGCGGCGCCTCGGGAAGCCTGTTTGGCGCAAGCGGCTCGGCCAATTTTCTCTCCCGCACGACGGCCGTCCTCGCAGT
>Ga0210382_10000640_pt1 | contig 12298 bp, 11 predicted proteins | sample PLMedo_FD_155452 | JGI IMG/M metagenome (GOLD analysis project Ga0210382, IMG submission 155452) | Groundwater sediment microbial communities from an aquifer in East River, Colorado, USA - PLM0_60_coex redo | ecosystem: Environmental > Terrestrial > Soil > Riparian zone | place: USA: East...
CGATCGAGGGCGGGATCCGCTACAGCATGGGGACCTCGAAGGAAGGGGTCACCGAGCGGCACTAAGCAGCCGCAGGAAGTTCTGCCGCAGGATCTTCCCGACGTCGCTGTCGCCATAGCCGCGAGGTCGAGGATCAACGGGAGAGCCAGAGAGAGCCCTTGAGGCAGAAGCGGAGCGGCCAATCGGCGCCCTGGGTGATCCCGACGCGCGGCCCAACGACCACGACTCCGGGCCTCGGTGAGCCGCGCATGACACGTAGCGCTCCGCGTCGCAGGGACGCGCCGTTCAACGCACCCGTGACGGCCAGCGCTTCACACAGCCGCGCCGGACCGGCACAGAGCCGGCGATCGGGGGTTCGCGCGCCTCGACGGCGCCGCATCGTTTCGAGCCCCGCCAACGGCTCGAGCGCCCGGATCAACACCGCCGCGGGATACCCCTCGGCTTCCGTGACGGCGTTCAGGCACCAGTGCATCCCGTAGGTGAAGTAGACGTAGGCGGTGCCGGGAGCCCCGTACATCTGCTCGGTACGAGGCGTGCGGCGGTGTCCGTAGGCGTGGCTGGCGGGATCGTGGGGACCGACGTAGGCCTCGACCTCGACGATGCGCCCGGCGGTACGCCGGCGGGCGCCCCCCACGTCACTCACGAGAATGTGCCCTAAAAGACTACGCGCGACCTCCACCGTCGGTCGCGCGTAGAACTTGGCAGGTAGCGGTTTCAGGTGCCGCCCGTTAGCCCGCGCTTTACCTTGGACCAGAACGACTCGCCGTCCGGCTCTGGTTCGGGAGCCCTAGGGCGCGGAGCGGGAGGCGGCGTGGCAGGCGTCGCCGGAGGTGCTGGCGGCGCCGGCGTCTCGAATCGGGCTGCGGGACGCTCTTCGCGTTCCCTTCCTGCACTCTGGCCCCTGCCGCCGCGGGCGCCGCCGCGGCCACGCCCGCCGCGCCGGCTACGACCGCCGCGCTCGCCCCGTTCGCCGCGTTCGCCGCCGCCGGCACCGCGCTCCTCGCGCTCGCCGGCACCACGGCCGCGACCACTGCCACCTCGAGGCTCACGGCTACGGCCCTCCCCCCCCCCGGAGGGCTCCGACGTGACCGGAGTCGTCGCTTTCGGCGTAGGAGGTACGAGGTCGATGCGCGGCCGGAAGTTCGGATCGACTTCCACCACGCCAATCTTGGGGATGTCGCTGGGCGGAGGCGCCACGCGCCCACCGCGCGACCCGCGCCGGAACCGCGCACTGCGGGCCGGGATGCCGCCCGGCGAGGCCGGAGGTGCGCTGTAGGGCGGTGGCGGCGCCGACGAGGCGGGCATCGGGATATCGTCCTCGTCCGTCATGCTTGGTTCTGCCGCCCTGGCCTGGGCCGGAGGCTGCTCGATCTCGGCGATCGCCTCGGGGATCTCCTCGGCGCTCTCGGGCACCTCCTCCGCACCCTTTCCGCCCATCGCGTTCTTGAAGAGGCCGAACGCGCCACCAAACGAGAAACCGGACTTCTTCTCGGGCTCAGCGGCGGCAGCCGCGGGCTCGACCGGCTCCGCCGTCGGGACAGGCGGGGGCTCGCGGTGCTCACGATCTTCGCGGCCGCGTCCACCACGGCCGCCACGCCGCCCGCGGCCGCCTTCCCGCTCGCGCGGCGCGCGCTCGGGGGCCGGTGCGGCAAGGGCGCCGAGGGCCGGCTGCGCCAGCGCCCCGACCACCTGCGGGCCGAGGGCGATCTCGTATTGACCGTTGTCGAGCCGGGTCAGCGTGATCAGCCCGCGATGCTGGGCGTCGACGACGAACTTGCTGAACCGCGAAAAGCCCGCGTCCTTCTCGTCGAAGTTGGGGTCGATCTCCTGCATGACCTGCTTCAGGCGGTCGGAGCGCATGACGTCGTTGTGCGCCGTCATCTGCTTGACCGCTTCGACGACCAGCTCCCACGGATCGCGGCGGACATACTCCACCTCGCTCTCCTTGGTGAAGCCGGCGAGCTCGTTGTAGGAGTAGTACTCGTCGCAGTTCTGGATCAGCAGGTCGCTCGACGATTCGCGGATGCCCACGCCGATCACGTACTTCCCGTATTCCTTGAGCTTCAGGACCAGGGAGGAGAAGTCGGAGTCGCCCGACAGCAGGATGAACGTGCCGATCTCGGGCCGCGTGAAGACCAGCTCGAGTGCGTCGATGGCGAGCCGGATGTCGGTCGCGTTCTTCTTGTTCGAGCCGTAGGCCGGCGCGAAGATCAGGTCGATCGACGACTCGGAGAGCGGGACGATGTACTGGGGGTAGCGCCGCCAATCGGCGTAGGCGCGCTGCACCGCCACCTTCCCGCGTATGATTTCGGACTGCAACAGCCGCTTGAGCTCGCTCTGCAAATCCGAGCGGATACCCATCGTGACATTGTCGAAGTCGATGAGTAGCGCAGCGTTGGGGGCGTGGGATGGGGGTTCTTTGTGCACTGGGCGTGGCAAGTGATTGTGTTGCTGGGATGTCATTTCGGACTCGGTTCCAGGCTCACGACCGTCGCTCGGGGCGCGTCGCTTCCCAGGACGGGAATGGCGGCGGCGCCGGCGGACTGGATCGGGCTCTTGTTGGTGGCGAAGATCGCCGTAGTTGGTGCCGGCAGGGTATTGGGGAGGGTTGCCGAACTCATCTCGGCGCGCCGGTGCGCGTCGCCTCGGCCCAGTGCCGAAGCCCGCAAGCGCTGCCTGATGATTTGGGCCCCTCGCCTACTCATCTGCCAAATGCATGAACCCTTGATAATAAACAACTTGCGCGCGGAATTCTACTCCCCCAGCACCTTGATGATCACCCGCTTCTTGCGCTGGCCGTCCCATTCCCCGTAGAAAACCCGCTGCCACGGGCCAAAATCGAGCTTTCCGGCTGTAATTGGCACGATCACCTCGTGCCCAACCGTCAGACTCCGAAGGTGGGCGGCAGCGTTGTCCTCGCCGGTTTCGTTGTGCTGGTAGCGCCCGGGATCCCAGGGCGCGATCCCCTCGAGCCACCCCAGGATGTCGTGCCACAAACCGGACTCATGATAATTCACGAAAACGGATGCAGAGATGTGCATGGCACTCACTAGTACAAGACCTTCCCGCACCTTGCTCACCTCCACCTCCTTCACAACCTCTTCCGTGATATCGATGATCTCCTGACGCTGCTTGGTGTTGAACCACAGGTAGTGCGTGTGAGACTTCATTTGCCCCCCCCCAAGTACCCGTGTCGAATTGTCACAGGCGAGCCCGAGCCCTAGATTGCGCCTTGAAATATGGCGCTTCCCTTCCGGCGGCGAATCTTCTTGATCCTCGTCGCCATGACCGCGGTTCCGACGGTGCTCGCCGTCGCCGGTTGGGTACTGTCGGTGCGCACCCTGCTGCCTACCGCTGGGGCGAGGGCCTCCTCCGAGCGCGTCGCCCTCTCGGCGCGCATCCTGCTCGAGGGCGTGGACACGCTGCACCTGACGCCTGGCGAACGCGTGGTGCTGCGCCACCACCTGAATCAGGTGTCCGCGTCGGTGAGTCTGGCGCGGCGCGCCGAGACCTTCCTCCGCTACTACACGACGGGCTTTGCAGTCGTGATCCTGCTGCTGGGTGCGGCGGTGCTGTACGCGTCGGTGAACGTGGCGGGGCACCTCTCCCGCCAACTCTCACGCCCGATCGACGAGCTGGTGGGGTGGACGCAGCTGATCAGGCGGCGCGAGCCCCTCCCAGAAGGCGCCGCAGCCGCGCGCGGCGCGCCCGAGTTCGAAGCCCTGCGTCAGGCGTTGCGCGAGCTGGCCCACACCCTCGCCGCCGCGCGCGACCGGGAGCTTGAAGCGGAACGGCTGCGTGCATTCCGGGAAGTCGCGCGCCGCGTAGCGCACGAGATCAAGAACCCGCTGACGTCGATGAGAATTGCCGTAGACCAAATGCGTCGCACCCTGAAGGACGCGGCGGCCGGACGGCCGGACGGTCGGACGGAGACGGCGATTCAGGTGCTGGAAGCCGAAACCGATCGGCTCGAGCGACTGGCCCGCGAATTCGCCGATTTCGGGCGGCTGCCTGAGGGCCCGCAGAGCGAGGTCGACCTGGTCGAGCTGATCGAGGAACTGGGTCGAACCGGGGTGCCCGACGGCGTGCGTGTCGCCGTGCGCGCCAACGGGTCGGGGGGGGGCCACCGCACGATCGTCGGGCATTACGACCCGCTGCGACGCGCCTTCGCGAACCTGCTGCGCAACGCCGCCGAGGCGATGAAGGGGCAAGGCGCGATCGACGTGACGGTCACGGGGGACGGCAGCGGGATCGCGGTGACGATTGCCGACCACGGTCCCGGGATCGCTGATGACCTGCGCCATCGCGTGTTCGAGCCGTACTTCACGACCAAAGCCGACGGCACGGGGCTCGGCCTGGCGCTGGTTCGCCAAACGCTCGAGGCGCACCGCGGCACGATCGCGCTCACCGCCACGCCGGGTGGTGGGGCCACGTTTGCGATCGTGTTCCCGGCCACGACGTCATGAGCCCTCGCATCCTGCTCGTCGACGACGAGGCAAACATCCGCAAGATGGTAAGCGCCTTGCTCGAGTCCGAGGGGTTCGAGACGCTGGAGGCGCCCAATGGGCAGGCGGCGCTCGAGGTCGTCGCCGAAGACACTCCAGACGCCGTCCTGCTCGACCTGATGATGCCGCCCGGCCCCGACGGACTGGCCACGCTCGAGCAGCTCAAGAAGCGGGTACCGCACGTTCCAGTCGTGATGATGAGCGGCAAGGCGAACCTTGCCGACGCCGTACGCGCGACGAAGCTCGGCGCGTTCCAATTCCTCGAGAAGCCGCTCACTCCCGAGGGCCTCCTGGTGGCGCTGCGCGGCGCTCTCGAGCTGGGCCGCACCCTCGCCGAGAACCGCCGGCTGCACGAGCAGCTGGGCCACGAGGACCCGCTCGTCGGCACGAGCGCCGCGATGGACGAGCTGCGCGCCATGATTGCGCGCGTCGCGCCCACCGAGTCCCGCGTGCTGATCACGGGCGAGTCGGGGACGGGCAAGGAGCTGGTAGCGTCGGCGATTCATCGCCAGAGCGCGCGTTCAGGCAAGCCTTTCGTCACAGTGAACAGCGCGGCGATTCCGCGCGACCTGGTCGAATCCGAGATGTTCGGCCACGAGCGCGGCGCCTTCACCGGGGCCACGGAGCGGCGGCTGGGGCGGTTCGAGCTGGCCGACAGCGGCACGCTGTTCCTCGACGAAGTCGGCGACCTCGGTGCCGAAGCGCAGGCCAAGCTGCTGCGCGTGCTCGAGACCGGCGTCGTCGAGCGGCTCGGCGGCGAGCGGCCGTTCACGGTGAACGTCCGCGTGCTTGCTGCGACCAACAAGGACCTCGGGCAGGCCGTGCGCGCACGCCAGTTCCGTGAGGACCTCTGGTTCCGCCTCAACGTATTACCAATCCACATTCCGCCCCTGCGGGAGCGGCCCGACGACATCCCGCCGCTCGTGCGTCATTGCGCGGCGCGGTGCGCGGCGCGGCTCGGCCGCGCGGTGCGGCTCGACGCAGGTGCCCTACAGCTCCTCGCCGCGTATCGCTGGCCGGGCAACGTGCGCGAGCTGGCGAACATCGTGGAGCGACTCGCGATCCTCGCCACCGGCGAGACGATCGGGGCCGACGACGTGGCCCGCGTCATTCCACACGGTCAGGATGGTGGCCGTGCGGCGATCACGCCCGCGCTTGACGGCGACAGGGCGGCAGGGCCGGACGTCGGCCTGGCGGATGCGCTCGATCAGCACGAGCGCGAGCTGATCGCGCGGGCGCTATCGGCGGCGCGCGGCAACGTCGCCGAGGCGGCCCGCCGGCTGTCGACGGATCGCGCAAATCTCTACCGAAGGATGCGGCGGCTCGGGATCGAGCCGCCCCGCAACGTTATCGAAACATGACGGGATGACACGGACCCGCCCCGGCACCGCACCACTGCGGCATCGAATGGCGGCACGTCCCGTGCACCGGCGCTGAACGGCCCCAACCAAGGCTCGGCTATGCTCGCCCTTCTCTTCGTCCTGGCGACGGCCCAGGACACCACGATCGTCATCCACCCCGATAGCTCCGGCGCCACGCTGCAGGCACTCGAGCTGCCGCGCGTGGTGACCGATGAGGTCATTCACTTTTATAACGCCCCCACGACAACGCGGCTCGTGGGTCGGACGCGCCTGCCGCGCGGCAACGAGTGGCGCGGTGACGTCGCGGTGCGCAACGGCCCGGCGCTCATCGGCGGCCGGGTGACCGGCACGCTGGTCGTCATCAACGGCGACGTGCTGCTCGAGCCGGGGGCCGAGATCACAGGGGGCCTGATCGTCGTGGGTGGAACGGTCGAAGGCACCACGGAGGCCCGGATCGGCGGAGAGCTGCGGCAGTACCGCGAGCCGCTGCTCTACCGCCTGCGGGGCGAAGGAGACGAAATCGCCTATGCGCCCAACCTGCGACGCCGTGCCCTGTGGAACCCGGGCGCGCGCGTCTCGTGGGGAACGGGCGATACGCGCTCCACGCTCACGATCGCGACGGGCGGGACCTTCAACCGGGTCGAGGGGCTGCCGATCGTCTTCGGCCCCCTGTTCGACTGGAAGGTCCAGGACAACCTGCGTATCCGGCTCGACGCGTTGGGCGTCTTTCGCTCGGCGGGCGACCTGAGCGACAAGCGCAGCGACCTGGGCTACATGCTCCGCACCGAGCTGCGCTCGGGGGAGATCCGGCCCTTCGGCGTGGGGTTCCGCGCCTACGACGTCGTGACGCCGGTCGAGGATTGGGGGCTGCGCAACGCCGAGGTCGGCTGGAGCGCGTTCGTGTTCGCGCGCGACTACCGCGACTACTACCTCAACAAGGGATGGGCCGCCCGCGTGTTCGCACACCCCGAGCGGCAGATCGCCGTGGCGGTCGAAGTGCGCCGCGATTGGCAGGCGAGCGTGGCCGCGCGCGACCCGTGGACGCTGTTCCGCAACTCGGACGCCTGGCGTCCCAACCCGCCGATCGACGAAGGGCACTACACGACCCTGAGCGCCAACGGGACGATCGATACGCGCAACGACGCGGACGATCCGACGTCGGGGTGGCTCGTCCGCGCCACCCTCGAGCACTCGACAAGCAAGGACGTGGCGCCGCAGACCGGCGTGCCGACAGCGGTCCGCGGCACGATCCCGACTGATGGGTCGTACGCGTTCAACCGGTTGTTCCTCGACGTGCGTCGCTACGCCCGTGTGAGCCCGTCGGGCCGCGTGAACCTGCGCCTCCTCGCCGGCGGCTGGGTGGGCGGCGATCCCTTGCCCCTGCAGCGGCGCCTGTCAGTGGGCGGACCCGACCCGTTCACGGGATACGCCTTCCGAGCGAGCGGCTGCAGTCGCGACATCGCCGATCCGGCATTCGCCGGCTCGCTGGTTGCGGCGTGCGATCGTGTCATCGCACTGCAAGCCGAGTATCGGGGACACCTCAAGCTGAACTGGAGCTACACACCGTTTGGGACAGGACGTGAGGAGGGCGACGAAGAGAGTGGCGGGACGCTGCTGCGCCTCGAGGGGCCCGACCTCGTGGTGTTCGGCGATGCGGGTCAGGCGTGGCTGGTCGGGAACGGACCAGGGCGACTGCCGAGCGACCGGCTGCCGACCCTCGGCAGCTGGCTCGCCGACTTGGGGCTCGGCGTGGATTGGGGCGGTTTCGGCTTATACGTCGCCAAGGCGGTGACCACCGGCGAACGACTGCGCTTCACGGTCAGGCTCGATCACCGGTTCTAGGGTGCCCAGAGTGCGGCGAAAGCCGGTACTCGTTCTCTGCGCCCTCGTGTGGGGCGTGGCCGTCGGCGCTCAGGCGCAGGCGGCCGCCCCGGCGCCGTCGCTCACGGTCACCCTGCAGAGCGAGGTGCCACGGGTGCAGAGCACCGGGCTCCTCGCCGACGGGCGGTTCGTGGCTCTCATGCGATCGGGATTCCCGCTCCGGCTGCACTACCGCCTCGAGCTGTGGAAGGTGCGGTCCAGCTGGTTCGATCAGTTCGTGCGCGAGGTGCCATGGGACGCCGTGGCCAGGCACGATCCCCTCGCCGACGACTTCGTCCTGATCCGCACCGGCGGGAGTGTGACGCGCTACGCGACCCCGGAAGAGCTGGCACGCGCGCTCGACATCCCCTACACGATTCCGTTGCATCCTCCTGCCCGCAACAACGGGCGTTTCTACTTCCTTTGCCGCCTCGAGGTCTCGACGCTCAACGACACCGACCTGCAGGAGCTATCGCGCTGGCTGAAGGGTGATGTGGGGCCGGCGGTGTCGGGTGAGGGAAATTTCGGAGAGGCGTTGGTGCGAGGGGCGCAGCGGGTGTTGGTGCGGATCGCGGGGTTACCGCGGCAGCGACTGGAGGCTAGAAGCCCTACGTTCCGAATCGAGCGTCAATAGCGGCGCGAATCTCCTTCAACGAAGTCCCTCGGCTCGCCAACTGCGCCGCCAACATCGCCTCGCCCATGCAGATGTCGCAGTAGGCTCCATGATTCGTCTCGAAGCACGTCAAGAGAGAGCGGTGTCCCGCGTGCTTGGAGCAATCGCAATGACAGTAAACGCCGTCGAGCGTGGCCGCGGCTGCCCGGGCTGCCGCGTACGCCTCGGCGGCGCCCAGCGTCCCTGGAATGGCCGCGCCCGTCAGCACGCGCTCCGCCGTGATACCGGCGCGCGGCTCGGGATGCGTACCACCGGCGGCCGGCTGGGCCGCGACCAGCACCGCCACGAGCGCGACGCCCGCGGCTCCGGCCACAAGCCAGGGCGTCTTCCCGCTCACAGCGCCTCGAGAGTCGCCAGCACGTCCGCGCCGTAGAACAGGCGGATGTACTTCGCCTGGGTCCGTGTCAGCCGGCGGACCGCCCAGGAGAGGTGCACGAAATGCGGCTCGTGCGGCGCGCGCATGGGGTGCATCCCCACCTCTTCGGGCAAGAGGTTGCCCTTCCGCGTGTTGCAGCTCGAGCAGGCAGTGAGGACGTTGTTCCACGCGTTCGTGCCGCCGCGCGACAGCGGTACCAGGTGGTCGCGCGTGAGGCACTCCCGCTGCCGCAGCTCCAGCTGGGAGCGGCCGCAGAACTGGCAGCGGTAGTTGTCGCGGGCAAAGAGGAAGGTATTGGTGACCTGGCGGCGGAAGCGTCTCGGGACGTGCACGAACCGGACGAGGCGGATCACCGCGGGGCGTGGGACCGCCAGGCGCTCGCTATGGACGGGCGTGCCCTCAGCCTCCACCACCTCGGCCTTGCCGTCGATGATGAGGCGGAGCGCCCGGCGTACGGGCACCATGGTCAGTGGCTCGAACGATGCGTTAAGAGCGAGGCAGCGCATAGGCCACGTATGCTAACACACGCGGCGAAGTCCCGGCAAGTGATGGGTTTACGGGCTAAAGGAGCGTTGCAACTCCTCGATTTGAGCCTCTACGGACGCTCGGGACGCCCCCCCAACGGTGCCGCGACTCTCGACACTGTCTTCCCAGCTGCCGAGCTGGGCGATCGCGGCGCCCAAGGCAGGATGGATCGCCGCGGCCACCGGGGCGGGCACTTTGTCGAGCGGGACTCGGGCTTTTTCTGCCTCCCGCACGAGCCGCCCGACGAGGCCGTGGCTTTCGCGGAAGGGTACGCCCGCTTCGACCAGCAGGTCAGCCAGGTCCGTGGCACGCATCGCGGGATCGAGCGCCGCGGCCATCCGATCGGGGTTTACCGTGAGCGTCTCGATGGCACCTGTAAGCGCCGGCAGCACGAGCGCCAGGGTGTCGCAGGCGTCGAACAGCAGCGCTTTGTCTTCTTGCAGGTCCTTCTGGTAGCCCGCAGGGATCCCCTTGAGGGTCGTGAGCAGCGCCACCAGGTCGCCGAGCAGGCGGCCTGCCTTGCCGCGCGCCAACTCGAAGACGTCCGGGTTGCGCTTCTGCGGCATCAGGCTCGAGCCGGTGCTGAACGCGTCCGACAGCGTGACGAACCCGAACTCGCCGCTCGCGTAACTGATCAGCTCGGCGCCGAGGCGCGACAGATGGGTGCCGATCAGGGCGATCGCGAACAGGACCTCGGCGACGAAGTCGCGGTCGCCGGTGGCATCGAGCCCGTTGGCCGACAAGGCGCGGAAGCCGAGGGCCTCTTTGAGGAGCACACGGTCCACGGGAAACCCGGAGCCGGCGAGCGCCCCGCAGCCGAGCGGCAGCTCGGCGACGCGGCGTCGCGTATCGGCGAGCCGTTGGCGGTCGCGGACGAGCGGCCAGGCGTGCGCGAGCAGCACGTAGGCCCAGCGCACCGGCTGCGCGCGCTGGCCGTGTGTGTAGCCGGGGAGGAGCGCGTCCACCCCATCTTTCGCCTTGGTCACGAGCGTGCGGCCCAGTATGGCCACGGCCGCGTCGAGCTCGTCGATGGCGTCGAGGGTCCACAGGCGCAGGTCGGTCGCGACCTGATCGTTCCGCGACCGGCCGGTGTGCAACTTGCCCGCGACGGCCCCGACTTCCTCGTAGAGCAGGCGTTCGACGAGGGTGTGCACGTCTTCGTCCGGCGCACCAACGGCAGCACCATCAGCGAGACGGTCGGCGACGCGGTCGAGGCCGCTCTCGAGCTGGGTTTCCTCGGCGGGCGACACGACGCCGACGCGGCCGAGGGCGTGCACCCATGCCTTGCTCGCGATGACGTCCTGTGGCCAGAGGCGATGATCGACGGGGAGACTGCGGTTCAGCGCGTCGAGCGCCTCGCTCGGTCCTAACGCAAAGCGCCCACCCCACATCTGGTGGATGTCAGACTGTGGGGACATCGGTCCGTTCGGCGTTCAATCCGGCTGCAATCCTACTCGCTAGCCCATAAAGCCGGATAAAGCCTTCGGCGTCCTTCTGGTTGTAGACGTTGTCCTTGCCGAACGTCGCGTACGACGGCTGGTACAGCGCGTGGGGGCTCTCGCGTCCCGCCACCGTGATGCCGCCCTTGTAGAGCTTGAGCCGCACGCTTCCCGTCACGTTCTTCTGGGTGGCGGTGATGAGGGCGTCGAGCGCCTCGCGCTCCGGCGTCCACCAGCGGCCGTCGTAGACGAGATCGGCGTAGCGCAGGGCGACCTCGTCCTTGAGCCGCAGGGTACGCCGGTCGAGCACCATCTGTTCGAGCTCGCGGTGCGCAGCGTAAAGCACGGTGCCGCCCGGCGTCTCGTACACGCCGCGCGACTTCATGCCGACGAGCCGGTCCTCCACCACGTCGGCGCGCCCGACGCCGTGTTCTCCGGCGACTTCATTGAGGGTCTCGAGCAACTCGACCGGCCCGAGCGGCACCTGATCGACGCTGACGGGCGTGCCCTCCTCGAAGCCGATCGTCACCACGACCGGCTCATCCGGCGCTTCGAGCGGGTTCTTGGTCATCACGAAGATGTGCTCCGGCGCTTCCTGCGACGGATCTTCGAGGATCCCGCCCTCGTGCGAGCAGTGCCACAGGTTGCGGTCGGTCGAGTAGGGCTTTTCGGCGGTCGCCTGGACCGGGACGCCCTTGGCGTGCACGTAGGCGATCAGGTCCTCGCGGCTCTGGAACTTCCACTCGCGCCACGGCGCGATCACCTGGAGGTCGGGACCGAGGGCGGCGTAGGTCAGCTCGAAGCGGACCTGATCGTTTCCCTTGCCGGTACACCCGTGCGCCAGCGCCTGCGCGCCGACGCGCTGCGCGAGGGCGACCTGGCGCGCGGCGGTGAGAGGCCGCGCCATCGACGTGCCGAGCAGATAGGTGCGCGCATAGACGGCGCCGGCGCGGAGCGTCGGAAAAACGAAATCGCGCACGAATTCTTCGCGCAGGTCTTCGACGATGCAGTCCTCGGCCCCGGAGCGCTTGGCCTTCTCGGCCAGCCCCTTGAGCTCGCCGCCGCCCTGCCCCACGTCGGCCGCGAAGCACAAAACCCTGGCGCCATAGGTCTCACGGAGCCAGGGCACGATGGCGGAGGTGTCGAGTCCCCCGGAGTACGCGAGGACGACAAGCGGGCCCGGCGGGCCGTTGCTTGGTTTATGCATAAGGGTGAATAAAAATACACCCTGCGTTAGGGGTACGCAAGACCCATCAAAAGCAGGTCCTTCGCTACGCGCGCGTTCCGCGCGCTTCGCTCAGGATGACACGCTTCGCTCTATTTTTGGCAAAATATGCGAGGGAGATTGTCATCCTGAGCGCCGCAGGCGCGAAGGACCTGCTTTTCTTACCATCCCCATCCCTGCCGATATCTAGGCCTGATGTACTCCTCCGGGATCCCCGCGGTCAGCACGTCGCCCGTCTGCGGATTCACGTCGAGCGGCTGCGCGGTACGCACGGCCAGGTTGCCGAGCAGCACCATCTCCGTGAGGGGTCCCGAGTGGTCGGGGATGTTCGATC
>Ga0210382_10000642_pt1 | contig 12263 bp, 11 predicted proteins | sample PLMedo_FD_155452 | JGI IMG/M metagenome (GOLD analysis project Ga0210382, IMG submission 155452) | Groundwater sediment microbial communities from an aquifer in East River, Colorado, USA - PLM0_60_coex redo | ecosystem: Environmental > Terrestrial > Soil > Riparian zone | place: USA: East...
CGGCTTCACAGGCGAAGGCGCCAAGACCGTCATTCCCGCCGCAGCGACCGCGAAGGTGAGCATGCGGCTCGTGCCCAACCAGAAGCTGGCGGCGGTCGAGCGGCAGCTCGCTGCCGCGGTGAAGCGGCTTGCGCCCAAGTATGTGACCGCGAGCGTGCGGTTTCTCCACGGCGCTGATCCGGCGCAGATTAAAGTCGACCATCCGGCGTTCACGCTGCTGGGTCAGGCGTTCCAGGAGGTCACGGGGCGTGCGACCGTGCCGGCGCGCGCTGGCGGGTCGATTCCGGTGGTGCCGGCGCTGGCGTCGGCGGGGGCGCCGGTAATTCTCACCGGCATCGGGCTCCCCGACGATCGCCTGCACGCCCCCAACGAAAAGCTGGATTTGAAGCAGCTGTGGGATGGGATTGATGTCTTCCGCAGGTTCTACGAGCTCCTGGGGAGTCAGGAGTCTGGAGTCAGGAGTCGGGGCTGATTTTTCTGACCCCCGGCTGCGGACTCAAGCCGCCTGCGCAGGGATCGTATCAATCCACCAAGCATCTTGGCAATGGCGTTGGACGAATCCAAAAGTCGGCTCTGATCGTCCTCAGCGATGTATTCCAGCCGTCGCGCGATCTGGACCTGAGTTTGGACCTCGCTTAAGGATCCCACGGCAACAGAGAGATGGCGCAGGTAATCTCCGGTCCTCGATCTTCCGTGTCCCTCGGCAATATTCGAAGGCACCGAGACGGCTGCGCGTCGCAGCTGGCTAACTAGGGAGTAGCGCTCGTCCTTGGGGAAGGTTGCCGTAATGCGGTAGATCGACACAACAAGGTCCATCGAATCCTGCCAAACGATCAGATCGCGGTACCCACGCACGGGTCCGGATGTTCGACTTGCAGCGGTCGTGGCCATTGCTCAATCTGAGACGCGCTCCCGCAACGACCGCACCATTCCTACGCCGGTTGGAGCGTTTGCACGCGCCCTGACTCCAGACTCCTAACTCCCGATTCCTAACTCCTGCCTCCCAGTTTTTTGCTCGCGTTCCGGAACTTGTTGATCTCGTGTTGGGTCAGTCCCCGGCCGCCGTACCGCTCTTCCGTCCACGGATCGCCGCGCATGTGATAACCGTTCTGCTCCCAGAAGCCCGGCAAGTCTTCATCCAACAGCTCGAAGCCGCGCACCCACTTCGCGCTTTTCCAGAAGTAGAGATGGGGCACGAGCAACCGGGCTGGCCAACCGTGTTCTGGCGTCAGCCATTCGCCGGCCCACGTGAGCGCGATGAGGTTGTCGGGCCGGTTCAGATCTGAGAGCGGCAGGTTCGTCGTGAAGCCCTGCTCGGCGACGACGAGACAGAACTTCGCCGCCGGTTTTAGGCCGGCGCGCTCGAGCAGCGCCTGCACGGGCACGCCCTCGAATGTGTTGTCGAGCCGGCTCCAGGTCGTGACGCAATGGATATCGCAGACGACCGTCTTCCGCGGCAGCGCAAGCAGCTCGTCATAGGTGAGTGTAAATGGCCGCTCGACGAGTCCCGAAACCAGGAACGTCCATTTGGACGTGTCGACCGTCGGGACGTCGCCGTAATGCAGGACCGGCCATTTGGTGGTTTGGACCTGGCCGGGTGGGACTCTCGGAAGATTGGATTGGGCCAAGGGTTTTTGGGATCCGTGGACTAAAGTCCCGGCTCGGCCACTACGGGCGTCCTTAAGGACGCGCGATCTCGCCGAGCCGGCCCTTCAGGGCACGGAATCACCGACGCCCCGAATACTTTCTCGAATCCGGTGAGAACCGCCGCCACACTCTGCTCCCACAACTGCTCCCCGCTCCCTGCTCCCCGCTCTCTCTGAACCGACGTCATCACCACTCCGGGAATGCCGCACGGCACGATCCGGTCAAAGTCTGCGAGATCAGTGGCCACGTTGAAGGCGAACCCGTGCCACGTGACCCACTGCTTCACGTGAATGCCGATGCTCGCGATCTTCCTGCCGCGAGTCCAGACGCCGGTGAGTCCCGGGTTGCGTTCGGCGGGAATGTCGAGAATGCCGAGCGCGTCGATCAACGCCTGTTCGAGGGTGCGCAGGTACCAGTGCAGGTCCTGCTTGTACGCGCGGAGATCGAGAATCGGATAACCGACCAGCTGGCCCGGGCCGTGAAACGTGACGTCACCGCCGCGCTCCACTTCGAACACGTCGACGCCGGCGGGCCGCAGCAGATGCTCGGCGCGGGAATTCCTGCCCAGTGTGACGACCGGTGGATGCTCGAGTAGTAGCAGCACATCATGCGTCAGCCGCCCCGCGATCCTGTCGTCCGCAAGCTGTCGCTGCCAGTCGAGTGCCTCGCGGTACGGGATCGTCCCCGCCTCGACAACCTCGAGGACCTTCACCGAACCTCCATCCCTTTGCCTTTGATCGCCCAACGAGTGGCCAGAATGCCGAACGCGATGTTCAGCAACAGCCAGACGATCATTCCCCAGACTCCGCTGAACTTGTAGATCGGGGCTGCGAGAAACCCAATCAAGAGCGCACCGATCGCGGCGAGGACCGCGATCACACCGCGCTGCCAGACGTTGTCGAGTGGGTAGGTGCGGTACCATCCGCACATCCCGCCTATGCCCAGCGCCGTCAGCAGGCCGGCTACCAACAAATAGCCACTGACGTCGTAGCGCTCCTCATTGAGAGCCACAAAGATCTGCGACGTGGTCAGGCATGCCGCTCCAAACCCCACACCGCCTGCGAGAGAGCCGAGCCCGAGGGCGAGCGGGTCCTTGACCGGTGCGTTGCTCAAATGTGCAGGACGCGACCCAGCGAATCGAGCGCCGCCTCGCCGATCGCTTCCGACATCGTCGGATGGGCGTGAATCGCGAGATCGATTTCTTCGACGGTGTATTCGTTCTCGCGCGCCACCGCCAGCTCGTGAATCATCTCGGACGCATGCGCGCCGACGATGTGCGCGCCGAGGATCTCGCCGTACTTCTTGTCCCGCAGGATCTTCACGAAGCCCTCGGTCTCGCCCGTGCCGCGCGCCCGGCCGTTGGCGGAGAACGGGAATTTGCCGGCGACGTAGTCGAGTTTCTTCTCCTTGCACTGATCTTCCGTCAGGCCGATGCTCGCAACCTCGGGATGGCAGTACGTCACGCTCGGCACGTTGTCGTACTTGATGGGGTGTGGCTTCTGGCCGGCGATGATCTCGGCAACCACCGACCCCTCACGAAAGCCCTTGTGCGCCAGCATGGGCGGCCCCGCCACGTCGCCGATCGCGTAGTAGCCGGGCGCCGTCGTCTGGAGATTCTTATCCACCTTGATGAACCCGCCGTCGGTCAGCTGAATGCCACATTCCTTGAGCCCGATGTTTTGGGTGTTCACTGCGCGTCCCGCGGCCATGAGCACCGCCCCCACCACCACCTGCTTCTTTTCGCCCCCGGCCTCCACGTCGAGCGTGACCTTGTCTTTGCCTACGATCGCCTTCGTAACCTTGGCGCCGGCAATGACCTCGATACCACGCTTGCGATAGCTCTTGGCGAGCACGTCCGACGATTCCGCGTCCTCGATGGGAAGAATGCGCGGCAGGGCTTCGATGAGCGTGATCTTGACCCCGAACGCCTGGAAGATGTCGGCGAACTCCATCCCGACGGCACCCGCGCCCACGATTGCGAGCGAGTCAGGCACACGCTCGAGCAGCAACGCTTCATCCGAGGAGATCACTGTCGCCTTGTTGATCTCCAGGCCGATCTGCGGAATGCCTTTCACACGCGAGCCCGTAGCGATGACCACGGCCTTCTTTGCGTCATGCACGTCGCTGCCGACCTTCACCTTCTTGCCGGGCTGCACCACCCCCGTGCCCTTGATGACCGTGATCTTGTGTTTCTTCATCAAGAACTCGACGCCCTTGGAGTTCTGGTCGCTGACGCGCCGCGACCGCTTCATGGCGACACCGTAATCGGTCGTGACGTTCGCGACTTCGACACCGAAGTCCTTGGACTCCTTCACGAGATTGGCGATGTACGCGGAGTGCAGCAGCGCTTTGGTCGGGATGCAGCCGATGTTGACGCACACGCCGCCGAGCTTGTCCTGCTCCACGACGGCAGTGGTGAGGCCGAGCTGAGCGCAGCGGATGGCGCAGACGTACCCCGCCGGGCCGCCGCCGAGAATTACGACATCAAAGGAACTTGCCACAGGTGCTCCTTAGAGCAGCATTGCCAGGGGGTTTTCTAGCATCTGTTTCAACGTTTTCAAAAATGCGGCGCCGGTCGCCCCGTCGATCACGCGGTGATCGCAGCTCATCGTCAACCGCAGACGCCGCCGCACCACGACGCGGTCTCCATCGGGAACGGCCTTCGGGACGATACTGCCGATCGCCACGATGCCGGCCTCGGGCGGGTTGATCACCGCGGTGAATTGATCGATGTCGAACATGCCGAGGTTCGAGACGCTGAACGTGGCGCCCGTGTATTCCTCGGGCTTCAGGCGGCGATTGCGGGCGCGCGCCGCGAGCTCGCGAGCCTCGGCCCCGATCTCCCGCAGGCTCTTCAGGTCGGCGTTACGGATCACGGGAGTGATGAGCCCGTCCTCGATGGCGACCGCCATCCCGATGTGCACCTCGTTCCAGTACCGGATGTGATCCTCCTGGAACCAGGCGTTGCAGGCGCGGTGCTGCACCAGGGCGAGGGCCACCGCCTTGATGATGATGTCGTTGAACGAGATCTTCCCGCCTGCTTCGCCGAGCTGTCTGTTGAGCGCGTCGCGCGCTTCGGCGGCGCGCTCCATGTCGATCTCGGTCGTCAGGAAGAAGTGTGGAATCGGCCCGATGGATGCAGCGAGACGCTTCGCAATTGTCTTGCGGATCTGGGTGAGGGGGATGTCTTCGTAGGGCGCACCGGAAGGAGTCGGGAGCCGGGAGCTGGGAGCGGGGGTTGCAGCCGCTTGAGCTTGGGCGACTCCACCCTCGACGTCCCGTTTGATCACACGTCCGCCCGGACCGGATCCCTGAACCAACTTGAGATCGACTCCCGCATCCTTCGCGATGCGTTTCGCGAGCGGGGAAGCCTTTACGCGTGTCGCGTCCGCTGGAGCGGAAACCGGTGCAGGAGTTGGTGCGGTTGCCGTGGGTACAGGCGCCGGAGCGGGGGCGGGGGTCGCTTTCGGTGCGGCAGCCGCAGGAGCGGGCTTTGCCGCCCCAGCTCCCGACTCCTGACTCCCAGCTCCATCAACTTTCTCCCCAGGCTTCCCGATCCACGCGACGACGTTTCCGACCGGGACGGTCGCACCCTCGGCGACCATCACCTTGAGGAGCTGTCCATCGGCCCGGGCGACCAACTCCATCACGGCCTTATCGGTCTCCACCTCGGCGAGCGTATCGCCTGACTTCACCGGGTCGCCCTCGTGCTTGGCCCACTTCACGAGACGCCCTTCCTCCATCGTGGGCGACAGCGCCTCCATGTGGACTTTAGTCGCCATCTAGGTACAGAACCTTCCGTGCCGCAGCGACAACCTTCTCGGGCGATGCCTTCGCGGCGCGCTCGAGAACCTTGTTGTAGGGCATGGGCACGTCGGCCTGGGTCACGCGCTGCACGGGGGCATCGAGGTCGTCGAACGCGTCGCGTTGAATGAGATCCACAACCTGCGCGCCCACGCCGACGTGCGGCCACCCTTCTTCGACGACGACCGCGCGGTTGGTCTTCTTGACCGATTCGAGGATCGCCGCTTCGTCCAGCGGGCGGAGGGACCGCAAGTCCAGAACTTCCGCCGAGACGTTCTGCTCCGCCAGCTGATCCGCCGCTTTCTGGGCTACGGTGAGGGTCTTGGAGTGGCAGACGAGCGTCACATCGCGGCCCTCTCGTTTGATCTCCGCCTGGCCGATCGGGACGATGTGCTCCCCGTCGGGCACGTCGCCCTTCAGGTTGTAGAGCATCTCGCCCTCGAGCACGATGACGGGATTGTTGTCGCGGATCGCGGACTTGAGGAGCCCTTTGGCATCGGCCGGCGTCGCGGGCGCGACGACCTTGAGACCGGGGATGTGGGCGAGCCAGCTCTCCCACGCCTGCGAGTGCTGCGAGCCCAGCTGCAGCGCGGCGCCGCTCGGCCCCCGGAACACGATCGGGATGCGAATCTGCCCGCCTGACATGTACAGCATCTTTGCCGCTGAATTGACGATCTGGTCCAGCGCGAGCAGGGCAAAGTTCCACGTCATGAACTCGACCACCGGCCGGAGCCCGCCCATGGCGGCGCCGACGCCGATCCCCGCGAATCCCAGCTCGGCGATGGGCGTATCGACGACGCGTTTGGGGCCGAACTCCTCCAGCAGGCCCCGGCTCACCTTGTAGGCGCCCTGATAGACGCCGACTTCCTCACCCATCAGAAACACGTTGGGATCGCGCTGCATCTCTTCGCGCAGCGCCTGATTCAGGGCATCTCGATAGGTGAGGGTGGGCATGCTCAGTCGGCCAGCACGTCGGTGTAGAGCTCGTCCGGATCGGGATCCGGGCTCTCGTCCGCGAACTTCACAGCTGCTTCGACTTCCACCTGGATTTCCGCATCCAGCGCGTCGAGCGTGGCCTGATCGATGACGCCGTCTTCTTTGAGCTTTGCGGCGAGGTGGGTGATGGGGTCGCGGGCTTTCTGCTCCTCGACTTCGTCCTTGGTCCGGTACACGCCGTGCAGCGGGTCGGACATCGAGTGGCCCATGAACCGATAGGTGCGCACTTCGAGCAGCGTGGGATGGCTGTTCTTGCGCGCGCGCTCGACGGCACGCCGGGTCGCGTCGTACACCGTCAGCGCGTTCATGCCGTCCACTTGCTCGGCGGCCATGTCGTAGCTGCACGCGTGCTCGACGATGTCGGTCACCGCCGCGACGCGCTCGAACGCCGTGCCCATGCCGTAGCGGTTGTTTTCGCACAGAAAAATCACGGGCAGCTTCCAGACCGATGCCATGTTCAGCGTCTCATGGAAGGCGCCGATGTTGACCGCGGCTTCCCCAAAGAAGCACACGCATACCTGATCGCTGCCTTTGTACTTGCTGGCGAATGCGAGACCAGCGCCTAGCGGTATGTGGCCGCCGACGATCCCATGGCCGCCCATGAATCCGCGCTTGGCATCGAACAGGTGCATCGAGCCGCCCTTGCCCTTCGAGCACCCCGTGGCCTTCCCGAACAGCTCCGCCATCACCGCGTTGGGCGGGATCCCCTTGATCAGCGCCTGGCCGTGCTCGCGGTAGGAGCAGATGACGTAGTCATCGTCCTTCAGCGCCGCGAGCGCGCCCACAGCCACCGCTTCCTGTCCGATGTACAGATGGCAAAAGCCGCCGATCTTGCCGAGGGCGTACGCCTCGGCCGCCTTTTCCTCGAAGCGACGAACGAGCAGCATCTGCCGCAACATTTTCAGATGCAGCTCGGTCTGGGGTGCGGCGGTGTCCTTGGGGGATCTGGCGGTGGCCGTCATGCGGTCGCTGCCTCCACTTGCTCCCAGGCGTGATAGCTCGAGCGCACCAAGGGCCCCGATTCGACGTGGCGGAAGCCAAGCGACATGCCGTAGCGCTGCAGCTCGGCGAATTCGTCCGGCGTGTACCAGCGCGCGATGGGCAGGTGCTGATCGGACGGGCGCAGGTACTGCCCGATGGTCACGATATCGACGCGGGCCGCACGCAGATCGCGCAACGCGACGAGCAGCTCGTCCCATTCCTCGCCCAATCCGCAGATGATGCCGGACTTCGTCAGCAGCGCGGGATTCATATCCTTGGCGCGGTCCAAGAGCTCCAACGCGCGCGCGTACCGGCCCCCGGGCCGCGCGATGCGGTAGAGGCGGGCGATCGTCTCGAGATTGTGGTTGAGGATGTTGGGTCGAGCTTCGACGATGAATCGCAGCGCTGCGGGATTGCCTTTGAAATCGGGGATCAGTACTTCGACCGATGTCTGCGGCAGGCGGCGGCGAATCTCGGCGATACACGCTGCGAAAACCTCAGCGCCTCCGTTCGGCAAGTCGTCGCGATCCACACTCGTGATCACGACATGCTTGAGCGCCATCTGTGCCACCGCAGCGGCCAAGCGCTGCGGTTCGCCGGCATCGAGCGGGGCAGGCGTGCCATGCGCGACCGCGCAGTATGCGCAGTTGCGCGTACACACGTCCCCCAGGATCATGAAGGTCGCGGCCTTATGCTCCCAGCACTCGCCGATGTTCGGGCAGTGCGCTTCCTCACACACGGTGTGCAGCTTGAGGTCGCGCATCATGTGCTTGAGCGCGAGGTAGTTCGGGCCTCCCGGCGCTTTCACCTTCAGCCACGAGGGCTTGCGAGACGGCTCTGCTGAAGGCGATGGGGAGGGCTGGATCTGAACCAGGGGGGCGGCCATGGAAGCTCGAAGATAAGCACCGCTTACGAGGCAGGGTAGGCCGTTTTTCAACCAGACGGTTGATCTCCATCCCGGTTCTTTAGCCGCCGCAACTCGTTCTCGACCTCCGTCGATGTCCCGAGCGTCCCATCCGCGATGTCGGCGATTTCCTCCGCCTCCTTCCATTGACGCTCGAGCTCTTCGACCTCGGCCCGCTCGTCCACGGCCATTTCGAGCGCGAGGCCACGCTCCGGTCGGAGCGACCGCAACGTCAGCTCGCGCCGGGCGATGTCGCGCACCAATTGATCGGGGCCCCCCACCTGGTCGACTTCACGCGCCGCGTCCTCGGCCCGGCGCCGCCCGCCCTTGGCCAGGTTCAAGTAGGTGAGGCCCTGACGCAGTGCTTGAGTGGCGTCGGTGCCCGTGAGTTGAGTCCCTTCCTGCCGGCACTTCGGGCAGCTCACCACCACCGCCATCTCCGCCTGCCGGTCGGGGACGATCCGCGCGTGTTGGACATGTTTCGCGCGGAGCTGCATGAGGGTGCCGCAATGCGCACAGATGGGTGGTTCGGTGAGCGGGACTTTGCGGCGACCGACCATGCCCAGGTATATCGCGTCGACGAGCCGATGGACGTTCCAGACGATCACCCCGAACCCGCCACCCGCTGCCACGTTTGCGGCAATGCCGAGACCGATCGCGGCGACGGTGAGGGGGACGACGACTTTCATCCGCTCGCGCTGACGATTGCGCAACCGCTCGCCGTAACGCCAGGTCGCCAGCTCGACGCGCGGCGGTTTGCCGACGCGGACGAGGTCATAGCGCTCCCAGCGGATCAACGCGACTTGCTGGGTCGATGCCGCGATTCGTCCGTGACTCGCGGCGCGAGCCACGGCCTCGATGCGTTCGAGCCGATCGTCGAAGGGCGTGAGATTCCAGCGGCTGCACCGCGGGCAGACGACCCACAACCGTCCCTTCCATTCATCGAAGGCGATTCGCCGTCCGACACCAAGGCCCGAGGGGCCACCATCACCGTCAAATGCCGCGTTACAGAACGCGCAACTGCTGAACATCCTAGGAAGTAAATCGCTCCGGGGCGAGCGAAGCAATCTCTATCTCGGATTCCCCTGTGGCGACGAGGCCTGCGATGATCTCGCCGGTGAGACCGGCGAGCAAAACGCCGTTCCGCCCGTGACCCGTTGCATACCACAACCCGCGCACATCCGGATCGGGGCCGACGATGGGGCGTCCATCGGGCGTCAGGGGTCGCAGCCCCGCCCACGTGCGTGTCGGGACCGCAGGCAGGTGCGGCAGCAGGCGCTGTGCAGCCGCAACGATCTCGGCGATCCCCCCCGGTGTGACGCCGCCGTCGAATCCCACCCGTTCCATGGTGCTGCCGAAGATTGCTTCGCCACTGCGCGCGAGCACGTACCCATGGTCATAGTAGAGGACGGTACGCGGCATATCGGCCGGCCACGGCGCGGCCGCCATTTGTCCACGCACGGGCTCGACTGGTAACTGTCGCGGCAGGTGCTCGATCCGCGTCGACCACGCGCCCGCCGCGATGATGACGTGCTCCGCCTTGATCTTACCGGCAGTCGTCTCGACACCCGTCGCGCGGCCCAGAATCGTGTTGAGACGGGTTACCCGCGCGTCGAGTGTGTGTGCGCCGCAGCGGTGGGCATCGGCGCGCAATGCGCGAGCCAGCGCGGGCGCGTCCACCGCTCCGTCCTCGGGTGCGAACATGGCGCCGAGACAGGGAGCGGTGGCGGGGAATCGCTCGGCCACCTCACCTGGCTCGAGCCAATCGCAGCGCAGTCCCGCCTGGCGCTGGTCGGCGACGGCGTCGCGTAGCCGCTCCGCTTCGGTCGCCTCGAACGCCAGGGAAGCAATGCCTTCGCGCCACAGCCCGATGTCGATGCCGGTGGTTTCGGCGAGCGCCGCTGCCAGGGTGTCATAGAGGTCACGGGCGCGCAGGCCGAGGGCCCGCAGCGTTTCGTCAGTCCGTTCGATTTGCGGTCCCAGGATCCCTGCCGACGCTGCCGACGCGGCAGCCGGATCGGGACCGGGCTCACAGATGAGGACGCGGAGGCCGCGTAGTGCGAGGGCACGCGCACAGGCGGCGCCGATGATGCCGCCGCCGGCAACCAACACTTCACAGGACGAAACTTTGTGCGACATTTAGGCGTACGCTGCCAACGCACCGGACACCACGGAGGTAATCATGTTCCGGAGCATTTTGGGGTTCGCAGTTCTCGCCGTTCTCGCATGGCTCGGTCTCAAGTTGATTTTCGGAATCCTTGGGAGCCTCGTCGGCCTCGCGATGACAGTTCTGTGGCTGGCGTTCATTGGCTTCATCGTCTATCTCGCGTTGCGGCTCGTCAGCCCGCGCACCGCGGATCGCATCCGTGACATGATCAAGGGGCGTCCCGCCGACGCGTAGGGGCACAGCATGCTGCGCCCCTACCGTTTTTCCAGCTGAGACAACACCGCCCAGGCGATAAGCGGAACCAGGATCTCGTGATGTCCGGTGAGCTGAATGCCGCGGCCACCCGCGAGCGTCGGCCGCTCGACGACATTCACGCGTGGTCGATAATGACGCTGCATGTCGCAATCGCACGCCGTGAAGTTCTTCGGGCGCCCCCCGTTCAGATTGCGCGCGATCGTCAGGGCCTTGAGGAAGACCTCGGGCATCACGACCGCGCTGCCGAGGTTCAGGACGACGCCGCCGTCGTCGAGATCGGGCAGGATAGCGGCGAGGCGCTTGAAGTCGCGATGACTCGTCGCGCCGATCACAGCGCCGTCGGCGGTCGGATGCTGATGCACGATCTCCGCCCCGATCGCCGCGTGCACCGTCACCGGGACGCCCAGCTCGGCGCAGGCGAGGAGGACCGAGACGTCGCGTCCGGGGAGATCCTTGCGCGCGCGCAAGGTTTCGGCCAGAGCCTCGCCCGCGCCCTGCTGTGTCTTGGCGCCGCGCGCCAGTGCGGCGTTCATCTCGCGTCCCGTCTCCTCCGCCATGCCAAACGTCCCATCGCCCAGGCCGGCCGCGACGTCTTCGCTCGTCCCACCATACGCCGCTAACTCGAAGTCGTGGATTGCCGCGCTGCCGTTCATCGCCACCGCCGTGATGGCGCGCTGTCGCATCAAGGCGATCAGCAGCGGCCCGAGGCCCACCTTGATGACGTGCCCGCCCAGCATGGCGACAACTGCACGGCGACCTGCCGCCGCAACGATCTGATCGACGAGGTAGCGCAAGTCCTGTGCAGCGAGAATCGCAGGCAGCGCGTCGACGAAGGCGGTGAACGAGCGATCGGAGGGAAGTGGGGGCGGCGCGTGGGCGAGAAGTGAGGGGTCGACTTTGTTGGGGCGTTTGGCAACGGGAACCGTCTTGAGGCGCGAGAAGTCGGCTTCGCGGTAATCGGTCATGGCTGAGCAACTCCTGGGACGACATAGTCCTTGAGCTTCAGCGTCACCTGGCCGAACGAGAAGTTGGACTGGATCGCGAGGACGAGACGCTGGGGATCGTCGGAGAGCCAGATGCGCGTCTCCGACTTCTCCGCGAAGATGCCGCGGGCCTGGGGAATCTTGGGGCGTACGACGAGCGCCCGCCACTTCTTCCCCGCGACGCTGACACGCTCGCGGCGGAGGACCTCGACGATGACGGGATTGCGATCGGGGCGAAAATAGCGCGCGTACTCGTAGCGCTTCCCGACCTCGAGCGGCACCGTCCGGATCCAGTACAGGAAGGCCGCGTCGTCGAGCGGCTCGAGCACGGTGGCGAAGGTCGTATCGCGACCTTCCTCTCTATAGAAGCCCGAATCGGGGAAGATCTCGTAACGCCGCTCGCGATGCTTGTCGCGCTCGTCCTGGATGGACCAGAAGCGGCGCGAGCGGAAGTCGTACCGGCCCACCCACGATTCGATCGTCTGGTCGAGGTGGTACCAGAGGGCGCCTCCGGAGATGCGAAACC
>Ga0210382_10000644_pt1 | contig 12258 bp, 16 predicted proteins | sample PLMedo_FD_155452 | JGI IMG/M metagenome (GOLD analysis project Ga0210382, IMG submission 155452) | Groundwater sediment microbial communities from an aquifer in East River, Colorado, USA - PLM0_60_coex redo | ecosystem: Environmental > Terrestrial > Soil > Riparian zone | place: USA: East...
CAAGTCGCGCGCCTCTCGCAGGTTTTCGATAGGGGGAGTGCGCGAGTAATGGGCCGCCGCGGACCGCCACCGAAGCCGACCGCCCTCCGCATCCTCGAAGGGAACCCTGGACACCGCCGGATTCCGGAGAATGAGCCGAAACCGCGTGGCCAAGCGGCCTGCCCAGCCTGGTTATGCGATCCGGCGAAAGAATTGTGGGCGCAGCTCGCGCCAGATCTCGAACGCGAGGGTTTGCTCACCGGCCGCGGTGCCTCGGAATTCGCCTCGTTCTGCCAAGAACGGGCGATCTACGCCATCTATTCGGAGTTGTTGAAGGAATTGAAGCCGCGATCGCCGAAAGTAGAGCGTTACCGGAGTCTCGCGATGAAAGCGAATCGTGAAGCCATGCGGCTGGGGGCAAAGTTCGGGATGACGCCGAGCGATATGGTGGGGCTGGTGGTGCCTGGCGCCTCCGGCAAACCGAAGTCCAAAGACGAGGAGTTCCTCTTTGGCCGTAGCGGTAGCGCCTAAGCGGCGGTTTCTGCCTCCACCGCCCCCCGAACGCCATCCGCGGGCGATCGGGAAGTACGAGCGTCTGTGCTGGGAGCGCCAGGCGCGCGATCTCGAGCTCGCCTATCCGGACGGCATGCCGGCGGATCCGCGCAAGACGCAGCATCCGAAGGGTTTTTGGTTCAGTCGCGAGGCAGGCGAGCATGTCGTGGAGTTTATCGAACGCTATTGCCGCCATTCCAAAGGAGAATGGGCCGGGCAACTGCTCGAGCTCAACGACGTCGAACGTCGGATCTGGACGACCGTCTTCGGATGGATGCTGCCGGATGGGACGCGGCGCTTCCGGATCGCCTATATCGAGGTCGCCCGCAAGAATGCGAAGAGCACCCAGGCTGCGGCAATCGGGTTGTATCTCACGGTGGCCGACCGGGAGTTCGGGGCGGAGGTCTACAGCTCGGCGACGAAGAAGGATCAGGCGAAGATCGTGCACGACGTCGCGGTGGCCATGGTGAAGCAGTCACCCGAGCTCAAGAAGTACGTGCGCACCGTCCGCAACAACATCAACTGCCTGCGGATGGGCGCGAAGTTCGAGCCGCTCGGAGCGGATTCCGACACACTCGACGGCCTAAATCCGCACGGCAACATCATCGACGAGCTGCACGCCCACAAAAACCGCGACGTCTGGGACGTGTTGGACACCGCGCAGGGCGCCCGCCGGCAGCCGATGACGATCGCGATCACGACGGCAGGCCTCTACGACCCCGAATCGATCGGCTGGCAGCAGCACGAGCACGCCTGCAACGTCCTTGAGGGCACCGTCGAGGACGACGGGCTCTTCGCCTACATCGCGTCGATGGACGAGAAGGATGACTATCGCGACGCGCGCAGCTGGGAGAAAGCCAATCCGCTGATCGACGTCGCGGTGAAGCGTTCCTACCTCGCCAGCCAGTGCGAGAAGGCGAAAACGCAGCCGTCGTTCCTGAATACGTTCCTGCGGCTGCACTGCGGCCGCTGGACGGAACAGGTCACACGCTGGATCCCCATCGAGTCATGGGATGCCTGCACGGGGATGCCGCTCTCGCTCCTCAAGCGGAACGTCTACGGCGGCATCGATCTCTCGACGAAGCTCGATATCACCGCGCTGACGCTCCTGGCGTTCGCCGCGGACGGGTTTCTCGACTGTTTCTTCCGGTTTTGGGTGCCCGAGCAGCTCGTCGCCGAGCGCGAACGGAAGCACCGGTTGCCGTCGTACGCGCCCTGGGTGAAGGCCGGCGTCCTCATCACGACACCCGGCAACGTGATCGATTACGACTTCATTCGGACCGACATTCTGAAGCTGGCGGGGCAAATGACGATCAAAGAGATCGGGTACGACCCCTGGAACGCCACGCAGCTCGCCGTGCAGCTGCAGAACGAGCTGAACCCAACAGTTGATGAACACGGGTTCCGGATGGTCGAAATGCGGCAAGGCATGAAGTCGCTCTCGGAGCCGGCGAAAGAGTTCGAAAAGCTCATCGTCGACCGAAAACTGCGGCACGGTGGGCATCCGGTGATGCGCTGGATGGTCGGGAACGCCTCGGTCCGGCGCGATTCGAACGACAATATCGTGCCCGACAAGCAGGAGTCGAAGGCCAAGATCGACGGTGTCCTGAGTACGATCAATGCGCTCGGCCGCGCGATCGTGGCGCCGAAGGAAGGCGAGGGGCTGCTGGTGGATTTCGCGTGAAACGACCCTCCTGGCTCCGGATCCCGCGGATTCCGCGGCCCGACATCGATCTGCGCGACGCGCACGTCTACGGCGGGCTTGTCATCGCGGCCTGGGGCGGATGGCGGCTCTCGCCGTCCTGGACGGCCGTCGCGATCGGTGTCGCCCTCGTGTTGTTCGGCGTCTTCGTGCCTCGCAAACCCCGGAAGGCGGCATAAAATGGGATTGTTTGAGCGGTTGGAACGCTCCGCGATCCGCGCCGACCAGGGCGCGCTGCCCTTCGACGACCCGCGGCTCTGGACGCCGAACGGATCGTGGGACTACAGCGATACGCTCGCCGGCGTCGGCATCACACCCGAGTCAGCGAAGCGCTGCGCCGCGGTATTCGCATGTAACAGCCTGATCGCGGAGACGCTGGCCTCGCTGCCCTGCATTCTCTACAAGCGCCTGCCGGATGGCGGCAAGGAGCGCGCGAAAACGCATCGCGCCTACCGCACCGTGCGGTTGCGTCCGAACGGATGGATGACCCCGATGGAGTTCTTCACGGGCGGCCAGATGTCGGCCGGCATGCGTGGGAACGCGATGGCGAAGATCGTGGACGACGGTAATCGGATCGAGCTGCAGCCGATGCACGCCAGTCGCGTCACGATCGAGCAGCTCTCGGACACGCGCATGCGGTATCAGTACAACAATCCGTTCAGCGGTCCCGAGACGTTGCTGCAGGACCAGGTGCTCCACGTGCGGGATCTGTCGGACGACGGATTCATCGGCCAGGCGCGCGCGATCCTGGCGCGCGAGGCGATCGCCGTCGCGCAGGCAGCCGAGGCCTTCGTGGGCGGATTCTTCCGCAACAACGCGACCGGACGCTTGGTGCTGTCATCCCCGACGTCGCCGGATGAAGCGAAGCGCGCCGAATATCGCCGCATGGTCGCCGAGAACTACGCCGGCTGGCGCAACGCCTCGAACACGATGTTTCTCTGGGGCGGGTTGCAGCACGAGGAGCTCGGAAAACAGACCGATTCCGAATTCCTGATCGCGCCGCGGAATTACCAGGTTGCAGAGATCGCGCGCTTCTGGCGCGTGCCGCTCTTCATGATCGGCCTCGAGGAGAAAGCGACGACCTGGGGCACAGGCGTCGAGCAGCAGGTTCAGGGCTTCATCGACTTCACGGAAAAACCCTGGCTCGATCGCTGGGCGCAGGCGCTCGGCCGCTCGCTGCTCGATGAGGCGGAGCAGGAGGATTACTTCTTCGAGTTTCTGCTCAACGATCTCGTGCGCGGGGATCTCAAGACGCGCATGGAGAGCTACCAGATCGGCCGCACGATCGGGATCTACAGCCCGAACGACGTCCTCAAAAAAGAGAACGAGAACCCGCGCGATGACGCGGGCGGCGACGAGTATCAGCAGACGCCAACGGGCGCGGCGCCGAATGCGCCGAATCAGCCGCCGCCGGCGCAGCCGCCAGAGCCGCCACCGCCACCAGCAAAGGCCCTGGTCGAGCCCACGCCACCCGCTCCGACGCCTCCCGCGATCGCGGCGCGCGTGATTCCCGCTCCCCTACTCGCGGATGCGGTGAATCGGATTGCCAGCCGCGAGCTCGCCGACGTCGGCCGACGGCTGGCCCGCGGCGGGGATCCCACCAAGATCACGGCCTGGCTCACGAAGTACTACGCCGGGCATCGCGACTATGCCGTGAAGGTGCTGGCACCATCGGGGGAAGCCTTCGAGGTTGAGACCTGGATCCTCGAGGAAGCGGCAGAACGGATTGAGCGCACGGGCTTGGCGGCCGCGATGCTTCCCACGTTCGAGTCGGGTCGTCGGGATCAGATCGCCGAGGTGCTGGATGAGACCTTCACTGCCGGCGCGGCCGCGCGAGAGGAATAGGCCCATGAGTCAGATCATCCAGCTGGTCCGCGCGCTTTCGCAGCCGGTGCTGCTTGAGCACGACACGCTAGTCAAGCTTGCGCAGATCTTTCAGCGAAAGATCGGTGGCGAAGCGTTCGATGGCGCGGCGCTGCACGCCGAACTTGGGATTGCCGCCCCGCGTACCAAGGCTGCGCCCGACAAGCAAACGACCATCCAGGTCATTCCGATTCAGGGAATGATCGCCCAGCATCCGCAGAGCTTGGGCACATCGACGGATGAGGTCGGGGCGGCGCTCGCTTCTGCGATTGCGAATCCCCGCGTGGACGCGATTTTGCTCGACGTTGATTCGCCCGGGGGGACGGTCAACGGCGTGCCGGAACTTGCCGCGAAGATAGCCGCCGCGCGTGCGGTGAAACCGATTACTGCCCTCGCCAATGGCCTGATGGCCTCGGCTGCCTACTGGCTGGGCTCGCAGGCTGATGAGGTAGTTGTCGCGCCATCGGGCGAAACAGGTTCGATTGGCGTTTACCAATTACACGAAGACTGGACCCAGAAACTAGCGAACGAAGGCATCAAGATCCGGGCGGTTTCAGCAGGCCGGTACAAACTCGAAGGCGCGCCCTGGGAACCGCTCGATGTTGAAGCGGAAGCCTTCATGCAAAAGCGCGTGGACGAAGTATATCAATGGTTCGTCCGAGACGTGGCAAAAGGACGGAACGCGGAATCACAGCGGGCCGTCCGTGATGGTTATGGAGAAGGTCGGGTCCTCGGCGCCGAGCAGTCTGTTCGCGCGAAGCTCGCTGATCGCGTGGCGACGTTCGAAGAGACGGTCGGTCGACTGGCCACGCGGGTTCAGCGGCGCGGACCGAGCGCGGACATCCTACGCCGCCGTTTGGAACTGGACACTCTGGGATAGACAGGATGGCTAGCGTCGATCAGACCGCTAGCCATCTTTTAATCCCCTGCCGGGACTGGCCCAGCCCTGACGAGCATAGAAACGACTTGCCCTGCCAAGCCTGCCCCGCATCGCTAGGACTTGCCTAGCCTTGCCCCGCCGCGCCTGCCAGGCCCTGCCGAGACGAGCCATGCTGTGCCGAGCCAAGCCTAGCCTCGCCCCGCCGCACCACGCCCTGCCTGCCGCGCCTCGCCATGCCTGCTACGCCTTGCCCTGACGCACCCTGACGGGTCCTGCCGAGCCCCGCCGTGCCTCGCCGCGCCTGCTACGCCGCGCCGCGTCGAGCCTAGTCGCGCCACGCCGCGCCCTGCCTCGCCTGCCCCGCCATGCCAAGCCCCGCCCTACACGGCGACGGGTTCGTCCTGCAACAACGCCTCGACCTTCACATACAGCGGATCTTTGCTTAGGCGCGCGATGGCCGCGCTCTGCCGCTGGAGCGACTCCAGTCTCGCCCGATAATCCTGGCGTAGTTCCTCGATCTGCTCGGGGTTACTCAGGACGTCGATCAACCGTCGATACCCACCTTCGGACGGCAGGCTGACGAAGCCGCGCACCTTCATCGGCTCGCCATCCGAAGTTTCGAGCAGCACCAGCCGACACCGGAGCAGCTTTTCCGCCTGTTCGATTCTCCAGCGGGGACCCGCGATCTTGTCGTCCCATTCGAAATACTCGTGGAGTGCCGTCGTTGGGCGCTTCGCGAACGCCACCACCTGGGGGGCGGTGATGTGGCCGCCGTGGCGAGCCGCCAGTTTCGTCAACTCCTCGTCTTGGGCGGCGATGATCACCGCCCGATCCGTCGTTGTCATGCCATCTCCACGGTGAAAGTTCCGTAACCGAGGCCCGTGCTCTGACGTGAATCAGGCCGCCCTTCGCCGATCCCGACCTGCGCGCCAGCTCGCATCAAGAGGTTCAGCACGTCGGCGGCGGTGAACTGATCAGCATCGAACCGCAGCCGAACAATCGCTGACCATTCGCGCCACATGGGCCGAGCGGCGAGACTGGCCACGCCGCTTTCCAAACGCACCGGCATGACGCTCATTTCCGGCGTTCCGGTGATCTGCACGAGGCCCTGACCGTCGAGCAAGTCGCGGCCATCGGCCACGCAGAAGATGCTGAGCTTCGCTTTCGTCATCGGGAAGCCTACGAGGCGACAGGCAGAGATGAGGGCTGCGCGAATTGCCGCTGCTGGAATCCCGACCCAGCCTTCGACCGCCTGATGTTTGGCGGCTTCGTAATCCGCTTCCAAGTCGCGCGGATCGCGCTGCTTTTTGCCGCGCGCGGTCGAGCCTGCGCGCTGCTTCTGCTCCATCTGGCTCATCGCCTTCTGGGAAAAAGCGTGTTGGAGATAGGGCGCATCTCCGGTGATTCGGCAGGCGATGATCTTGAGATTCGGTGCTTTGACGGTGAGCGTAACTTCGCCCGCGGACGCGGGCGCAGCCTTGGTGGCTGCCATATGCGGCTCCTTTGTTGTGGTCGCTGGGCGACCGGGTTGATCGGTTCTACACTGGGTAAGCTAACGTCGAAGCTTGACAGCCGGAAGGAGATCTCATAGAGTAACTCCATCGCCTGATCGGAGACGCGACAGCGTCCCGGCAGGCCCAGCAGTAAAAATCGACGTCGAGTCATTCGCTTCGCGACAGCGGGCGAGGACTATGCGACTAGAGCTCAACACTCTGGCGCGGTGTCCTTGCCCGCTTTCTGTATCTCCCCCGGAAAACCGGTTGCGATCAAGGCCCGCCCCACACGGGAGCGGATCAATGACGCGGCTCGAGAAATACACGAAACAGCACGGTGAGACGGTGGTCGCCCAGAAGGTGATTCTGGAAGCGGCCGAAGCCACCGATGGCAAGCTGACGGCAGACCAGGACAAGGAGTACAAGGCCCTGGATGCCAAGCGCATCGATCTGAAAGCATCGATCGATCGCGAGCGCGCCATCGAAGAGGCCGAAAAGCTCGCCGCGCCCGTGCGCTCGAGCGCCGCGGCCGACGTCGTCGTCACCGGCGGCCAAGACCTCGCGGTCAAGAAGCCCTGGCTCACCTTCGGCGAGCAGATGAAGGCGATCCAGGCGGCGTACTCCCCGGGTGGGGAGTTCGACAAGCGCCTCTACGCCGGCGCCCCGTCCGGCATGAGCCAGACGGTCCCCTCCGAGGGCGGCTTCGCGGTCGCCCCGCAGTTCGTCACCGACATCTGGGACAAGTTGAACGCATCGACGGACAACCTGATCGGCGAGACCGATCAGTACCCGGTCGAGGGAGAGTCGCTCTCGTTCAACGCGAACGCCGAAACCTCGCGGGCCAACGGCTCGCGCTACGGCGGCGTGCAGGGGTACTGGATCAACGAGGCCGACCAGATCACGAAGTCCAAGCCCAAGCTGCGCCAGATGAAGCTCGAGCCGCACGAGCTCGCGGTGCTCGTCTATTGCACCGCGAAGTCGCTCGAGAATGCGCCGGCCCTCGAGAAGTTCCTCCGGAGCGCGTCGACGGACGAGCTCGGCTTCCTGGCCGGCGATGCGATTGTGAACGGCTCCGGCAGCGGCCAGCCGAAAGGCCTGCTGGGCTCGGGCTCCAAGGTCACGGTCAACAAGGAGACGGGGCAGCCGACCGGCACGTTCCTCAAGGCCAACGCGAACAAGATGTGGGCCCGCATGCACCCGCGGCTTCGCTCGGGTGCGATCTGGCTGATGAACGTCGATGTCGAGCCCACACTCGACGACTTCAACACGCCCATCAAGAACGTCGCCGGGACGGAAAACGTCGGCGGCTTCGCGTCGAACATCTACAACGCTGACAAGAACACCCTGAAGGGCCGCGCGATTCGCTTCGTCGAATACTGCCAGTCGTTGACGACCGAGGGCGACGTCATCCTCGTGAACCTCGGCTCGTACGCGAGCGGCGTCCGCGCCTCGGGCATCAAATACGAGACGTCGATCCACGTGCGGTTCGAGTTCGCGGAGACGGCGTTCCGGTTCATGTTTGCCCTCGACGGCCAGTCGTGGATGAACGCGCCGATCACGCCCTACAAGGGCTCGAACACGCTGTCCAACATCGTCACGCTCCAGACCCGGTAACCCTGAGCCCCGGGGATCCGGGGAGGAGTCACGCATGCTGCATCTCGTGGAGAACGCGAAAACGATCGGCCTGCTGAAGCCGGCAGCCGACGCCGCGGGACGGACCGGGCGCTGGATCACGCTCAAAGACGCGAAGCGCGCCTGGATCGTCGTCTACGTCGATCAGGGGAACGCCGCGACGATTCTCTTGAGCCCGCGGCAGGCCACGGCCGTGGCGGGCACCGGCACCAAGGTGCTGGCGAACGTCGTGCAGATCTGGTTCATCGTCGACCTGTCGCTCTCCGATGCCTGGGTGCGCCAGGCAGATGCCGTCAACTTCACGACCGACGCCGGCGTGAAAGAGAAGCTGGTGGCCTTCCAGATCGAGCCGGCGGGTCTCGATGTCGCCGGCGGATTCGACTGCATCACGGTCCTAACGGGTGCCTCGAACGCCGCGAACATCACGAGCGCCTTCGCGGTCCTCGAGACGGCGTACAGCCAGGTGACGCCGCCGAGCGTGATCGTCGACTAAGGCGGTCCGTGCAGACGGCTGCAAAAGGGGGACGCCCGCCCAACACATCGGGCGGGCGTTCTCACAAGCAGGTGAGGCGATGCGCGCGGGGCAGCTGAACACACTGGTGACGCTCAAGAAGCCCAGTCAGTCGGTCACCAGTGGCAATGCGTCGGTGACGTGGACGAGCCAGGGCAACGTCTGGGCGAAGATGCGCGGGATAGGCGGCACGCCGGCCGGGCTCACGATGGAGGCGGACTACGAATTCGAGGTTCGGTTTCGGAGCGACGTCACGCCGCGGTGGCGCCTGGAGATGGCGGGAAGCCCGACGCGCGTCTTCGCGATCGTGCGACCGCCGCAGGATCCCGATGGGAAGCGGGTCAAGGTGCTGATCTACGCGAAGGAGATCCTCGCCTAATGCCGCTCGAGATCACCGTGATCGAACGCCGGCCGGTGCCCGATGGGCAGCGGTTCTGGGATACGGTCACGCAGATCCTGTCGCGCGCGACGCGGGGGACGGCCGCGAAGATGCAAGCCCGGGCCCCAGTTGGGAAAACGGGAAAGCTGGCGCGACGTGTGGATGTGCGCGTCAGTCGGGTGAACCAGGGATTCGTCCAGGGCGTGGAGATCGACTTCATCGTCGGCGTGCCCTACGGACACCTGGTCGCGCGGGGACACCGGATCATCGCCCGGGGACCTGGGCGCGAGGGGGCAGGCGGCGGGCGAACCGGTCCACGCGGGCGCCTGCAAGGTCGACGGGGCGAATTGCGGTCCGCCCTGCTCGAGCGCCGCGGCCGCGGGTCGCTCGGGTTCGTGCCCGCCAATCCGTTCGCGAGCGCCACGCTGCAAGAAGACCAGGGCAGTCTCGTGCAAGCGATCGAGCGGGGACTGACGGATGCTGTTTGATGTCGTCGAGCGCGTTTATGCGGTCACGAACACGAATTTCAACGCCGATCTGGCGGCGCTGGCAGCGATCAAGGGCGTCACAGGATTCGCGCCGACGATCCTGAAGCGGGAGACGGCGGAGATCATGCGGGCGAAGTACCAGACGTTTCCCGCCGTCGGGATTTACGCGATCGAAGCGGATACGCAGATGGCCGACGGCGGATTGGGTGGGAAACGGGACTCGCTCTGTTACGTCGGCGCCGACCTGGTGATTGTGGGAACGGATCCGGTGTTGGTGCAGGAGCAGATCGAGCTGGGCTGCGAGGTGTTGGTCAAGGAGATGTGTGAGCGCGTGCCGACGGGGGCCACCACGACATTCGCCGGCGGGCTCGCCAAGGGCAGCGTGAAGGCCAGCATCTCCGACGGCTACACGGACGAGCAGGGCGTGAACTACATGGCGATCGGAACGGTGCGGGTGCCGGTCTGGGATAGGGACAACACGACATGACCAAGAAAATCGACAGCGCACCACTCGAGCCGCCCAAACAGCCGCTCAAAGTCCGGATCCCGAAAGAGGGCCCGAGTCCCCGGGAGTACGAGCTGCTGGAGTTTCAGCGGCAGCGCGAATTGACCGAGGACGAGACCCGCGAGCTGCATGCGGAGCAGAACAGCCGCACGGAGATCGAGGCCGCGTGGGCGAAGTACCACGAGGACCGCGCAGCCTATGAGCGGGCGGTAAGGAGCAGCAATGCCTGAGCTACTCACCGTCGAAGGCATCGAGGTCAAGCGCGAAGGGACGTATAACGTCGACCCGACGCCTGGCGTCTCGGATGGCGTGCGGCTGCAGCGAAACATGTGGTCGAATCTTGATCCCGACTACAACTGGGAGAACGATCGCAGCGGGGTCGTGAGCGGGTCGATTATTCCGCTGAAGGCGGCACTCCCGCGCGGCCGGATGGCGAAGCTCGAAATCTTCGCAGAGATCAAGGGCGCTGGCGCTGACGTGCCGCCGGAAGTCGCCGAACTCGAAGTGGCCTGCGGGCATCCGGAGACGGACGGCGCGGTCCTCTGGACCTACGGGCCGCTGACGTCGGGTACGAAGGGCTCCTGCACGGTCTACGCCTACACGGGCGGCTTGCTGTGGAAGATTACGGGCTGCCGCGGCCGCGGCCGGCTGGAGCTCGTCAACGGCGAACTCGCCGTCATGCATTACACGCTGGTCGGCATCATCGCCACAGATCCCGTGACGAGTGCGCTGGCTGGTATCACCTACGACGCGACGGAACCGATCGCCGCGGTCAATGCGGGCCTCACGATCGGCTCCTGGTCGCCGGACTGGCTGGCGATGGTCGTCGATTTCAACGGGGTCGATGCGCAGCTGCTCGCCTCCGGCAACGCGGCCGACGGGATCCAGATGTTCGATTTCGGGGACTCCAATCCGACGATTGAACTCAGCGCCCGCAAGGTGGCTCTCGCGACCTACGATCCCTTCGCGGACCGGAAGGCGCGGACCTCCCGCACGCTGCTCTTCACGCTCGGGCCAGCGGTGTCGTTCAATCGGCTGAAGGTGCTGAGCGCGACCGTCTCCGTGATGAAGCACGATCTCTACGATGCCGATGGCTTTGTGAACTACCGCCTGCTCTATCGCATCGAGTCCGGCGGCACCTGGCAGTTCGATTGAGCGATGGCGAAAGAGACCTACGCCCAGATCCCGCCGAATTCGACCGGGCCACAGGTCCGGACGATCGAGGCGACGACGCTCGTCGACGGCGTGCCGTTGAAGGTCGAGCTGCAGGTCGTGGCGATCGCGGACAGCGATGGGAACGTGATCGACAGCTTCATGGACTACAATTGGCAGCGGCGCGTGATCGATGAGCTCGCCGCGTTGCGCCAGATGGTGAGCGAACGGCTCGGCGGATTGTTCGTGCCGACCCAACCGTAACGAGGGAACGCTATGCGGTATCCAGGGGCACTGATCCACGGGCTCGCGAGCCGGCGCAAGCCGCAGGTCACGCCCGACGGCGGCGCGAACAACGAGGTCACCAAGCGTAGCAGCCGCTACGGCGAGGACTATATCCTCCCGCTGTGGCCGAACGACCAGATGCTGGCCGATGAGGGCTCCTACTTCATCTCCGCACTCGGCCCGCAGGCCACCGCGCTCCAGCTCGGCATCTCGGCCAACTTCGCCGCCACATCCGTCGCCCTGGCCTTCCAGAACACGGAGGGCGCACAGTTTGATGGCGGGGTCCGCTGCTATATCCGCTACCTCCGGTTCCTCTGTTCGGTGGCGCCCGCGTCGGCCACGGCCCTGCTCTTTGCATCGGTGCTCGATGCCAGCATGCGCACGCCGACGACCGTCGTGCTCCTCGGCGGCGCCGCGGCGACGCTGACCTGCTACAAGCCGCTCGTTGTCGCGACGAGCTTGGATCAGGCCGAGGGAGGCAAGGGACAGCCCTACTTCCCGCTCTCCGCGGCCGCGGGTGCGCCGCCGACCGTTGCAGCCGCCAGCCAAGGCGCCCGCACGATCGTGGGCAACGGATCGCTCCGCGCGCAGATCCCGGTCGTGGGCGACGAGTACGTCATCCAGTTCGGCATGGGCGATCATCCGGCCGGCTCGCTCGTCACCGCGGCGCCTGCCGGGGCATCGCGGATCATCACGACACATCCGCCGATCGTGATTCCGCCGCAGGCCTGGTGGCTCTTCTACCTCTGGGCGCCGTCGAACGCCGCGACCGGCATGGCGTTCTCCGGGTTCGAGGTGGGCTGGGCGGAGCGGTGAGCCTGCTGCTCCTGTTCCGCC
>Ga0210382_10000645_pt1 | contig 12255 bp, 13 predicted proteins | sample PLMedo_FD_155452 | JGI IMG/M metagenome (GOLD analysis project Ga0210382, IMG submission 155452) | Groundwater sediment microbial communities from an aquifer in East River, Colorado, USA - PLM0_60_coex redo | ecosystem: Environmental > Terrestrial > Soil > Riparian zone | place: USA: East...
GCCAGATGGGTGGCGACCAGGAAGGTGATGAAGTAGGAGTCGTTCTGGTGGATGTTCCAGCCAAGCAGCTTCGGCAGGATGACGCTGTGGCCGAGACTGGAGATCGGGAACAACTCGCTGAAGCCCTGCAGCAGGCCGAGCAGGATCGCTTGTCCGTAGGAGATCGGCAACTGTCAGACGCTGACTAGACGGCGGCGCTTCGGGGACGCGGGCCCGCGGAGCGGAACCACGCGAAGACGAGGCACGCCAGCCCGACGAGGAACGCGGCGATCCCATGCTTGACGTGGTGGTGGTTCGACCCCGCTTCGTGGCCTGGAAGCCAGGAGGGCAGAGATTTGGCCGGCTCTGCCCAGTAGACGACCGCGAGGACGATCAGCGCGAGGCCGACGAGGACGGCGAGCCAGACGAGAAGACGGCCACGCTCCACACGGGCAAGCTTATTGATAGTCATCTGAACGCGGCACTTGGAACCCGTGCTTTCGCATCCCAGGCGTCGGGGGACCCGGTTCGTGAAGGCCTCGCCGGCGCAGGCGGCGAGTGTCTGCGCGCGGTCCCTTATGAACTAAAGGGCGGCCCGGAGGCCGCCCTTTAGTTCGCCGAGTCGATTTCGCTTTCGTCCACCGGCCCCGATGACCTTCGGCTTCCGCCTACTGCCTTCGCTTCCGGCTTCGACCTACTTGCGCTCCGTGCTCGGCGCAAACGGGAATCTAGGAGAGGACAGGTCCTTCCGCAAGTGGTCAAACGACGAAAAGAGCGCAATTTGCAAGGATTGAATTGTCCACATTTCCACAGCAGACCTTGCAGCTTGTGGAAAGAGGCCCCGGCGCCGTCCTTTAGAGTTTCGCACATGCCGCCGCACATGCCTCGCCCACCCTCGATCGACCACGGCGTGATCTCATTCCTGTGGGCTGTCGGTCTGGGGGCCTACATCTATTTCGGTTCGCTCGCGGTCGGCGTCTCGTCGGGAACGGCCTTCGTCTTCGCAGCGCTCGCCGCCTTCGCGATTTTCCTCTACGTCCGCATTTTCGGCGAAGACACACCACCAAGGCGTGGGGCGTCCGGGCGGCGGACTAGCCGGGAATAGCCCCTCAGCCGGCGAGGCCGCGAGTGCCCATGCGGTGATCGCCCACCAGTGCGGCGAGCAAGCGATGCGTCAACTCGGGGCCGATCAGCCGCTGCAGGCGGGCCGTGGCCGGAAGACGATCTTCGTGGTCGAGCGCCGCGCAATGAGCGATCAGCAGGCCCGGCCCTCGGGAGACAATGCGGCTATGAGCTGCGACGCTCATGCCAGAGCTATCGCCCAAGCTTGGCCCCGGCCTCATCCCTGACCGGAGTGACGCTGATCCTAAAGGCGCGTTATTCGAGCGCGAGCCGGCGGACTTCGAACTGAGCGGAGTCGAGCTCCGCCGCGAATTCCTCGACGAGGCGCGCCGCGTCGGCCTCGAAGACGTGCTCGACGACCCCGATCTCCGCGTCGTTGTGAAACGGCAGATCGACATGCTGCTCCGAGACGAGATTGACCGAGGTCCGGCTGCAGACTGGGCACCGCACGGCCAGGCCGACCTGCGACTGCCCGGGCGCGAGCAGGAAGAAGGAGGACGGGAAGACGGGCCGCGGCTGGTTCTCCGGGTAGCAGAAGAAGCTCCACGGCCACTCCCCTGCTCCGATCCTCGTTGCGGCGAGCTCCGCGAGCTCCGCCTCGAGCGCCTCCAGCCTGGCCGTCATCAAGTTCAGGAACGAGACGCCCGTGCCGAGCCCCAGAGGCGCCCAGTCGAGCTCGTCGTGCGTGACGAGGCCCGGATGCTCGTCGCCGCATCCGCACTCGAATCGGACGCGGAAGACCGCGGGATGCGACGCACCGGGCAGGCGCTCCAGGCGGCGGAAGCTCGAAAGGGCCACCCGGGCGTCGCCGTGCTCCGGGCAGGCGAAGGTATAGCGAGTCGTCAGGCGGTCGTACATCTCCCCTTTGTAATCGGTGCCTCGGACGAGCCCCATTAGGTGTCGCTTGCGATGCCGGTTGGAAGGCCGTGGCGGCTTTACCGGCGCGGCCGTTCGACCCGACCTGATGGGGCGCTACAGCTGAAGCCGAAGGAAGGCCGTCGGATTAAATAGTCAATACGCGATCAGCGAGTGAAGGTCGTACTTTTGCAGGCGTTCACGGCCATCCAAGAACGTCAGCTCGATGATGAATGCAACCCCGACGACCTCTGCCCCAAGGCTCTCGACGAGCCCTGCGATCGCCTCCACGGTGCCTCCAGTGGCGAGCACGTCGTCGTGGATCAGCACTCGGTCGCCCTTCTTGATCGTCTCCGGGTGCAGCTCGAGAGTGTTCTGGCCGTACTCGAGCGCGTAGGTGGCGCCGATCGTCTCGGGCGGTAGCTTGCCCGGGCGTCTCGCGGGGACGAATCCGCTCCCGATCTCCCGCGCGATCGCCGCTCCGAGGATGAAGCCGCGGGCCTCGGCGCCGAGGACGACGTCGGGCTTGCGCTCCTTTCCCCATTCGGCAAGTGCGCGGATCGTCTCGTCGAGCGCCTCGGGGTCCCGGAGCAGCGGAGTGATGTCGCGGAAGACGACGCCCTGCTCCGGCCAGTCCGGAACGTCTCGGACGCGCTCCTTCAGGTCGACGGCCATCAGCGGTCTGCGAGCTGCTTCAGGTCGCGCCAGAAGAGGAGCTGTGAGAGCTCCTGCGCGAGCTCGGCGAGGCTTTGCAGCTCGTCCAGGCCGGCCTGCCGGCGTTCCGGGTTACGCGAGCGGAGGGCCGGTGCGACGATCTGCTCGAGCAGGCCCGCCTCGCGGTCGGCGGCGTTTCGGAATGTCCGCAGGTGCCGCGCCGAGACTCCGTAGCGCTCCAGCCTCGAGCACGTCGCCGCGACGTCGACGTCGCCCTCGGCGTAGAGCTTGGTGCCGTTGTCGGTCCGGGGCGACAGCAGGCCGTACTCCTCAAGTTCCTTCGCGAGCGCAGGCGTCACGCCCGCGCGCTCGCAGAGCTCGCCCAGATCCAGCTCCGCCTCCGCGGCTGAAAGCCCGCGTCGCCGCTTCGCGGTCTTCGCCGCACCGGGCGAGGACAGCTCCTCTCGGATCACCCGCAGCGGGAGAAACTCGTCGCGCTGCAGGCGCAGGATCGTCTCGAGCCGCTCGACGTCCTCCTCGCTGAAGAGGCGATAGCCGCCCTGCGTCCGCCGCGGCGCGAGCAGTCCCTGGTCTTCGAGGTAGCGAATCTTCGAAATCGAGACGTCCGGAAACTCCTCCTGCAGGCGCCGGCAGACGGCACCGATCGTCAGGAGCCGTGGTGGCGCGGCTGTCTTGGCGGACGCGCTCATTTGCTGATGAAGCTCAGTCGGTACTTGCCGATTTGAACCTCGTCGCCGCTCTGAAGCGTGGTTGCCGAGTCGATCCGCTTGCGGTTGACGAAGGTGCCGTTGAGGCTTCCCAGGTCTTCGATCGACAGCTCGCCGTTCCTCTGCAGCAAGACGGCGTGCTTGCGCGAGACGGTGACGTCGTCGAGGAAGATGTCGCAGTCCGGTGAGCGGCCGACCGTCGTTCGCTCACCCTGCGGCATGAAGTGCTCGCCGGCGCGGCCACCACCCGAGCGCACGACGAGCGCCGGCCCCTCGGCGGCGATCTCCTCCAGCGGACCGTCCTCGTCGGCGATCTCCTCGGGGGTGTAGGTCTGCGTCGTCTCGGCGCCGTCTTCGTCCTTAGCGAGCAGCGCGCCGCATTTGGAGCAGTAGCTCGAGGCCTCCGGGTTCTGGAAGCCGCACTCCTGGCAGTAGACGACGCTCAAGCGGGTTCGTTCTCGCTGGGCAGCTTCGGGGCTGCCTTCCCGGACAGGATCGCCGTCAGAGACTCGACGTCGACGCTGTCGAGCACTCCCTTCCCCCCCGTCTTCTGCAACCGGGCGACGAGCTCGGCGCGCAGAATGTCGATCTTGCCGTGCAGAATCCGGCGCTGGTAGGAAATCTCCCGCTCGTGCTCCTTGAGCTGGTCGATCTCTTTCTTGAGGTCGTCGTCCGACAGCGATCCAAGATCAGGTAGTGGTTCCAAAAGGACGCCCTTTCAGTCGAGGTGAAGGTCAGCGAAGTAAATCAACAGGCCGACAAAGGGTCAACCTGTACTTGAAGTAGACGTTGTCTGCTCGGTCTGCATGATCTCCTCGACAAGAGCGTGCAGCTCGGCTTCGAGCGCCCGTGAATCTTCCTCCGTCTTCCCTTCCGCGTAGATGTGCACGACCGGCTCGTCGGGGTCGGGAAGCACCTGCGCCCACCCGCGCTTCTCGAAAACCTTGATTCCGTCGGTGAGATCGAGGTTCTGGTCGCGGAGACGCTCGCTGAGAACGCGCATCACGAGGCCCTTCATTGCCCACGGGCAGGCCAGCTGACGATGGACGAGCGTCGAGACGGGCAACTCGCCTACGAGCTCCGAGACGGGCTTCGTCGTCGGCGCGAGCAGCTCGAGCAGGTTGCAGAGGCTCGCAACCGCGTCGTACGCCGGCATGAACTCGGGGAAAACGTAGCCACCGCCTAGCGCGCCCGCGAAGACGACTCCGTCCTGGGCGGCGTACTGGGTCAGCTCGGCAATGCTCGCCGGCGTGCGGACGACTTCGAGCCCGGTGCCTTTCGCCATCCGGTCGACCTCGCTCGTGACCGTGATCGGGAACGCGAGCTTGCCGCGGCGGCCGTTCGAGCCGAGCAGCCGCAGAAAGAGAAGCAGTGTCTGCTCGACGGCGATCTCCCGCCCTCGCTCGTCGATGACGAACAGCCGCTCGCCCGCGCGGTCGAAGACGGCCCCGAAATCGGCGCCGACGGCAGGCACGAGCCGCTTGGCCTGGCCGATCGACTCGCGCAGCGTCGAGGAGCCTGCGGCTGCCGAGTCCGCCTCCACTCCGAGCGGGCCGAGGACGAGCGGCAGCACATAGGACGCGGCCGAGTAGCCGTAGTCGACGACGATTCTGAAAGAGCGCTCGCGAATCGCGGCGCGGTCAAGGGTCGTCAGCAGATCCTGTGCATAGGTCTCCCGCACACGGGCGGGGTAGCTGACGGCGCCAATCGCGTTGTGGGCGGCGCGCCGCAGCTCGAGGCGCGAGAAATGCTTCTCTATCTCCTTCTGCATCGAGGAGGTCAGCTGAATGCCGGGATGCTCGAAGAAGCTGATCTCGACGATCTCGGGATCCGTGTAGCTGACACCGACGTGGAAGCCCGCGTCGAAGCTCTCCGTCTTCAGCAGGTGGCGGTTGACGGCCGCGGGCAGAACCCGCAGGTCGGCGACGTCGACTCCCGTCGAGTTGAGCCCGGCGATCATCGCCCGCTTGATCATCCTGCAGCCGGGCGGCGCGTCGCGGCTGCACACCACCCTGTCGCCACGCTTCAGCGCCGTCCCGAGTGACGCTGCGAGCCGCACGGCGACCTCCGGGGTGATATCGACGTTCATCAACCCGGAAACCCCTTCTCGGCCCCAGAGACGCGACGGGGCCCGGGATTCCCAGATCAGGCTCTCCGTCACCTGAGAGCCCGTCTCCACGTCCTTGTTGGGGTAGATGCGGACGCCCGGGTGAATGACGCTCTGCGACCCGAGGGAGACCTCGTCGCCGATCGCTGCGCCCTCCTGGATGAGAGCGTGCGAGCCGATGTCACAGCCGCGCCCGATGATCGCGCCTTCGATCATGGCGCTACGACCGATGTAGGTGGACGAGTCGACCACGCTGCGGCTTGTCCGCGCTTGCTCGCGAAGCGTCACGCTCGACCCGAGAACCGAGTAGGGCGCGACGGTCGCGCCGGGAAGGATCCGCGAGTAGTTGCCCACGAACGCAGGGGCCTCGATCTGCTCGAGATCGTCGAGCTCGACACTCTCGCCGAGCCAGACATTCCCGCGTAGGCGAATGCCCGGGATCTTGAGATCGACGGCGCCGTCGAGGGCGTCGAAGTTCGCCTGCCGGAACTGGTCGATGTTCCCGATGTCCTGCCAGTACTCCTCGAAGACATAGCCGTAGAGCGGGCGGCCCATCTCGAGCAGGAGCGGGAAGAGCTCCTTCGAGAAGTCGTACGGCCGGTCGGTGGGGATATGGCGGAGCACCTCCGGCTCGAGCACGTAGATGCCGGTGTTGATCGTGTCCGAGAAGACTTGCCCCCAGGACGGCTTTTCGAGGAAGCGCTCGATCCGGCCCTCGTCGTCGGTAACGACGATTCCGAACTCGAGCGGGTTCTCGACCGACTTGAGCCCGATCGTGACCGCTGCCTTTCTCTCGCGGTGGAAGTCGACGACTTTCTCGAGGTTCACGTCCGTCAGCGCGTCGCCGGAAATGACGACAAACGTGTCGTCGAGCTTTCCGCTCGCGAGGCGCACGGAGCCGGCCGTACCGAGGGGCGACTCCTCGACCGAGTACTCGATGTTGACCCCAAGCGACTCTCCGTCACCGAAGTAGCTCCGGATCGCCTGTGGCAGGAAGGCGACGGTGACGATCACGTCCTCCATCCCGTGGGTGAGTAGGAGTTCGACGATGTGCTCCATACACGGCTTGCCGACGACCGGCACCATCGGTTTTGGCTGGTTCGAGGTCAGGGGCCGAAGGCGCGTGCCCTCCCCGCCGGCCATGACGACCGCTTTCACGCCTCCACGACCTCTCTTCGCGCCTTCGCGAGATAGCCCACAAGTGAAAGGGCGGCCAGCGCGAATCCGGCCCAGAAGAGCCAAAGTGGCCAGTCGGTTCCCTGGCGGGTGACCATGATGAAGGCGAGCGACGCATAGAGCAGCCAGGTCGCCGCCTTGCCGGCCAGGTTGACCGCGAGCTCGTAACCCCGCCCCACGACCAGCTTGTACCCGGCGATCAGCGCCAGATCACGTGCGGGGATCGCAAGCGCGACCCACGGGAGGCGGCCGGCGTGCCAGAGGAGGATGACGGCGGCGTCGATCATCAGCCGGTCGGCGAGCGGATCGGCGACCTTTCCGAACTCGGACTCGACCCGCCACCGGCGCGCGAGCCACCCGTCGATCTGGTCGGTGACGCCGGCGACCCCGAACACGATCGCCGCCGGCCAGCTGTGGCCGCCGTCGGAGGTGAGGACGAGCGCCACGAAAACCGGGATCAAGACCAGGCGCCCGACCGTCAGGACGTTCGGAATCACTGCCAGCGGAGCAGGCACAGAGCGCGCGGCCATGCTGAAAGGATACGGAGGTGGCCGAGCGGCTCACGATTCCGGGATTCGTGAACTCGCACAGCCATGCTTTCCAGCGCGCCCTGCGCGGCCGAACCGAGGGCGGCGATTTCTGGGCGTGGCGCGAGTCCATGCTGGACGTGGCCTCACGCCTGGCACCGGGACAGGTCCGCAAGGACTACGTCGACGTTTATCGCGAGCAGCTCGCCGCCGGCTATACGGCGGTCGGCGAGTTCCACTACCTCGGCCGCGAAGAGGCTTTTGCGGCAGCTGACGCCGCCGAAGAGGCCGGGATTGCTCTTGTCCTGCTCTACGCCGCTTATGCTCGTGGCGGAATCGACCGCTTCCGGCAGGAAAGCGTGGCCGAGTACCTGCGGCAGCTCGAGTCGCTGCGCGAGCGCGGTATTCGCGTCGGCGTCGCCCCCCACTCCGTTCGGGCATGTCCCCGTGCCTGGCTCGAGGACCTGGCCCGTTACGCCGAGCGCGAGGGTCTGCCACTGCACGTCCACGCCGACGAGCAACCCCGTGAGATCGAGGAGTGCCTCGCAGAGCACGGCCTCAGGCCGATCGAGTTACTAGCCGACTGCGGCTGCCTCGGGCCCCGCACGACCGTCGTTCACGCCACGCATGCCGACGAGCATGAACTCGATTTGATCGCGGAAGCGGGCGCGCGCGTCTGCCTCTGCCCCACGACCGAGGCGAACCTGGGCGATGGCTTTTCGCCCGTGGAGCGGCTTTGCGAGCGCGGGATCGGAATCTGCATCGGCTCCGACTCGAACGTCCGCATCGACCCGCTCGAGGAGCTCCGCGAGCTCGACGGAATCGCGCGACGGCGTACGGGTCGCCGAAACGTCGTCTCCGTCGACTCCCTGCTCTGCTTCGGCGCCGACGAGGGCGCGGCGTCGCTCGGGCTCGACTCGTGGGGCGAGATCGAGATCGACCTCGAGCATCCGTCGCTGCGCGGAGTAGACGAGCAGGACGTCTTCGCTGCGCTCGTCTTCGGCTGCTCGGCAGAAGTCGTGGCCGGTTAAGCGTTCAGCAGGCATACGCTCGAGTGCTGCTGTCGACAAGAAGGCCGACCGCCTAGACGATTCGCGCCTCGTCTCCCGCCGCAAGCCGACCAGCGAGGGTGCGGCGGCCGAGCGGTGACGTCGACGACGCCTCAGTCGGGGAGGCGGGACTTGAACCCGCGACCTTTCGGCCCCCAGCCGAACGCGCTACCAGACTGCGCCACTCCCCGGAGCGGTGCCGACGCATCGTATCCGCGGTCGTCGTCTGCCGCGGAGGCGGAGGCCTATTTCCGCAGGCGCTTGTAGAGCCGGTCGATCAGATCCGGCATCGCCTCGAGCCGCTCCGTGATCACGCGCAGGCGGTACTCGCGGAAATGCTCGGGCTCGACGCCCAGGGCCTTTGCGAGGGTTCGCATCACGTCGTCCGAGGGGACCGGACGGTTTCCGTGAACTAGGTGGTTGAGGTAGCCGGCCGAGAGCTTCGTCTTGTCGGCGAGCGCCCGATACGTGACCCCGGTTTCGTCCATCAGCTTCTCGATCGTCGCGCCGAACGGCTCCTCGCTGAACCTTCGCTTGCGTCGCGCCACTAGAACGCCTCCTCCAGCGACGCAATCGGGACGCGCCGCTCCTCGCCGGTCGCGCGGTCGCGGACGTCGACGGCCCCATCTTCGAGGGTCTTCTTGCCGACAGTGACGCGGGTCGGCAAGCCGAGCAGATCGGCGTCGGCGAATTTCTCGCCCGCGCGCGCGTCGCGGTCGTCGAGCAGGACGCTGAACCCCGCCGCCTCGAGGGCGGTCGCGGCCTCGTTGGCCTGGTCCTCGACGCCGGGAAGCGCGACCACATGCACATCGTACGGTGCCACAGCCCTCGGCCACGCGATTCCGTTCTCATCGTGGTGCTGCTCGACGATGGCTGCGATCACGCGACCAGGGCCGATCCCGTAGCTGCCCATGACCAGCGGTTTCTCGGTTCCGTCCTCGTCCAGGAAGTTCGCCTCGAAAGGGATCGAGTAGAACGTGCCGAGCTTGAAGATATGGCCGAGCTCGATCGCCTGCTCGATCGTCAGCTTGCCACCGCACTTCGGGCAGGAATCCCCTGCCTTGACTACCCGGAGGTCGGCGAACTCCGCCTCGAAGTCGCGTCCTGCCTGGACGCCGCGAAGATGACGGTCGTCACGGTTGGCGCCCACGACGTACTGCCCTTCGCGTAGCGCTTCGTCGGCCAGGACGGGTACCGGTGAGCCGACGGGGCCGATCGAGCCTCCTCCCGCGCCGAAGGTCTCGGTGATCTCCTCGGGATGCGCGGGTCGCACGAGTAGGCCCAGCGCCGCGGCGAGCTTGGCCTCGTCGAGCCTGTCGTCGCCGCGGATGAGCGCGAGGACGACCTTGTCCTCGACGACGACCGGCATCGCCTTTGCGGTCGCGCGCGCATCGACGTCGAGAAACGCCGAAACGTCCTCGATCGTCCTCATCCCAGGCGTCTCGACCTCTTCCGGCGCCTCGAGAGCGGGCGGAAAGTCAGCCGGAGTAGGGATGCCTTGAGCGGCCTCGATGTCCGCCGCGTAGTCGCCGTTCTCGCAGCGGACGAGGTAGTTCTGGCCGGCGCCGGGGGCGAGAAAGTCGTTGCTGTCGCTCCCTCCCATCTCCCCCGACTCGGCCTCGACCTCGTAGTACTCGAGCTCGCAGCGCTCGAAGATCCGGCCGTACGCCTCGGCGTGCTTGCGGAAGCTCTCGTCCAGGCCCGCCTCGTCTCGATCGAACGAATAGGAGTCCTTCATGATGAACTCCCGAACCCGCAGGAGGCCCCCGCGGGGACGCGGCTCGTCCCGCTCCTTCGTCCCGAAGTGGTACCAGGTCTGCGGCAGCTGCTTGTACGACTGCAGCTCCTTGGCGTGGAAGGCGAACGTCTCCTCGTGCGACATCGGCAACACGAACCGCCGCCCGGTGCGGTCCTGAAGCTTGAAGACGACAGGCAGGTCGTAGCGGCCCGAAGTCTCCCAGAGCTCGGCGGGAGTCAGCACCGGGGCGAGCATCTCTTGGCCGCCGATTGCATTCATCTCCTCGCGGATGATCTGGACGACCCTCTGGTGCACGCGCCAGCCGAGCGGCATGTACGTCCAGACACCCGCGCTCACCTGGCGGATGAAGCCGCCGCGGACGAGCAGCTTGTGACTGGCGACCTCCGCGTCCGTGGGATCGTCGCGCAGGGTCGGAAGGAAGAGCTGAGAAGCCCGGACGATCACTGTTGCCGACTCAGGCTACTCGATGGGGATCAGCGACGCCTCTGCCATGGCCAGCGCGGCGGGTTTGGCCATCTTGAGGCGCTTGGGCCGGTGCATGCCGTCGGCGATCCACCCGTCGATCGCGTGGAAGAGCTCGTCGACGAGGATGTCCGACGACACCTTCTTCAACACGCGGCCATGGGCGTAGACGAAGCCGACGTCGCGGCCGCCGGCGATGCCGAAGTCCGCGTCGCCCGCCTCCCCCGGTCCGTTGACCGCGCAGCCGAGCACCGCGACCTCGAAGTGCTGCGGATACACCTGCAGACGCTCCTCGACTCGTTCCGCGAGGTTCTGGACGCCGACGTTGTCGCGGCCGCAGCTTGGGCAGGCGATCATGATCGGGCCGCGCTCCCTGAGACCGAGCGACTTCAGGATCTCGAAGCCAGTCTTGACCTCCTCCACGGGGTCTGCGGTCAGCGAGACGCGCAACGTGTCGCCGATCCCATCGACGAGCAGTGCGCCCATCCCGACCGCGCTCTTGATCGACCCGGAATACGGGGTCCCGGCTTCGGTCACGCCCAGGTGGAGCGGGTACGGAACCTTGGAGGCGAGCAGCCGGTACGCCCGGATCATCGTCGGGACGTGGCTCGACTTGACGGAGATCTTGAAGTCGTAGTAGTCGAGGCTCTCGAGCAGCCGCACCTCCTCGAGCGCCGCCTCGACGAGGGCTTCGGCCTGGTCCTGCTGAGCCAGATCGGCGAGATGCTTCGGGAGCGAACCGGAGTTGGCGCCGATCCGCATCGGCATCCCAGCCGCTTTGGCCGCGCGCACGACCTCGGCCACCTTGTCCGGCCCGCCGATGTTGCCCGGGTTGATGCGTACAGCGGCGACGCCAGCTTCGATCGCTCGCAGCGCCAGGCTTGCGTTGAAATGGATGTCCGCGATCACCGGGATTGGCGACAGCCGAACGAGCTTCGGCAGCGCGTCGGCGTCCTCGGACTTCGGCACGGCGACACGCACGACCTCGCAGCCGGCCGACGCGAGCGCGGCGATCTGCGCCGTCGTCGTCTCGACGTCGTGGGTCTTCGTCAGCGTCATCGACTGGACGACGACGGGCGCTCCGCCGCCGATCTGAACCCCGCCTACCTTGATCGAGCGCTCACTCGGCATCTGAAACGAGTTTAGCCCCCGCCGATTCGGCCGATGTCGTTTGAGAGCCCCACGAAGAACAACAGCAGCACGAGGGCGATTCCGACGGCCGAGACCCGTTCGTAGACGGCGCGGCCGACCGAGCGGCCCCGGATCCCCTCGTAGAGCGAGAACACGATGTGACCGCCGTCTAGCGGGAGCAACGGCAGCAGATTGAGTAGCGCCAGCGAGAGGCTAATCAGCGCCAGGATCTGCAGGTAGTCGCGGTAGTCGGTCTTCACCGCCTGGCTGGAGACGTCGACGATCCCGACGGGAGAAGAGACGTCCTTGCGGCCGGAACCGGTGACTATCCGCCCCAGCGACGCGGCGATTCCCTTGGTCACGTCCCAGGTGTTCGTCGCCGCGAGCCCGAACGCAGCAGCCGGACTGTAGTGTTTGTAGACGATCCCGGCAGGCTGGAACCCGTAGATATAGAAGCCGTTCTGCTTGATCGTCTTCTTTGGGGGCAGCTCGATGTACCTGCCCGGTGGACGGAGGACCGAGACGATGACGGGTTTCCCTTTGCTCGCTCTGATCGCCTTCGATACCTGCTTGAAGGTCTTCGTCGGCTGGAGGTTCACGGCGACGATTTCATCGCCCGGACGCAGCCCGGCAGCGGCTGCCGGCGACTTCGGCGAGACCTTCTGGACGACGCGGGAAGCATCGTTCGGGATCCCGAGCATGTAGA
>Ga0210382_10000646_pt1 | contig 12246 bp, 12 predicted proteins | sample PLMedo_FD_155452 | JGI IMG/M metagenome (GOLD analysis project Ga0210382, IMG submission 155452) | Groundwater sediment microbial communities from an aquifer in East River, Colorado, USA - PLM0_60_coex redo | ecosystem: Environmental > Terrestrial > Soil > Riparian zone | place: USA: East...
GAAACCGAGGAGGAGCTCTACCGCTTCCTGGGCTACGACTGGATTCCGCCCGAGCTGCGGGAGAACTGCGGCGAGCTCGAGGCCGCGCGGGCCGGCGAGCTGCCGGTGCTCGTCGAGCTGGACGACGTCCGCGGCGACCTGCACAGCCATTCGACCTGGTCGGACGGCAAGGACACGCTCGAGGCGATGGCCACCGCGGCGAAGGCGCGCGGCTACGCGTACCTTGCGATCACGGACCACGGGGAGCGGCTCCGCGAGGGCCGCGTCGAGCAGCAGTGGGCCGAGGTCGACGCGCTGAACGAAAAGCTGAAGCCGTTCCGGATCGTCAAGGGCGTCGAGGTCGGGATCCGCGCCGACGGCGGGCTCGCGCTGCGCGACGAGGCGCTTGCCGGCTTCGAGTGGGTGATCGCGTCACTGCACACGAGCTTCGACCGCAACCCGACCGAGCGCGTGCTCGCGGCGATCGAGAACCCGCACGTCCACATGATCGGCCACCCGACCGCGCGCAAGCTGAACATCCGGCCCGGCGCGGACGTCGACATCGAACGCGTGGTCGAGAAGGCCGTCGAGACCGGGACGTTCCTCGAGATCAACGCACAGCCGAACCGCCTCGACCTGCGCGATACGCACGCGCGCGTTGCGGGCGAGGCGGGCGTGAAGATCCCCGTCAACACCGACGGCCACCAGCTGAGCGCGCTCGGCCACATGCCGATTGGGGTTGCGCAGGCGCGGCGGGCCTGGCTCACGAAGGATCAGGTGCCGAACACGCGCACGTGGAAGCAGATCGAGAAGCTGCGCAAGTGAGCGACTTCCGAGCCGATGGGCACGCCGCGGTGGATTGGGCGGCGGACTATCTGGAGCGCGTTCGCGAGCTGCCCGTGCTCGCGCAGGTCGAGCGTGGCGACATTCGGGCGCGTCTGCCCACCTCGCCACCCGATCGTCCCGAGCCGTTCTCCGCCGTGCTGCGCGACCTCGACGAGGTGCTGCTGCCGGGAATGACGCACTGGCAGCATCCGCGCTTCTTCGCATACATCGCGAACACCGGCTCCCCGCCGGGAATCCTCGCCGAGCTCCTTGCAGCAACCCTCAACTCCGTCGGCTTCCTCTGGCGGACGGCGCCGGCCTCCACGGAGCTCGAGGCCGTGACCCTCGACTGGCTCGCGCAGCTGCTCGGACTGCCGTCGGGCTGGCACGGCCACATCGAGGACACGGCGTCGACCTCGACGCTCGCCGCGCTCGCGGCCGCCCGTCACGTGCGGCCCGATGCGCGCTTCGTCGTCTGCTCCGAGCACACGCATTCGTCGATCGACAAGGCGGCCGCACTGCTCGGACTCGAACTACGGAAGACACCGGCCGACGACTCGTTCCGGCTGCGCGTGGACGAGCTCGACCTCACCGAGGCGGCGGCGGTGGTCGCGACCGTTGGGACGACGTCGACCGGCTCCGTCGATCCCGTGGCTGCCATCGCCGAGCGGGCGTGCGCCGAGGGCGTCTGGCTGCACGTCGATGCGGCGTACGCAGGCGCCGCGATGGTCTGCCCAGAGCTGCGCTGGGCATTCGAGGGCGTCGAGCACGCCGACTCGCTGGTCGTGAACGCGCACAAGTGGCTGCTGACGCCGATGGACTGCTCGTGCCTCTGGAGCCGGCGCGGCGACGACCTGCGCGCGACGCACAGCCTCGTCCCGGAATACCTGCGCACGCCGGAGGACGCGGCGAGCCTCGCCGACTACGGCCCGGCGCTCGGCCGGCGCTTCCGTTCGCTGAAGCTCTGGGCGGTGCTGCGCTGCTATGGACGCGACGGCCTGCAGGCGATGATCCGCGAGCACCTGCGGCTGGCCGAGCTGTTCGAAGGCTGGGTACGCGACGAGCCTGGCTGGACGCTCGAGGCCCCGCGGCCGTTCTCGATCGTCTGCTTCAGGCGCGAAGGCTCGGACGACGAGAACGAGGCGCTGCTCGCCCGGGCCAACGCCACCGGCGAGCTGTTCATCTCGCACACCAAGTTGAACGGCCGCTACGTCCTGCGGCTCGCGATCGGCAATGCGGGGACGACCGAAGACGACGTCCGCCGTGCGTGGGAGGTGCTCCGCGAATGCGCGCGGTGATCTTCGACCTCTGGGACACGCTTGTCCTCTACGACATCGAGCACAGCCGCGCGACGGAACGCCGGATCGCCGAGCGCCTCGGGGCGGACCCGGATCGGTTCCACCGGGTCTGGCGCGAAAGCCGGTCGGAGCGCGATGGTGGGTCGCTCGAGGATTCGTTCCGCTCGGTGGGCGCGACCGACGAGCTGCTCCCGGAGCTCCTCGACCTGCGCCGGAACGCCTTCCGCGAGGTCGCCGTGCCGCGGGAGGGAGCGCTCGAGACGCTCCGCGAGCTGCGGGAGCGCGGCTTTCGGCTGGGAATGATCTCGGTGTGCAGCGAGGAGGTACCGGAGCTGTGGGAGGAGACGCCGTTCGCGGGCCTCTTCGACGCGACGGTTTTCTCGTGCTCGGTCGGCTTGCGCAAGCCTGATCCCGCGATCTACCGGCTCGCGCTGGAGGAACTTGGCGTCGACCCGTCCGACGCGCTGTTCGTCGGCGACGGCGCAAACGACGAGCTGGCCGGGGCCGAACGCGTGGGCATGCGGGCTGTGCTGATCCTCCGCCCGGACCAGGACGAGCCCTACTGGGAGGAAGCGCACGGCTGGCAACCGCGGATCACCTCCATCCCCGAGGTGCTCGAACTGCTCTGATGCGCTTGACGCTGCTCCACACCAACGACCTGCACGGGCAAGTGGACGCGCTCGGTCGGGTGGCGACCCTGGTCGCCGAGATCCGCGAGTCGACGCCCCATCGAGTCATCTACGTCGACGCGGGCGACGTCGAGGAGACCACCACGCGGCTTTCGAACCTGACGAAGGGCGTAGCGATGCACCGTCTGTTGTCCGCTGCCGGCTGCGAGGTTGCTTGCGTCGGGAACGCCGCCTGGCTGCGCTACGGCCCGCAGGTCGTCGCCGAGCAGGCAGCCGCGGCCAGCTACCCACTGCTGCTTGCGAATCTTGCGCCCGTCGAGGGCGTCGTTCCGTCGGCGCTCGTCGGCGGTGTCGGTTTCATCGGCGTCACCGACCCATTTCGCAGTTTCCTCGACAGCTTCGACTATGGCATCGAGCCGCTGGACGAGGCTGAGGTCGTACGCACGCACACGCACGCGCTGCGCACGCAGGGCGCGGAGGTCGTCGTCGTCCTCTCGCACCTCGGGCTTTCGGGTGGGGAGAGAACCGCGGCAGGCGTCGACGACCGCCAGCTAGCGGGAGCGCTGAACGGCGAGATCGACGTGATCATCGGCGCTCACACCCATCAGCTCCTCCCGCAAGGCGAGCGCATCGGAGAGGTTCTCGTCACTCAGGCGGGAGAACACGGCCAGCATCTCGGCCGGATCGAGATCGACGGGACGAGCATCGAGGCGAGCGTGATCCCAGTGCCGGAGGACACGCCGCCGGCTCTCGCTGTTGTCCAAGCCGCACTGGAGGCCGAGGCGGCTCTCGACGTATCCCTCGACGAGATCCTGGCTGTGCTCGACGTGCCGCTCGACGCTCAGTGGATCGCCGAGATGCTCCGCGAGCGCATGGACGCCGAGGTCGGCCTTGTGACGACGCAGGTGGCGCTCGATCGACCGCTTCCGCCCGGCCCGCTTCGCCGTGGCGACTTGTGGGAGGTGTGCCACTCGACCGCCAATCCCGCCTTCGTCGAGCTGAGCGGGGATCGGCTTCGCCACATGCTGACGCTGGGGAACGACCCCGAGTTTCGGGAGTCGACCGCCGGGCCACTGCGCGGGGTACCGCGTGGGCCGCTGTGCGTTTCCGGGGACGTCAGCGTTGATCCGGCACGGACATACTGCGTCGCGGCGACCGACTTCGAGCTCGAGTCGTACGGGGGACTTGTCCAGGAAGATTGGGAGCTCTCCGTCCGCTACGACTTCCCGACGATCATCCGGGAGGCGGTCGAGGAGCGTCTCGCCGCTCAAGGCGAGCGCAAGGCCACGGACGCTGCATCGTGAAGCGCGACGCGATAGCGCCAGAGCGCCCGGCCTGTCGCGAGTAGACGCTCGCGCAACGGCCCGCCGAGCTCTTCGAGGGTTCCCCAGCGCGCCGCGGAGATCTCGTCGGTGTCCCGCGGCGTGAGCTCCTCGTCCTCGGTGCGCGCCGAGACGACGTGGGTTCGCCACTCGATCGTCTCGCCGCCGAAGCGGAAGCGTGCCTTGCTCGCGACGAGGTAGCGATCGAGCTCGATCTCGACGCCGAGCTCCTCCAGCGCCTCGCGGCGGATGCCCTCCACGACGTCTTCGCCCGCGCGGACTCCTCCGCCGGGCGGGCGCCAGATTCCCGGCGGGTATTGCGGCTTCTCGATCAGCGCGAGGCGGTCGCCGTTGAAGACGAAGAAGGTGAAGTCGTGGCGGCGGCGCGGATTGAACCCCGCGAGCGCGAACTCCTGCTCGCCGACGTCGCCCTCCCATAGGAGTGGCGCCGGGTCGCCGTAGCGCTCGCGGAGCGGCGCGAGCGCCGCCTCGTCGACGTGCACTAGAGGCGTCTCAGCAGCTCGAGAAACTCCGGAGGCCCCTCGACGACCACGTCGGCACGCTCGCGCAGCGTAAGAGGCCCCTCTGTGGACGCGACCGCGACCCGCACGCCGAGCTCGAGCCCGTCGAGCGCGGCGAAGGCGTCCAGGTCGGTCGTGTCGTCGCCCGCATAGAGCGCGCGCGTGAGGTCCCGGTCCGAGAGAAGCTGCCGGACGGCCGTCCCCTTGTCGGCTTCGATCGGAGGCAGGATCTCGAGCACCTTGCGGCCGAAGCGTGCGCGCAGGCCGGTCTGCTCAGCTCGTTCCGCCACAGTCTCGAGCGCGGCTCTCGCGGCCGCGTCGTCCGGCGCGGTCCTGTAGTGGAACGACGCCGTCAGTCCCTTGTTCTCGACCGGCCACTCGACGCTCGCGAGGAACAGCTGCAGCGCGACGCGCCAGCGCTCGGCGTCCGGCGAGAGCTCCAGCCCGTGGGAGCCGACGTAGACGAGCCGCGGGACGCCGACGATCCGGCGTGCTTCGTCGGACGTCCGGCCGCTGATCGCCGCGACGAGCGCGTAGCGGGCCGCTAGGCGCGTCAGCTCGGCCCGCGTGTCCTCCGGCACGCGCGCGTCCTCGGGCCGCTCGACGATGGGCGCGAGCACGCCGTCCACGTCGAGACAAAGTGCTGCGCGCTCCGGCTCGCGCGCGAGCTCCTCGAGCAGTTCGTGGCCGGACACCCCACCTAGGATACGGCGGTGCGGCTGGTCGTCATCGGTGTCGTGGCCGGCTTCTTCAGCGCGCTCTTCGGCGTCGGCGGCGGGCTCGTGATCGTCCCGTTGCTGCTCCTGGTCGCGCACTGGGACGAGCGGCCGGCGATGGCGACCTCGCTGGCCGCGATCGGCATGACGGCGCTGACGGGAACGATTCTGTACGCGCTGCACGGCAAGGTCGACCCGTCCTATGCGGCGCTGGTCGGCTTGCCCGCGGCGGTCGGCGCCGTGGTGGGAGCCGCGTTGCAGCAGCGAATCCGGCGCCGCGGGCTCTCGCTGCTCTTCTCCGTGCTGCTCGTGGGCGTCGCGATCGAGTTGCTCTTGTCGCCGCCGCGGCTGTCGGAGTCCTTCGCGCTCGCTGTCGCGCTGGGCTTCTCAGCCGGGATCCTCGCGGGCCTCTTCGGCGTGGGCGGCGGGATCCTGTTCGTTCCGACTCTGCTCGCGCTCGGGCTTTCTCAGCTCCACGCCGAGGCGACGTCGCTGCTGGCGATCCTGCCGACGGCCGCGGCGGGCACCTGGCGCCAGTCGCGCTACGGAAACGTCCGGTGGCGCTCGGCGGGCGTGCTCGGCCTCTCGTCGATCGCAGGAACCGAGGGCGGCATCCTCGTCGCGACCAGCCTGCCCGAGGACGTGCTCCGCCGCCTCTTCGCCGTGCTGATGCTCGGCGTCGCTGCCCAACTGGCCTGGCGCGGGCGCCGCGCCTAGACTGACCGGGTGGCCGAGCTCGAGGAGATCTGGCTCCCGCTGGTCGACGAGCCGATCGGCTCGATTGTCGAGCAGATCCAGCAAGAGCATCCCGAGATCCAGCGTCTGGTCGGCTCGCCGCGGCGCGTGCTCGCGTTTCGCACGTTCGCCTATATCCGCGTCGGGCTCGTCCTCGGGCAGCTGCTGTTCGACAATGACTTCCCGCCGTACGACGGCTCGGAGAGCTGGGTCGACGTCCTGCTCAAGGATCCCGCTCACCACGAAGCGATCGCCGACGAGGTGCGCGCGGTGGCGCAGGAGATTGCGGACGACCCGGCGTTCGCCGACGAGGAGCCGCTCGGCCCGGACGAGGACGCGAAGGAACGTTTCCGCGCGTTCGTCCGCGAACAGCTGAAGTAACGCCAAGGCGGGATCCGGCCCTCCGCCGCGAACGGCTGCATAATGGTGCGCGTGTTCAAGCGGGTCCCGGTCGTCCTGGCGTCCGTGCTGGTGCTCGCCGCGGGATCTGCGCCCGCCGGCGTCGGCTCCGGGGCGGCTCCCGGCAGCGCGGCCGCGCGCGCCTGGGGCGTCCGGATCACCGAGAGCTCCGGGACGATCTCCGGAACACAAGAGATCTCGGCGCCGCCGCAGACCGCCGGCTTCATCGGCCCGTTCACGTCCGGCTCGATCGTCAGCACGGGCTCCGGCAACGCGTACCTCTCGGCCGACACCGACACGACGGCCAACGCCAGCGCCTCCCTGACGATGGCGGACATCTCCCTGTTCGGTGGCGATCTCACGGTTGCGAGTGTCGTGGTCAAGGCCGAGGCGACCGCGAAACAGGGTTCCGCGTCGGGCGACTTCCCCGGGGCCAGCGTTACCGGGATGACCGTCCTCGGCCAGTCCGTCGCGTCGGACCCAGGGACGATCCAGCTCGGCGATTGGGGTTACGCCATCATCCTCGGGCAAGGCGCGACCCAGCAGACGACATCGAGCTACCGCGGCTACATCATCGGTCTCGAGGCGCACGTGACGGCCGACCACAACGGAGTGCCGGCCGGGACGACCGTGCAGATCGGATTCGTCGAGGTCGCCGTCGACGCCCCGACCGGCAAGGCCGCGATTCCCGAGCAGACGCCGGCGCCCCCGAAGCCGGTCAAGCCGGGCGGGAACGCGCCGAACGGGCAGCTGACGCCGCCCGAGCCCCCGGCGAACGGGATCCCGCTGCCCCCACTCGGAGCCTCGCCGCCGCCCGGTTCCCATCCCACGCTCGGAGGCGGTAATTACGTCTTTCCCGTCTTCGGGCCCTCGTCGTTCATCAACACGTTCGGCGCGCCGCGGGGGGACGTCAGCGGCGGCTGGCACCACGGGGACGACATCTTCGCGCCGCTCGGCGCGCCCATCCTCGCCGTTGCGACCGGCACGGTCTTCTCAGTCGGCTGGAACGACGTCGGCGGCTACCGGCTCTGGCTCCGCGACAGCGTCGGCAACCAGTTCTACTACGCGCATCTCTCCGCGTATTCGCCGCTCGCGGTGAACGGCGCTCATGTGCAGGCCGGCGACGTGCTCGGCTTCGTCGGAAGCTCCGGCGACGCCCAGGGAACGCCGTACCACCTCCACTTCGAGATCCATCCGGTGCAATACCTCGGCTACGGCTACAACGGCGCCGTCGATCCGACCGGCTACCTGCTGGAGTGGCAGCATCTGCAAGACGTGCGCTTCTCGGCGGCGGAGGGCTGGGCGCCGACGCCGAACCCAAACTCGCGCGCTCCACAACCTGGGGCGATCCTGCTCCAGGTCAGGGACATCTCGAGCGCGAGTGGACTCGAGCCCGATTCGCTGAAGCGCGCGCTGGCTCCGGTCCAGCGCGAGGGCGAGGGCGGCATCTTGCACGCGCCGCGCCCGCCGAGTCAGACCCGCCCAGCGGCAGCATTAGCCGCCGCCAGGCACAGGTCGTAGGAGGGCTCGACGGAACGTAATCTGTGTCGTCGGGCCGCGCTGCTCGCCCCGATGCGGCGTCCTCGGTCGCCCCGATAGCGGTCAGCTATCGGGGCTCCCTGCGTCCTTGCCTCGGAACGAGCATCGCACCCCGACAACGAGCGACGTCCCGTCGAACCCTCCTAAGAACCGTTCGAGCCGCTACCGGTGGTGGAGCTGTCGCCGCTGTACGTGAAGTCGTCGCTCGAGCCGAAGATCTTGTCCGAGAGCCACTTCCGCGTCTGCGGGCCCGTCATCGGGTTGAAGAGGATCCCGAGCGTGATCCCGGCGAGCAGGAGCGTCGAGTTGCGTCCGCCGTGGTCCTTCTTGCCCTGGACCCGGTCGGCCGCCTGACGCAGCTCGTCGAGCGCCTTCTTCAGGTTGTCCTGCATGTCCTTGTCGGTCGCGACGCGCTTGGCGACGGTCGTGACGCCGCGGTTGCCGAGCAGCTCGTCGTAGACTTCCCGCGCGGCTGCGAACGCCGTCATCACGTTGTCGCGCAAATCCTCGTCATGCATCGCGCGATCGATGTACGGCTTCACCTCGCCGGCGCGATCGATCACCTTGTCCTTGGTCTTCGCCATTCTGGGGGTTTCCTTTCGTTTGCTGTCTGCCCAGGCACTTTTACCCCGCTTCCGTAGGGGCAAACAGGCGACCATAATCCTCTCGGCCCTTGTTCTGGCGGGCTGCGGGGGCGGAGGGGCGTCGCCCACGCCGCAATCCGTGACCGGAGATGGCTATCGGTTCGCCGCTCCGGCCGGCTGGCGCGTGACGCATGCGGCAGGGATGGCTAGCGCGGCCAAGGGGCAGGAGCTCGTGTCGGTGACCGTGTTCACGCTCGGCCGGCCGTTCCGGCCGGCGCTCTGGGAGACGACGGTGCCGGAGCTCGACCGCGTGGCCTCCCAGCTCGCGACTCAGCTCGGTGGGCGCGTGACGAAGCTAGAAGGCGGCGTCCTGGCCGGTCGCCGGTCGCGCTCGTACGACATCGCGTTCGCCCGGGGCGGCGAGGATCTCGTCGAGCGGATCGCGTTCGTCTTCTCCGGGCGGCGCGAGTACCAGCTCCTGTGCCGCTTCTCGGGCGACGACTCGGCTTGCCGGGACTTTCGGACGAGCTTCAGGCTCGACTAGCAGCCTGGCGGCCCGCGCGCGCCGGGCGCAGGCGGCGTGGTGCACGCTTCCCGTTCAGCGCCGTCTCGAGCACTTCACCGATCGTGGAGGCGAGCACGAACTCGAGGCCCTCGCGCACCTTCTTCGGCAGCTCCTCGAGGTCGGGCTCGTTCTCCTTCGGGACGATCACAGTGTGGACGCCGATCCGCCGCGCCGCGAGGACCTTCTCGCGCACCCCGCCGACCGGCAGCACCTGGCCGGTGAGCGTGATCTCTCCCGTCATCGCGACGTCGTCCGAGACGGGGCGGTTGGTCACCAGCGAGACGATCGCGGTCGCCATCGTGACTCCCGCCGACGGTCCGTCCTTCGGCACGGCTCCGGCGGGCACGTGCACGTGCACGTCGTGGAGCGAGAACCAGTCCGGCTCGATCCCGAGCTGCACCGCGTGCGCGCGCACCCATGAGAGCGCCGCCTGCGCAGACTCCTGCATCACCTCGCCGAGCTGCCCTGTCACCACGAGCTTTCCCTCGCCGGGATAGGCCGTCGCCTCGAAGAACAGGACGTCGCCGCCGACCGCCGTGACCGCGAGACCGGTCGCGACGCCAGGGTCGGCGGTGCGCTTGCGCACCTCGTCGGGGAACCGCGGCGCGCCGAGCCACTCCCGCACGCGCTTCTCGTCCACGCGCAGCTTCTTCGCGCGCCCCTTGGCGATCTGCGTCGCGGCCTTGCGGCAGATCTCGGCGATCCGCCGCTCGAGGTTTCGCACGCCGGCCTCGCGCGTGTACTCGCGGATCACCATCCGCAGCGCGCGCTGGTTGAACGCGAGCTGCCCGCGCTGGAGCCCGTTCGCCTCGAGCTGCTTGGGAACGAGGTAGCGCTTCGCGATCCCGAGCTTCTCGTCCTCGGTGTATCCGGAAAGCTGGATCACGTCCATCCGGTCGAGGAGTGCCGGCGGGACCGTGTCGAGCTGGTTGGCGGTGCAGATGAACAGCACTCGCGAAAGGTCGAACGGCAGATCGAGGTAGTGGTCGCGGAACGCCTTGTTCTGCTCTGGGTCGAGCACTTCGAGCATCGCGCTCGACGGGTCGCCGCGGAAGTCGGAGCCCATCTTGTCGATCTCGTCGATCAGGATCACCGGGTTCATCGACTCGGCGTCGCGCAGCGAGCGGATGATCGTGCCGGGCATCGCGCCGATGTACGTGCGTCGATGGCCGCGGATCTCCGCCTCGTCGCGGACGCCACCGACGGACATCCGCACGAACTTGCGCCCGACGGTGCGGGCGATCGACTGGCCGAGCGACGTCTTGCCCACGCCGGGCGGGCCGACGAAGCAGAGGATCGGACCGGAGAGATCGTTCTTGAGCTTCGAGACGGCGAGGTACTCGATGATCCGGTCCTTGACCTTCTCGAGGTCGAAGTGGTCCTCGTCGAGCGTCTTGCGTGCCGCGTCGAGATCGAGGTTGTCCTTGGTGGTCTTCCCCCAGGGCAGCGTGAGGATCCAGTCGATGTAGGTGCGGATGACGCCGTACTCGGCCGCGGCGGAAGGGAGCTTCTCGAGTCGCGAGAGCTCGCGCTCGGCCGCCTTCCGGACGTCCTCGGGCAACTCGAGCTGCGCCATCTGCTCGCGCAGCTCGTTGATCTCCGCGGCCTCTGGGTCGCCCTCGCCGAGCTCGTCCTGGATCGCCTTCATCTGCTGGCGGAGGAAGAACTCGCGCTGGCCCTTCTCCATCTCCGACTGCACCTGCGACTGGATGCGCGAGCCCAGTTCGAAGACCTCGAGCTCGCGGTTCAGGATCACCGAGACGTGGCGCAGCCGCGCCTCGACGTTCTCCTCTTCGAGCAGCGCCTGCTTCTCCTCGGTCTTCAGCCGCAACGTCGAGGCGACGAGGTGGCAGAGCGCGCTCGGGTTGTCGACGTTCGCAGCCGCGATCTCGAGTTCCTCGGGCAAGTACGGGACGAGCGCGATGATCCGCGCGAAGAGGCCCTGGACGTTGCGCGTCAGCGCCTCGACCTCGGTGCTCTCGGCCGTCACGTCCGGCACCGGCTCGAACTCGCCCACGAGGTACGGGTCGGTCTGGACGCATTCCTTGGCGCGGATCCGGTTCAGACCCTGGACGAGCACGCGCAGCGTGCCGTCGGGTACGCGGATCAGCTTGTGGATGATCGCCGCCGTTCCGACCTCGTACAGGTCGTCCCAGCCGGGAATCTCGATCTCCGGGTCGCGCACGGTGACGAGGGCGAGCACGCGCTCTCCGGCCATCACGTCCTCGATCAACCGCACCGAGCGCTCCTGGCCGATCGCGAGCGGCGTCATCGACTCGGGGAAGACGACCGTCTCCTTCAGGGGCAGCACCGAAAGCCTGCTCGGGACCTCGATGTCGCCGGGAACCGGGCTCTCCGGAAGCAGCTCGGTCACGTGCTCCTCCGGATCTCGATCGCCACGCGCGCGTCGGGGGCGGCCTGCGGCGCGAGGGGCAGCACGATGGTCAGGAAGCCGTTCTCGTAGTGCGCCTGGGCGGCCTCGACGTCCACCGGCACCGACAGCGAGACGTGGCGCTCGAAGGGGCCGTAGTCGATCTCCATCTGCTCGTAGACCTGGCCGCCGGCCTTGGGACGGGGGCGCTCGCCGGCGATCACGAGCGCGCGCCCGGTCGCGATCACGTGCACGCCCGTGGGGTCGACGCCGGCCAGGTCGACGACGACCGTGAGGCTCGGCGGATCCTCCGTCCGAAAGCAGTCGATCTGCGGCCGGAACCCGCGGCGCAGCCCGGAGAACGGAAAGACCTGCCAGAGATCGGCGAAGAGCTGTTCGATCTCCTCGGCCGCGTGCTCGATGTCGCGGCGTTTACCCATGGTCTCAGAGTACTCGGCTCCCCCGTTTTTGCCTGCCTTCCAGGCGTTGCTAGGTTTGAACGGATGGAGCGCTGGACTCGGTTCGTACTGCGCCACCGCGCGTGGACGCTCGGGGTCTGGGGAGTCGTCCTCGTGGCCGGCGTCATCGCGAACACGGGGCTTTCGAAGCTGCTCTCGAACGAGTTCACCGTTCCCGGCACCGACTCGGAGCGCGCGCGGGCGATCCTCAAGCAGGACTTCGGCCAGCGCGACGACGGCACGTACCTCGTCGTCTTCAAGGTTCCGAACGCGAAAGACCAGGGCGTACGGCAGGCGCTCGAAGC
>Ga0210382_10000647_pt1 | contig 12227 bp, 12 predicted proteins | sample PLMedo_FD_155452 | JGI IMG/M metagenome (GOLD analysis project Ga0210382, IMG submission 155452) | Groundwater sediment microbial communities from an aquifer in East River, Colorado, USA - PLM0_60_coex redo | ecosystem: Environmental > Terrestrial > Soil > Riparian zone | place: USA: East...
TGGCGCCAATCGCATTAGGAACCGTCATCGTGATTTCGGCGACGGTGAGTCCCGCTTGCAGCAGGGCTTCGACAACGGCCACCGCGGCGTCGGCGCTCGAGGCGCGGATGACGGGGATGATGCCAATCTCGCGCAGCCTTGATACAGTCTTTGTCAACGGGACACTCGCAGGCTCGCGCCGCGCAGCAGTTGGTCGACCTCGCTCCGGGTCACCAGACAGAAATCGCCCGGGATCGTGTGCTTGAGCGCGGCCGTCGCGGTCGCAAAGCGGACGGCGTCATCCCAGCCGCGATGCTCGAGGCGGCTCACGATCAGGCCGCCAACGAACGCGTCACCGGCGCCGATCGGATCCACGGACTCGACGTCGAAGCGCGGTGCGCTGTAAACTTTCCCGTCGGCCGCGATGACCGCCGCGACGGGATTGTCCCGCAGCGTGATCGCCACCGCGCTCACCTCGAACCGTTTTTGGAGCGCGCGCGCGACCTCGGTGGGGTCGTCGCCATCGATGCCCCCGATCCCAAAGACCACGCGCGCGTCTTCCACCGTCGTGGAGAGCACATCGACGTACTCCATCAGCGGCTCCTGTGCCGCACACGCCTGCGTCGCGCTCCACAGCTTGCTGCGGTAGTTCAAGTCGTAGCTCACGGTGAGACGCGCCTGCTTCGCCGCGGCGAGCGATTCCGCTGTGACCTTGGCCGCGCCCTCGCTCAACGCCGGCGTAATCCCGCTGACGTGGTACCAGCGCGCGCCAGCAAATACGGACGTCCAGTTGACACTGCCGGGAGCGACGCGGCTGATCGCCGATCCCGCACGATCGTACAGCACACTGCTGATGCGCGCGCCACCGGTTTCCACGAAATAGAGACCGACTCGACCATCGGCGGTCCACTCGACGCGCGCGTCCACGCCCTGCTCGCGGGCTCGGGCTTCGATCATGCGGCCCAGCGCGTTGTCGGGGAGTCGAGAGACCCAGCGCGACGTGACGCCGAGCCGAGCGGCAAGCACGGCGACGTTGAGCTCGCTCCCGCCGACGCAAGCCTCGAGGGTCGAGGCCAGGTCGAGCCGCACCATCGCTTCGCCGAACGTGACGAGATCCATGCGTAACGCTAACGCACCTTCCTTCGTGCCGCGAGCAAAAGCGGGTCCTTCGCGCCTGCGGCGCTCAGGATGACAGGCTCGCTCCTTCCTAATTCTTTTAAAAAAAGGGGAACACCCGGCCTGTCATCCTGAGCGAGCGCGCGGAACGCGCGCGAGCGAAGGACCTGCTTTTGGGAGGCGCCCGGCTAGAGAAGCAGGTCCTTCGCGCTTCGCGCTCAGGATGACAAGCGTCGCTCGCTCTTTGAACAAAAAAAAGAAGCAGGATTGAGTACCAGAAGGCGGCGAATTGATGCCTGAGCTGAGCTCCCCACGCGCAATGGTGCTGGCTCATGCGCGTCTACTACGTCTACATCATGGCCAGTCGCTCGCGAGTGCTGTACACGGGCGTCACCAACGATCTGCCTCGCCGAGTGGACGAGCACAAGCGGGGCGTAAACGCCGGATTCACCAGCCGGTACCGCATCACACGACTCGTGTACTTCGAGGAATTCGCGGACATTCGCGACGCGATCGCGCGGGAGAAGGAGGTCAAGAGCTGGACGCGGACACGCAGGGTTGGCCTAGTCGAGCAGCGAAACCCTTTCTGGCAGGATCTCACCTATCTCCAATTCTCCTTTCCTAAGGAGCGAGGCTAGCCTGTCATCCCGAGCAAGCGCGCGCAGCGCGCGAAGCGAGGGATCTGCTGTTGCAGCGAGGGATCTGCTGTTGCAGCGAGGGACCTCAAAAACAGATCCCTCGCGCCTGCGGCGCTCGGGATGACATGCTCGCTCGCTTTCGTGAGGAAAGAGAAGGGAGAGGAAAGCCGTTCTTCAAGGGGATTGGGTCTCGGCATACAGATCCCCCGCCAGATACTTGAGCCCGCTGTCCACAGCCACGGTCACGACCGTGTGGCCGGCCCCCCCCCCGAGCTCGCGCGCGAGCTGGAGCGCGGCGACGACGTTGAGGCCCGTGGACGTCCCAGCGAAGAGGCCTTCCTGACGCGCCAGCGTCGACGCCATCCGCCGCGCCTCCGCCTCATCGATCGCTCGTATCTCGCTCACCACGCTGCGATCGAACTGCGGCGGCACGAAGCCGGGTGCGACCCCCTCGACGCCATGTTGGCCGGCGCTGCCGCCGGAGAGCACGGGCGACGTCGCCGGCTCGAGCGCCGCGATTCTGGTCGCCGGATCGGCGCGCCGTAACACGCGCCCTGTCCCAATGAGCATGCCCGCGGTGCCGACCGCGCCGCAAAACGCGTGAATCGGACCCGGCACCTGCCGTAACAATTCCTCTCCCAGCGACTCGTAGCCGGCCACCATGTCCGGGTTCCGCATCTGGTCGGTCGCGTAGCTCGGGCCCTCGGCCGCAATCTCCCGCGCGCGCGCCATCATCCGCGGCACGAGGTCGGGCGTGAGCTTGCCGCCCTCACTCTTCAGTACCTCCAGCTCGGCGCCGAACACCTGCATGCTGCGGCGCTTCTCCAATGCCACCGCGTCGTTGCACACGATGCGGCAGCGATACCCCTTCACCGCGCACACAAACGCAAGGGAGATGCCGGTGCTCCCGCCGGTGTATTCGACGACGGTCATCCCCGGTTTCAAGGCGCCGCGTCGCTCGGCACGCTCGATCATCGAGAGCGCCATGCGATCCTTGTACGACCCGGTGGGATTGTAGTACTCGACCTTCACCCACACGTCCGCCGAGCCGTGCGGGACGATCCGCGCCAGGCGGACCAGCGGCGTGTTCCCGATCGCGGTGAGCATGCCCTGCTTCACGGCCCCACCGCCCCGGTCGGCCGCAGCGCCGCCACGAGCCGTGCATACCGCGCATTGCCATGCAGCGCGTCGAACTCAGGCCGGCGTAGTCCGGCCCACAGGTAGGGGACCGGGGAGGCGCGGTCCAAGCGGTCCAGGGCGGCCGCCGTATCGCCCACGGCGACGAGCGCCGCCATGATGAGCCAATGCTCGTTTCGCCCCGGCCAGTGCGCCATCAGCGTCCGGGCTCGTGTCCGGTCTCCCGCCTGCGCCGCGACGATGGCGAGCACACTTTCCATCACGACGTCTCCGGGCTGCAGCCGGTTGGCCAGCTCAGCGTCTTCCAGGGCGCCCTGCACGTCGCCCGCCCGGAGACGGGCCAGCGCCCGCCAGCGCCGCGAGAACGCCGAGGCGGGGTCGAGCGCGACGGCACTGTCCATCAGGGCTACGGCGCGCGCGGTGTCGCGAACGTGCGCCCATGCCGCCAGATCACTGAAGGAGATGGCGCGGCCTGGATCGAGCGCGAGCGCCAGGTGCTGCTCGCGGTCCGCCTCCTGGTTCCGCCCCAACCAGCTGAGGATCGCCCCGTATTGATGGTGCGCCTCCGCGTTTCTCGGGTCGAGGGTGAGGGACCGCTCGAACGCTTGTACCGACCCTTCCATGGTGCGGGGGCGAGCGAAGGCCAGAAGGTAGCCGCGCGCCATCCATGCGTCGGAGGACGTTGAATCGCGGCGCAGCGCCCGGTTGGCAATGACGAGCCCGCGGACGGCCAGGCTCTCGATCGGCGTGTCGGGGAGCCGATAATAGTTGCCGCGCGCGATCGCGTGCGCATAGGCCGCTCGCCCGATCGCGGCCGCAAACGCCGAGTCGAGTCGCTCCGCTTCCCGGTACTCGGCGATGGCCCGGGCGGTTTGATCCGGCGACCGCCGCGCCAGAAGAAAGTTGCCCCGCAGATAATGGTCGTACGCCTCCGGACTCCGCGTGGGCAGCGCCCGGGCCTCGGGCGACGGGGCGGCTTCCCCCACGTGCGTTGCCACCGCCCGGGCAATCTCCGACGGCAACGCGAGTAGCTCCTCAGGTTGCCGATCGAACACGTCGCCCCACGCCGCGATCGCCGTGGTCCCTGTCAGGAGCCGAACCGACACGCGCACGCGCGTGCCCACGCGTCGCACGTTGCCGTCGACCAGGTAGTGCACGCCCAGGGCACGGGCGATCGCCGGCGCGTCCCCCGGCGTCGCGCCCTGGGCGCGCCGCACCACGCCAGGCGACTTCACCTGCACCCGCGCGACGCTGCCGAGCAGGCTCGTTAGATCTTCGGTCAGACCGTCGGCGAGATATGCGTCGGCGGTGTCGCGCGCGGAGAAGTACAGCACCGCGACGCTGTTTGTCGTGTGACCCGCCCAGGGCTGCCACAGGACGGCTACGGCGGCGAGGACCACGGCTCCCGCGATCGCGCTGGCCAGTATCGCGCGCGGTCGCCCGGCCGGCGTCGCCGCTCCCGCACCTTCCACGGGCGCGATGAACCGGTAGCCCCGGCGTGGTAGCGTCTCCACGAGCCGCGGACTCTCGGCGGAGTCGCCCAGGGCGGTGCGCAGCTTATGAATCGCCGCGTCGAGACCCACGTCGAATTCCACGAACGTGCCGGCAGGCCAAATCGCCTGGCGCAGGTCCTCTCGCGTCACGACTTCGCCGGGACGCTCGAGCAGCAGCGCGAGGATGCGAAGTGGCTGCTGCTGAATCCTGATCTTGATCCCCTGCTTGAACAGCTCGCCCGCGTTCAGGTCGAGTTCGAACACGCCGAAGCGAACGACGCGCCGCGGGGACCGCTCAGGGGGGGGGCCTACCATGTCATCTCCAGATCAGACGCCCACGTAATCACCTGTCCTCCAGGCGTTTAACGGGTCAGCCAGCGCTCTGCCACAAGTCAGCCGCGCGCCATCGACTGGCGGCAACGCCGCTGCAACCGTGGAGCATCGGCGCAAACGAACCTCACCGCAAGGAGGCACCACATGTCAGCACCAGGCACGACGGCCACACTCATCCTCGCACTCGCCTTGGGCGGCTGTGACCGCACCGCGACCGAGGCTCTTCCTTCGTTCACCGTATCATCGGGAAGCCAGTCGACGCTGCTCGGTCGAGCGACGTTCGGCGATTCGTCAGATCAGACGTTCAAGGTCAAGCGGATCTCCGGCGATTGGCACGCGGAAGTGAAGGCCACGCCTAACCTCGACATGGCCGTACAGCGCATCGTCTTTCAGCCGGGTGGTCAGAGTGGCTGGCACCGCCACCCCGGGCCAGTGTTCATTCAAGTCGTAACGGGGACGATGACGTTCTACGAGTCCGACGATCCCACCTGCGCGCCGGTCGTTCGCACGGCGGGGCAGGGGTACCTCGATGCGGGCGAACATGCCCACATCGCGCGGAACGAGAGCGGCGCGCCCGCCGAGAACATTGTCGTCTACCTGGCGCCGCAGGGGGCGGCGCTCCGGATCGACGCGCCGGATCCGGGGAATTGTCCATTCTAGTCGTCCGCTTGGTCCATGGTCGGTCTCGAAGTCATCGATGATCCTGCCGCGGCCACGGTGGCGCTCGATCCCGTACGCAGCCGCCTGCTCGCGGAATTGGCCGAGCCGGCTTCGGCGGCTACGCTCGCGGGCCGCGTCGGTCTGGCCCGGCAAAAAGTGAACTATCACCTGCGCGTCGCCGCCGATCCGGGCCGCGAAAACGACCGGCTCTCCGCCACCTACCTCATCGCGCTGGCGGCTCGCGTCATTCGCGAAATGGGCAAGTTTCTACGCCTCGCCCAGAAGACCGGCAAGCGCTTGGCGACGCTCTCGATCGACACGGAGGTTCGCTTCCGCTCGGCCGCCGATCGCGCCGCTTTCACCCAGGAACTGACGGACACGGTCACCAAGCTCGTTTCCCGCTACCACGATGCAACGGTCGCCGGAGGTCGCGCGCATCGCCTCGTGGCACTCGCGTATCCCAAACCGCTCGAATCCAAAGCAGAGGAACCATCGTGAGCATCAAGAAGGATGCATCGGGACGCCGCTCGGTCCAGGTCGAAGTCGAAGTGCCGGGGAGCCCCGAAGAGGTCTGGCGAGCGATCGCGACCGGGCCGGGGATCTCGGCCTGGTTCGTGCCGACGGTGTTCGCGGAAAAGGACGGCAAGCCGGTCTTCCTCTCGTTGAGTTTCGGCCCCGGAATGGACACGGTGTCGAGAATCACCCCTGGGACCCGCCGCACCGCTTCGCCGCGGAGGGCGACGCCGCGCCGACCTGGCCGGCGATGGCGACCGAGTGGGTCGTCGAAGCGAAGGCTGGCGGCAAGTGCCTCGTTCGCGTGGTGCACAGTCTCTTCGCCAGCACCGACGAGTGGGATAACCAACTCGAGGGCACCGAGCAGGGCTGGCCCGGCTTCTTCAAGATTCTGCGTCTCTACCTCACGTACTTTCGCGGCATGCCGTCTCTACCTGTATGGCGACCGCGCCGCGGCAGCCGTCACGCGCGATCAGCCGCTGTGGCAGAAGTGGATGAGCGAGCGGTTTAGTTGATTTGTCACCGCACCTTCCCACGGGCCGCGACTTTCCAGCTGCCTTCCACTCGGCCGCGGCGGCCGTACCAGATTTCGTCGTGCAGGTTGACCGTCGCGCAGACGTGGCTCGGCACCACCCAGACTTTCTCGCCCACCTGGACCCGCTCCGCCGTCTGATCGATCTCCACGTAGCCGTGCTCTTCATTCAGTTTGCGCATCGTCCACGGACGCCCGACGAAGTGGCCAAAGGTGCCAGAACCCACCGTCTGATCGCTCGAGAACGTCTTAGACCCGGCGTCGATCACGCATTGGCCCGGCACCGCGGTGCTGACGACCGTGGTGAGCACGCGCAGCGCGCAATCCGCCTCGGTACAGACCTGGGCCGCCATGCTGCTCGCGTCATAGAAGACGTAGGTGCCAGGCCGGATCTCGGTGGTGCGCGGAATCAGCGGCGTCTTCGACGCGCCGGGCGTTGAGCCTCCGGAGACGACCTTCGCCTCGAAACCCGCCGCGGCGAGCGCGTCAAGCACGGCGTCGATCTTGACGCACGCCGTTTGAAAGCCTGCCTGGTCGAGCCACGACGGCCAATAGAGGATCCCCTGGAAACCCGAGCAGGCCTGCGCGATGTCGACGGCTTCTTGGGGTGACTGGGCACCACAGCGGCCCACGCCGACATCGATCTCCACCAGCGTTTCGATCCCCTGCCCATGGACGTCACGAGCGACCTCAACAGAATCGACCGCAACCTTCACGCGTCGCTGCTTCGCCAGGTCTCTCACACGCGGCAGCTTGGCCTTGAGCAGAGGGTACGCGACGAGCACGTCGTCGCCGGGCAACACCTCGGCCTCGCCCACTTTGGCGACGGTGATCCCGATGGCGCCGGCATCGAGCTGCAGCTGTGCAATCTCGGCGATCTTGTGGGTCTTCACGTGCGGCCGGAGCGCGACGCCCCACGCGCGACACTGCTCCTGCATCCGCGCGATGTTGCGCTCCAGGACGTCGAGATCGATGTAGAGGGCAGGGGTGTCGAGGTCGAGCGCGTCCACTTATTTGCCCTGCTTGGCGATGCACTCGATCTCGACGGCGATCCCGCCCGGCAGCGCGCCCGCCTGGATCGTGGTGCGGGCCGGAAACGGCGCCGCGAAGACGCCCTCGTACACTTCGTTCATCGCGGCGAAATCGTTGATGTCGCGCAGATACACGTTGCACTTGACGACGTGATCGAGTGACGAGCCCGCCGCCTGGAGGATCGCCTCGAGGTTCGCAAACACCTGCTTCGTCTCCGACCGCACGTCGCCGCGCTCGAGTTTCCCGGTGAGCGGATTCGTGCATCCTTGACCGGCGACGAAAATGAAATCGCCTTCGATGATGGCCTGCGAATAGGGACCAAGCGGCTTGGGTGCCCTCTCGGTCAGAATGGCTTTTCTCATGCGCTCCTCTTCCATCGTTAGTCCGCGACGCGAATGACGACCTTCCCGACGACGCGGCCCGATTCCACGTAGGAGATGGCCTCGGCCGCCGCTTCCAACGGAAAGATCTTGTCCAGGACCGGCTTGATGACACCCTGTTCCACCAGCGCTCCTAATCGCTCCAGCTGTTCGCCGCTCGCGCGCATGAACCAGTACTCGAAACGCACGCGCCTCTCGCGCGCCAGACGATCGACCTTGCGATTCAGGAACCCGAGGATCCAAACCAGCGGCAGGCTCAGGCCCCAGGCTCGCGCGAACTTGCCGTCGGGCCGGCCGCCGACCGTCACCACCACGCCGCCCGGCTTGACCACCGCGAACGAGCGGAGCAGGGTGTTGCCCCCCTGCGTGTCGAGGACCACGTCCTGATCCTTGACCACTGCGTCGAAGCGGCTCGTCTGGTAGTCGATGGCCACATCCGCGCCCAGCGACCTCACCAGTGCATGGTTCCTAGCGCCGGCCGTGGTCGCGACCTGCGCGCCGAGGTGTTTGGCCAGCTGGATGGCGAAGGTACCGACCCCGCCCGAGCCGGCATGGATCAGGACCTTCTGTCCCGCTCGCAACCGTGCGATTTCGATCAGCGTCTGCCAGGCGGTAAGTCCCACCAGCGGAAGTGAGGCTGCCTGCGTGTAGTCCAGGCGCGCGGGCTTCCTCGCCGCGGCGCTTTCGCGCACCAAGGCATACTCGGCGAAAGCGCCGATCCGGTCGTTGTCGAGGCGCGAGTAGACCGCGTCGCCGCCCGTGAACTTGGTGACGCCTGGGCCGGTCGCGACGACGTCGCCGGCGAGATCGGTGCCGAGGATCAGGGGGAAAGAGAAGGGGAGCAGCACCTTCACGGCGCCGTCCCGGATCTTGTAGTCGAGCGGGTTGACGCCGGCGGCGCGCACGCGCACCAGCAGGTCGCCCGGGCCCGGTTCGGGCCGCGGCAGCTCCATCATTTCCATCGGAGCTTTGTAACGACGGATGGCGAGCGCTTTCATGGACTTCTCTTGAATCGTTTCCACAGGTGATGGACGGGGAATCCCGCCGCCGCAATCGCGAGACCGTAGATCGGTGAAAAGTTATGGACTTGAATCTGTCCCCAGACGATCGCGGACAGACCAACGATGGTGCCAACTATGAAGAAGAGAGGCACCCACGGATACGCCGGCGTGCGGAACGGCCTCGGCGCGTCCGCCATCCTGCGGCGCAGCACGAAGACCGCGCCGACGGCGAAAAGCAACGCGGCCCACTCGATGACCACGAAGTACGTGATGAGCGCGTCGTAGTCCCTGAGGACGAGCACCATGATGATCCCGACGGCGCCCACGACCACCTGTGCCGCCCACGGCGTGGACCAGCGCGGATGGATCTTTCCCAGGAACGCGAACGTCAGGCCGTCCCGTCCCATCGCGTACGCGACCCGCGGCTTGGCCAGCAGGTTGCCGTTCAACGCGCCGAAGATGCTCGTCATGATCGCGAGCATAATGAGCGTGCCACCCGCGGGTCCTACAATCGCCGTCATGACGGTCCGCGCGATCGCTTCCTTTTGCTGCGCCATGACGCCCACCGGCATCATATAGAGGTACGCCAGGTTCGCGCCGATGTAGAGCGTGACGATCACCAGCATCCCGACGATGATGATCCGCTTCATCAACCGCTCCGGCGCCACGACTTCCCCCGCGATCATGCTGACGGCAACCCAGCCGTCGTAGGTCCAAATGACCGCGGCCACCGCCCGCGCCAGGCCGCCGCCCTGCACGGCGCCCCCTGCAGTAATGTTTGCAAAACTGCCCTGGCCCAGGAGAAACACGCCGACGATGATCGCGGCCAGCGCCGTCACCTTGACGAGGGTGGTCACACCGCTCACGGCCGTCCCGACGCGCGCCCCCAGCACGTTGGCACCCGTGAGGATGACGATCGAGGCGATCGCGATGATCTGGACTCTCGCGTCGACGGTCACGCCGAGCAGGTTGAGCAGGAATTCGGCGAAGACCACCGCAAGCGCGGCGACGGTGGTCGGCGTCGTGATCAGCACGTACAACCAGCCGAACACGAACGCGGCGGCGTCGCCGTAGGACTGGCGCAGGAACACGTAGACGCCACCGGCCTGCGGCAGCAGCGAGGTCAGCTCGGCCACCGTGAGCGCGCCGCAAATGCTGATCAGACCGAAGGCCGTCCAGAGTCCCATGATGACGAGCGGATTGGGGACGAGCCCGGCAATCGTGGGGGGTGTGCGGAAGATCCCGCTCCCGATGGTGATGCCGACGATGAGCGCCGTGCCGCCGAAGAACCCGATGACGCGGCGGAGATCGCGCGATTGTGACTGAACGGGAGTAGTCAAGGAACAGCCAACCTACTCAAAAAGCAGGTCCTTCGCGCCTGCGGCGCTCAGGATGACAAGCTCGCTCCTTCTTCTTTCTTTAAAAAAGGAAACGCCCCGCATGTCATCCTGAGCGAGCGCGCTACGCGCGCGAGCGAAGAGCCTGCCCTGAGCGTAGCGAAGGGACCTGCTGTTGGACGGCTAGAGCAGGAACCGTAAACAGACCGGACTCGGTATCGCGAGCCGGTGACGCGTCGGTGTCAGCCTGCCGTTTGCCGCATCGCGCCCGAACACAACAACGGAATCGGAGCGCTGATTGGCGACGAGCAGCCACCGCCCGGTGGGATCCAGGCTGAAATGGCGCGGCCAATCGCCCTCGGTGGAGACCGTCTGCTCGAGCGCAAGCGCGCCCTCTCTGGTCACGGAGAACACCGCGACGCTGTTGTGGCCGCGGTTCGACACGTACAACGTCCGCCCCGTTGCTGCGACGTGGATGTCGGCCGGGTAATTCGTGCCGGTCCATCCAGCCGGGACCGTCGAATGCGTGTCTAGCGGGGAAAGTGCGCCGCGCGCCGAGTCGAAGCGAAGCGTGGCCACTGTGGAATCGAGCTCATTGGCCACGAACACCAACGGCAGCGTCGGGTGGAAGGCGATGTGGCGGGGACCCGCGCCGGGACGCATGACGGCGTCTGCACCCTCGACGTGACGGAGCGATCTCGCCTCGAGGTCGAGACGGTAGACGAACACGCGGTCGGCGCCGAGGTCTGCCGCAAGCGCGAAGCGGTTGGTGGGGTCGGGAAGGATGCAGTGGGCATGCGGTGCTTCCTGGCGCTCGGCGTTCGGTCCCTTGCCCGTGTGCTGAACCACGTGCCCCGGCGCGAGTGCGCCATTCGCCTCGATGGGGAACAGCGCGACGTTCCCGCCGGCGTAGTTGGCCACGAGCAGTGCGCGGCCGCTCCGGTCCACGCTCACGTAGCACGGCGCGCCACCTTCCGACGGCTGCTCGTTCAGCCGGGTGAGCGCGCCGGTCGCCCTCTCGATCGTGGAGGCGCTCACGGCCCCCTTGTCGAGCTCGTTGACGGCGTAGAGCACACGCCCGTTGGGGTGGATGGCGAGGAAGGACGGGTTCGCGCCGACCTTTGCCGAGCCGACGCGCAGGAGTTCCCCGGACCTGCGGTCCATGCGGACGAGATGGACGCTGTCGGTGTACGTCCCGATATAGAGGAGATCGGGATCCGTTCGGGCCTCGGTCATCGGGGTGCCCGTATCGCCTTTCCGGGTGCGACGCCCGCGGGAGAATCGAGTGCCTGCCCGTTCGCGACCACCGACACGCCGTTCACGATCACGTGCTGCATGCCGACGGGCGCGAGCGACGGCTCACGGTACGTCGAGCGATCGATCACAACGCCTGCGTCAAAGATCGCAATGTCGGCATCAGCGCCCACACGCAGTCGCCCTTTCTGCTTCATCGCGGGCACTCGCGCCTCGAGGCGCTGCGCCGGCATCAGCGTCATCTTGCGGATCGCCTCCATCAACGTGAGTCCGTCGGTAGGTAGGGGCGCAGCATGCTGCGCCCCTGCATTTGCCCGCGCTTTCCGCACGTAGCGGCCCAGCACCCTCGCAAACGTTCCCGTCGTACGCGGATGGCCCGTGCCATCCTGCCAGTAGGCGTCGCTCGCAATGATGGTGAGTGGACTCGTGATGGCCAAGGCCACCATCTGCTCCGTGTTGGTATGGATCACGAGTGGTCCGCCGCTGCGCGTGTACCGCTCAAAACTCTCGCGATTGAGCCGTTCGCCTGTCCGCGGCCATTCCAGCTCGGCCAGGCGCTCATCGGGCGCATTCCTGTAAACGTCTTGGATGGTCGCGGATTGAATCTCCGTCATGCCGGCGTCATAGGGATACGCCTCAGTGGTCACGTCCTGTCCTCGACCCCGCGCAGCGGCGATCAGCTCGAGCAGCGCCGGCGTTTCGGCAAGGCCGACACTATTGACGTGCACGACATGCAACGGGGCATGCGTTTCGTTGGCGAGCGCAAGCACTTCCTTCAGGCCGGCGACACCGGGGCGAATGTGCACGTGTAGTGGTGTTTTC
>Ga0210382_10000648_pt1 | contig 12207 bp, 10 predicted proteins | sample PLMedo_FD_155452 | JGI IMG/M metagenome (GOLD analysis project Ga0210382, IMG submission 155452) | Groundwater sediment microbial communities from an aquifer in East River, Colorado, USA - PLM0_60_coex redo | ecosystem: Environmental > Terrestrial > Soil > Riparian zone | place: USA: East...
GTCGTGGTCATTCCGCTCGCGAACCGCTTCCAGGTGGCCTCCGGGAAGAGCAAGACCCTTCAGGGCACGAATCTCAACCCGTGGGACTCCGAGATGTGGAACATCGCGGACTGGTACAAGACGCCGTAAACGACACGTAACGACGGTGTACGGTAGTGCGGTGGACGACCTCCACCGCACTACCAACACCAGCCTCGATGGGGTGAGGTGCCGGTAGCGTGGGGCGATACATCATTCGAAGACTTCTGATCGCGATCCCGACGCTGCTCGTTATCAGCTTTGTCGTGTACGCCATCCTCGCGCTCGCGCCCGGCGACCCGCTCAGTCAATTCGCCAACAACCCCAACGTGCCGCCCGAGGTCCGCGAGAGGATCCGCGAATCGCTGGGGCTGAATCAGCCCTGGCACGTCCGCTATGTGAAGTGGCTCCTCGCGTTGCTCAAAGGCGACTTCGGCTACTCCTTCATGAGCCACCTGCCCGTGATCAATCTGCTCATCGAGCGGCTCCCGAACACGCTTGCCGTGGTCGGCGTCGCGTACATCCTCGGCATCGCCCTCGCGGTACCGATCGGGATGATCTCCGCCGTGAAGCGTTACTCGATCTTTGACCACCTCGCGACGACGTTCGCGTTCATCGGCTTCTCGGTGCCGACGTTCTTCACAGGCCTGCTGCTCATCATCCTCTTCAGCATCAACCTGCACTGGTTCCCCTTCATCTACGACTCGACGCTGAAGGTTAAGGACTTCGGATCGTTCATCGATCAGATGAAGCAGTCGATCATGCCGATCATCGTCCTCGCGCTGTTCGATACCGCCACGCTGGCGCGCTATATCCGCGCCGAGATGCTCGAGCACCTTCCGCTCGATTACGTGCGGACCGCTCGCGGCAAAGGCATCGCGGAGCGGCTCGTCGTCATCCGCCACGTCCTCCGCAACAGCCTCATCCCCGTGGTGACGCTGGTCGCCCTCGGCGTTCCGGCGGTCTTCGCCGGCGCGATCGTCACCGAGCAGATCTTCCGCGTCCCGGGGATCGGCGAGCTCCTCATTCGATCGATCAATGACAGCGACACGCCGGTTGTCGCCGCGATCGTGTTCCTCTTCGCGGTCCTGGTCGTTCTCTTCAACCTGATCGCCGATGTGATGTACGCGGTCCTCGACCCCCGGATCAGGTACGCCTAATGGCCACCACCGCCAACGTCCGGAAGATGCCAATGGCCGCGACGGCGGACATGATGCGGCCGCCTCGGTCGCTCTGGAAGGACGCCTGGTACCAGTTCCAACGGCACACGCTCGCGATGGCGGGAATGGTGACGCTCATCATCCTGATCCTCGGTACGACGCTCGGACCGTTCATCTACACGACCCCGATCAACGGCATCGACTTCTCGCGCGCGATCGAGGGTCCGTCGGTTGCGCATCCGTTCGGCACCGACGACCTAGGCCGCGACATGCTCGCCCGCGTGCTCTGGGGTGGCCGCGTGTCGATCGCCGTCGGCATCACCGCCGTGATCCTGGCGATCACCCTGGGTACGGCGTTCGGCGCTCTTGCCGGCTACTTCAGGAAGCTCGACAACCCGCTGATGCGCGTGACCGACCTCTTCCTGTCACTCCCGATCCTGCCCCTGCTGCTCATCATCATTTTCCTGTTCCGCGACACGCTGCGAAAACTCTTCGGACCGGAGATCGGCATCTTCCTCATGATCGTCACCGTCATAGCGCTCCTCACGTGGATGCCGGTCGCACGGCTCGTGCGCGCGAACTTCCTCTCGCTGAAGAACAAGGAGTTCGTGGAGGCCGCGCGGACCGTTGGCGCAACCGATGCCCGGATCATCACGAAGCACATCCTTCCGAATGTGTTGAGCTCGGTTCTCGTTGCCGCCACACTCGGAGTCGGCGGCGCGATCATCCTCGAATCGACCCTCTCGTTCCTGGGCCTGGGCTTCCCATCCGACGTGCCGACGTGGGGACGGCTGCTCTTCGACGCGCAGAACTACCTCGACCTGGCGCCGCACCTCGCGCTCTTCCCGGGTCTCGCGATCTTCCTGACCGTTCTCTCCGTCAACTACATCGGTGACGGGCTCCGGGACGCGCTCGATCCTCGCAAGGGCGGCTGATCCAGGGAGGGCGCCCACCGGCAGGCGCCTTCCGCGGGACTTCTACTCCCGGCCGACGCTCAAAGTGGCACGCGATCTCCTGGGCAAGGTGCTGGTCTTCGAGACCCGCGGCTCGACAAAGACGGCGCGGATCGTCGAGGTGGAGGCGTACCTTGGCGGTCGCGACCCGGCTTCGCACGCGTATCGCGGCCTCACGCCGCGGACCGCGCCGATGTTCGGCCCACCCGGAAGGAGCTACGTGTATTTCGTGTACGGGATGTACCACTGCCTGAACGTCGTGACGGAGAGCGACGGCGTCGCCGGCGCGGTCCTGCTGCGCGGGGCCGAGCCGCTTGCGGGCTTCGATGACAGTCCCTCGCGCTCGCTCGCGGGGCCGGGCAAGCTCGCTCGCGCGTTCGGGCTCACCACCAAGCACACGAACCTCGACCTCACGCGCTCGATGCTGACGATCCGCGACGCACCCGCGGTCCCGCCGTCGCGCGTGGTGCGCTCAGCCCGCATCGGACTGAACGAACACGCGACGACGGACAAGCCTTGGCGCCTCTACGTGCGCGGATCGAGCGGGGTCTCCCGACCTTGAACGAAGGTGCGCTCGCACGGCTCGAGCTCCCTGCGGTCCGCCGCCTCCTTGCCGAGCGGACCGCGTTCGCGCCGGGGCGCGAGCTCGCCGAAGCGCTGTTCCCGACGAGCGATCTACGCGAGGCGGAGCGCCTTCAGGACGAGACCGCCGCCGCGCGGGACCTCCTTCGTAAGAGTCCGTCGAGCGGCCTGCGCGGCGCGCGCGACATCCGCGACGCGCTCCGGCGGGCCAAGCTCGGGGGCGCGCTCGATCCCGTGCAGCTCATCGAAGTCGCGGACACGATTCGGGCGGCCGAGCACCTGTTCGTGGACGTCCGTCCGTACCCGCCGCTCGCCGCGCGCGCTCGTTTCGCGCGACCACCTTCCGATGTCGCCGCCGCGATCGAGAACGCCATCGGCGGTACCGGCGAGGTCCTCGATCGCGCGAGCGCGCGGCTCGGCTCGCTGCGCGCCAACCTCCGCGCGGCGCAGGCTCGTCTCCAGCAGCGGCTCGACGGCCTCGTGCGTTCGCCGGATCTGCTGCGGCTGCTACAGGACCCGATCGTGACGCAGCGCGGCGGGCGCTACGTCGTGCCCGTGAAGGCGGAGCACCGCGCCGCGGTCAAAGGGATCGTCCACGACCAGTCCGCGAGCGGGCAGACGGTGTTCATCGAGCCGCTCGAGATCATGGAGGCGAACAACGCGCTGCGCGAGGCCGAGCTCGCCGAGCGCCTCGAGGTCGAGCGGATCCTCGACGAGCTCTCTCGACGAATAGAGAAGTCGGGCGATGACCTGGACGCGATGACTACCGCGCTCGGGGCGCTCGACCTCATCCTCGCGAAGGCGTTGTACGCGGACGCGCTCGAGGCGACCCGCCCTGAGCTCAACGCCGAGGGCATTCTCGATCTGGTCGACGCACGCCACCCGCTCCTCGTGGAGCAGGGGAGCGTCGTGGGCGTCGACGTCCGGCTCGGCGGCGAGTTCCGCGTGCTCGTCGTGACCGGCCCGAACACCGGCGGCAAGACGGTGACGCTCAAGACGATCGGCCTGCTCACCGCGATGGCCGCGTGCGGTCTCGCGGTCCCCGCCGAGCGCGGCCGCGTGCCGGTGGTACGCCGCATCTTCGCCGACATCGGCGATGAGCAATCGATCGCGCAGTCGCTCTCCACGTTCTCTTCCCACCTGCGCAACGTCGTCGCGACGCTCGCCGATGCCGAGCGCGGCGACCTCGCGCTTCTCGATGAGGTCGGCGCCGGGACGGACCCGGACGAAGGTGCGGCGCTCGCGATGGCGGTGCTCGAAACGCTGCTCGAGCGCGGCGTGCTCGTTGCCGCGACGACGCACTACCCGGAGCTGAAAGCCTTCGCCCTCAATACGCCGGGTGTCCGCAACGCGAGCATGGAGTTCGACTCGAACACCCTTCGTCCAACGTTCCGACTCCACATCGGACTTCCGGGCGCCTCGAACGCGTTCGCGATCGCCGAGCGTTTGGGTTTGGACAAGAGCGTTCTTGCTCGCGCGGACACGCACCTTTCCGAGCTCCACCGCTCGCTCGAGCGCACCCTTCTCGAGGCCGAACGACAGCGCACGGAGCTCAGCTCGGCGCTGGAGGAGGCGCGCGTCTCCGCCGCGGACGCGGCGAGCACAACGGCCGGAGCGCAGCGCGAAGCGGACCGGGTCCGCGACGAGGCGCAGCGGGCGCTCCGCCGGGCTCGGGCCGAGGCCGACGAGCTCCTCCTGCAGGCGAGGCGCGCGCTGCGTCAGGCCGAGGAGGCGCGCGACCGCGCCGCGAAACGGAATCTCGTCGACGACGCTAGGGCCGCGCTCGCCGAGGCCGAGACCACGCGCGCGGCCGCCACCGCTCCGCAGGCGGCAGTGGTTACGGTGCCGATCGCCATCGGTTCGCCGGTACATGTGGAAGGGGTCGCCGAGCCGGGGACCCTGCTCGCGATCGACGACCGCGGCATGGCGGACGTCGCCGCCGGGGCGCTGCGCCTGCGGGTGCCGGCCACGCAGCTCCGACCGGCGCCAGAGTCGAGCGAGGCGCCGATCCGCTCAAATCGCCCCGTGATACAGGGTTCGGCCTCCAGCGTTCCGTTGCAGCTCGACATCCGCGGAGCCCGCGCCGACGAGGCTCTCGAGGTGCTCGACCGTTATCTCAACGACGCCGCCGTGGCCGGAATCGGGCGTCTCCGGATCATTCACGGGAAGGGCACCGGCGCCCTGCGGACAGCGATACGCGCAGCCCTCACCGGCCATCCATTGGTCCGGGCCCAGGAGCCGGCGGGCCCATCCGAAGGCGGCGACGGCGCCACGATCGTGACGCTCTGAGGGCCCGGAGCTAAGTGAAAGCACGGCTGACTCCCGATCAGATACCTATGCGCTCCGCTGAGCTCAGGCAGCGGTCGATGGCGTGGCAGCACGCCACGCTACGGTGATCGCACGAGCCGCGTGATCTTGTACGTGACGGCGATGGTCGGATCTGCGTTGCGCCAATTCGCGACATAAGCAGATCCGTCAGGTGCTGTCGCTAGCGCGACGACGTGTCCGAGGTCAGACGCCATCACACTCGATTGCTCCGGGTGCCCACGTGGGAAGCGCAAGACCCGACCAGCTTCGCCATCCGCGGCGAGAAGGTCACCGTTGATGTCGATCGCCAGTCCCGTCACCGCGAACGAGCTCGAAATCGTTGATACCGCTCCGTTCGGATCGATCCGCGCGATCCACTTGCCGCGCGAAAACTGGGCCGCATACACAACGCCCGCCGGGTCGACTGCGAGGAGCCCGACAAAGCAGAACTTTGCGGTCGCCACGGTGCCCGTGGGAAGCCCATTGATATCGCCGCAGCCGTTGCCCCCGGCGTAGGTCGTGATCGTCCCGCTGCGCACGACACGCACACGCGAGTCACCTGCCTCAGCGATGTAGAGGTCGCCGGCCGTCGAGAATGCGAGTGACGCTGGGCCCTGGAGTGCCGAAGCCAGCGCAGGACCACCGTCGCCATTCCCGTGGCTGAGATCGGACGGTCCGCCCGGTCCGCCTGCGACGGGAGCCGCCGTCCCGGACGAGAGGCGCGAAACACCGCTCAAGCGCATCGCTCCGTTCGATGCCCGGCTCATGTAAAGCGCGTCGTCACTTATGGCCAGTCCGTTGATGCTCACGCTCGCCGGCGTCTCCGATCCAGATACGACCATCGGTGTGCCGCCAGCGGGCGACACGACGATGACCTTTGAAAGCGTGTCTGTCGGACGGGCGCCCAACTGTACCTCGGCGACGTACACGTGTGAGCTGTCTGCCGCAATGGCGGTCGGCGTGATCTGCAGCTCAAATAGCTCCTCTGCGCGGTACTGGAAGCTGCCCGTTGCGGCAATTGCAGTGGGCGTCGACGGAGTCGTCGGGGCTGCCGAGCTCGATGTTCCAATGCTGGATGGTTGCTCCGACTTGGACGATGTCGATTGCGACGGCACGCCGCAAGCCGTCGCTAGGACAAGGATGGTCAGAACGCGCGAAACTGGATGGCCACTCTCTCGTGGCGCTCGTCGGATGAGGAACGATTGGCCCAAGTTCACGAGGGATCCATTGTCGATGGACGATCTGGCTGCGACATCTGACATACGCTGCAATCAACTTCTACGGGCAACTAGTACATAAGGGACGCTCGCTTGTTCTGCGATTCTGCGCGAGCCGGTGGCCACGGTGTAGGTTGACCCGCGCGGTGTGCGAACCATGGCCAAGGGGCGGCTGACTCCCGATTAGCCGCTTAAACAAAACATCGCGTGCCACATCACTGTCTTTTTCAGCCGCACTGCCATTGCGGAAACGCGACGGCGCGCCGAGTCCCCTCGAGCAATGCTCGGCGCTAGGTGTCAAGGGTTTGAACGCCTGAACCACGCGTGTAGAGCGCTCCGGAAACAGATACACACGAGCCGAAATCCGTGGAGACGGGACGTGGACCCAGCCAGAGCGCAGCGCGGGATCCGAGCCGCCTGGCCCGGCGCTCGGCATGACGCGCGTTCCGCAGTCATGGCAGACAAGCGCAGCCAGACTGGGGTGAGCGGGCTGCCCCCGTTTGGGGATGCCCGCTCGTCGTATGTGGTGATAGGGACTGCTTGGACCGCGTTAAGCCGACGCGATGGTCAGCGGTGAGCTCCGACTGGTCAGCGCTCTACTCGTCGCACGCGCCAGACATCGCGAGTTTTCTGCTGAAGTTGACCGGCGACCCTGAGGAGGCAAGCGATCTCATGCAAGAGACGTTCGTCCGCGCCATGCGTTCGAACACGGACGCGCGAGACCTGCGCTCCGCACGCGCGTGGCTCTTCCGCATCGCCGCGAACCTGGCCCACGACCACCACCGGCGCAAGGCGCTGCTGCGCTTCGTGCCGTTCTCCGGCCGCGAAGAAGGTGCAAGCGGGCTCAGCGATCCGGAGGCCGAAGTCGTGCGGCGCGCGCTGCGGGCCGTCCCAATCGCGCAGGCGACGACGCTCCTGCTCCACTACGACGTGGGCTTCCAACGGAAGGAGATCGCACAGCTGGAAGGGATCCGCGAGGAAGCCGTGAAATCACGTCTTGCGCGTGGGCGTGACGCGTTTGCGCGCGCGTTCGAGCGCCTCGGTGGGCGCATTACGTGAGCGGTCCCGAGCGCGACGAGCTCGACCGTGAGGACGCGATTGCGCGGCTGCTGCGCCGACGTGTGGATGGGGCGGAGATCCCTCCGTTTGGCGCAGTGCAAGCGCGCGCGGCGCGTCGCACGGGCCTGCCGCTCGTCCTGGTGTCCGCGAGCGTGGTCGTGCTGTTGGCGCTCCTCGTCGGCAATCTGCTCGTCGCGCGCCGTCCGACCGTCGCTGAGCCACAACGCTCCGCGGAAGAATCAGCGGCCACCGCTGCGTCAGCGTCGCCCGTGCAACCAGCGATCCTGACCGACAGCGATCGCTTCGGCTTCATGTGGGCTTCGCAGCGCCAGCCGGCCGACTCGCAGGTACACAGCGAGTCAGGGCAGGGCCGTTTCGCGCTGCCGACACAGCCGTGGCGATTCTCGCCGTGCAGTTGCGCGGTTTCGCCGGACGGCAGGCGTATCGCGTACTGGGCTGGGGGTACCGAGCTGCGCGTAGTCGACGTAACCAGCGGCAGCAGCGTCTACACAGCCATCTACGCGGCGCCTGCCAATCAGCGCGGTTCCGGTCTCGCATGGTCGAGCGACGGTCGTGGCCTGCTGCTCGCGCTTGAAAGCACAGGGGGGTTCGGCGCCCCCGTCTTTGGACCGCTCGACGTTTCACTCCTCGTAGTGGAGGCTAGTGGCGGCTCCGCGAGGACGCTCGCGACCCGGCAAGGTCCGAGTGTGTACGTCCCGCTGGGATGGGACCGCACGGCAGGCGTCGCAGCGGCCGCCATTGGTGGTGAGGGCGGGTATGTGAACGGCTACGTCACCGTGCGGACCAGCGGTGACCCCGCGCCCAAAGAGACGAGGATCGGTGCGCCGTCAACGTCCGCACTGATGTTCGTGGCGTCTCTGCAGGTCGCGCGAGATCAGCGGTACGTTCTCGGCGTCATCAGCTCGGACCAAGGGGACACACTGGAGTGGTGGAGGCTCGCCGATCCCCTCGCCGCGAGCACGGGTCCGCGCCTGAAGCCCGGTATGAGGCCGGCCTGGCGACCACAATCCACCGAGATTGGGTGGGTGGACAACAACACGCTTAGGCTGCTCGATGTCGAACGCGGCGTCACGACGAATGCCGGCGTGCTGCCACCAGCCGACTACCCAACGCTCGCGTTCCGGGCAGATGGTTCAGCTATGGCGGCCGCGCGCGGGTCCTCGTATGTGCTGCTGGAGATCGCCACAGGTCGCACCGCTGACCTGAGCGCGCCCGGCTACATCATCGGCTCCGTGCGCTACGACGGTGTGGCGCCGCCGTCTGGGTCGCCACCGCCCCTCAACGCGATCGAGCAAAAGATCGTCGATGCACTCGCGTCGATAGGCGTGCGAGGCCAACGTGCCGAGCTTCCCGGCCCCGACTCGGCGTCGATGTGGGTCCCGCTCACGGGCGGGTCGGCAGCGTTCGTCGTTGCGGCTCGGCTCGGTGCCAGTCGCAGCGAGTTCTCGGTCCTCGATGAAAGACGCGTGGGCGCGACAGTCGTGCAGCACATTCGCTACGCAAGCGACAGCTCGGGCAGGATCCTCAGCCGCTTCGAGTGCTCGGGGTATGACTACAGGATCTGGGGCGCCGTGCCGCCGGACTTTGCCAGCAGCGACGCCTTCGTCGATCGCTTCATCGGCGCACTCAGCTGCGGGCCATAACGCGGGCCGTCTTGTGGTTCCTAGGCTGTCTGCGCCACCGGGCAATCCGCTAGCGTTTCCTCGATGAAACGGCCGGCAGGCGACTGCGCAACGTCGTCATACATGTGAGGGATGTGAGGTGGCGCGTGCTGGGGCGGCGGACGCTGATAGATCGGCTGCCTTGGTATCGGATTGAAGAGCAGCGCATCGAGCTCCCGGACGGGCGCGTTATCGATGGCTTCCCGCGGATGGACCTGCGTGATTACGCAATCGTGGTCGCGCTCACGCCCGCTCGCGAGGTCCTTACACACCGCATGTACAAGCACGGCGTCGGCCGGGTCACTCTCGACTTGGTCGCAGGTCTGGTTGAGGACGGCGAGGAGCCGCTGTTGGCGGCGCAGCGCGAGCTGCGAGAAGAAACAGGCTACGAGAGCGGAGATTGGTCGGCGCTAGGCAGTTACGTCGTCAACTCCAACTATGGGTGTGGGCGAATGCACGCGTTCGTCGCTCGGGATGCGCGCTGGGTAACACAGCCGGACAGCGGTGACCTCGAAGAGATGGAACTCGTGCTACGGCCTTTCGCGGTCGCGGTCGAAGATCTTCGCGCGGGACGCTTCGAGCTGCTATCTGCCGCCGCGGCCTTGGCCCTCGCGCTCGTTCACCTTACGGCAAGTGAATAGCGCCCTGAGGAACAGCGCCAGAAACCACTGATCGCGCTCGGAGCGCCGATGCGGGTGCCAACGGTCGGATTGCCAGGAAACTCGGAGTCGTCGTGACAGGCGCCTTGCTTACTGCAGATCAGAGCCCCTCGAGTCAGCTCACAAGTCGAAGCCATCCGCGCTCGTCTCGGACCAATCGGTTTGTTTCAACATTGGGGACATAGAGTCCCGGCGTTCGCGCGACCATGAATGTTGCAACAGTGCGGAAGCGTTGCCGCATCTGAGCGTGGTCACGGAGTAGAGATGTTGCAACTCGACGTGCTTTGGGCGGCCTACTCCCGATCAGCCGCCCAGCGCGGATGCCTAGCTTGGTAGGCCGGCGCTTCGATAACTGGGAGATTGCGCGCGCCATGCCTAGTAACCACGCGACGATGCGCGCGACTGCAAAGCGGCTAGGAGTGACGCGGAGCGTTCGGCGGCGGTCGATGCCGGGGCCGCGACGAGCCACCGCCGAGGACCACCAAAAAGCTGAACTTGCACCCTTTCCGACTCCCTCATGTGTTTGTACAAGTAGGCGGTGTTGCGAGAGACCGGCACGATGTATGGCGTGTCAGTGGACGCTGACTGGCGGGAGCTGTACGAGGAGGACGCGACGGTCCTGCTGCGATACCTCGCCAAGCTCACAGGTGATCGGGAGATGGCGAGCGAACTAATGCAAGAGACTTTCGTGCGCGCTCTGCGGGCGAACCCGGGATTCGAGAATCCTCGGGCGGCGCACGCGTGGCTCTTCCGCACGGGAACGAACCTCGCCCGGAACGAGCTGCGCCGTCGCCGGCTGCTCGCGTTCGTGCCGTTCAGCGGCGTCGAGCACGCGCCGCGCAGCGCGTTCGACATCGAGGGAGACCAGGTGAGGGCTGCGCTCCGTTCGCTCCCGTTCGATCAGGCGGCGACGCTGCTCCTCCATTACCACAGCGGCTTTCGTCGGAACGAGATCGCGGAGCTGCACGGAATCAGCGAGGAGACTGTGAAGTCGCGTCTGGCCCGCGGACGAAAGAGCTTCATCGCGGCATATCGGCGTCTCGAGCGAGGGTTAGCGCGATGAGCGATCGCTCCGACATCGAGCGCGACATCGCCGAAGAGGACGAGCTGCGCAATCTCCTGCGCTCTGGAGATGGTCAGCTCGTCGCACCGCCGGTCGCGCTGGTCGAACAGCGTGCGCAGCAGCAACAGTCGTTCCCGGCGTTCGCGACCATCGCTGCCGCGCTGCTCGTCGTCGTCGTCGCGATCGGCATCGGTAGTCGGCAGGTCGGCGCACCCACGAGCTCGGTATCGCCTTCTCCGCTCCCGACGCCGGCGGCTTCGGGCACGGCCTCGTCACCGTCGGCGTCTCCGAGCGGCGTGACAGACGCGGCCCGGGCTGCGGCGATCAGCCGCGTAGCCGCACTAACCGGTGAGGTGCTCCGTGTCGATCATGCCGATGCCAAGCTCGTTCGCTGGTCGGACTTCGAGGCAGTCGCTCAAACCGGAAACGCGGCCGCAGACGAGCGGCAAGTTTGGATTGTCGCGGTGTCCGGGGAGATCGCGCCATCGTTCGCCCACGGCAACAGGTTCGCCTGGGGCATGTTCGTCGTCGACGCCAACACGAATGGTGTTCTCGGCGTGACCGCCGGCAGCGCGGCGTGGCCTCCGGTCTTCGGGCTCGTGCGCGAGCCCGCAGGTCCTGCGCGACCGGAGCCCACGATTGCATTCCCGCAACCGTCCGTACCTGACAACAACGTGAGCTGCGGCGTCCTGCAGCCAGGATCGATCACGTCCGGCGAAGGGTCGGGTGCCGACGAATTGCGCCCTGCGGTTAGCGCGGCGTACGGCGTCACGCCGCTCTTCCGGGTTGGCCTGCCTCCGACGGGCCGACCGGCGTACGGCACGTACACCTGTCTTCGCGCTCGTCCGGGCGCTCCGATGGCCGGTCTCGTGGGGTACCTGCAGCCAGGAGACCCGGCGTACATCGCACCGAGCGCGCTCACGCCGACCGGATTCGCGTTGCCGGCGGGGTGCCGCTACGTCGGGGAGCCGACCTCGGAGCTGTTCGCCGATCAGGTCGTGTGGAAGCTCGACTGCGGCGCGGCGGCAAACACCTCCGCTCGCTCGAACCTCTCTTCGGCGATCGCTGCGCAGGGATGGCGCACCTGCGGCTCGGGTGCCACGAGCTCGAGCTGGTCCAAAGACGGAAGGACGCTTGCGATTACGGAGTCTTCCGGTTCGACCGGCGACTACCCACGCCTGACGCTCCGACCTAGCGCGATCTGTTGAGGGATGCAGCCGATGTCCCTCGGTGCGTAAGTCCGAAGTCGATGACGCATGAAATCGCTCATAGGGTGCAAGTTGCGATGCGACGGAGGCCTGGACTCTTGGTTGACCATGATCGTTACATGCCGTCGCGAAACGCCTGTGATTAGTGAGGGCAGTCAGTCCAATCGAGCTTCTTATCGTTGCGTCGTGCTCGAGTACCTGTCTCGACGCCTCGTCCACGAGCCCTCCAATCGTCGTCGTTACCGGCCCGGTCGTGAGAGCCGTGCCGAGCTGGTCGCTGCATAGCGACCGAATAGCGG
>Ga0210382_10000649_pt1 | contig 12203 bp, 6 predicted proteins | sample PLMedo_FD_155452 | JGI IMG/M metagenome (GOLD analysis project Ga0210382, IMG submission 155452) | Groundwater sediment microbial communities from an aquifer in East River, Colorado, USA - PLM0_60_coex redo | ecosystem: Environmental > Terrestrial > Soil > Riparian zone | place: USA: East River...
TTCTTCGGATGTGGTCGAATCGAGATTTCCGGTGGGCTCGTCGGCGAGAAGGATCGACGGCTGATTCACCAGCGCACGGGCGATCGCGACGCGCTGGCGCTGACCGCCCGAGAGCTCGTTCGGCCGGTGTTGGATCCGGTCTCCGAGCTGCACGCGCTCGAGAGCTTCAGTGGCTCTCTTCCGCCGCTGGTCCGATCCGACCCCGGCGTAAACCAGCGGCAGCTCGACGTTGTGCAACGCCGTCGCGCGTGGAAGGAGGTTGAAGGTCTGGAACACGAATCCGATTTCGCGGTTTCTGACTCGCGCCAGCTCGTCCTCGTCCTTGTCGGAAACCAGCTCGCCGTTCAGCCAGTATTCGCCGCCGTTCGGCGTGTCGAGGCAGCCGATCAGATTCATCAGCGTCGACTTTCCCGAGCCCGACGGCCCCATGATCGCCACGTACTCGTTGCGGCGGATCGCGATGTCGACGCCGCGCAAGGCGTGCACGACTTCACCACCCATGTCGTAGTCACGCTTCAATCCACGCGTGACGATGACCCAATCCTTTTCCGGAGCGGTGCCCATACCGGCGGCAACCACCTGCCGCTCAGCGGTGGTGCTGAGCGGGATTTCATCTGTATGCATTAGGTCTTCGCCGGCTCGCCGGGCTTTTTCGGTTGTTCCTTTTGTGCGCGCACCGTTGCGCCGTCCTTGAGCTCGCGGATGGCCTGGTAGGTACCGCCGACGATGTTCTCGCCTTCCTTGAGGCCGGTGAGCACTTCAAAGTACTTCTCACCCGCGATACCAACCTTTACGGGCCTGAAGCTGACTTTGTTGTTGGCACCGACCACAAAGACGCCCTCTACATCGCGTTTGCCGACCTGCTTCGCCGGACCCCGCTTGGCGAGCGTGAGCGCGGTGTCCGGCTTCACGCTGTCCTCGCGCACCGTGAGAGCGATGATCGGAATCGAGAGCGCGCCCGTCCGCGTCTGGGTGATGATCTTGGCAGTAGACGAAAAATCCGGACGGGTTTCCGCTGGAGCATTCAGAAGCTGGATGGTCACCTCGTAGTCAATCGCCTGGTCAGCCGAACCACCCGTGCCCCCCGTCGTCGCGCCCTTGACGGAGCTGTTCGAGATCTCCGACACGCGGCCAATGAAGGTCGTGTCGGGGAAGGCGTCCAGCTGGATCACAGTCGAGTCGCCGATCTTGATCCGCGACACGTCGGTCTCGTCCACCTTGACCTTGGTCTCGAGCACGCTCATGTCGCTGATCGTAAGCATCGTGGCGGCGTCCTTGTTGAACGTCCCCTGAATTGCCGTCTCGCCCTCTTCGACACTGAGACGAGTAATGCGTCCGCTCATCGGCGCGACAATCGTCGTCTTGCTCATGCTCGACTGGGCGTCGCGCAGAGACGCGTTGGCCTGATCGATCGCGTGGCTGGCTGCTTCGAGCTGTGCCTGCGCTACTTCGACCTGCGTGCGCAGCTGTTCGACCTGCTCATCGGACACTAGAGTAGGATTTGCCTTCTTGAGCGCCATCAGGCGGTCGAAATTCCGCTGAGCCTGAGCGAGGGCAGGCTTGGCCTGCGCCGCCTGCGACCTCGCCGACGCGACGGCGGCGGTCGCCCGCTCGACGTTAGCGCGATATTGCGACGCATCGATCTCGAGCAGGAACTGGCCTCTGGTCACCATCTGGCCTTCCTTGACCGCGAGCCTGACGATCCGACCGCTGATGTCGGCGCTGACGTTGACCTTCGTGTGTGGCTGAACTTGGCCGCTGGCCGTCACGGAAGCGACAAGATCGCGCTTCTGAACCTTCTCGACGCGGACTTCGACCGCCTTGTTGCGGCCCTTCATCGCGCTGGTGACGCCGATGATCACGATCGCGAGAACGATCACGCCGGCAACTGACCATTTGGTGCGTTTCTTCATTTGTCGTTCCGATTAACGAAGGGAATGACCAACGGCGCTCTCCAGAGCGGCGAAGGCCTTGTGATAGTCATAGACGGAATTGATTCTTTCACTCTCGGCGCGCTCATAGGTAGCGCGCGCCTGAGTCAGGTCGACGAACGTCGTCGCCCCGATCTTGTAGCGGTCCTGCACGAGCTTGAGCTCCTGTCTCGCCTTGGCTGCATTCTGCTCCTGCAGCGCCACGGTCTTCTCCGCCGTCGTCACGATCAAATACGCGGCGGTTACATCGGCCGTGAGCGCGAGCTCTCTCGCCCTTACACTGTAGCGCGCATCGGAACGGCTCGCCATCGCTTCCTGCAACCGCTGTTCGCGAGCAAATCCATCGAACAAAGGCAGCGAGAGCACGGCGGTCAACGATCTCGGAGACTTCGTAAAATTGAACGGAAACTTTGAATTAGTGCTGCGAATCGCCTGCTCATCGGCAGGGGTGAAGGTGATGGCGCTGCACTGTGCGAGCTGGTTTGAAAGGTTGAGAGCAGCGCGCACTTCTTCGGTGCGGACGCAACTCGTCCTGGCCGCATCAGCCTGCGCTAGCGCCTGCTGCACTGGGAAACTCGAATTCGTGTAGCCGTAGGTATATCCACCGATTCCGGTCGACAGCGAAAGAGTGGGCGAGTACTCCCCCTTTTCGCGCCTGACGTTCAGATCGGCGACGTGCTCTCTCGAACGGAGCGCTACAACTCCCGGGTTCTGGGTGCGTGCCGACTCGACCAGTTGCTGCAGGTTGAGATTGAGCGCAACGACGGGAAACTGGCTGACGAGCTTCACATTAGGCGGTTGGGGGACTCCCATCTGCTGAAACAGTCTGAGTTTCTCGATCTCCACCTGATTCCTGGCCTTGAGCGCCTGAACCCTCTGCAGTCCCAACGCGACTTCGGCGCGCGAGACGTCGAGCTGCGTGCCCGAGCCGACGATCTCCCGCGCCTGGGCGAGAATCAGCTCCTGCTGCGACGCCACAACGAGCGAATCCTGAAGATCGGCGGTTGCTTCCGCCTGCAGCACCGACAGATACTGCTGCGCAACATTGCTACGCAAAGTCTCGGTGGCGCCGGTGATGTCCGCTTCGACGGCGTCACGGTTGGCGCGCTGCAGGCTGGGCGTGATGAGCGTGGCGCTATTGAGCCGATAATTGAATCCGATCTGATAGCTCGATTGATTCACATCGGAGCTCGCACCGAGGCTTGTTCCGCTGAAGATCTGCTGCCCGCCCTGCTGGCGCTGCGCGCTAAGAGACGCGTCCGCCGTTGGGAGCAACGCGCCGTACGCGCTACGCACCGCCGCTCGAGCACCGATTCTGTTGTTGAGAGTCTGCTGCAGCACCGGATTATTGCGCCTGGCCAACTCTATCGCCTGGTCCATCGTGAGCGTGGTCTGTACCACGGTGTCACGGGGAACAACCTGGGCGGATGCCTGCGTGGCAGCTGCAACTAGAGCTATGAAGAGCAAGTGTCGCATTGTTGTTAGGAAAGGTGGGTTTTCAGGACGTACGCGCAACTATATAACAGAGTTTCAGGCCCCGACACATCGAGTTTTCTTAAGATTGAATTAAAGAGCTTCGCCGGTGACTCTTTCTCGGCGTCTCACCACCCGGTCGGCTGCCGTGCAGGGGGCGTGGCGTTCAATTGCGGCTCGTGATCAGAAATCTCGCGATTACTCCGCCGGCGCTGGCGCCAGGAAAATCCGATCGCTGATCTTGGCGAAAATACGCTCGTACAACCGCTTACCCTTGTCGGCCGACGCCAGCGATGGCCGTCCGATGGATCCCGCGCTGCCGCTTGGCACGGTGAGCCATCCGCGCCTGTACCGCCTGAGCTGTTCGCGGGACATCATGTAATCCTGAGCCAGGTCGAGGTTGACGAGCTCCGGTCTGAGAAAAAGCATGATTGAGGTGTCGACCTCGTCGCCGTGCATGGCTTCTCTCTGGCCCTGCAGGAGGTCGGAAAGGTTCACGCCGAAGATGTCGACCACCCGGACTCTGGCGGCGGTCGTGATCACGGTCGCCAGCGCCTCCTGATGCGGATCGTGCCCGTGAGCTGTTATCAGTATGAACTCGCGGACGCCGGTCGCTTCCCACGAATCGATGAGGTCGTTGAGCATCCGGTGAAGCGTTTTCTTACGCAGCGACGCGTTCCCGGTGAAGCCTCTTTCCGTATCGACGTTCACTCCGTACTCCACCGTCGGGGCTCTCAGCACGCCATATTCCGCTGACAGATCGTCGCACACGTGCTCGACGATGATGGTGTCGCAGCCGAGCGGGAGATGAGGACCGTGCTGCTCACACGTTCCAATAGGTATGATGAGCCGCGGATCGTTGCCGAGGATGGCAGTGACCTGCGCCGGGTTGAGCTCCTTGACGCGAAGCGGGCCCGAAACTGGAAGAGGGGAGGGAAGAGTCATCGCATCAGCTGGTAGACTCAATGTAAGAAGCGGGAGCCTGCGGCGACGCGCAATCCTCGCGTTGGCCGCGATCCCGCTTTTTCTGATAGCGATGTGGGTGAGAACCCCGGCGCTGCCGCGCACCGCTGGCACGAATGCCGCCGACAACGAGCGGGCGGGGGCAGCAGAAGGCGCGGTGCGCGCACTCGAGCGCGCGGTCTCGGAGACGATCCAGAACCTCGAGACGACGGCGACGAGCGCCCTCGACGCGCCGGCCGATGTCGAGGACGCGTTCTCCTACCTCGCTACCCGCACCCCGCAAAAGGGCGAAGAGTCGATCGTGCTGCTCGATCAGAACCGTCCGTTCGCATGGTCGGGCGCGATGAGGATTGATCCGGATACGCTCACGAGTCCTATCAGCGTGAACTTCAGCCCGTTCTACACCACGCTCAATGTGGTGAAGAGTCGCGGAGACCGACGTGCGGTCGCGTCGGCGGTGCTCCATGCCGCACCCCCAGCCGATCAGCTCACCGAGTCAGTCGACTCTCGACTCGCTCCAGCCCAGGGTGTTGCTTCGTACGAATTTGCGGCGCTCACCGACCCCCGTGGTGGGCCGATCGTTATTTCATACAAGGGGATGTCGCTCGCTCGCGTGCTGCCTCGGCTCGCAACGAGCGAGGAGATCAGGTTTCGACGGGCCGCGATGCTGCGCGCCAGAGGAACCGTTGCGCTCGTCATCTTCACGCTTGCGTTTCTGGTATACGCCTGGCGCGACAGGCGAGCTCTTGCGGAGAGGCTATTCGCAGTTGCGATTCCTCTGGCTATAACCGCGCTGGTTCCCTGGAATTCGTTCTCGAACGCTTCGAGACTTTTCGACCCAGCGTATTACTTCTCACGGCTCGCCGGGCCCCTCACAGCGAACAGCGGTGCGCTTCTTATCAGCTCGGTGCTTGTGCTGATGGCCGTGTACGCCGTAATTCGTGCTCGTCCCGAGGCACGGTGGCCCCGTGCGTATGCCGCGCTAGGAGCTTTGGTCACGCTCGGTGTCGGAATTCCATTCGCCTCGAACATTGTTCGAGGGATCGGACAACCTCCGTGGGGATCGACGCCGGGCCTGTGGCTGTCGTGGGAAATCCCGCTTTTCGTTTTTCTGTTCGCGGTCCTGCTTGCCGCGTTCTGGATGCTCCGCATCGCGCTCGGAAAACCGGGATCAGTCTCCTTTCGGGCGGCGGTGATCATAGCATTGGTCTCCGCGATAGTAGCGGTTGGTGGAGTCTGGTCGACCACATCGCGGCAACGCATGCGCCTTGCCGAAGGCGATGTCGCCGCCCTCGGTCGTGTTGACGACTATGCGCTGCTGCTCACTCGCCGGTTCGTCACGACGCTCGGCCAATCACCGCAGCCGCGTGACCGCGCCGAGCTGCTGAAAGCCTACGCAGCTTCTGATCTGGCCTCGGCGGAATTCACGGCGGTGCTGGCCTCATGGGATCAGAGTGGCCGGCAAATCGCCGAATTCGGCGTGATTCAGGCGGAGCCGGATTCTGGAGCAGTCGCCGCAGTAGTGCGCGACGCAATTGCGAGTGGACAAACAGTGACTCGTAGCGTGCTCGGACCGACCGGCGTTCAGATACTTGCAGCGGTGACGCATCCTGCGGGTGGCGTGACTTCGGTGCTTGTCCTTCCCCGGACAAGGCTTTTGAGCGCTAACCCTTACAGCGCCCTTCTGGGAATGTCGCCGCCATCGGGTGGTGATCCCCCGTACGCGGTGGCACTGACGGACGTCTCGCCGTCGGTCCTGGCGGATACAGGGAAGGTCCGCTGGCACCGAACGGGGAACGAGCTTCACGGTGACCGTCTCATCTCCACCTCAGATGGGACTAAGCGCGCGCATATCGAGATTGATCTTCGGTCGCCATGGGCACGAGCAGAGAGGGGAGTTCTGGTGCTTCTGCTCGATGTATTGCTGGCCGGGTTCTTCTGGCTGCTCGGAACTTCGGCGGAAAGGGGCTTCGGGCGTTGGATGCGCGTCCGGGCTGCCAACTGGATTTACACGTATCACGCTCGACTCACGCTCGCTCTCTTTGCTTTCTTTGTAATTCCAGCCGTCGCATTTGCGGTGTGGTCGTATCAACGCTTGCGGAGCGATGACCTTCAAACGCGTGAGGTACTGGTTCGCGAAACGCTCCACGCTGTGCTCTCTGCGAACGAATACCAACAACTCCCGGGCGCGGCACGGCGGTTCGACACTCCGCTTTTTCTCTATTCAACCGGACTGCTCGACCGCACGAGCGATAGTTTGCTCGACGTTCTCGCACCGACCGGACGTCCGTTGCCTCCGCCGGTGCAGCTGCGCTTGGGGACCGCGGGGGAGTTGTCGGCAGCGTGGGAAGCAAAGCTCGGATCCGCCAAGATGCTTTTCGGATACAGCTCCGCGCTGGGTCCGTCGCAGGAACGGTACGTCCTGGCAGCACCGGCGCGGAGTGACGATCTGGTGCTGGACCGGCGCCGTCGTGACCTCGGGATGCTCGTGCTTTTCGCCACCGCCGCCGGAGCGCTCGCCGCGCTATGGCTCAGCGGAATAGCCGCGAAACGCTTGGCCAGAGATCTCGAGTTGAGCAGAATCGAAGTGGCCCGCGCCGAGCGAGTGCTGGCATGGGGCGAGATGGCGCGTCAAATCGCCCACGAGATCAAGAATCCGCTCACACCGATTAGACTGGGAGTCCAGCACCTGCGGCGCGCGCGGAGCGATCCCCGCGTCGATTTCGATCAGGTGCTAAATGACAACGTCAAACGGATTCTTGCCGAGATCGACAGACTCGACGAGATAGCGCGCTCGTTCAGCCGTTATGGAAGCGCGCCGGCAGATTTGCCGCCGGCGATCGTCGTCGATGTCGCCGCGGTCGTCAAGGATGTCGTGGGCCTGGAGCAGATGGGAGATCGCATCGTGAAGTGGCAGGTTCGCGGATCGGACCATCCGATCTGGGCGATGGCCCAGAAAGATGCGATGCGTGACGTGCTTCTGAATGTGTTTGAGAACGCGCGTCTCGCTGGCGCTCGCCACGTGGAGGTAACGGTACGCGAGGAAGAGAATAGAGTGACGATCGAGACCATCGATGATGGTGCGGGCATCGCCCCTGCAGTGTTGCCGCGGATCTTCGAGCCACATTTTTCGACTCGCACGACTGGGAGCGGTCTCGGCCTCGCGGTGAGCCGCAGGCTCATCGAGGCCTGGCGAGGAGAGATCGCAATCACCAGCGAAGAAGGAAAAGGAACGAGAGTGCTGATCCTGCTGGTTCGAGGAAAACCGTGACGCCGATAAACCGTGGCGTTGTAACTCCGCGCGCGACCAGCATCCTGCCGCCGCACATCGCCGAGTGGGAGCTGCCGCCCGACTGGTCATGGGGTCCCGGCGGGATGATCGGCGATTACCGGCATTACCAGGAAGTGATCGACGCGCTCGGACGGTCACTGTCGCTGGTAACCGCCCCCGATTCTGCCCACCACGCCTGGCTTTTCGAGGAGGCGAGGCAGCTGGCCCAGCGCAGCCATCCGTCAATTCCCACGACGTATCACTACTGGACGTCGTACCGGGATGTGCGCCGAGGTCCCGGGTATCTTCGTCGCTGGATAACGGGTGAGACGGTGCGCGCGCGCCTGGCGAGACTGGGTGTCGCCGACATCCCGTACGTATTCCAGCTCCTTCGCGGTTCCTGTTCGACACTGTCCTACTTGCACGAAACCGGCATTTCGCACGGCGGCTTGAACGGTGATGCGCTGTGGATGACACCGACCGGGCGGCTCTGGATGCTCGAGTGGCAGTGGGCTGTTCCGCGTGAGGCAATTCCGGCCGGCGTGCGTCCGGGAAACGGCCCCATCGAGATTCGCTCGGTTGAGGCTACGCGTCCGATGCGCGAGGAGCTTCTGCCGATGCCACCCGAGTGGGAGTCGACCGAATGGGTACCGACGCCGGCGAGCGACCAGTGGCAGCTCGCCGCGATGTGCTTCACGGCGCTCACCGGTGAGACCCCGCCTGCGCACGAGATCCCCCCTGTCAAGCTGGTAAGGCCCGAGACTCCCGAATCCCTGGCGACCGCGCTCGATCGGGCCCTTTCGATCAATCCTGCCGATCGCTTTCCGTCGCTGGCCGTGCTGTTACGGGCCGTCGAGCGCGGTGATCCAACCCGAACAGTCGTGATGGTGCGAGGTGAGCCGGATCGAAGCGTCGATCAATCGGCAGAAGCGCGTTTGCGATGGGCCGTCGGCGACGACTACGAGATTCTGTCCAAGCTCGGGAGCGGGGCATTTGGCACAGTGTGGCGCGCGCGGGATCTTTCGCTCGAGCGAGAAGTTGCGCTTAAAGCGTTGCACCCGGCGATTGCGCGCGACGATCGGGCGGTGCGGGCGTTCTGGCGCGAAGCGAAGCTCGCCGCGCAACTCGCCCACCCCGCCATCGTCCCGATCTATGATTGGGATTCGAGCGGCGACTTGTCGTGGTACACGATGGAGCTGGCGGAGGAAGGGTCCGTTGCCAGCCTCGTCGCCACGTCCGGTCCACGGCAGCTCGCCGAGATCGCACCGCAGGTGGCACAGGTTCTGGACGGGCTGGCGGTCGCCCACGCGAACGGGATACTGCACCGCGATCTCAAGCCGGAGAACATCCTCATCGACCGTTATCAGCGGTGGCGCATTACCGATTTCGGAATCGCCAACGTAACAGGCGAAGATGTTGCCGGCACAACCGGAACTCCGGCGTTTGCGGCCCCGGAGCAGCTCCTGGGCGAGCCTCAAGGTCCGGCGGCGGACTATTTCGCGTTGGCAGCAATCGTCTATTTCACCCTTACGGGCGAGCCACCGTTTGGCGAGGGTGATGCCAAGGCAATTCTGGCCGCCCAGCTAGGCGAACGCGCGGATCTCGGCTCTTTTCCGACTGTCCTTTGCAACTGGTTCAAGGCTGCTTTCGCCCCAAATCCGGACGACCGATTCGTCGACGGACTGGAGATGCAGCGGGCGTGGAAATCGGCTAGCGACAAGGCTCTGGCGCGTCGGCGCGGGTGGTGGAGGCGCGTCGTTCCGCAGCCGAGGTAGGCCTAATTTAGCCCGGAGTCTAACATTTCTTTTTAAAGTCGTGCATTTTCACATTGTGGCACTTGGCTGGCGTGGCACTTGCAAGCCGATTGCCCCACGACGAGAACGGTTATCGTACTGGCAAATCGCCGGATTGTGACGAATGTTTTTTTGCGCTATTGAGGGCGTTCATCACTAGCTTCTCCGGAAAGATTTGCTAGTTTTTGCGGTTGTGAGGGGGATCGCCTGAAGAGTGCTATGGTGCTCACCGGGCATGCATCCTGCCTCACGACGCAACGCGCGACCGCGGTAACCGCTGGAAAGTATCTCCACCCTTTGAGAGGAAACAATCATGTTGAGAAGAAGTTGGACCGTCTGCGCGATGGCGGCCTTACTCCTCGGCGGATCGGCGGCAGCACAGTCGCCCGGGACGTTGCTTGTAGGCGGGTTCGGCACGTGGACAAAATTCGATAGCAATTGGAACCTGGACGACAGCTTCGGCAATTCCTGGGGCTATGGCGGCCGTGTTGGCGCTTTCATCGCGCCAAACTGGAACGTCGAGGCTGATGGCTGGTACACGCCGGCGCAGTCCCCAACGGGAGTTCGGTTCCTCGGCTCTCCCCGCAACGCCCCGGGGGGCGAAGTAAAGGCGAGCGCGTTCACAGCTCGTCTCATGTACAGCTTCCCCATGGCGAATGTCGCATCGATCCACATCGGAGCTGGTGGCGTTCTCGAGAACTTCCGCGGGGAAACCGACAACGGCGCAGGGACCTATGGGTTCGGCGCCAACGGGTTAGCCGGGTTCAACCTCGGCTTCGGCGGTGTCGCGCTCCGCGTTGACGGGTTCGTGAACTACCTGCCATCCAATGGCGGCTTTTTCGACTTCGGCGCGCAGGCCGGGCTCCAGTTCGCGCCTGACCTTGCCAGCATGTTCGGCGGTGGGACCATGGGTAGTGGTTCGATGTTGGCGCCGTACGTCTTCTGGGACAACCTTGATGCACCGCTCCCCGGAACCATGGAGATCGGTGGCTTCGCCCAGTGGACGTTCTGGGATGACAACGCCGGTAGGCCAGGGGCGAAGCCAAAGAACGGCCTTGGTTACGGCGGCCGTCTTGGCGTGTTCCTCTCGGATCCTCGCTGGGAAATCGAAGGTGACGGCTACTATGCGCCGCTCGACAACGACGCGTCGCCTTGCTGCACTGGCAATCAGGTCACTTCGATCGACTCGCACGCGTTTGCCACGCGCCTGAATTACAACTTCCCAATCGGCAATTTCATTGGTGGCCGGCAGAGCCAGTTCATCCTCGGCGCTGGCGGAGTTCGTACGAGCTACAGGTTCGAAGGCCCCCCGGCTGTCAATAACCAGTATGCCTACAACTTTGGCGTCAGCGGGCTCGCTGGTATTCGTTTCGGCATCGCCAACCGCACCGCGCTTCGTATCGACGGTGTGGTAGACTACATGCCGAACCACAAGCCGGACGCGAACATGAACATCCACGTTCGTGGCGGCTTGAGCTTCCTTGTTGGTGGTGCGCGTCCGGAGGTTATGTGCACGTACGCCGGTCTCGAGAGTATTCCTGCTTCGAGCCCGAACTGCGTTGCGCCGCCGCCGCCGCCCCCACCGCCGCCACCGCCGCCAACTTGCCAGTACAACCCGAACATCCTGGCGACGGATCCGGCTTGCGTTGCTCCAGTAATCAGAGAGGTTGACACAACCGCGATCACTGGCCCGATCTACTTCGACTTCGACAAGTCGACGATCAGATCAGACGCGGCTGCTACACTCGATCGCAAGATCCCGTGGCTGCAGGCTAACCCGGGTATGCGGATACGTATCGAGGGTAACGCTGACGAGCGTGGCTCCGACGAGTACAACCTGGCCCTCGGCCAGCGCCGTGCGGCTTCCGCCAAGCGGTACCTCGTTGACCACGGCATTGCGGCAGATCGCTTCGACCTCGTGAGCTATGGCGAGGAGCGCCCGGTTTGCACCGAGCACAACGAAGCCTGCTGGCAGCAGAACCGTCGCGATGACTTCCGTATCGTGACGATCGGCAGCGACAGGATCGTAATACCACCGCAGGAGTAAGCACCTTCTCTGGCCGGGCCCCGAAAGGGGTCCGGTAACAGAGACAAAAAGGCGGAGCGTCCCGTAAGGGCGCTCCGCCTTTCTGCATCCCGCTCTTTTTCCGGCGCGTTTCCGATGCATCTCGGCTTGGGTCGAGGCCGCATTGCCTCCGCATCTTGGCTTTGGTCGAGGCAGGGTATCCTCTACGGCGGCTAGCTCGCTTACACGCATCGAGCCTCGCGCGCAAACTACAAGGGCGCGCGCGAGTCTCTCGCTACGCGAGCACGCCGCCTACGAGGACACCCTGCCTCTCCTCCTGAGATCGTGGGCGATAGCGAAGGGCCTCCGCGATGTGGGCCGGCGCGATCTCGGTCAGCTCCTCTAGGTCGGCAATCGTGCGCGCGACTTTCAGGACACGATGATAGCCGCGCGCGGACAGGCCGAGGCGCTCGGCCGCGGTTTGGAGTAGCGTCCTCGCTTCCGCGTGCACGGGCGTATGCGCGTCTAGCCAACGACCGACTGCGTACGCGTTGCAGGTTATTCCCTTTTTCTTAGCAAACCTCTCTCGCTGCGTCACGCGGGCGTGCTCGACTCGCGAGCGGATTGACTTGGAAGAGTCGCCATCGCTTGCGCCGCTGAGATGACGGAGCGCAACGGCGCCAACCGTCACGTGCATGTCTATTCTGTCGGCAAGTGGACCAGAAATGCGCGCGTTGTAACGTTCGATGTCGGCTGCAGCGCAGTTG
>Ga0210382_10000650_pt1 | contig 12201 bp, 14 predicted proteins | sample PLMedo_FD_155452 | JGI IMG/M metagenome (GOLD analysis project Ga0210382, IMG submission 155452) | Groundwater sediment microbial communities from an aquifer in East River, Colorado, USA - PLM0_60_coex redo | ecosystem: Environmental > Terrestrial > Soil > Riparian zone | place: USA: East...
GGGAATTGGAAATATTCTCGAGCAGCTGCAGGAAGACCCGCGGGGTGTTCTTCGCCGGGTTGAGGTGCAGGCGGCCGACCAGTGCGTCGGCAAAGCGCTGCGCGTCGCCGTGAAAAAGAGCCAGCAGTCCGCAGCCAGCGGCGAGGACCAGCGCTCCTTTGAACGCCTCGAACAGCGCCACCGTGCGCAGCGCGGTTTTCTGGGCGTTCACTGCGTGGTGCAGCGGTACACGGCGAGGCTGCCCAGCAAATTGGGAAGCAGCCTCACCGGCTTGCCACGGTGCAGCACCAGCCGCTCGCGGATCCTGAAGCCCAGGCTCCGGCACAGGTCCTCGAAGTCGGCGACGGTGCAGTGGTGCACGTTCGGCGTCTCGTACCACTCGTAGGGCAGCGCCTCGGACACCGGCATGCGGCCGAGCGCGACCTGCAGCCGGGCGCTCCAGTGGCCGAAATTCGGAAAGCTGACGATCGCCTCGCGCCCGACGCGCAGCATCTCGCGCAGGACGCCTTCGGTATGGTGCACCGCCTGCAGCGTCTGCGAAAGGATCACGCAATCGAACGAGTGATCCGAGAACAACGACAGCCCGCTCTCCAGGTCGACCTGCAGCACGTTGACGTCGTTCGACACGCAGGCGATCACGCTGTCGTCGTCGATCTCCACGCCGTAGCCGGGCGCCGCGCGCGCCTGCCACAGGTAGCGCAGCAACGCGCCGTCGCCGCAGCCGAGGTCGAGCACGCGCGCGCCGCGCTCGAGCCACTGCGCGATGGCGGCGAAATCGGGGCGCGCGACGAGCAGCGCCTGTCCGGAGGGGGTCATAGCTCCAGGTTGGCGAAATAGGCGCGCAGCGCGGCGTGGTAGCGCGGATCCTCGAGCAGGAACGCGTCGTGCCCGCCGGGCGCGGCGATCTCCAGATAGGAGACGATGCGCCGGTTGTCGAGCAGCGCGCGCACGATCTCGCGCGAGCGCGGCGGCGGGAAGCGCCAGTCGGAATTGAACGAAACGACGAGAAACGCGGCTTTCGCGCGCGCGAGAGCCGCGGTGAGGTCGCCGCCGTAGTCGGCGGCCGGATCGAAGTAGTCGAGCGCCTTGGTGATGCGCAGGTAGGTGTTGGCGTCGAAGTAGGTCGAGAACTTGTCGCCCTGGTAGCGCAGGTAGGACTCGATCTCGAAGTCGATGTCGAAGTCGAAGCCGGGCGTCCCGCGCCGCAGCAGCCGGCCGAATTTCTCCGCCATCGCCTCGCCCGAGAGATAGGTGATGTGGCCGAGCATGCGCGCGATGCGCAGCCCTCGCGTCGGCACCACGCCCTTGTCGTAGTAATGCCCGCCGTGAAAATCCGGGTCGGTCAAGATCGCCTGGCGCGCGACCTCGTTGAAGGCGATGTTCTGCGGCGTGAGCCGCGCCGCGGCCGCGACCACGATCGAGTGGCGGATGCGCTCGGGGTACGAAAGCGCCCACTGCAGCGCCTGCATCGCGCCGAGGGACCCGCCGATAACCCCCGCGAAGCGCTCGATGCCGAGACGGTCGGCGAGCCGCGCCTGCGCCTCGACCCAGTCCTCTACGGTCACGACTGGAAAATCCGCTCCCCAGGGGCGGCCGGTCGCGGGGTTGGGCGAGGCGGGCCCGGTCGAGCCGAAGCAGCTGCCGAGATAGTTCGAGCCGACGACGAAGAAGCGCCGCGTGTCGAGGGGCTTGCCCGGGCCGACCAGGTTGTCCCACCACCCCACGTTGCCGGGGTCGCTCTCATAAAACCCCGCAACATGGTGAGACGCGTTGAGCGCGTGGCACACCAGCACCGCGTTCGAGCGCGCCGCATTCAGCGTGCCATAGGTCTCATAGGCGATGTCGAACGCGGGCAGCTCGGCGCCGCTGCGCAGGCGCAGCGGCTGGTCGAAGTGCGCCTTCTGCGCGACGACGGCGCCGACGGACGACGGATCGTGGGATGCGTTCAAAAGGGTCTCTTTAGCGGCATTTGTTAGGCGCCCGCAAGCTGAACATCAAATCGGCGCGCGGCGAATTATAGCGGAGGTTCTTTTGCCGCTCCGGATCGCAGCAGCGAATCGATCTTCTCCTCGGGCAGGCCCGCTTCGCGCAGCACCTCGCGCGTGTGCTCCCCCAGCCGCGGCGCGTGGCGCCGGTACTCGGGCTGGGATTGCGACCATTCCGACGGCACCGCCAGGGACTTGATGCGGCCCTCGGTCGGATGGTCCACGAGCCCCAGGTAGCCGATGGCCGCAAGATGGGGATCGGCGACGATGTCGTCGATGCTGTTCATGCTCTGTACTGGGATGTCGGCGCGGCCGAGCGCCTCGACCCACTGCGCGGTGGTGCGCCGTCTCATTTCCTCGGCGACCATGGCGTAGGCGCGGTTGTAGTTCCTGCTCCTCGCTTCCTGAGTGGAAAACTCGGGCAGGGAGAAGATCTCGGGCTTGCCCAGGATGTCGAAAAACGCCTTCCACTGCTTGTCGTTGTAGATCAGCGCGCAGACGTAGCCGTCGCGCGTCTCGTAGGGACGGCGGTCCGGGGCGAGGATGCGGTGGTAGCCGGGCTCGCCGAGCTGCGGCTCGAAGGTGTAGCCGCCCAGATGGTCGCCGAGCACCAGCTGCAGCAGGTGCTCGAACATCGGCACGTCGACGCGCTGCCCGCTGCCGGTCTTTTCGCGGTGATACAGCGCGGCGCTCACCGCGCTCGCCACCTGCTGGCCGACCGAACGGTCGGCGATGATCATCGGCGCATAGCGCGGCTCGCTCGCGCCCTGCCGCTTGAGGAGCCACGGGATCCCGGCGGCGCCCTGGATCATGTCGTCGTAGGCCGCTCTAGCGGCATACGGGCCGCGCTGGCTGTAGCCGAAGCAGCCCACATAGATGATTCTTTCGTTGGCCGCCCGCACCTCCTCGTACGACAGCTTGAGGCGGGCCATCGCCTGCGGGCGGATGTTGTAGACCAGCACGTCCGATCCTGCGGCGAGGGCGAGGCAGGCTTCGCGCGCCGCGGCCTGCTTCAGGTCGAGGACCAGCGAGCGCTTGTTGCGGTTGGTGTTGAGGAAGATGCTTCCCATGCCCGGATTGCGGAACGGCCAGGCGTAGCGCATAACGTCGCCTTCGGGCGGCTCGAGCTTGATCACGTCGGCGCCGAAATCGGCGAGGATCTGGGTCGCGTACGGTCCCATCACCACGGTGGTGAGATCGAGCACGCGCACGCCGTGAAGCGGACCGCTCACGCGTTCAGTTCGTTGAGCAGCTCGCGCGTCTTCGCCGGGTCGGTGGCGCGCAGCACGCGCTGCGCGTGCGTCTGGACCTCGGCGAGGTTGGTGCGCAGGATGCGCTCCTTGATCGGCAGGAGCTGCGACGGGTGCATGGAGAAGTTGCGCAGCCCCAGGCCGAGCAGCAGGCGCGTGAGCTGCAGGTCGCCCGCCATCTCTCCACAGACTGCGACCGGGACGCCTCCTCTGGTCGCAGTTTGAATCGTGTTCGCGACCAGCGTCAGGACCGCCGGGTGCAGCGGGTCGTAGAGGTGGGCCACCGAGTCGTCGGTGCGATCGATGGCGAGGGTGTACTGGATCAGGTCGTTGGTGCCGATCGACAGGAAATTCAGGCGCCGCATGAAAATCGGCAGCGCCAGCGCCGCGGCCGGGATCTCGATCATGCCGCCGACCTCGATGTCGCGCTCGTAGGGCTCGCCGCGCTCGTCGAGCTGCTGCTTCGCCTGGCGGATGAGCGTGAGCGTCTGCTCGATCTCGTGCAGGTGCGCGAGCATCGGCAGCAGGATGCGCACCTTGCCGTAGTGCGAGGCGCGCAGGATGGCGCGCAGCTGCGTGAGGAACATCTGCGGCTCGGCGAGGCACCAGCGGATGGCGCGCAGCCCCATCGCCGGGTTGGGCATGGTGCGGCCGCCGCCATCGCCGGCATGGATCGCCTTGTCGGCGCCGATGTCGAGCGTGCGCAGCACCACCGGCCGGCCGGCCATCGCCTGCGCCACCTGCCGGTAAGCCTCGAACTGCTCGTCCTCGCGCGGCAGGTCGCTGCGGTTGAGGAACAGGAACTCGGTGCGGAACAGGCCCACGCCATCGGCGCCCGCCTCCAGCACCTCGGCCATGTCCTGCGGCAGCTCGATGTTGGCGTAGAGCTCGATCGGCGTGCCGTCGAGCGTCGCGGCGGGCGTGGACTTGAGCAGCTTCAGCCGCTTGCGCTCCAGGCCGAGCTGCGACTGCAGGCTCTTGTACTCCTCGAGCACCAGCGGGTCGGGATTGACGATCAGCACGCCGTGCACGCCGTCGACGATCAGCAGCTCGCCTTCGCTGATGGTCTGGTAGGCGTGGTGCAGGCCGACGATCGCCGGGATGCCGAGGCTGCGCGCGACGATCGCGGTGTGCGAGGTGACGCCGCCGACGTCGGTGACGAAGCCGCCGAAGTGATGGCGCTTGAAAAGGATCATGTCGGCGGGCGACAGATCGTGCGCCACCACGATCAGCCGCTGCTCCTGCGACAGCGCCGGCTCGGGCAGCACGTACCCGCCCATCAGCGCCTTCAGCACCCGCTCGACCGCCTGCTGGACGTCGGCCTTGCGCTCGCGCAGGTACTGGTCGTTGATCTCGTCGAAGCGCTCGGTCAGGTTCTCCATCTGCTGCAGCAGCGCCCACTCGGCGTTGTAGCGCCGCGTGCGGATCAGCTCGCGCGGCACCTGCGACAGCGCCGAGTCGTCGAGGATCATGCGGTGCAGGTTGAGGAAGGCCTCGAGCTCGGGCGGCGCGTCGGGCGCGATGTGCGCCTTCAGCGCGGCCAGCTCGTTGCGCGCGCGGCGCAGGCCCTCGTCGAAGCGCGCGACCTCGTTCTCCAGGTCCTCCTCCGGCACTTCGTAGTGCCCGACCTCGAGCCGCGCCGTCGACACCAGGTGCGCGTAGCCGACGGTGATGCCGCCCGATACCGTCGAGCCGGAGAGGATGAAGTTCACTCGCCTTCGCCGAACTTGTCCGCGATCAGCTCGCGCAGCGCCGCCAGCGCCTGCTCCGCGTCGGGCCCGTCGGCGTCGAAGGTGACGCTGGCGCCCAGGCCGGCGGCGAGCATCATGACGCCCATGATGCTCTTGGCGTTGACGCGCCGGCCGCTGCGCGACACCCAGATGTCGCTCTGGTAGCCGCTCGCCAGATGCGTCAGCTTCGCCGCCGCGCGCGCGTGCAGGCCGAGCTTGTTGACGATCTCGCAGGCGATGCTAGGCATCGAGGCACCGGTCGCTATTCATGTGCACCACGCCCTCGGTGCCGCCCGAGAGCGCGCGTTGTACCGCCCCGCTTAGCGATAGATTCGGCGAGCCGTTGCGGCCGGTGAGCACGCGCAGCAGCATGGGCAGCGAAAGCCCCGACACTCCCTCGACGCGCCCGTCCTCGAGCAGGCGCGCGATCACGTTCCCAGGCGTGGCGCCGAAGATGTCGGTGAGCACCAGCACGCCGTCGCCGGTGTCGAGCTGCTTGAGCAGGCGCTTGACGCGCAGGATCAGGTCCTCGGGGTCGTCGCTGCGTGAAACGCCGAGCGTGGCGGTGAGCGGCGGCTCGCTGTTGAGGATCTGCTTGGCGCTCGCCAGCAGCGATTCGCCGATGCTTCCGTGGGTGACGATCAGGACGCCGATCATCGGATCCGCGCTTCGAGCGCGCCCAGGAACATTCCCGAGACGTCGAACCCGGTCTGATCCTGGATCTCGCGGAAGCAGGTCGGGCTGGTCACGTTCACCTCGGTAAGCCAGTCGCCGATCACGTCGAGGCCGACCAGCAGCAGCCCGCGCCCGGCGAGCACCGGGCCGAGCGCCTCGGCGATCTCGCGGTGGCGCGCGCTGATCGGCTGCGCCACGCCGCGCGCGCCGGCGGCGAGGTTGCCGCGCGAGTCGCCCGGGCGGGGAATGCGCGCGAGGCAATGCGGCACGACCTTGCCGTCGATGAGCAGCACGCGCTTGTCGCCCTCGGCGATGGCGGGGATGTAGCGCTGCGCCATGACGCTGCGCGTGCCGAGATCGGAGATGGTCTCGACGATCACATTGCGGTTCGGATCGTCGTGGCGGACGCGGAAGATGCCGGCGCCGCCCATGCCGTCGAGCCGTTTCAGCACCGTATCGCGGTGCTCGTCGATGAATTCCTGCAGCCTCGGCATCTCGCGCGCGACCAGGGAGGGCACTGTAAACCCCGCGAATTCCGCGATCGCGAACTTCTCGTTGTGCTCGCGCAGCGCCTGCGGCGCGTTGAACACGTGCGCGCCCTCGCGCACCGCGGCGGAAAGAAGCCAAGTACTAGCCACGTACTCGAGATCGAACGGCGGGTCCTTGCGCATCAGCACCGCGCCGAACTCGGCAAGCGGCCTGATCTGAGACTCGTGCTTGCGGTACCAGTCCTCGTCGTTGTCCGTCAGCGACAGCCGGGTGGCGCCGGCCGCCACGCGATTCTTCGCCCAATGCAGGCTGGTCTGCTCGCAGACGTGCACGCCGTGCCCGCGCGCCTGGGCGGCGCGCATCATCGCTACGCTCGAGTCCTTGTACGCCTTGAGCGAATCAACCGGATCGATGATGAAAAGCAGGTCCAGGCTACTTGCTCTGGGAGACCATGAACTCGACCGCGGCGCGCACGTCGTCATCGGAAAGAGACGGGTTGCCGCCCTTGGGCGGCATCGCGCCCTTGCCTTTCAGCGCCGACTGCAGCAGGCCATCCGTGCCGTGCATGAGGTGCGGCGCCCACGCCGCCTTGTCGCCGAGCTTCGGCGCGCCGGCGACGCCGCTCGCGTGGCAGGCGCTGCACGTCGCCTCGTAGACCTTCCTGCCGTCAGGCTTTTGCGAAGGGACGGCGGGCTGCTTGAACCTGGCGCCGGACTGGTTGGCCATGTACAGCACCGCGCGCGCCACTTCCTCGTCGGTGAGCGACGGGTCGCCGCCGCGCGGCGGCATCGCGCGCACACCCTTGATGGCTTCGCCAACCAGCTCGTTCAGTCCTTCCTTGATGCGCGGCGCCCAGGCCGCCTTGTCGCCGAGCTTCGGCGCGCCGGCGACGCCGGTCTGGTGGCAGCTGGTGCAGACCGCCTTGTAGACCTGCTCCCCGGTGCGGCTGCCGGCGGCGGCGCCGGCGCCACCGAACTCGACCCGGCCGACGGGCTGCAGGCGTTTCGCGATCGCCTCGTCGGTCATCGCATTCGGATCGGCCGCGGGACGGCTCACCACCAGCTGCACCAGCAGGATAATGGCGACGATCGGCACCACGAACGAAAGCAGGATCACCACGATCAACTGTCGAGGCGTCTTGATGAAGGACGCTTGCGGATCGTGGTTGCTCACGGCGTAGGCCTGCCTCGAACTAGATAAGGGCATGATTTTACATGGCGCGATGGCTGGTCATCTTCGGCATCCTGTGCATCGTCCTCGGTCTCGCGTGGCCCTGGATCGAGAAGCTCGGCCTGGGGCGGCTGCCGGGCGACGTGCACATCGAGCGCGACGGTTTCCACTTCTACTTTCCGATCGTCACCTGCCTGATCGTGTCTGCCGTCGTCTCGCTGCTGCTGTGGCTGCTGCGGCGCTAACGCGTGGACGGGGAAAGGAAATCGGGCTATCCTGCGCGTCCTCTCCGAAGCGCCCGTAGCTCAGCGGATCAGAGTATTGGCCTCCGAAGCCAAGGGTCGTGGGTTCGAATCCCGCCGGGCGCGCCAGCTTGCCCTTTCGTAGAATTGCGCCTTCCCTACTGGAGCCCACGATGAAGCGGATCTCGTTCGTTACGTCGCTGATCGCGTCGATTGCGTTCTGCACGAGCGCGCTGGCGCAGCAGTACCCCACCAAGAACATCACCATGCTCGTGCCGTATGCGGCGGGCGGCCCGACCGACACCGTCGCGCGGGTGATCGCGCAGGCGATGGGCAAGCCCCTCGGCCAGACGATCATCGTCGAGAACCGGCCGAGCGCCGGCGGCATCCTCGCCCCCGAGCAGGTGAAGAACTCCAGGCCCGACGGCTACACCATCCTCATCCATCACATCGGCATGGCGACCGTCCCGTGGCTGTACCGGCAGCTGCGCTTCAATCCGATCGACGACTTCGAGCCGATCGGCCTGATCAACGACGTGCCGATGACGCTGATCGCGCGGTCGAACTTTCCGCCCAACAACTTCAAGGAATTCCTCGCCTACATCAAGGCGAACAAGGACAAGGTCACCTATGCCCACGCCGGCATCGGCGCCGCCTCGCACCTGTGCGGCATGCTGTTCATGAGCGCCATCCAGACCGACGTCCTTACCGTGCCCTACAAGGGCACTGGCCCGGCGATGAACGACCTGCTCGGCGGCCAGGTCGACTTCATGTGCGACCAGACGACCAACACTACCTCGCAGATCAAGAGCGGCAAGGTGAAGGCCTACGGCGTCACCTCGAAGAAGCGCGTGCCGTCGCTGCCGGATCTGCCGACGCTCGACGAGGCAGGCCTCAAGGGCTTCGAGGTCGGCATCTGGCACGGCCTGTACGCGCCCAAGGGCACGCCCAAGCCGGTGATCGACAAGCTGTCCTCGGCGCTCCAGCAGTCGGTCAAGGACGAGACGGTGAGAAAGCGCTTCGCGGATCTCGGCGCCGAGACGATGCCGCCCGAGCGCGCTACCCCCGAAGCACTGCGCAAGCACCTCAAGGCCGAGATCGACAAGTGGGGGCCGCTGATCAAGAAGGCCGGGGTGTACGCCGATTAGGCTTTATTTCCTGCCGAAGATTTCGGCGAAGAACTTCGCCATTTCCGCCTTGGATTGCTTGTCCGCTTTGGCGTTGTAGGCGAGCGGCAGGTTGAACTTCTTCCCCGCTTCGGTCGCCTCGGGATTCGTAAAGGCGTGCACTGCGCCCTGGTAGTCGATGTAGTGGTAGTTGACCTTGGCCAGGACCATCTCTCTCTTGAACGCTTCGACCGAGTCCGGCTTGATGAACGGATCATCGGCGCCGTTCTGCACGAGCACCTTCGCCTTCACCTTGCCGGGCGCCGCCGGTGTGGTGGTCGTCAGGCCGGCATGAAACGCCGCGACGCCGGCGAGATCCGCGCCGACGCGCGCCATGTCCAGCACCACCGAGCCCCCGAAGCAGAACCCGATAGCGCCGATTCGCTTGGGATCGACGGTGGCATGCCTCGCCAGCGCGTCGCGCGCCGCGTTGAAGCGCGCCTGCTTGAGCGCCGGGTTTTTGCTCACGCTTCCCGCTAGCTCGCCCGCGGTCTTGGGGTTGTCGGCTGTCTTGCCGTCGCCATACATGTCGGCGATGAATGCGGTGTAGCCCATCGCGGCGAGCGAGCGGGCGCTGTCGTGCACATGCTTGGTAATTCCCCACCACTCGTGTACCACGACGATCCCCGGTCGCTTCGCCTTTGTCGCGTCGTCATACACGACGAAGCCCTTCATTACAGTGTCACCGTCCTTGTAGCTCACCGGCTCTTCGCGGATCGCCGCGCTGGCCGGCGTGCTGACGGCGACGGCAAATAGCGCGCCTACGATCGATCTTGCCGCATGCATGGTCATCTCCTGGTTTGGTTGGAGCGCATTATTCAGCCCGAGTTACGGCTTGCGCGCAAGGCCGCGGATGCTCGGCCGCACGATCGGCAGCTTGCGGATGCTCTCCCTCTGGATCCGCTCGATCCTGAATCCCGCCGCGGCGATGGCCGCCTCCGTGCGGCGCGTGAGATGGCAGTTGCCCATCAGGTGCTTCCACACCGGCTCGATGCGCCGCTGCCATTTCAGCCGCCCGGGCCGGCCGTCCGCAGCGACATGCTCGAGAAACAGCAGGCGCCCGCCCGGCTTGAGCACGCGGGCGATCGCGGCGAGCGCCGCCGCCTGGTCCGGCACCGAGCACAGCACGAGCGAGCAAACCACCGCATCGAACTCGCCGGCCCGGAACGGCAGCGAATCGAGCGGCGCGTCCGAGATTTCGACATTGCGCAGCGCGGATGCATCGACCTTCCGCTTCAGCTTCCGTCGCATGTGCGCGTCCGGCTCGCACAGCACGAGCCGCGCGATCGACTTCGGATAGTGCGGCAGCGTGACGCCGGTTCCGGCGCCCACCTCGAGGACCGCACCGGACAGATCGCGCAGCAGCTCGGCGCGCCATTGCGCGAGGCAGGCTTCCTCGCTTCCGCGCATGAAGCGGTCGTAGACCGCGGCCATTAGCCAGGACATTGACGTACCAGCTCAGCCGAAGACGGTCGACTGCAGCGCAGGGTTAGGCTCCTTTTTTGAATCCAGCAGAGATCCAAGCTACACATAGATAAAGAAGGACGCTCGGAATCAACCAAAACAGTAACGCCTTTCCAACGGTTTTCGCCTGCATAGCGGGTACGTTACTCACGACCACTTGAATACTCTCGAGCATTGCGTAGCGTTCTTTTTTCCTTTGTTCACTCAACCGTGACAGGTCGCTATCCCTTAGACAGGCGAACTGCTTCACCATGCCCCGTTCATCGTTTCCGGAAGATAACGCGGAACAACGAGATTCAATGTCCTTCATGCGGCGATCAAGGTCTTGAAATATGGAACCCCAGCTTTGTTCCACAGCCTTTGTTGTTTTTTCAGCAGTAGGAAAGTGTCTATAGGCGGAATATGCACACACTCCGAGCCAAGCCGCCGAGGCAACGATAAATACGCGCTGCCATCCCGTAAGAGTGAGCTTCCTTTTTATGACTGGGTCTACTGTATCCATGAGGCGCCTAATGTTCAGGCCTTCCGGCACGCGGCCGCGATGGTTGATAAGGGCGCGATGCTCTCTCTGCGTGTCCGTGGGGGGCGTGGTGTGGTGTTAGACAGCAGTTTTGTTCTCACTTGTAGCCGCGTTCCCTTTGAACTCGCTCATCACATTCACGACAGATCGGCCGTGTGTTGTCGGATGTGTAGCCTTTCATCGCCTCGACGCGATCAAGAGTCGCATATTTTTCAGGGAGCTCGCAACCGCACAGAGCGCATTTATTGTTTTGTTGTCTCCGCTTAGATGCCTTCAGCTTGACGCGATCCCCCGGGCGGCTGCGTTCGTCGTACGTAAGTTCCTTCGCCAGCTTTCGGCGAAGCGCCCAATGCAGATCGTTGTCGCCGCGGGCGAGGCGAACTAACTTTTCGCGAACCTTGGCGATCAGGGGCTTAAACAGGCGCTCTAGTTCCGCGGAAGTGAGGTGTCGGTTTGCCATCTGCTACTGCAGTCTAACGTCCCGGTTTTGCCCACGCGGTGCGAGGTGCCCCGCGGAACGCGTCGGACAAGAACCGGCTGCTAGGTGGCATCGGCTTTGCTCCGGAACTGAATTCCCTGTAGCTTGCCGTGGGCCTCTAGCGTCTGCGCACACGTCATGGCAAATACGAACAGAGTCCAGCAGATTTGTGAGAACTCCTTCGCAGTCACAGAAAGCGGTTGTCCAATCGGAATAGCTTTCGTCCGAGGTCGTGTAGCAACACCCAATGTGCCACCAGCCTCAACGAGGTAGGGCGGTTCGATTTCCTTCTCGACACCTTTCTCCGTAATGAGAATCACCAGGGCACTCCATTCGATTGTCAGGTGATCGCCGCCACGCGTATCTTGTGCGGTCACCATCCCACCGCGATGCACCAAACAATTGCGTGCCCCATTGATGCTGAGGACTTGTTGAACCAGCGGGTCGTTCAGGACTAGTCCATATTCCTTTTTTAAGAAGTCGATCTTTTCTGGTAGTCCGAGGCGATGAAACCTTGACCCCCGGGTTACGACCATTTCGTTCCAGTCCTCACCACGTATTGAGCGATCTTGCTGCACTTTCACCAATTGCCAGCACGACAAGACGGACTGCACTTCCTCGAGTAAACCGCTAATCGCTTCCGCCACGTCCCTGAAGCCGTTACGCAGCACCCACGTTTTCCACGCCGCTCCAGCTTCTTCAATTGTCCACGCATTTGAGGAATCGAATTGATGGTGGGTCGTGACATCGGGTAGCTGTAGATCGTCGGCCGATATGCTCTTTCCGGCATTTAGCCCGATCGCAACCAAACTCATTGAGGCTCGGAGATACCGCTGAATGCGGTCCGTAAGCCCGGCTAAATTTATGCTGATAGAAAGTTGATGATGATCCGTCACTAGAATGCCACCTAGACAGAATGGCTTGCCGATGAATTGAGGCGGCCCGCCTCCTCGGTATCGTGGATTGCGTGGCGAACCACGCCGAGCCACACGTTGAGCACGCAGGCGTCAACGGCAAAGAGGAGGCAGGCCA
>Ga0210382_10000651_pt1 | contig 12196 bp, 8 predicted proteins | sample PLMedo_FD_155452 | JGI IMG/M metagenome (GOLD analysis project Ga0210382, IMG submission 155452) | Groundwater sediment microbial communities from an aquifer in East River, Colorado, USA - PLM0_60_coex redo | ecosystem: Environmental > Terrestrial > Soil > Riparian zone | place: USA: East River...
CCGAATGCGACCGTGTGCAGGTTGACCCTGCTGTCTCGGCCTTGATGCGTGTGCGTCGCGGCGACGTGATAGGCCCGGGGACTTTCGCGCTGGACACGATGGAAATCGACGCGCGCGCCGTCCGCCGTGCTGATTTCCGTGACCGCGTTCGTCCAGTAGACGTCCGGCTCGAGGGAGGCATACGTCTCGACGATCGCGGCGCGTGCCTCCCGCTCAAGTACGACGAGGTTGCGTGGATGGGTGACGAGTTTCTTCCCGCCCGTCGTCAGGAACAACAGCTGAATCGGCTCGGCGACCGTCACCTTCGCCGGAACATGGACAAACGCACCGTCAGCGACAAACGCCGTGTTCAGCGCGCAAAACGGACGGTCCTGAAACTCGGCGTACTTGCACAGATGCAGGCGTACGAGGTCAGGCTGAGTGGCAAGTGCCTGTTCTAAACCGTCTAGTCGAACACCGTCGAAAGAAGGCGTCGAAAGAGAGCGTTGAAAGAAACCGTTTACAAAGACCAGACGATGGCCGGCATCATCAACGAGGAATGATTGAATCTCCTGAAGACGAGGAATGCGAGATGGGGCACCGGCGAGCTCGAAGGAAGCCTCGGCAATAGGCGCGACGTTCGTGAACCGCCACGCCTCCTGCTTCATGTTGGGGAAGCCCAGGTCGCCGAAGCGGGCGATCCCGCCTTCGCGCAGATCCTTGAGCCAGGCGGGAACGCGGGACGCGCCGTTCGCTGCCCACGCGTGATAGGAGCCGACGAGCCGTTCTACGGAGCCCGTTTTTGAGCTTGTTTTCACTGCCATCGTCACGACACCATCACGCCATCACGCAGCCAGTCGTAGCCACGCGCCTCGAGTTCATGAGCCAATTCGGGCCCGCCTGACTTCACGATCCGGCCATCGGCGAGGACGTGGACCACGTCGGGCGTGATGTAGTTCAGGAGCCGCTGGTAGTGCGTCACGATCAAGAAAGAGCGATCGGGGCTACGCAGTTTATTCACGGTGTCCGCGACTGTTTTCAGCGCATCGATGTCGAGCCCTGAGTCCGTCTCATCGAGGATCGCCAGGCGCGGCTCGAGGACCGCCAGCTGCAGGATTTCGTTGCGCTTCTTTTCGCCGCCGGAGAAGCCTTCGTTCACGGGACGGTTCATCATCGAGTCGTCCCAGCCGATCGCCTTGAGCTTCTCTTCGAGAAACTGCAGGAAGTCGATCGGATCGAGCTCCGGTTCCCCCCGCTCCCTACGAAGCGAGTTCAGCGCTGACCGAAGGAAATAGGAATTCGTGATACCGCGAATCTCCACCGGATACTGGAACGCCAGGAAGACACCTGCACGAGCGCGCTCCTCCGGTTTCATGTCGAGCAGGTCCTTGCCGTCGTACGTCGCGGTCCCGGCGAGTACCGTGTACGCCGGATGACCGGCGAGCGCCTGGGCGAGCGTGCTTTTGCCAGAGCCGTTCGGGCCCATGATCGCGTGCACTTCGCCTTCGCGGATCGTGAGATCTACGCCCTTCAGGATCTCGGTGCCCGCAACGGCGACGCGCAGCCCTTTGACCTCGAGCATTACCCGACGCTCCCTTCCAAGCTGATCCCAAGCAACCGAGTAGCCTCGACGGCGAACTCCATCGGCAGCTCCTTGAACACTTCCTTGCAGAAGCCGTTGACGATCATCGAGACCGCGTCTTCGGAAGACAGCCCGCGCTGGCGCAGATAGAAGATCTGGTCCTCGCCGATCTTGGACGTGGACGCTTCGTGCTCCATGATCGCCGTGCTGTTGCGCACGTCGATGTACGGAAAGGTGTGCGCGCCGCACTTGTCGCCGATCAACATCGAATCGCACTGCGAATAGTTTCGCGCGCCCTCGGCGCCCTTCATGATTTTCACTAACCCTCGATAGGTGTTCTGCCCGTGGCCCGCAGAAATCCCTTTCGAGACGATCGTCGAGCGCGTGTTCTTGCCTAGGTGAATCATCTTGGTGCCGGTGTCGGCCTGTTGCCGGTGACTGGTCACCGCCACCGAGTAGAACTCGCCGATGGAGTTGTCGCCCTGGAGGATGCAGCCCGGATACTTCCACGTGATCGCGGATCCGGTCTCGACCTGCGTCCACGAGATCTTGGAGTTCGCACCGGCGCACTTGCCGCGCTTGGTGACGAAGTTGTAAATGCCGCCTTTGCCCGCTTCGTCGCCGGGATACCAGTTCTGAATCGTCGAGTACTTGATGGTCGCGCGCTCGAGTGCGACCAGCTCGACGACCGCCGCGTGGAGCTGGTTCTCGTCACGCATTGGCGCGGAGCAGCCCTCGAGGTAGCTCACATAGCTGCCCTCGTCGGCAATGATCAGCGTCCGCTCGAATTGACCGGTGGACGACGCGTTGATCCGGAAGTAGGTGGAGAGCTCCAACGGACAGCGCACGCCCTTCGGCACGTACACAAACGAACCGTCGGTGAAGACGGCCGAGTTGAGTGCGGCGAAGAAATTGTCATTGTAGGGTACGACGGTGCCGAGGTATTTCTGCACCAGGTCGGGGTGCTCGCGGATGGCTTGCGAGATCGGACAGAAGATCACGCCGTATTTGGCGAGCTCCGCCTGAAACGTCGTGGCGACCGAGACGCTGTCGAACACGGCGTCGACCGCGACACCCGAGAGGCGCTTCTGCTCCTCAATGGGAATGCCGAGCTTCTCGAAGGTCGCGACCAACTTCGGATCGACTTGATCGAGCGAGTCGAGCTTGGGGAGCTTTTTGGGTGCGGCGTAGTAGCTGATCGCCTGATAGTCGATCGGCCCGTACTTCACGTTGGGCCAATGCGGCTCCGCCATCTTGAGCCAGTTGCGATACGCCTTGAGCCGCCACTCCAGCATCCACTCCGGCTCGCCCTTCTTGCCGGAAATCAGCCGGATCACGTCCTCGTTCAAGCCGGCCGGCACGACCTCGGATTCGATGTCGGTGACGAAGCCGTACTTGTACGGTTGCTGGACGTGGGCTTCAATACTGGTCATTCGAGCTCCGGAAGTCCTTAGCGGACATATGCTTGGCTACCAAACTGGTTGCCGAGATGGGAATCCTAATAGTTTTGTCGGGATTACGCTAGTAGATGTCTCGATTCCACTCCCTGACCAGCCGCTCGTAGTCCTCCGGCGTATTCACCTCGTCGATTACAGCCGGATCGTCGACGGGAACCGCGACGACTTCCTTATCATGCTTGTGCAGGACCGCCCGCGCGCCCTCGCGCGTCGCGTCCGGGCTCTCCAACAGCTCGCCGAACAGCGCGGATCCCCAGATCACGGGATGCCCTCGGCGCTCAGCGAACGTCGGGACAACCGCTGACGCCCCCGTTCGACGGTGCGTCTCGAGGATGCGCTCGACGGTAGTCACGCGGACGTGTGGGAGATCCACGGGCCAGACCAGCACCGCGCTGGGTTGCAGCGGCTGCAGGGCGCGCAGGGCCCCTCGCAGCGAGGCGATGGGCCCAGTTTCGGGCTCTGGATTCTCTACGATCATGCAGTCATGGCCGGCGAAAACAGGCCCGATCCGGGGCGCGTCGGGTCCGAGGACGACGACTCGAGTCTTTACCTCGAGCGCTTCCAGCGCCTCCAGGATTCGGACGACAAAGGGAAGGCCGAGGAAATCCAGGAGGGCTTTGGGAGAGCCCATCCGGGCCGACCGGCCGGCCGCCAGGACGACGCCCGCTAACGACATAGGGGAACTATAGACGCCGAGACGCCGAGACGCCTGGGCGCCTAGGGGTAGTTGCATGCGGGGCGGAAAGGGGCAACTTTGGCGCGCCCACATGGCAGCCCGACGCATTCGCCAACTCGGCGACCCGATCCTCCGGATCCGCTGTACCCCGGTCGAAGACCCCAAGTCGCCGGCGGTGCGGCTCTTGTCCGACGACCTGCGAGACACCCTGCGCACCGCCCGCAAGAAGTACGACATGGGCCGTGCCTTGGCCGCGCCCCAGATCGGCGCGCCGGTGCGGGTTGTTCTGGTGGAGGTCGGAAAATTTCGCGCGACGATGATCAATCCGGAGATCACGGACGTCGGGTCCGACGACTTCCACGTCTGGGACGACTGCTTCTCCTTCCCGAATCTCTTGGTTCGGGTGACGCGCGCGTATAAGGCGACGCTCCGCTACACCGACCTGAAGGGTGAGGTCGTGACGATGGACCTCGAGGGCCCGATGGCCGAGCTGATCCAGCACGAGCTCGACCACCTGGACGGCATTCTCGCCCTCGATCAGCCAAGTGGGCTCGACCCGTTCGCCTACAAGGCGGAATGGGAAAAGCACCACAAGCCCGCCGAGCGGTACGGACCTCCCAGGCCGCGCGAGGTTTAGAACCAGCTACATTCCCGTCATTGACAGGGGTGCCCACCACGTTGGTGGGCTGAGATTACACCCTCAGAACCTGATCCGGTTCGTACCGGCGAAGGGAGCTCAGCATGACCTGCCGCACCCAGATGTTCTTCGCCCGTCAGGGCACCGTTACTCCCGAGATGCAGCGCGTCGCCGAGCGGGAAGCCCTCCCACCGGAGACGATTCGCGACGAAGTCGCGATTGGCCGGCTCATCATTCCCGCCAACGTCAATCATCTGAAGCAACGGCTCGACCCGATGGCGATCGGCAAAGTCGCCAGCGTCAAGATCAACGCCAATATCGGCAACTCGGCGATCGAGTCCGACATCGAGGGCGAGCTCGAGAAGCTGCACCACGCCGTGCACTACGGCGCCGACACCGTGATGGATCTGTCGACCGGTGGTAACATCGATGCGATTCGCGAGGCCATCATCGCGGCGTCGCCGGTACCGATCGGCACGGTGCCGATCTATCAGGCCATCCAGGTCGCCGGCGACATCACGACGCTCACGGCCGACGACATCCTCGACAACATTGAGCACCAGGCGAAGCAAGGCGTGGACTACGTCACCGTCCACGCGGGAATCCTGCGCGAGCACGTGGGACTGGCGCTGGGCCGGGTTACGGGGATCGTCAGTCGCGGCGGATCCTTGATGGCGTACTGGATGACGCAGCATGGCAAACAAAATCCGCTGTACGAGCACTACGACCGGCTGCTCGACATCGCGCGTGAATACGATGTCACGCTGTCGCTCGGCGACGGGCTGCGTCCCGGGTCGATTGCCGACGCGACGGACAAAGCACAGCTCGCCGAGCTCACAGTGCTGGGCGAATTGACGGAGCGTGCCTGGAAGAAAGACGTACAGGTGATGATCGAAGGACCGGGGCACATCCCGATGCATCAGATCGAAGTGAACGTGCGGCTCGAGAAGGAGCTGTGCCACGAAGCACCGTTCTACACGCTGGGCCCACTCGTCACCGACGTCGCGCCCGGCTACGACCACATCACATCGGCTATCGGCGCGGCGATGATCGGGTGGTTCGGGGCTGACATGCTGTGCTACGTGACGCGCAAAGAGCACCTTGGCCTGCCAAATGCGGAAGAGGTGCGCGAGGGGGTCATCGCCTACAAGATCGCGGCACATGCGGCCAACATCGCGCGCCGCCGCCCGGGCGCGACGGAGCGCGACGATGCGCTATCGCGGGCGCGCTATGCGTTCGACTGGAACGAGCAGTTCCGGCTCGCGCTCGATCCCGCGCGCGCGCGCGAGCTGCATGACGAGGCGTTGCCGGCGGAGTACTTCAAGAGCGCGGAGTTCTGCGCGATGTGCGGGCCGAAATTCTGCTCGATGCACATCACGCGCGAGATCGAGCGGTCCATGGGGTTACGGGAGCCGCAGAAGAGCGCCAAGCGAGAGCCGGTCGGCGCCGATTGAGGGCTAGGGACCGCGCTTTACAAAGAACTCGTAGGCGGTCAGACCGACGCCGTACCCCCACTCGCCGTAGACGCGGGCGCGCAGGATGAAATGTGCCGCTCGCCGGGACCGTAAACGTCCCGATCTGGTAGAACGTGCTGCTGCCGAATACAGCGGCCCCGTGGCCCGCCAGCGATACACCCGTCGCCGGATCGATCACCTCGATGACAATGGCGCTGTCGAGCAACGCCGTGGGCGTGGTTAATCGGTCGTAGAGAGTAAGCTGGTCTCCCGGAGCGCCCGTCGCCGTGAACTCATCGATGTCGGCCACGGGCGCGATCGTCTCGCCGCGCACCGTATCACCGACCGTGTACGCGGCCGCGGTATTCTCGGGCGCGGGATTGACCGCGACCACATGGAATCGGTACGGCCCTACGGCATTGAATAGCCCGGAGCACGTAGCGTCGTAGCAGATGCGGAAGAATCCCGCGGGCTGGGACACCGAGATCTTGACCTGGCCGCTCGCGGGAATGCGGAACGGTCCCGCGATTCTGTGAAACTGATTGGGCTGCCACGCCAGGGTATCGTTGGTGGCCGCATCGAAGACACGGAGGTACAGCCCGGTGAATTCGTTGCTCTCAAAGACCACGCTCATCAACTGGCCGGGTGTTCCAAGAACTGTGAACTCGTCCCAATCACCGGGTGCGTCTATGGGTTCGGTGATGACCGAGTCTCCCGCGTCTAACGTGCTGCTCACGTGCTCTGGCCCTGGGTCGATCGGAAGGACGGTAAAGCGATAGGGACCCCGTTCGTCGAATCCGCCATTCAGCCCGTCGACCTGGACCGTGTACCAACCCGTCGCGGGTAAGTCGAGGCGCGTCGTCTGATGATCTTCCAAAGCGGCCGTCGCCGGCGTGGTATTGATGAACGCCCCGTAGCCGGGCGCGCCGGGAGGCGGAATCACAAAGAACTCGAAGACGCCATTTGCGGCTGACGGTGCGGACAGCCCCTGGACCATGATATTGATGTGTTGATTCCAGAGACCGTAGAAGTGGAACACGTCCCGGTCTCCCCACGGCTCGATCGACTCGCCGGAGACGGTGTCGCCGATCGCGAATGTATCAGCCGCGATCTCGGGGCCGAATCCGAGGCGATAGAACCAGAGTCGGTAAGCACCGCGCAAGGTCGCGCGGTCGGCATACTCGTTCCCGTACTGGTTCCCGTCGGCGCGAACGAGGTACTTGCCCGGCCCGAGTCGCATACGGCCGAGCGCGCCACGCCCCGCACTATAGGCACTAGCGCTCGCGAGAACCCGTCCGGTCGCTGAATCCACCAGCTGTACCGCAAGGCTTCCGCCGACGGGCGGGTCCTCGAGCGCAAACGCGAGATTGGCGCCGCTCGAATCGGTCACCGTGACACGGAACTCATCGACGTCGCCAGGCAGGTCAATCGACTCGCCGCTGATGCTATCACCCAACGCAAGGATCTCGGCCGACGTCTCGGGCTTGCGGTCGATCCGGTAGAGGAAGAGCCGATAGGGGCCGCGATCCTGATTGTTGTACGATTGTGAGCCGCTGACCCGGAGACGGTACGTTCCCGCGCTCGGGATCGAGAACCGTCCTGTAACCTGCCGCAGCAGGCTGGTGTCGCTGCCGACGCTCTCAGCCGAACGTAGCACCGTGCCGGCCGGATTGACGAGATCCAACTGCAGATGCGTATCACTCGATCCATTCTGGGCCTGAAGGAACGCGTTGAATTCCTCACCGGGCAGGCCGCTGAAGGTGAACTCGTCGATGTCGCCCGCGAGCGCGAGATCCTCGCCGCTCACCGTGTCGCCAGGGGCGATCGCCGCAGCGACGTGCTCGGGTTGGCGATCGATCGCATAGAGGTACACGCGGTATGCACCCGTGTCGGCGACGAGAGTTGGCGTCGAGCCCGTTACCCGGAGGCCATACGTGCCTGCGCTTGTGGTACGAAAGCGGCTGGTGGCGTGTGCGAACAGTGCGGTGTCGGCAGGTTGGCTGGCGGCAACGGCGATCGGGGCGGCCCCCCCTCCCGCTCGCGATACCTCCACTTGAAACGTGCGCCCCGTCCCTTGCACAAACGCGTTGAAGTCCGCGCCGGCGGCTGCCGCAAACGTGAATTCGTCCGCGTCGCCGGCGCGATCGATCCGCTCGTTGGCGATTTCGGTGTTGAAGGGAATGGCCGCCGACCGGTGCTCAGGTGCCGGGTTAATGACATAGGTCCAAAACCGATAGGGGCCCTTATATCGGGGGTAGGTGTTGCTCGTGACAGACCCGGCGCTGAATCGGTAGTCGTGCGTCCCCGGCAGGCGGAGCCGACCGGTCGTCAACGGCGTGGACGTCCCCGCGTCAGCGAACACGTATCCGAGGAACTGGTTCGCCGCCGGATCGATGACCGAGATGGCAACCGAGCCGGAGCCCGCAGGCCCCGGCGTCTCCCCTACCGCAACGATCTCTTGTCCTGCTTCGCCATGCATGAAGAAGGCGTCGAGATCGACGATCGGATCGATCGTCTCTCCGATCACCGTATCGCCCAGGGCAAAAGTCGCCGGGGTGTGCTCGGGCGCGCGGTTAATGGGATAGATGATGAACCGAAAGCGCGCGCTCGTCGCCGGAGGAGCCTGCACCTTGATGTTGTAGACGGCGCCATCCCCGCTAGACAAGGACGCCGACGCATTTTCGTAGAGCGGTGGTGAGCCCGGCCCGGAGAAGAGCGCCGCGACTGTCACGTTGTGGGTCGAGTCCACGACGTACATCGCCACGCTGCCGGTGAGTGCTTGAAGAAAGATCGCGTAGACCGCACTGCCCTCGCCGACGAACGAGTAGCGGCCGGCCGTGTCGCCACTGATTACATCAGTGATTTCGCGATCGATCGGGACGCGCTCGCCCTCACCGAGCGGCTCGAAGGGCGATTTGTCACAGCTCAGGAACACGGCGGCCGTGAGCGCGGCGGCATGAAGGAGGCGCGAGCGGGAGGAAAGAATGGGCAGTGGCACCGCGAATCGCATCGCTGTGGAAGACGGTATTAACCTGCAGTGCAACTCACGGCGCCGGAAGGTCAACCGCGCTAAAAGTCATAGTGAGTGGCCCCTCAATCCAATCGCCGCTCCGCCGAGCGCGCGTGAGCTTCCAGGCCTTCGACTCGACCGAACCATGCGGCGTCTTCAACGAGGGGTCGCGCCGCTGCACAGTCGTCGATACGCAGCCAGGTGCGCACCCGCAGGAACGTGTAGACTGACAGCCCGCCTTTCGACCGCGCCGTACCCGCCGTCGGAAGAACGTGATTCGGCCCGGCCCCGTAGTCCCCCAGCACCTCGGCCGACCCGGCACCGATGAAGAGCGCGCCGTAAGCGCCTAGTCGCGGCGCGACGGCGACTGCGTCCTTGAGGCAGAGCTCGAGATGCTCGGGGGCGAGCGCGTCGCACGCGGCGATGCCTTCCTCCACATTCGCAACCACCACGACGCCGCCGTTCGCGAGTGCCGCGCGAGCGACCGCTCCGGTGGGCAGATCGGCGAGCTGGCGCGCGAGCTCCGTCTCGACTCGATAGAGGTGCGTGGGATCGAGTGTGACGAGCACGGGCAGCGCGTCGGGGTCATGCTCCGCCTGCGCGAGCAGATCGGCAGCGATCACCGCGGGGGAGGCGCTGGCGTCGGCGAAAACCACCAGCTCCGAAGGACCAGCGAGCATATCGATCGCGACGCCTGTCCCGACGAGCTGCTTCGCCGCGGTGACGTAGCGGTTTCCGGGGCCGACGATCACGTAGCACGGAGGAAGAGGACCGGCGCCGAAGGCGAGCGCGGCGATTGCATGGGCTCCGCCCGCGGCAAGCAGGCCCTCAGCGCCGGCGATCGCAGCAGCGGCAAGCGTCATCGGTCCGGGCTTGGGGCTCGCGACCCAGATCTCTTTCACGCCCGCCGTCCGCGCCGTCACCGCCGTCATCAGTACAGACGACGGCAGCGGATAGCGCCCGCCGGGAGCATAACACCCGGCGCGCTCGAGCGGCGCGATCCAGTGCCCTGCCGCGCCACCCGGCAACGTGACGGTCACGGTCCCGAGCGCACGCTTCTGCGCCTCGGCAAACATCCGGATCCGCTCGGCGACACGCTCGAGTCTTGCGCGATCACCAGCCGGCAGGGCCGCCAGTGCGCGATCGAGCGTGGCCCGTTCCAGGAACAGGGGTCCCCCGGCCGCCACGTCGGCGAAACGCTCCGCGTACTCGCGCAGCGCGGCTTCGCCACGCGCACGCACCGCCTCCACGATTGGGACGGCGACCGCGAAGGCCTCGGCAGGCACCGCCGCCGCCCGACGAGATACCAGCTCGGCGACCGAGCGACGGCTCAGCAAGCGGGGGTCTTCCCAACCATCGGCCGCCGGCTCACCGCCCGATGACGGCGCGCGAGCTCGGCGCGCACATCGGCCAGCGTTCCGCCGCCGCGCGCCAGTGCCACGAGCGCCATATAGAACACGTCGGCCGTCTCACCTACGACATCCGAAGCCGACTCCGCTCGCGCCAGCTCGTCCGCCTCCTCGCGCAGCTTCGCCGCCAAGAGCTTGGGGTCGGCCAGCAATCGCGCGGTTCCCGATCCTGTTACGGGCCGGGCGATCCGGTCCGCGAGCGTCCGCTCGAGATCAGCCAGATCGAACTCGCCCGGCCAGCACGAGACGCGATTCAAGTGGCAGAACCCGGCGCCCGCCTGGCGCACCGTGAAGCGCAATGCGTCGCGGTCGCAGTCCAGGTCCACGCGCAGCAGCTGCTGCGCGTTTCCCGACGTCGCGCCTTTTTCCCAAATGGATTGGCGGGACCGTGACCAATAGATGCCGCGCCGCGCCGCCACCGCGCGGGCGAGCGATTCTCGCGTGCTCCAGACGAGACCGAGCGTCCGGCCAGCCTCGTCGCAAACCACGGTAGGCCACACCTCGCCCGGTAACGGCCTAGCGAGCAGCGCCGCGACAGCGTCGCCGAGCGACAGCCTACCGGTATACAGCGCCATGCCGACCTGTGCATCGGCTCCGATGCGATCGAGCTCTGCCACTTCCGTTGCGGTCGTGATCCCGCCCGCCGCCGTCACGCGTGCTCCCGCCGCGGCACGCACGACCGCTTCGACCGCGGCGCAGTCGAACCCTCCCATTTCTCCTTCCTTCTCCACCTGTGTGAAAAGGAAGCCACCGACGACCGGCGCGAGCGTGTGCACGCGCTCGAGCACGGGGACACCGGTCTTCGTACGCCAGCCGTCGATGACGACTTCGCCGAGTTCGGCATCCACGGCCGCGATGACCCGCTCGCGCGGCAAGGCGCCGCAGAATTCCGCTGTCGCGGCGGTGCCGATCATAACCTGGACGGCCCCTGCGTCGAGCCAGCGGCGCGCGCTGTCGAGATCGCGGATGCCTCCGCCCACGCGACACGGCGCGCGGCGCGCGAGATCCTGGATCAACGCGGCGTTCGAGCTTCCCCCGCGACCGAGCGCGGCGTCGAGATCTACGACCGCCACTTCGCCCGCTATGGAAAACTCCTCCAACCGCTCGCGCGGATCGCCCCCATCCAACACGAATTCCTTGCCGCGCCGCAGCTGCACCGCGCGGCCGCCCATGATGTCGATGCTCGGTACGATCATCGCCGCATCCGAATTCCCCGGACCGCGAGGTCCGCCTTGATACCGTCCACCGTGTCGTCGCCGTCGTGAAAGACCGAAGCCGCGAGCACCGCGTCCGCGCCGGCCGCGAAAGCAGCGGCGACGTGCTCCCGCGTTCCGACGCCGCCGGAGGCGATGACGGGGACGCGCACGGCGTCCGCCACCGCGCGCAGCAGCTCGATGTCGTGTCCCGCCCGCGTGCCGTCGCGATCCCAGCTAGTGAGCAGGATCTCTCCCGCGCCGAGCTGCTCGCCTTCGCGGGCCCACGCGACTGCGTCGCGTCGCGCGACCTCGCGGCCGCCGATCACCAACACGTCCCACCGCTCTTCGGCGCGACGCGCATCAATCGCGAGGACGACGCACTGACAGCCGAACCCTCTCGCCAGCTCGGTCAACAGAGCGGGCCGGCGCACCGCGGCGGTGTTGACGCTCACCTTGTCCGCGCCGGCCGAGAGCAGATACCGCGCATCGTCCACGCTCCGGACCCCACCGCCCACGGTCAGTGGGATGCGGATCGCGGCACGCACACGCCGCACCGTCTCGTCCTGTGTGTCGCGTCCCGTGGCTGAGGCCGCGACATCGAGGATCACGATCTCGTCGGCGCCCTGCGCTTCATACCACGCCGCCTGCTCAGCCGGGTCGCCGGCGTCGCGCAGGTCCTGGAACCGGATCCCTTTCACCACACGGCCGTCCTGCACGTCCAGGCACGGGATGATGCGCCGTAACAGACCCCCCCCCGATGCACCGTTCGCCGCCGGCCCGGGGCGGGCGGGTCGAC
>Ga0210382_10000652_pt1 | contig 12186 bp, 7 predicted proteins | sample PLMedo_FD_155452 | JGI IMG/M metagenome (GOLD analysis project Ga0210382, IMG submission 155452) | Groundwater sediment microbial communities from an aquifer in East River, Colorado, USA - PLM0_60_coex redo | ecosystem: Environmental > Terrestrial > Soil > Riparian zone | place: USA: East River...
GAGTGTTGCTGCCCGAAGGTTTCCCCGGTGAGTGGAACTACTGGGTGGGACCGGCGGCCGGGCGTGGCGGCGCCACAGACCGGCCCCGGCTCGAGCATATCGAGCGGTTGCAGCTATCGCTGCGGCGCGAGGACGGCGTCACCGTGAGGCCTGGGACCTACGGAGTGGAAGTGGAGTGGATCACCCTGGGGTTTTTTAACCCACGCTGAAGAGTGGGCCCAGAGTATCACTGCGCCTCAGGCGCAGTGCATTATTGGGCCCACGCTTGAGCGTGGGATCTGCAAGGGAGACACTCGTCATGAATCATGGATCTGCGCAGATTCGGGTGGACATCGAAATCGACCACCCGGCTCGTGCCGGTGAGCAACGGAAGGTCAACTCGGTCTTGGTGGATGGTGGAGCGGCTCTCTCGTGGGTCCCAGCTGCTGTGCTCGAGTCCCTTGGGATCGAACGCTACAAGACAAGGCGGTTTCGGCAGGCGAGCGGTGCTGTTCTCGAGCGTTGGATAGGCGCCGCCGACGTTCATGTCGCTGGTAGACGAACATTGGACGACATCGTATTTGCACAAAGCGCTGATCCCACCGTTCTCGGAGCTCGTACGCTCGTCGGACTCAACTTCCGAATCGATCCTGTAACTAAGCAGCTGGTGGACGCGGGCCCGGCTCCGGCGGCTTTGGCGTTATAGCCCGCCACGCGAACGCCAGCATCACTATCCCAAATGCCAGTAACACGAGCCCCCACCACAAATTCACATTGATCCCCAGCGATTTCTCGTAGATCGCGGGGCTCGATACGAGCCCGTAGACGACCAAGATCACGCCGAAGATCGTAAACATCCCGCCGATCGGGAATCGCACGTCCAGTCTCATAGCTCGATCACCAGAAGATCACGTTGAGGATGGTCGAGACGACGAGGATGCCCACGGCGAGTGTCACCGGCCGCTTGTACCACGGCATGTGCCCCTCCTGGATCCGGGGCGTCAGCGAGTGGACCAGGCCGCGCAGCTCGTCGTCCGTCTTGGTGCGCTTGGTGAACAGCGAGATGAGCAACGTCGCCACGAAACAGCCCGTCCACGCGAACAGCGCGGTCCAGAAGTTCAGCGCCATTTCGCTCGGATACACGTGCAGGACCGCTCCCAGGAACCCGCCCTTGATGCCGGGGACCGACCCGCGTGGGAGCGTGAGCCCATAGTGGAGCGCCGCGGTGATCGTCCCAGTCAACAATCCGTAGAACGCACCGTGACTCGTCGTGCGGCGCCAGAACATCCCCAGCAGGAACGTCGCGAACAGCGGCCCATTCACGAATGAGAACACCAGCTGCAGCATGTCGAGAATATTGTTGAACCGCGTGGCGGAGTACGCGGCGACCACGCTCGCGAGGATGCCGAAGACCGTGGCCGCGTGCCCCACGCGCAGGTAATGCCCGTCGGTCTGGCCGGGGCGGATATGCGTCTGATAGATGTCGTACGTCCACACGCTGTTGAAGGCCGTGACGTTGCCCGCCATGCCCGACATGAACGACGCCATCAAAGCGGTGAGACCCAGCCCGAGCAGTCCTGTCGGCAGGTAATGCCCCAGCATCATCGGGATCGCGAGATTGTACTCCGGCTGGCCGTCACTGCCGATCGGGAGAAACCCGCCGCGCGAGGCGTGCAGCCCGATCGCCAGCATCCCCGGCAGAATGACGAGCGCGGGCATCAGCATCTTGGGAACCGCCGCAATCAGCGGCGTGCGGCGGGCCGCCGTCATCGAGCCGGCGGCCATGGCGCGCTGCACGACGAGAAAGTCCGTGCACCAGTAGCCGAACGAGAGGGCGAACCCCAATCCCATCACCAGGCCGAACCATTCCATCCCCATCGGGTTGTGGCTCGGCGCATCCATGTATTTCCAGGAATGCGACCACGCCCCGGGCTCAAAGCCCGCGTTCGCGGCGACGGTAGCGAGCTTGGCGGTGAGCCCGCTCCACCCGCCGACATCTTTGAGGCCCAGCAACACCAGCGGCAGGAATCCCAACACGATCAGAAAGAACTGCAGCACTTCATTGTAGATCGCGGACGTCAGGCCGCCGAGGAAGATGTAGATCAGGACGATGGCCGCCGACAGCACGATGCTGCCGTGAAAGCTCCAGCCCAGCACCAACTCGAACAGTTTCGCGAGGGCATACATCGAAATGCCCGAGGAGAAGATGGTCATGATCGCGAAGGTGACCGCGTTCAAGGCGCGCGTCTTCTCGTCGAAGCGGAGCTTCAGGTACTCGGGGACGGAGCGGGCGCGCGAGCCATAGTAGAACGGCATCATGAACAGCCCGACGAACACCATCGCGGGCATCGCGCCGACCCAGTAAAAGTGGCTCGTCATGATGCCGTACTTGGCGCCCGACGCCGCCATCCCGATGACTTCCTGCGCGCCCAGATTCGCCGAGATAAAGGCGAGGCCGGCGATCCATGCGGGGATCGACCGGCCTGAGAGGAAGAAGTCGTCGCTGCTGCGGATGACGCGTCTCAGCGCCCAGCCGATGCCGAGCACGAAGACGAAGTAGATGATCAGGATGGCGTAGTCGATACCGCCGAGGCTGATCCGTTGCAGTTAGTGCGACCCTTTCGTGCGGATGACGATGACGCCGTTTGCGCCGCGCACGCCGTAGATGGCCGTCTCGCTCGGATTCCTGAGGGCCTGAATGGACTCGACTTCGTGCGGGTCCAGCCAGCTCAGCGTGTTGCGGCTCCCCTCGACCGGGACGCCGTCAACGACAAAGAGGGGACTCTGGTCCGAGTAGAACGATGTCGGGCCCCCCATGCGCACGATGACCCCGCCGCCGGGAGCACGGTACACCCTCACACCCGGAAGCCGGCCCGTGAGGAGCTGTTCGAGCGTCATGGAGCTTTCCCGCGCGGCTTCGTCGGCGTTCATCGTTCCTGCGGGAGCCGGGGGTGGGGTTGGGCTCACCTCGCTCGTCTCGACGCCCGCTGTGTGAGCGCAGGCGAGCGCGAGTCCAGCGACAAGAGCGAGCGACGGCAGGGCGCGTGTTGGGTACCAGATCATGGGACCCCCTTTGTGTGCTTCCAATATACTCCCGTCTACGGACGCTGCGTCATCTCATAGATGTAGGCCGTGCGCGGCTCGAGCCCTGGTAACGCCGTGCGATTTCTCCCCGGAGTAAGCAGGCTGCGTAGCGTAAAGCGTCCGGGTAGCGACAGCGTGGCCGGCACCCTTCCGAGATTCACGACGACCAGAACGCGGCTGGAGCCGTCTTTTCGCAGGTAGGCGAGCACCGACTCATTGTCAGTGTCGACCGGCTCCAATTCACCCTCTCGCAGTGGGCGGTTCGTCGCACGAAGTTGCGTCAGTTTCCGATAAAGATTGAGCAGCGAGCTTGGCCTTTGGTCTTCTGCAGCCACGTTCACTGTGAGCGTATCGGATTGCAGCACCTCCCACGGCTTGCCGCTCGTGAATCCTCGCGAGGACCCGTCCCATTGCATCGGCGTGCGCAGACGCTCGTCCGGCTTGTCGCCCGTCATGCCGATCTCTTCGCCGTAATACACGAACGGCACTCCCGGCAGCGTCAGCAGAATCGTCGCGGCAAGCTTGGCGCCCGCCATGTCGTTCCCCAACGCGGTCATGGTGCGCGTCTGATCGTGATTGCGCTGGAACGGCGCCCAGCGCCACGCCGGCTCGGCACGTTGGAATTGCTGCACCGTGGGGATGAGCCCTCCAGCTTTCCCGGTTCGTATCGCCTCCATGAGGGCTTCCGAGATCGGGAACGCGAAGTAGGCATCGAGCTGGTCGGGATAGTACGTGAGAATCACATCCGGGTTGTCCCACACTTCCCCGATCGTGTAGGACTGCGGCGCGATGCTGCGCACGTATTGGCCGAAGTCGCGCAGCACCTGATGGGTGCCGGGAGTGTTCGAGACCTCGTTCCCGACCTCGACCAGGTGGCGCACGGCATCGAGCCGAAAGCCGTCGACGTGCATGGAGTCCAGCCAGAAACGGGCGACGCGCTTCATCTCCTCGAGCACCGCCGGATTCTCGTAATTCAAATCCGGCATTCCGCTCCAGAAGAGGCCGAAGTAGTACTCGTCCCGGACCGGTGACTTGTGCCAGTTGTTGCCCGGCGCCCGAGACCAGCGATACCAGCTGCGATGCGGCGACGCCGTGTCGCGCAGCGCTTCCTGAAACCAGGGATGCTCGCTGGAGGTGTGGTTCAGAACCAGATCGACGAGCACGCGAATGTGGTGCTGGTGCGCCGCCGCTACGAACGCCTTGAATTCATCGTTCGTCCCGTAGTCCGGCTCGATCTTGTCGTAGTCGGTGACGTCATAGCCGTGATAGCTCGGTGACTCCGCGACGGGCATGAGCCAGACGCAGGCGGCACCCAGTCCCGCGATATAGTCCAGTTTCTGCGTGAGGCCGCGCAGGTCGCCGATCCCGTCGCCGTTGCTGTCGTAAAACGAACGGACGAAAACTTCGTAGCACACCGTGGGGTGTGTTGTTTGTAGCAAGGCGAAAAACATCAGGGCGTGCATTCGAAGCTCGCCTCGAGGCCTTCCGCCGAGTTGGGGCCGACATAGACGCGGAACGTGCCGGGCTCGACGACGGGCTTCATGTCAAGACCGATGAACCACAGATCCCGCAGCGCGACACGCAGATCCACCGCGCGCGATTCACCCGCCTTGAGTGTGACGCGCCGGAACGCCTTCAGCTCGCGCACCGGACGGCTGACGCTGGCGACCTCATCGCGAACATAGAGCTGCACGACTTCGGTCCCTTCCCTGCTGCCGCTGTTCGTGACGGTCACGGTCGCGGTCAGCGTGTCGCTCACCCGCGCGCGCGCGGCGCTGAGCCTGAGATTGCTGTACGCGAATGTCGTGTACGACAGCCCATATCCAAACGGATAGCGGGGCGTGACCGGTACGTCGATGTACTTCGACGTGAATTTGTTGTTCGCGTCGGGTGGGCGGCCCGTGTTGCGATGATTGTAGTACAGCGGAATCTGGCCCAGCACCCGCGGGAACGTCACCGGCAGCCGCCCGCTCGGGTTCACGTCGCCGAACAGCACATCCGCCGTCGCGTTCCCCGCCTCGACGCCGAGGAACCACGTTTCGACGATCGCGGGCACGTGGTCCGAGGCCCACTCGAGGATCAGCGGCCGGCCGTTCATCAGGACGAGCACGACCGGCGTGCCGGTGGCCGCGACCGCTTCCAGGAGTTGTTGCTGTACACCAGGCAACCCCAGCGACGCACGACTGGCTGCTTCGCCGCTCATGTCGCCCCGCTCGCCAAGGACGAGGATCGCCACCTTCGCCTGGCGGGCGGCGGCGACGGCCGCCGCGAAGCCGGCCTTCGACGTGTCGTCGATGCCCGACCCCTGCGCGTAGAGGACTTGCCCCGTTTTCGATCTGATTCCCTGCAGCACCGTCACGACGTCCTCAGCACGCCCCTGCGTGTGCCACGGCCCGAGCGGCTCTTCCTTGTTATCGGCGAGCGGTCCAATGACTGCGATGGTGCCCGATGTGGAGAGTGGTAACGTAGCCCCTTCATTCTTCAACAGCACGATTGACTCTCCAGCAACTCTCCTCGCCAATGCCCGAAGTTCGGGGGCGGGTGGCGCAGTTCGAGCCCTGTAGGGGTCGCGGAAGAGCCCGAGTCGCTGCTTGGCGCGCAGAATTCGCAGCACCGCCGAATCGACCACCGCCATGGGGATGCGATTGTTCTGCACCAGCGCGGCGAGCGAGTCCACGTAGATGCTGCTCTGCATGTCCATGTCCACGCCGGCCGTCAGCGCACGCCGGCCCGCCTCGGCCGGCGAGCCCGCGACGCCGTGGTTGATCAGCTCCGCGACCGACGTCCAGTCGCTCACCACGAAGCCGCTGAATCTCCATTCCCGGCGCAGCACGGTGTCGGTCAGCCAGGCGTTGCCGGAGGCCGGGACGCCCGCGATGGAGTTGAACGCCGACATCAGGCTTGCGACGCCCGCGTCGACTGCCGCCTTGAAGGGCGGGAGGTAAATCTCCCGCATCGTGCGCTCGGAGATTTCCGTCTCGTTGTACTCGCGGCCGGCTTCCGCCGCGCCGTAGCCGGCGAAATGTTTCACCGTCGCGAAGATGTTCTGTTGGAAGCCCCGCACGCGTGCGGCGGCCATCAGTGAGCCCAAGTACGGATCCTCGCCCGCGCCTTCCGCGATGCGGCCCCAGCGCGGGTCGCGCGCGATATCCACCATCGGCGCGTATGTCCAGTTGATCCCGAAGGCGGCGGCTTCCTGACCGGCCGCGCGCGCCGTCGCCTCGGCGGCGTCGGGGTCGAACGTGCCCGCTTCCCCGAGTGGGATCGGGAAGATCGTGCGATATCCGTGGATCACGTCGAGGCCAAAGAGCAGCGGGATCTTGAGGCGCGACTCCGTCACCGCGATCCGCTGCACCGGCGTCGTGTTCTCGGCTCCGATGACGTTGAAGAGCCCCCCCAGCTTGCCCGCGCGCACCAGCTGCATTTGTTGAGGCGAGGCGCGCCCGTCGGCCGACAGCAGATTCAGCTGGCCGAGCTTTTCTTCCAGGGTCATGCGGGCGAGGAGGGAGTCGATGTGGCGATCAGTCGCAGTCTGCGACATTGCGGCAGCGGCAGGAGCGGCGGTAAAGAGGCTCAGGGCGGCTGGTAGGACCTTGAGAAAACCGGTATGCGGACGCATCGGGATCCCGTTGATCAGAGATGGACGTTGGGAACGCGGCTCACGCAATTTACGCGGCCATCGCCGGACTTGACAGACTACGCCACGCGCGTGATAACTGAGGCAACGCACTCAACCGAGATCATCCATGAGTCGGAGCCTCTCCCTCGGACAGCTCGGCGCGAGGGTTGTCCTCGGCGTCGCCACTCTCCTGTCGCTAGGCTCCGTCGAACACGCCTGGGGGCAAGCAGCGCCGGTGCGAGTAACCGGCACCGTGACCTCGGCGAGCGATGGCAGCCCCCTCCCCGGGGCGAGGGTCGTCGTCAAGGGCACGAGCATCGAGACGCTCACCGGCACCAACGGTAGGTATGCCATCGATGCCCGAAGTGCGAACGACACCCTTACGTTCGCGTTCATTGGTTACAGCCCCATGGACGTGGCGATCGCGGGACGGTCGGTGGTCAACGCCGCCATCGCGGCCTCGGCGATCATGATGGAAGAGGTGGTCGTCGTAGGCTACGGAACCCAGCAGCGGCGCGACGTCACCGGGTCGGTGGCGAGCGTGAACGCCGAGGACCTCACTCCCGTCCCTACGGCGTCCGTCGACCAGACGCTGGAGGGTCGCGTCGCCGGGGTCCAGGTGACGCCGGCGTCGGGCAAGCCGGGTGACAAGGCGATCGTGCGCATCCGCGGGGTGGGCACACTCAACGACGCGTCCGCGCTCTACGTCGTTGACGGCATGCTGACCGACGACGTCTCGTTTCTGCAAGCGAACGACATCACGTCCGTCGAGGTCCTCAAGGACGCCTCGGCCACGGCGATCTACGGCTCACGCGGCGCCAATGGCGTGATCATCATCTCCACCAAGCGGGGGCGTTTGGAACGGCCCACGAGCTTCAGTGTCAACGCCTACGCCGGCTCCCAGCGCGTGCAGCACCGTGTCGATCTCGTCGATGCGCACCAATACGCGATCCTGGCCAACGAGCTGGCTGCCAACCTGGGAGCGCCGGCCTACTTTCCCAACCCGGATACCATTGGCGTGGGAACGGACTGGCAGCATGCGATATTCGAAACGGCGCCGATCCAGAACTACCAGGTTTCGAGTTCGGGGGGCACTGACAAGATTACGTACTACTTGAGCGGCAATTACTTCCGCCAGGCGGGCGTGGTCCCCCATTCGGACTTCAACCGCGTCACACTGCGCCTGAACAACGACTATCGGCTGACCGATCACCTCCTCTTCGGGCACAACATCGCGGTCTCGTATGCGACGGACGAGCGACCCCCTGACGTGCTGAGCGTGATCTACCGCGCGGATCCGAGTATCGCAGCGCTAAATCCGAACGGCACGTTCGTTGACGGAAACGTGCGCTCCTCGGCGGGGAATCCGGCGGCGACGGTGTTCTATACGCGCAACGACGAGAATAACTCTCGGGTGGTCGGCAATTTCTTCGGCGAGTTGAATCTGCCCCACAGCGTCACGTTCCGCTCCAGCTTCGGCGTGGACCTCGGCCGCTCGCAGTTCAGGAAGTTCGTGCCGGTCTACGCCGTCTCGCCCCTGCAGAAGAACGACATATCCAACGTAGACGTCGAGACCGGCACGAGCAGCTCGTGGCTGTGGGAGAACACGCTCACTTACAACTATCAGGCGGAGCGGCACCGCCTCAACGTACTGGCGGGTATCACGGCCCAGTCGTTCTACAACGAAAACCTGGGCTGCGGCCGCACCAACATTCCGGGCGAGGACCCGAGTCTCTGGTATTGTGACGCCGGCGCCGCTACGGGGCAGACCAACTTCAACCGCGCGTCGGACTGGAAGATGCTCTCCTACCTGTTCCGCACCAATTACACCCTCAAGGACCGGTACCTGTTCACCGGCTCGCTCCGCATCGACGGTTCCTCGCGATTCGGTGCGGCCAATCGCTACGGCTACTTCCCGTCGTTCGCGGTGGGGTGGAACATGAAGGAAGAGGGGTTCCTGCGGGACAAGACGCTCTTCACCGCCCTGAAGCTGCGTGCCAGCTGGGGACAGATCGGTAACGACAAGATCGGTGCCTATCCCGGTGTCCCGATCGTCACCGGCAACTTGAACGCCGTGTTTGGGACGGGTCAGACACTCCAGTACGGCGCCAGCCCCATCGAATTGGCCAACCCGCTCGTCAAATGGGAGAAGTCGTCCCAGACCGACATCGGCGCCGACATGGTACTGTTCAACGGCCAGCTCGAGGCGACGCTCGACTACTATCACCGTCTCACCGACGGCATTCTGGTGCGGGTCCCGATCCCGAACTATGTCGGCGTGTCGACACAGCCCTTCGTGAACGCCGCGAAGGTCTTGAACACCGGGATAGAGGGCACGTTCGTCTGGCGCCGCAAATTGGGCGCTGCCGACCTCGACCTGGGCCTGAACGGCGCCACGATCAGCAACACCGTGAAAGCGCTCGGCCAGGGCAACAGCCAGATCCTCGCCGGCGGGCTGGGGAACGAGGTCGCGTTCACCACGCGCACGGCGGTCGGCCAGCCGATCGGTTGCTTCTGGGGTCTGAAGGTGCTGGGCGTCTTCCAGACGCCCGCGGAGATCGCCAGCTCCCCCAACCGTAACGTGGGTGAGCAGCCGGGTGACCTGCGGTTCGTCGATACGAACGGCGACGGCACCATTACCGACGCCGACAAGGCGTTTCTCGGCTGTCCGATCCCGGACGTCGTCTACGGGTTCAACAGCCGGCTCCGTTGGGGTAACTTCGATCTCTCGGCAAACTTCAGCGGACAAGCGGGTAACAAGGTGTTCAACGGCAAGAAGGCTGTGCGTTTCGGTGTCGAGAATTTCGAGTCGTCGTTCATGGACCGCTGGCACGGACAGGGCACGAGCAACCGCGAGCCACGCGTGACCACCGCCGGCAACAACTACGTCGCCTCCGATCGATTCATCGAGAGCGGCTCCTTCCTCAAGCTGCAAACGGTGCAGCTGGGCTACCGCCTGCCGCCGGGTGTGACCAGCGTGCTGCGCATCGAGCAGGCCAGGGTCTACGTGAGCGGCACCAATCTCTTCAACATCACGAACTACACCGGTTACACGCCCGAACTCCCGGGAGGGTCGGTGATCGCCAGCGGGATCGACACGTTTGGGGGGATTTTCCCGCCGGCCCGGACGTTCACCCTGGGTGTGGATGTGACCTTTTGAGAGACCCACAAGTGGATACTCGACTGATGCGGAGCGAGCCATGAGAACTTCACCGACAGCAGCGCGCGGGCTCCTAGTCCTCGCGGCGCTCGTCCTGGCTGGGTGCGACTTCCTCTCCACCGAGCCGAAGGGCGTGCTCACGACGGAGAACTTCTTCAAGACAGCCGATCAAGCCGTTCAGGCGACCAACGCGACGTACAACATGCTGCGCGAGTGGCAGGTTCACGTCTTCTCGTGGATCGGGCTGACCGACATCGTATCGGACGACGCCACCAAGGGGAGTACGCCGGGCGACGCCAGCTTCCTGGGCGACCTCGACAACCTCACCTTCGATCCCGGAAATCTCGCGTTTGCGGATCCCTGGGCCGGGTACTACAAGGGGATTTATCGGGCCAACGTCGCGATCCAGAACATCCCCAACGTCTCCATGGACGCGACGCTCAAAGCACGGCTCATCGGCGAGAACAAGTTCCTACGCGCGTACTACTACTTCTTTCTCGTGCGGGCGTTCGGTGGCGTGCCCCTCGTCACGCAGCCCCTCACGCCCGCCCAGTTCATCCAGCAGCGCGCGACCTCCGCCGAGGTCTATGCCCTGATTGTGCAGGACCTCCAGGATGCCAGCGCGGCGCTTCCGAAAAGGTCGCAATACGCCGCGGCAGACTTGGGCCGGGCCACCAAGGGAGCCGCGCAGAGCATGCTGGCAGAGGCCTACCTCTACTTGAAGGACTATCCGCACGCCCTCGCGTACGCGGATTCGGTCATCGCCTCGGCCGAATACGGCCTCTACACCGACTACGGGACGCTCTTCACCCAGGCGGGTAAAAACTCGCCCGAAGGGGTCTTCGAAGTTCAGGCGGCTGTCACTCCCGGAAGCGGCTGCCAGCCAAGCGAGGGATGCGCCAACGTCCAGTACGCCGAGGTGCAGGGTGTGCGCGGCACGCCGAACATCGGCTGGGGGTTCAACACGCCCGCACCCGAGCTCGAGGGCGCCTACGAGCCGGGCGATCCGCGCCTGGAGGCCACGATCCTCTATCCGTGGGAGCTTCTCCCGGACGGCAGCCCCCGCGTCGTGTACTTCAACCCGAGCATGCTGAACAACCGGTACAACCAAAAGGTGTTTGTGTCGCCCGACAATCCGGGTGGGACCTTCAATGCCGGCATCAACATCCGGCGCATCCGGTACGCGGACGTGCTGTTGATCGCGGCCGAGGCGGCGTATCAGACGGGGGACGTCGCGAAGGCGACGAACTACCTGAACCAAGTTCGCGCGCGTGCTCGCGGTAGCCACACGAGGACCCTCGGCTTCACCCCCGAGCCGCTCGCCGAGTCGATCGCGCAGGGGGTGCTGGGCCTCCCGGCGGGCGGCAGCCGCGTGGCGGTGCGCTACGTGAATCCCACCAGCGCTGCCTTCACCGCGAACCTCAAGAGCTTCACGGCGCACTGCTCGGATGGCGCGTGCGCGTCAGCCACGGTTCCTCCGGTCCGCGTCGACACGCTCGATCTGGTCCAGACAGTGGACGGCTCCCCCGTGACCACGGTGCAGCAGTTCCTCGACGCGGTGGACACGAAATCGCCCGGCACGCCGGTCGTGCTTGGCGTGCTGCGGGTTACTCAGAATGCCGTGGGCGTCGTGACCACGACGCCCGTGGCTATCACGATCGACGCGCAGGTGCTCCTGCCCGACGTGGCGCTGTCGGGGCAACCGTTGCTCGACGCCATCTGGCGGGAGCGCCGGGTGGAGCTGGCGATGGAGGAGCAGCGCTGGTTCGACATTCGCCGGCAGGACGGTGTCAACCCGGGGCGCGCGGCCCTGTTGATGGCCGCGGCAGGCAAGACCTTCGTCGCGAGAGACACGTTGTATCCGATCCCGTCTAGCGAAGCGCAGATCGCCGGGCTGCAGCAGAACCCCGGCTACTGAGGAGGAGCATCGAGTTGGGGGCGGGCAACGCCTTGGGGCTCGCGGCAGCCACGGCAGGGTTGCTGGCGTGTGCCTATCCACCCGTATCCTCGGCGCCATCAAGTGCACAACCGCACGGGATGACCGCGAGTGCCGTGTCGACGGTAAGCGCCGAGGACCTGCGAGGGATCCCCGCTGCGCAGGTGGAGGAGCTGCTCGAGGGTCGGAGCGCCGGCGTACAGGTGATCGGGCTGCCGGGCGGCGGCGTTTCCGTCCGCATCAGGGGTCGGAGTTCCATCTATGGCGACAATGAGCCTCTGTATGTGATTGACGGCATGCCGGTGGAGGTGACCACCGGACACGGCCTGTCGTGGCTCAACCCGGGCGACATTCAACGGATCGAGATCTTGAAGGATGCCAGCGCGACAGCCGTCTACGGCATGCGTG
>Ga0210382_10000653_pt1 | contig 12183 bp, 12 predicted proteins | sample PLMedo_FD_155452 | JGI IMG/M metagenome (GOLD analysis project Ga0210382, IMG submission 155452) | Groundwater sediment microbial communities from an aquifer in East River, Colorado, USA - PLM0_60_coex redo | ecosystem: Environmental > Terrestrial > Soil > Riparian zone | place: USA: East...
TTCAACAGCACGATCGGCTGCTTGCCGACCATGTCGAAGCTGACGCCATAGATCTGCATCTGCTGCAAGTGGGCGATCCTGGATTCGAACCAGGGACCTCGTCCTTATCAGAGACGCGCTCTAACCAACTGAGCTAATCGCCCGGAGCCAAGCCGATAATAGCGGCCGATCGAGGGCATCAGCCGAGCTTCCGGGCGAGCTCGAGGGCTTCTTCGAGGTCGCCGAAGCGGACCTCGAGGGCGATCTCCTCGCCCTTCGGTCGCACCCTGACCTCGTGGCCCAACGCCGACTCGAAGCGGTCGGCCACGTCGCGCATCGCCGCCGCCTCCTCTGAGCCGATCTTCCTGCGCACGCCGCCCTTCTTCTTTGGCTGGCCAGCCAGCTTGACCCTGTTCTCGGTCTCGCGAACCGACCAGCCGTTCTTCGCGGCGGCGCGGGCGAGGCGGCGGCGGACGTCGTTGCCGGGCGCGGCGAGCAGGGCGCGACCGTGGCCGCCGCTGAGCTCGCCGGACTCGAGCAGCGAGAGCGCCTCGTCGGGCAGCTCGAGGAGGCGAATCAGGTTGGAGACGGCGGGGCGGCTGCGGCCGACGCGCCGGGCCAGCTCCTCCTTGGAGAGGCCGAGGTCCTCGACCAGCGCGGCGCAGGCGCGAGCCTCGTCGACGGGATTGAGATCCTCTCGGACCATGTTCTCGATCAGCGCCAGCTGGAGGCGCTCGGCGCGCTCGGAGTCGCGGACGACCGCCGGCACCTTCTCGAGCCCGGCCTGCTGCGCCGCCCGCCAGCGCCGCTCGCCGGCGATCAGCTCGTAGCCGCCGTCATGGAGCGGGCGGACGAGCAGTGGCTGCACCACGCCGCTGGTCTCGATCGAGGAGGCGAGGCCGGCGAGGGCCTCGGGGTCGAGCCTGGTGCGCGGCTGGCTCGGGTTTGGCTCGATCAGCTCCACCGGCAGCTCGCGCAGCTCGCCGACGTCCTCGACCGCGGACTCCGGCAGGATCGCGGCGAGGCCGCGCCCGATCCCGGGGCGGGCGCCGCTAGCCACGCTGCGCCAGCTCCTTCGCCAGGGCGCGGTAGGCGTCGGAGCCGCGGGAGCGCGGAGAGTGCTCGGTCACCGGCAGCCCGTAGCTGGGCGCCTCGGCGACCCTGACGCTGCGGGGTATGACCGTCTCGAAGACCATCTCGGGGAAGTGCTCGCGCAGCTCGCGCTCGACGTCCTGCGCCAGGCGGGTGCGCTCATCGTGCATAGTGACCAACAGGCCCGACACCGTCAGCGGCGGGTTCAGCTCCCGGCGGATCATCCCCAGGGTGTCGAGGAACTGCACCAGGCCCTCCAGCGCCAGGTACTCGGCCTGAACGGGGACGATCACCCGATCGGCGGCGGTGAGGGCGTTGACGCTGACCGGGCCCAAAGAGGGCGGGCAGTCGAGCAGGGTGAAGGCAAAGCGCTCTCGAACCGGCCCCAGCCGCTCGCGCAGCCGCGTCTCGGAGCCCTCGATCCGCGGCAGCTCGACCGCGGCGCCGGCGAGGTCGCGGCTGGCAGGGACCAGCCAGAGGTTGTCGGGTCCGCCAGGGCGGGCCGCCTCGGCGACCGAGACGTCCCCGGTCAGGCAATCGTAGGAGGAGGGATGCAGGTCCCGCTCGCCGCCCAGGGCGACCGTCGCGTTGCATTGGGGATCGAGGTCGACCAGAAGGGTCTGCGAGCCCGAGGACGCGACGCAGGCGGCGACGTTCACGGCCGTCGTCGTCTTGCCGACTCCGCCCTTCTGGTTCGCGATCGCGTAGACGACGCCCATGCGCGCTGAGACTAGCCCCCGCCGCCGCGGGGGCGCTTCTTGGCCATGCCCGGACGGCGGGGAAGGTCGGACGGCGTCGGGCCCGACTTGCGAATCACGTGCAGGTGGCGGTGCTCGCTCCCGGCGTAGGGGCCGACATGGCGGATCTGCTCGGGACGCATCGCCAGGGACTCCGCCGCGTCCTCGAGCTGCGCCTCCTCGCCCGGATTCCGCTTGCCCTTCCAGGCGACCAGGACGCCGTCCCGCTCGAGCAGCGGCGAGGCGAGCTCGGCGAGGGTCGAGAGGCGACCGACCGCGCGCGCGGTCACGGCTTCGTAGGCCTCGCGGCCCTCCCCCCTCGCCAGCTCCTCGGAGCGGACCTCGAGGACACGGGCGTTGGCGATGCCCGCCGTGGCGATAGCGCGGCGCATGAAGTCGCACTTGCGGCCGATCGACTCGATCAGATCGACGCGGGCGCGGGGCAGGGCAACGGCGAGCGCCAGGCCGGGAAACCCCGCTCCAGAGCCGATGTCGGCTATCGCCGAAGCTTCCCGGAGCTGGGGGGTCTCGAGGCCGGTGAGGCTGTCGGCGACGTGCGCCTTCCAGGCTCGTTCGGGTTGGGTGATCGAGCTGACCGAAGCCCGCTCGGCGGCGAGCAGCTCCAAGACCGTGCGCAGGGCGGCACGGCCGCCGGCGTCGAGGGAAGCCGTGGGGTCGGCGCTCACTCCGCGACGAGGGGGGCGACGACGACGCAGCGGTGCGGCTCGTCGCCTTCGCTGTAGGTCTCGACCCCGGCGCGATCTTTGAGGTGCTCGTGGACGACCCGCCGCTCCTGGGCGCTCATCGGGTCCATCTCCACCGAGTGGTTCCCGGTCAATGCCTGCTCGGCGGCCCGATCGGCGCGCGAGGTGAGCGTCTCTCGCCGGCGATCCCGGTAGCCCGCGGCGTCGACCACCACTCGCTTCCGCTCTCGCATCCCGCGAAAGGCGGCTTGGTAGCAGAGAAGCTGCAGGGCGTCGATCGTCTGGCCGCGTTTGCCGATCAGCAGGCCGTAGTCGTCGCCTCCGTCGACCGAGGCTTCGATCCGCTCATCGTCCTCCCTAACCTCGACCTCACCATCCAGGTCAAGCTCGTCGAGCACCCCCTCGACAAGCTCCCGCACCCGCTCCGCAGGCTCCTCCGGCCACTCCGCAGTCTCGCTCACGCCCGCCACCCTATTCCAAGCTCAGGGCCCCATGTAGGGGGTTTGGGTTGGCCACTCAACGGGCGGATACTCAGAGCAGCCCGAAGGGCTGCGAGTCCGGGGAGGGGCCAACCCAAACCCCCTACCCCTACCGTCGCTTCTTCCTTTTTTTCGGCGGGGGCGGGGGCGGCTTCGCCGCCTGCGCCTCCTCTAGCGACGGCATCTGAGGCGCCGGGATCAACCTGGCCGCGGCATAGGACTGGAGCACGGTCCAGAAGTTCGTCGTGATCCAGTAGAGGCTCAAGCCCGCCGGGAAAGTGGGCACGAAGAAGAGGCCCATCAGCGAGAAGGCGCCGATCAGCAGATATTGCTGGCTGCCGCCGGTGCTTGGCGACGAGCGCATCGTCACCACCGTGGAGAGAGCCATCGATCCGGCGAAGAGGATCATCAGGATCGCCGTCTCGGCGCCGTGCGGCTTCTCGATCACCGACTCGATGAAGAACCAGCTCTGTTCGCCGCCGGCCTTGACGTCTTCCTCGAAGTTGTTTCCCCGGAGCAGGCGAAAGAGGGCGAAGAAGATCGGCAGCTGGAGGATCAGCGGCAGGCAGGACGCCAGCGGGTTGACCTTGTTCTGCTGGTAGAAGCGCATCATCTCCTGCTGCATGCGCTGACGATCGTTTTTGAATTTCTCCTGGATCTGTTTGATCTGGGGTTGAAGCGCCTGCAGGGCGCGCATTCCCTTGATCTGCCTGTAGGTGAGAGGGATCAGAAATGCCCTGACGACGATCGTGAGGGCGATGATCGACGTGCCCCAGCTCAGCCCCACGTTGTCGTGGAAGAAATCGAGGACAGCCTCGGCGGCGTCCTCGAGCGGCTGCAGGATGTCCGCCAGCGGGATCAAGTCCTCGCCTCGCCGTGGTGCTCAGCCGGGTCGACAGGGCCGACTCGGAGCGTGAAGCTCTCCGGGACGGGGTCGAAGCCGCCATGGCTGAAGGGATTGCAGCGCAGCAGGCGCCAGCAGGCGAGCAGCGCGCCTCGCAAGGCGCCGAAGCGGCGGACGGACTCGGCGGCGTAGCTGGAGCAGGTGGGCTCGTAGCGGCAGCGGCGCGGTAGGGAGGGCGAGATCCAGCGCCGATAGGCGCCTATCGTGGCCAGAAGGACGCGTTTCACGTGGAACGCCCCCCGCCCGTGAAGGCGCTCAGCGCCTCCTCGATGCTCGCCCTCGCGCCAGCGGCGCCATCGCGGTCGATCAGCGCCGCGATCTCCGGCCGGGCCACGAGCACGAAGTCATGGCCGCTGGGAAGCTGGTCCGAGAGGCCCCAGAAAGCCTCGCGCAGCGCTCGCTTGACGCGGTTGCGGTCGACGGCTCCGCCGATCTTCCGGCTCGCCGAGACGCCGAGCCTGACCTCCTGCGCCTCCTCGGCCTGGCGGGGGAAGCCGTAGAGGACGAGGTAGCGGGTCGCATGCGACGAGCCGTCGCGGTAGACGCGGTCGAACTCGCCGCTGCGCGAGAGCCGGCGTCGCTTCGCCGTCATCTAGGGAGTGAGGCGCTTTCGGCCCTTGCGGCGGCGGCGCTTCAGGATCGCGCGACCCCCGCGCGTGCCACTTCGCGCCCGGAAGCCGTGCGTCTTGGCCCGCTTCCGCTTCTTCGGCTGATAGGTGCGCTTCATTCGGGCGTCGCAGTATACGGATGACTCTCCAAGCCAAGAGCGAGAGACGCTTCTCCCGCGGGTGGCATGAGGGAGGGGGTCGAGGACGTACACCTCGCCCGCAGGCCCCCTCTCTCATGACAGGACCCGCGGGCCACTCGGGCCGAGCTCGAATCTTTCTCTCGGGATTTGCGGCTGACCCCATTCCGTCGGCGCCCCTCGCCGCTATCGTCGCTCGCGGGTGCAAGATGACGCGACTCAACAGGATCTCGACTCGTTCTGGAAAGAAGTCCAGGGCCGCCTTCGCGCCTCCGTGCCGCAGTCGACCTTCCAGCTGTGGCTGGAGCCGCTCCGGGTCGTCGGCGCCCACGACGGCGTCCTTCACCTCTCCGCCCCCAACGGCATCCGCACCTGGGTCGAGCGCCGCTACTCGGCGCTGATCCGAGAGGCCCTGAGCGACGCTGGGACGCAGCTGAAGGAGGTCAGCTTCGCGCCTCCGAAAGGCGACGGCGCGCAGGAGCCGGGTGGCGGGCGCGACGTCGACCTCAACGCCAACTACACCTTCGAGCGGTTCGTGATCGGCGAGGGGAACCGCCTCGCGCACGCTGCGGCCCTCGCCGTCGGCGAGGCCCCCTCCGAGGCGTACAACCCCCTCTTCCTCCACGGGTCGCCGGGGCTTGGAAAGACCCACCTCCTGGTCGCGATCGCCAACTACCTCGGCGCCTACGCGCCGGCTCTCACCGTCCGCTATACGACCGCCGAGCGATTCACCAACGAGTTTGTCGCCGCCTTGCGCACAACCGGCGCGGAGCAGTTCAAGCGCCGTTACCGCGACCTCGACGTGCTGCTGGTCGACGACGTCCAGTTCCTCGAGGGGAAGCACCACACGGAGGAGGAGTTCTTCCACACGTTCAACGCCCTCTACGAAGGCGGCAGCCAGCTGGTTCTCTCCGCCGATCGGATCCCCAGCGAGCTTTCCACGCTCGAGTCGAGGCTGCGCGACCGTTTCGAGTGGGGACTGACCGTCCCGGTCGAGCCGCCCAACCTGGCGACCAGGCTCACCGTCCTGCGCAGGCTGGTCCGCGAGGCCGGCGTCGAAACCGATCGCGACGTCCTCGCCGAGCTGGCGGGGCGAATCGACGCCAACGTGCGCCAGCTGCACGGGGCGCTGACGCGGGTGCTCGCGCACGCGTCGCTGACCGCAAAACCCCTCAGTCCCGAGCTGATCGCCGAGGTGATCCCGAGGGGCCCCCGGAGAAGCGAGGCGACGCCGGTCGAGGAGATCCAGCAGCAGGTCGCCGCCGCATTCGGGATCTCCCGAGCGGAGCTGGTCGGCTCGACCCGGGCCACCACCCCGGTCCGCGCCCGGCAAGTCGCGATCTTCCTGACCCGGGAGCTGACCGACCTCTCGCTGCCGCAGATCGGACGGCTCTACGGCGGCCGCGACCATTCCACCATCCTCAACTCGATCCGCCGGGTCGAAGCGCGGCTGGCCGAGGACGATTCCCTTCTCGCCCGCGTCACCGAGCTGCGCGCTTCGATCCACAGGCCAACCACAGGACCGGCCTGACAGCCGACGGCGCTGTAAGAATCAATGCTTTCCCACAACCCTGTCCACAGCCGGCGAATCGACCGCCCAAGCCGAATCTGCCGTGGTTTCACAGATCTCCACAAGTCCTAACCCAACTCAAGAAAGTGTTCATCACTTGAAGCTCACGACCCAACGAAACGAGCTCGTCGCCAAGCTCTCGATCGTCTCTCGCGCCGTCTCGACCCGGGCCACCACTCAGTCACTGTCGGGGATCCTCCTGACCGCGGACGAGGAGGGAGCAAGCCTCTGCGCAACCGATCTCGAGATGGGGCTGAAGACCAAGCTCGGCGCCGAGGTGGCGACCCCCGGCGCCGTTCTCCTCCCCGGCCGCCTGCTGGCCGAGCTGGCGCGCTCTCTGAGCGATGCGCCCGTGGAGATCGAGCTGCGCGAGGCGGAGCGCGACGTGGAGATCCGTTGCGCCAGCTCGAACTTCCACCTTCGCGTCCTCCCCGCCGAGGACTTTCCCAAGTTCCCCGCCGGGGCCGACGACCCGCTGAAGATGTCCGCCCCGGCGCTGGCGTCGACCGCCGAGCTCGTCGCGCGGGCTGCGTCGCGGGACGACATGCGGCCGGTGCTGACCGGCGTGCTCGTCGCCGCCAGCGGCTCCGAGATGACCATGGTCGCCACCGACTCCTACCGGCTGGCCGTCAAGCGGACCGAGTTGGAGGGCGCGATCGGAGGGGAGCTGGAGGCGAACGTTCCCGCCCGCGCCCTGCGCGAGCTGAGCCGGATCGTCACGGCGGAGGGAGCCGAGGAGGTCTCGGTGACCCTGCTCAGCAACCAGGCTGTTTTCAGGGCAGGGGAGATCGTCCTCAACATGAGGCTGATCGAGGGCCAGTTCCCCAACTTTCGACAGCTCCTTCCAGAGTCCTACGAGCACGATGTTCGGCTGCCGCGCGAAGAGCTGCTCGAGGTGACCCGGCGTGTGAGCCAGCTCGCCCAGCGAAACGCGCCGCTGCGCTTCTCCTTCTCCCCGGGGGAGCTGAAGGTGGCGGCCTCGACCCCCGACGTCGGCGACGCCGAAGAGACGATGCCGGTCGCCTTCGAGGGGGAGCCGCTGGAGATCGGCTTCAACCCCGAGTTCTTCAAGGAGGGCATCGAAAGCGTCGAGGACGACGAGGTGATGCTGAGGCTGATCTCGCCGCTGCGCCCCGGCCTGCTGCAGCCCGTCGACAACGACGACTTCCGCTACCTGGTGATGCCTATCCGCCTCAACGTCTGAGGCTTCGACGGTGCTGGTCACCGCCGTCGAAGCGAGGCCGCTACGCAATCTGGAGCAGGTGAGGATCGAGCTGGGAGCTGGAATCATCAGCCTGATCGGCCCCAACGGCGCCGGCAAGACGAACCTCCTCGAGGCGCTCTATTTCGCCCTCACCGGACGCTCGTTCCGGACCGCCGATCGCCGTGACCTGATCCCCTTCGGCGCCTCCTTTGCGCGCGCTCAGGCGACGGTTCGCGACGGCGACGTCGAGCGGGTGCTGCTCGCCTCGGTGAGCCGTGCCGAGGGAAGGCGGCACCTGCTCGACGGCAGCCCAGCCGACCCCGCGACGATGGCGCGCAACCGCCCTCCGGTCGCGGTCTTCTCGCCCGACCGGCTGGCGCTGATCAAGGGACCTCCGGGGGAACGCCGGGCCCACCTCGACCGCTTCGTCGCGGCGCGCTGGCCGGCTCGCGGCGACCTGCGCCGGCGCTTTGGACAGGCGCTCGCGCAACGCAACGCCCTTCTCGCGCGCTTGGCGGGAAGCCAGCTCGGCGCCGCGGAGCTCGACGTCTGGGACGCGGCGCTGGCCGAGGCGGCGGCTGCGCTGATCGCCGCACGAACGGAGGCGGTCGGGGAGCTGGCGAGCCCCTTCGCCGCCGCCGCCGCCGAGCTGGGCTTCGAGGGGGAGGCAAGGCTCGAGTACGCCCCGCGCGCCGCGGGCTCGGCGGGGGAGATCCGCGAGGGCCTGGCCGCGCGGCGCGAGGACGACCTGCGCTTGGGCAGGAGTTCCTGGGGGCCGCACCTCGACGAGCTGAAGATCGCCCTCGCGGGAAGGCCGCTGCGGCGCTACGGCTCGCAGGGCCAGCAACGCGCCGCCCTGCTGGCTCTGCTGTTCGCCGAGCGGGACGCGCTGCTGCAGGGACGCGGGGCGGCGCCCCTGCTCCTTCTCGACGACGTGATGAGCGAGCTGGACCCCGGCCGCCGCGAGCTCCTGGTCGAGCGCCTCGGCGCGGGCGGGCAGGCGCTGGTCACGGCCGCCGCCGAGGAGTCTGTGCCACGCCAGGCGATGGGGTGCGCGGTGCGGATGCCGCTCGCGGCCGCCCACGCGGCTGCGGCATGACCCGCCGCCGGGCTCCCAGGCCCGCCGGGAGCGCCCTGCGCGCGGCCCTCGGGCAAGCCGCGCCGAAGACTCGGCTCTCGGCCGTGCAGGCGGTCTGGTCCGCCGCCGCCGGCGAGCGGATCGCGGCGGCGGCGGCGCCGGTCTCCGAACGCGCGGGGGAGGTGCTGGTGAGCTGCTCCGACTCGGTCTGGGCGCAGGAGCTGGACCTGATGCAGGACCAGCTCCTGGAGCGACTTCGAGACCACCTCGGCGAGCAGGCTCCGCGGAGTTTGCGCTTTCGTGTCGATGGCGAATGAGAAAATTGCAGTTTATCCATGATTTGCAGGGATTTTATTTCTTCTGAGCGGGCCGTCCAGGAGGCCGAACTGGTATCCTTATGTCAACTTGCATCTCTGCCCCGACCTCGCGCGGCGAAGGCTCCAGCGGGTCGGGGTTTTCTATGAAAACGGGAAGGGACTAATTGCCTGAGAAGACGAAGAGCGCCGCGAAGGAAAAGGCTGCGCCCAACTCCTACGGCGCCAAGGACATCACCGTCCTCGAGGGTCTGGAGGCGGTTCGCAAGCGGCCCGGCATGTACATCGGCTCGACCGGGCCGCGCGGCCTGCACCACCTGGTCTACGAGGTCGTCGACAACTCGGTCGACGAGGCGCTCGCCGGGCACTGCGACAGCGTCCGCGTCGTCCTCCACCCCGACAACAGCTGCACCGTCACCGACGACGGCCGCGGCATCCCGGTCGACATGCACGAGAAGGAGAAGCGGCCCGCCGCCGAGGTGGTGCTGACCACCCTGCACGCCGGCGGCAAGTTCGGCGACGGCGGCGGCTACAAGGTCTCCGGCGGCCTGCACGGCGTCGGCGTCTCGGTCGTCAACGCGCTCTCCGAGCGCCTGCACCTGGAGATCAGCCGCGAAGGCCACATGTGGACCCAGGACTACGAGCGCGGCAAGCCCACCGCGGCGCTGGAGCGGGGCGAGGCGACGAAGTCGAGCGGGACCTCGATCACCTTCTTCCCCGACGCCGAGGTCTTCGACGAGCTCGAGTTCGACTACGCGACGCTGGCCGAGCGGCTGCGCGAGACCGCCTTCCTCACCCGCGGCCTGAAGATCGAGCTGCTCGACGAGCGGGGCGCCGGGCAGAGCGACACCTTCCACTACGAGGGCGGGATCGTCGATTTCGTCGCCCACCTCAACGAGAACAGGGACGCCTTGCACCGCAAGACCGTCTACTTCGAGAGCGAGACCGAGGACGGCCAGGTCGAGGTGGCGATGCAGTGGAACTCCTCCTACCAGGAATCGGTCTTCAGCTTCGCCAACAACATCAACACGCACGAGGGCGGCTCTCACCTCTCCGGCTTCCGCTCGGCGCTGACGCGGACGCTCAACGCCTACGCGCGCGGCAAGGGGCTGCTCAAAGAGAAAGACGAGAACCTGACCGGCGACGACGTTCGCGAGGGGCTGACGGCGGTGATCTCGGTGAAGCTGCAGGATCCCCAGTTCGAGGGGCAGACGAAGACCAAGCTCGGCAACCCCCCGGTCGAGGGACTGGTCAAGGAGACCGTCAACCGCAAGCTCGCCGAGTTCTTCGAGGAGAACCCGAGCGAGGGGAGGAAGATCGTCGGCAAGGCGGTCGACGCCGCCCGCGCCCGCCAGGCGGCGCGCAAGGCCCGCGACCTGACCCGGCGCAAGTCGGCGCTCGAGAACTCGACCCTGCCGGGCAAGCTCGCCGACTGCACCGTCCGCGACCCGGCGCTGGCCGAGCTCTTCATCGTCGAGGGCGACTCCGCGGGCGGCTCGGCCAAGCAGGGCCGCGATCGCAACACCCAGGCGGTGCTGCCGCTGCGCGGCAAGATCATCAACGTCGAGAAGTCGCGGATCGACAAGGTCCTCTCCAACCAGGAGATCCAGGCGCTGATCACCGCGGTCGGCACCGGCATCCGCGAGGAGTTCGCCCTCAAAGAGGCCCGCTACCACAAGGTGGTGCTGATGACCGACGCCGACGTCGACGGCGCTCACATCCGCACCCTGGTCCTCACCTTCCTCTACCGGGAGATGCGGGACCTGATCGAGGCCGGCTACGTCTACATCGCCAAGCCGCCGCTCTACAGGCTGAAGAACGGCAAGCAGGAGGTCTACGTCGAGAAGGAGTCGGAGCTGGAGGAGCTGCTGCTGCGCGACAAGCTCGAGCAGCTGGAGCTGACCGACGCCGAGGGGGAGTCGCACAAGCTGACGCCCACCCGCTGGCAGCGCTTCAACCGGCGCCTCAAGGAGCACGAGGGCTGGGCGGACTCTCTGCAGGCGGACTTCGGCCACGACCTGGTGCGCTTCCTCGCCGAGTCGCAGATCCTCGACCAGGGAGCGGCGACCCTCGCCGGGGTGAAGGACTTGCTGAGCGGCAAGGACCCCGCCTCGGAGCCGTTCGACACCGAGGTCCTCTCCGAGTCCCCGGAGGGGCTCCAGGTGAAGGCCGTGCATCGCAAGGACGGGTTGGCTCGCACCTACGACCTCTCCGCGGCGCTCTTCGAATCGCACGACTACCGACGCCTGGTCGAGTCGCACATGGAGCTGCTGAAGCAGGTCGGACGCCCTCCCTTCGAGGTCGCTCTGGAGCAGAAGCGCCGCGACGCCGAGTCGTTCGGCGCGCTGCGCGGCGCCGTGCTCGAGCTGGCGCGCCACGGCGTGACGATGCAGCGCTTCAAGGGCCTGGGCGAGATGAACGCCGAGCAGCTCCGCGAAACGACGATGGACCCCGCCAGCCGCACCCTGGAACGAGTCCGGGTCGACGACGCCGCGCTCGCCGAGCGGGTCTTCACCGACCTGATGGGCGACAAGGTGGAGCCGAGGAAGGCGTTCATCGAACGCCACGCCAAGGAGGTCAGGTTCCTTGACGTATAGCGAGGGCCTTTCGTTCGCCGGACGGGGGATGAACTAATGGAGGGCGCGGAGGCCCTGACCGGAGGGCGGATCGAGGAGCGCGACCTCACCAACGAGATGCGCTCCTCCTACCTCGATTACGCGATGAGCGTGATCGTCGGCCGGGCGCTGCCGGACGTGCGCGACGGGTTGAAGCCGGTGCACCGCCGGGTGCTCTACGCGATGCACGACCTGGCATTGCAGCCAAACCGTCCCTACCGCAAGTCGGCGTTCATCGTCGGCGAGGTGATGGGCAAGTACCACCCGCACGGCGACACGGCGATCTACGACACGCTGGCGCGGATGGCGCAGGATTTCTCTCTGCGCTACATGCTCGTCGACGGCCAGGGCAACTTCGGCTCGATCGACGACGACCCGCCGGCCGCGATGAGATATACCGAGGCGCGGCTTGCTCGTCTCTCGACCGAGCTGCTGCGCGACATCGAAGCGGACACCGTCGAGTTCGGCCCCAACTACGACGAATCGCAACAGGAGCCGCTGGTGCTGCCGGCTCGCTTCCCCAACCTGCTGGTCAACGGCGCCGCCGGGATCGCGGTGGGGATGGCGACCAACATCCCGCCGCACAACCTGCGCGAGTCGATCGCCGCGGTCAAGGCCTACATCCAGGACCCCGAGATCGACCTGGTCGGGTTGATGGAGCACGTCAAGGGCCCCGACTTCCCGGGCGGGGGGCTGATGAGCGCGGAAGGGATCGCCGACGCCTACGCCTCGGGCCGGGCCTCGATCCGGGTCCGCGCCCGC
>Ga0210382_10000654_pt1 | contig 12155 bp, 10 predicted proteins | sample PLMedo_FD_155452 | JGI IMG/M metagenome (GOLD analysis project Ga0210382, IMG submission 155452) | Groundwater sediment microbial communities from an aquifer in East River, Colorado, USA - PLM0_60_coex redo | ecosystem: Environmental > Terrestrial > Soil > Riparian zone | place: USA: East...
CGGCGGTCATCGCCTCCTGCCGCCAGAGCGCGCTGCGCAGGCGGACCTTCCAATCCGGGTGGAAGCGCTGCGCGGTCTTGGTCGCCATCCACGTGGCGAACCCCTCGTTCAGCCACAGGTTGTCCCACCACGCCATCGTGACCAGGTTGCCGAACCACTGGTGCGCGACCTCGTGCGCGATGATGCCGTAGACCTGCTGCTGCTGGCGCAGCGACGGCTCGGACTCGTCGTACAGCAACCGGGCCTCGTGGCAGTAGATCGCGCCCCAGTTCTCCATCGCTCCCCAAATGCCGCCCGGCACCGCCACCTGGTCGAGCTTCGGCAGGGCATAGCGCACGCCGAAATACTCGTTGAAGAAAGGCACGATCTGCTTGGTCGCCCGCATCGCGTAGCGCGCGCGGTCGGTCTTGCCCCTGACGGTATAGATACGAAGCGCGATGCCGTCGACGCTGTCCTCGAGAACCTCCAGCTCGCCGACGAACAGCGCTACCAGATAGGTGGGCATTGGCACCGAGCGGGCGAACGCCACTTCCTTCTTGCCGCCGGGCAGGGCCGTGACCGCGGACACCGGCATGTTGGAGACCGCGGTCAGCGGCTCGTCGACCACCGCCGTGATCTCGAAGCTGGCGCGAAACACGGGCTCGTCCCAGCCCGGGAAGAGCCTGCGCGCGTGCACCGGTTCCATGTGGGTGGCGAGCATGATCCGGTCGACCAGCTGCCCTCCCTCGCGCTGCTTGTAGGGCACCTGGTGCAGGCCGATGGGGTGCCTTGCGATCCTGCCCGTGTAGTCGATGTCGAGCCGGTAGCGGCCGGCCGCGATCGGGCCTGCCGCCGACGCGAGCGCGACCGTCTCGCGCTCGCGGTCGAATTTCGCTGCAAGCAGCGTCGACCCGGCGCCCGAATGCAGCCGCGCCGCGTCGAAATCCAGGTCGACGGCGTTGAGCTCGATCGCCGCCACCGGCCGGGCGACCTCGATCTCGATCTGCGCCCGGCCCTCGAAGCGCTCGTGCGTGGCAGCCGGCACGATGCGCAGCGCGTAGTGCTTCGGCACCACGTCCTTCGGCAGCTTTCCCGGCGTGGAATCGAAGGAGAAACGCGGCTCGGCGCCGGCCGCGGCGGCGCAAAAAAGCAAGGCCGCCGCAAGAATCACACTCTGCCTAAACCCCGAGATAGCGTTGCTGGACATCACGGCTTGTCGCGAGGTCGGCCGAGCTGCCGCTCCAGACCACCCGGCCTTTCTCCAGCACATAGTGTACTTCCGCGACGCGGGTCAGTGCGCGCACGTCCTTGTCGATCAGCAGGATCGACAATCCTTCGGCCTTCAGCCGCTCGATCGAGCGGTAGATCTCCGAGCGCACGAGCGGCGCGAGGCCCTCGGTCGCCTCGTCGAGGATCAGCAGCCGCGGGTTGGTCATCAGCGCCCTGCCGATGGCGAGCATCTGCTGCTCGCCGCCGGAGAGCTGGTTGCCGTAGTTGTTCCTCCTCGCCTTCAAGTTCGGAAACAGGATATAGACCCGCTCGAGCGTCCACGGATCTTTCCCGCCGCGGCGATTGGCAGCCGTGGCGAGGAGGTTTTCGCGCACCGTAAGGTTGGGAAACACCTGGCGGCCCTCGGGCACCAGGCCGATCCCGGCTTGGGCGATACGGTACGACGGCAGGCCCACAAGTGATGCGTTTTGAAAGGAAATCGTTCCCTGCTGCGGTCGAACGATGCCCATGATCGAGCGCACCGTCGTGGTCTTGCCCATGCCGTTGCGTCCGAGCAGGGTAACCACCTGCTGGGCTTGAATTTCGAGGTTCACTCCAAAAAGCACTTGGCTGCGTCCATAGGCCGTCTGCAGGTCGCGCACCTCGAGCATCAGGCGTCCTCTCCCAGGTAGGCTCTTCGCACCTCCTGATTCATTTTTATCTTTTCGGGCGAATCGCTGGCGATGACGCGGCCGTACACCAGCACCGAAATCCGGTCGGCGAGGCGGAACACCGCGTCCATGTCGTGCTCGACCAGGACGATGGTCTGGCGGCGCTTGAGCGAGGCCAGCAGCCCGATCATGTGCTGCGACTCGTCGATGCCCATGCCGGCCATCGGCTCGTCGAGGAGCAGCAGCCGAGGGCGCGTGGCGAGCGCCATGGCCACCTCGAGCTGGCGCTGCTCGCCGTGCGCGAGATTTCCGGCAAGGACATTCATTCGTTCCTTGAGGCCGACTTCTTCGAGCACCTGGCGCGCCGGCCCGGTGAGCGCGGGATCGCTGCGCGCGTCGCGCCAGAAGCGGAAGCTGTGCCCGGAGCGCGCCTGAACCGCGAGCGCGACATTCTCGAGCGCCGTGAAGCCGGGATAGACGCTGGTGATCTGGAACGAGCGCGCCAGGCCCTTGCGCGAGCGCTTCGGCGCCGAAAGCGCGGTGATGTCCTCGCCCGCGAAGCGGATGCGGCCGGCGTCGGGGCGCAGGTTTCCCGCGAGCTGGCTGATGAAGGTGGTCTTGCCGGCGCCGTTGGGTCCGATGAGCGCGTGCGTCTCGCCCTCGGCGACATGGAAATCGATGCCGTCGCTCGCGCGCAGCGCGCCGAAGCTCTTGCAAAGGCCTTTTACCTCAAGCATCGGGCTTGAAGAAGATCCCGGCCAGGCCGCGGCGGAAGAAAACCACCGAAAGGACCAGCAGCGGCCCGAGGATCACCTGCCAGTGCTCGGTCCAGCCCTTCAGCAGCTCTTCGATGAGCAGCAGCGCGAACGTCCCGAGGACCGGGCCGGCGGTGCTGGCAATGCCGCCCAGGATCACCATGAACATCATCTCGCCCGACTGGTGCCAGGCCATCAGGCCGGGGGTGATGTAGTTGGTGTGGTTGGCGTACAGGGCGCCGGCCACGCCGCACATCGCGCCGGCGATGATGAAGGCGGCCAGGCGATAGGGATACGGCGAGAAGCCGATGGCCCGCGAGCGCGCCTCGTTGGACTTCGCGGCGCGCAGCAGCATGCCGAAGCGGGAATTGACGATCCGGTAGGTCAGGAACACGAACAGCAGCATCACGCCGAGCGCGACGTAGTAGAAGGCCACCGGGTCGCGCAGGTCGACCAGGCCGGCGAACTGGCTCTTGCTCCTGAGGCGCATGCCGTCATCGCCGCCGTAGACGTCGAGCGAGATGCCGAGGTAGTAAAGCATCTGGGTGAAAGCCAGCGTGATCATGATGAAGTAGATGCCGCTGGTGCGGATCGACACCGCGCCGATGGCCGCGGCGACCAGAGCCGAGGCGCCGATCGCCACCAGCAGGTGAATCCAGCCGTTACTGATGCCGTAGAAGCCGAGGATGCCCACGGCATAGGCGCCGATGCCCAGATAGGCGGCATGGCCGAAGGACAGCAGCCCGCCGTAGCCGAGGATCAGGTTCAGGCTGATGGCGGCGATGGCGAGGATCAGGATGCGCCGCACCAGGTCGACGTAGTAAGGCTGGCCGAGCGCGATCACGAGCGGCGGCAGGGCCATGAGCAGCAGCGCCGCGATGCCCCAGAGGATCAGCCGCGTTCTCATCGGTTCGCGAACAGGCCCGCCGGCCTGACCGCCAGGACCACGGCCATCAGCAGGTAGATCAGCATCGAGGCGAGCGCGGGTCCCGCCGCCTCGGCGGCGGTGGGCGGGATCATGGTGCCGAGCAGGGGCTTGAGAAACGCGCGCCCCAGCGTGTCGACCACGCCGACGATGATCGCGCCGACCAGCGCGCCGCGGATCGAGCCGATGCCGCCGATGACGATCACCACGAACACCTGGATCAGGATCAGCTCGCCCATGCCGGGCTGCACCGCGTAGATCGGCCCGGCCATCAGGCCGGCGAGCCCGGCGAGCGCCGCGCCGCAGCCGAAGACCACGGTGTACAGGAGCTTGATGTTCACGCCGAGCGCGCCGACCATCGTGCGGTTGGACGCGCCGGCGCGGATCAGCATGCCCAGCCGCGTGCGCGTCACGACGTACCAGAGGAGCGCCGCGACGAGCAGGCCGACCACGATGACCGCCGCCCGGTACACCGGGTAGGTCGAGCCGGCGAAGAGCTTGATGTGTCCCTGCAGCCAGGGCGGCAGCGAGGAGTAGAGCGGCGCGCGTCCCCAGACGATCGCGATCAGCTCGTTGAAGAACAGGATCAGGCCGAAGGTCGCGAGCACCTGGTCGAGGTGGTCGCGCTCGTAGAGCGTGCGCAGGGCGGTCACTTCCACCGCCATGCCGACGACCAGCGTCCCGGCGAGGCCCAGCGCCACGCCGAGCAGGTAGTTGCCGGTCCACTGCGTGGCCGCGGCGGCGAGGTAGGCGCCGACCATGTAGAGCGAGCCGTGCGCCAGGTTGACGAGGTTCATGATGCCGAACACCAGCGTCAGCCCGGCCGCCATCAGGAACAGCATGACGCCGTACTGCAGGCCATTCAGCAACTGCTCGAAAGCCAGTGCCCAGCTCATAAAGAAGGGCGCCGAGCGCGCCCTTCAAACTGGAATCACCACTTCATCTTGCAGTCCTGCGAGTACGCATCCTTGTGCTTCTCGAAGGCCTTCTGGAGGATGCGCATCTCCGCGCCGTCCGGCCCCGGGCTCTTCACCGCCTGCAGCAGGTAGAAGTCCTGGATCGGGTGGTGATTCACGTTGTAGGTGAACCTGCCGCGGATCGAGTCGAAGTCGGCTTTGCGCATCGCCTTCACCAAGGCCTGCGTGTCCTTCAGGTTGCCCTTGGTGGCCCTCACCGCCGAGTCGATCAGCATGATCGAGTCGTAGCTCTGCGCGCCGTAGAAGGACGGCGTGTAGCCGAATTTCTTGCGGAAGTCGGCCACGTACTTCTGGCTCGCCGGGATCTTGATGTCCGGGCTCCAGAAGCGCGCCTCGTACTGGCCGATCGCGGCTTCCCTGAGCGCCGGCAGCGTGGTCTCGTCCACCGTGAACACGGTGTAGAGCGGGATCTGGTCGCGCAGGCCGGCCTGGACGTACTGCTTCACGAACTGGATGCCCATGCCGCCCGGGTAGAAGGCGAACACCGCCTTCGGGTTCTTCGAGCGCAGCTGGCTGATCTCGGCCTGGTAGTCCTGCTGCTGGAACTTGGTGTAGATCTCCTCGACGATGCGGCCCTTGTAGTAGCGCTTGAGCCCGGCCACCATGTCCTTGCCGGCCTGGTAGTTCGGCGCGAGCACGTACAGGTCGTTGACGCCCTTGTCCTGCAGGTACTTGCCCATCGCCTCGGGCGACTGGTCGTTGTTCCAGGAGGTGGAGAAGTAGAGCTCGTTGCACTGACTGCCGGCGAGCGGGCTGGCGCCGGCGTTGGAGCCGACCATGATCTTGCCGGCGCCGGTGACCACCGGCACCACCGCCATCATGACGTTGGACCAGATGATGCCCGCGACGAAGTCGACCTGGTGCTTCTTCAGCATTTCTTCAGCGAGCTGCACGCCGACGTCGGGCTTGAACTGGTCGTCGCCATAGATGACTTCGGTTTCAAGGCCGCCGACCTTGCCGCCGAGGTGCTCGAGCGCGACCTCGACCGAGTCCTTCATGTGCTTGCCGATGATCGCCGGCGGGCCGCTCAGCGTGGTGATGAAGCCGATCTTCAGCTTCTGCTGCGCCTGGACCGGCGCGGACAGGGCGAACGCGGCCGCCGCGACGCCCGCGGCGATCGAATGCAATATCCTGGCCATGGTTATCTCCTCCTCCTGTAGGCGATCGAGTCTAGCACGCTAGATTCTTCATGTTCTCGACGGCACGATAATGCAGATCCTCAAAAAGTTGACGGTTGAGAATCTGCAGGCGTATGGTGACCATTCCTCTGGGAGGAGGACTGGTGCTTGCAATATAGTGCCTGCCACGCGCGCTTCGCGCTGAATGCAAGTGGAAAGGAAGACTACCGTGTTCACTACCTTGAAGAATGTCTTGGCTGCTATCGCGGCCGTGACCATTCTCGGCGTCCCATTTCATGGCAGCGCCGATGGACGCAAGTTGCTGACGTGCGACGACACGTTGAAGAACGATTTCCAGCCGGACTCGCTGACTACGGTACTGCTGGTCAAGGCGTTCAATAAAGGGGAGGCGCTCACACTTTCTACGCCGACCCCCGCAACGCCTGTCGCGGCCAATGACGTTTGTGTCGTCAAGCTGCTTGTTGGCCCTGGAAATCCAGGGCCGGCCGGTGCGCCGTCAGCTTCGCCAGGCATCGGCATCGAAGTGTGGCTGCCGGCGCGCGCAAACTGGAACCGCCGGATTCATGTCGCAGGCGGCGGTGGTTGGGCGGGTGGCAGCCAGACGTCGTTGACGGTGCTTGCAGGAGCCGGCGGCGCCGGCAGCACCACGCCCAGCCCTTCATTCATTGCCACGGTGGAAGGCGCCGTTTCGGCGAACACAGACACCGGACACAGCGGGCCCGGCGGCGGATCGTTCGCGATGAACCCGGATGGAACCATTAACACGGTCTTGTGGAACGACTTCGCCCAGCGCGGCATCCACGAAATGGCCGTGAAGGCGAAACAACTCACTAACGCCTACTATGGCAAGCCCGCAAAGTACTCGTACTGGGACGGCTTCTCCACGGGCGGGCGGCAGGGCCACAAGCTCGCACAGCTGCATCCAGACGACTTCGACGGGATCCTCGCCGGCGCGCCCGCGTTCAACTGGACGCGCTTCATCACCAACGAGCTGTATCCGCAGATCGTGTTCCAGCGGGATCTGGGCGGCGTTCCGCTCACCGCTGGCCAGATGGCGCTGCTCGGCAACGCCGCCATCAATGCCTGCGACGTGGTGAACGGCCAGCATCTCGGCTACATCGCCGATCCGTCGGAATGCCGTTACGACCCGACGCTCGACCCGAGCGTCATATGTGGCACCAGCACGAGCGCCAATTGCGTGACGCCGCTGCAGGCGCAGGCAATGAACAAGCTGTGGTACGGCCAGACGCGCGATGGCACCGCGCCTCCGCCGTCGGCGGACAACGCCTGGTCGCTGCACATCGGGACCGGCAACCACCTTTGGTACGGGCTTGCTCGCGGCAGCAGCATGGGTGGGCTCGCCGGCCCGGGTCCCTTCACCATCGCGACCGACATGGTGGCGCTGGAAATGCAGAATTCGACGCTTGCGACACCATCGTTCGTCAACGCGACCGGCAATGGCGCCAACGGCTGGAAGACCCTGTCATACGCGCAGTTGGCAAATGCGTACGACAACGGCGTGACGCTGCAATCCAGCTTTGCGCACATCAACACCGACGACGCGAATTTGCGGCCGTTCCGCAGGTCCGGCGGAAAAATGCTGATCTACCACGGACTCGCGGACGTCCTGATCATGCCGCAAGGCTCGGTCAACTATTACGAGCGGGTGATTCGCGAGATGGATGGGCTGCACGAGGTGCAGAAGTTCTATCGTTTGTTCCTCGTGCCCGGAATGACGCATGGCATCGGCAACGGAACAACGAATCCGAATGCTAATCCGCCGCTGCCGGGCGTCGCGGGCGCGGATGGAGTAACGGATGGGACATCGCAGCTTTACGACGTCTTGACAGCTTGGGTGGAGCAAGGAACTGCCCCTCGGCGAATCGATATTTCCTCTGCGGTCACGACGAGCTTTCCGGTCGCCAAATCCAGGCCCATCTGCGCCTACCCGAAGAAAGCAACCTATGCCAGCGGCGACATCAACCTTGCTGCAAGTTACGTGTGCGCTGAGGGATCAGGCGGCGGCCGTAAGGACGACGACGATTAGCTGATGGGAGGCGCGATGAAAGCAAACCCGGGCGTCTTTCTGTTGCTTAGCCTTGCAGCCGCCTTCGCATACGCCGCCGACGTGGTGCGCATCGACGTGCTCTCGAACCGGGCCGACCTGATTTCCGGCGGCGACGCGCTGGTGGCGGTAGCCATTCCCGCCGGAGCGAACGCCTCCGCGATGCGCGTGACGGTCGGAAAGCGCGATGTGACCGCCGCCTTTGCGGTGCGCGCCGACGGCCGCTATCTCGGCCGGATCGATGGCCTCGCGCTGGGCGATAACGCGGTCACGGCGAAGCTTGCCGATGGCCGCGGCGCGCGCGTCACCATTACCAACTATCCCAGCGGCGGGCCGGTGTTCAGCGGCCCGCAGGTTCAGCCCTGGTCGTGCAATCCTGGAGCGAGCGACGCGCTTTGTACGCGGGCGCCGAGCTACCAATATTTCTATGTTCCGGCGGGCATTGACCCGCAGGCGGCGCCGGGGCTCATCGGTGGGCCTGGGACGTCGGACGCGTACTTTCTGCCTTACGACCCGGCAAATCCTCCGCCCGCCGCGCTGATCGCGCAGACCACGACCGATCAGGGGCGAACGGTTCCGTTCATCGTCCGGCAGGAGACCGGCTCGGTGGATCGGGGCCAGTATCAGATCGCGGTCGTGTATGACCCATCCAAGCCCTGGGACTTCGGGAATCCACAAGCCGGCTGGAACCGTAAGCTGTTTCTCGTCGGAGGTGCCGGATGCGGTACCTCGTACCAGGAGGGGGCGGCGCCCGGCGTGTTGTATGGCAAGGTACTGGGACGCGGCTTCGCGACGATGTCCACCGACTTGGAGGCCACCGGCAACAACTGCAACATGGTCGTGCAGGCCGAGTCGCTGATGATGGCCAAGGAGCACTTCATCGAAGCGTACGGTCCGGTCCGGTACACATTTTCCATCGGCGGATCGGGCGCGTCGATCGTGCAGCAGTGGAACGCCAATGCTTATCCGGGCATCTATGACGGGCTGATCGTCGAGGCCAGTTTTCCGGATGCCTGGACGGTATTGGAGAACACTGAGGATTGCATCTCCCTCGTCGACTACTGGACGGATCCGACGCGATGGGCTCCGGGGGTGGTTTGGAGCTCGGCCGATCAGAGCTTCGTGGAAAATGGCGACGCACCGACCAGTTGTGCGGCATGGGCCGTGGCTTTCAAGGGATTGTTCACGCCGGCGGATGAGACCGGTCAGGTACCGGCAAGCGATGCTTACGATCCGCAAACGAACCCCAGTGGAGTCCGCGGGACGTTATGGGACTACAGCGTTGCGCAGCTTGGACGCCGGCCGGCCAAGGCATGGGGTGCAGTCGAAAAGACCATTGGCCACGGCTTCGCGAATCGCCCGCTCGACACCGTCGGGATCCAGTACGGGCTGAAGGCGTTGATGAATGGTCTGATCACGCCGGCGCAATTCGCTGACCTCAACGCCAAGGTCGGTGGGCACGACATCGACTACAACGCCCAGCCCCGACGCACTGTGGCCGACCCAGCCGCATTGACCGTGGTGTATCTATCGGGTTACTTCAACCAGGCCAATAACCTGCACGTCCCGATCATCGACATTCGCGGCACCAGCAATGTCGAGATCCACGACACTTTTCACAGCTGGTCGATGCGTGCGCGCCTCGAGCGCGCCAACGGCAACCACGACAACCAGATCATCTGGGATTCGTTTACCGCTTCAGGATTTGTGATCGATCAGGCGCTCGAAGCACAGGCGTTTGACCTGATGGATCGGTGGCTGTCGGCGATCGAGGCGGATACGAGCGCCCGCACACTCGCCCAGAAGGTTGTCTACAACAAGCCGGCCGATGCAGTGGATCGGTGCACCATAACGGGTACAGGCATCCCGGGTCCCTGTGTCATTCCTCAGAGCGGGTCGCCGCGTTTGGGTGCGGGCGAGCCGCTCACCGACGACACCGCAAAATGCCAGCTCACGGCCATGAACCGTACCGACTACTTCCCGAATCTGTTCACCGATGCGCAGTGGAGCCAGCTCCAGCAGGCGTTTCCGACTGGGGTGTGCGACTACACCAAAGCGGGTGTAAATCAGCAGGCGACCGTGCCGTGGATGACCTATAAGAAGGGGCCGGGCGGACAACCGCTGGGCAATGCGCCGCAGTCCGTACCGTTCTGAGCGATTCAGAGGAAGCTGGGGGCGGGCAGCGCAAAAGAGAATTTCGCTCCCTTGCCGACTTCCGCCTCGGCCCAGACGCGTCCGCCGTGGCGCGTGATGATGCGCTGGACGATCGCGAGGCCGACGCCAGTGCCGGGAAACTCGTCCTCCCGATGCAGGCGTTGAAACACGCGAAACAGCTTGTCGTAGTAGCGCATGTCGAAGCCCGCGCCGTTGTCGCTCACGCGGTAAACCAGGTCCGCGCCGCTGCGCTCGCCGGCGACCTCTATCCTGGGCGAGGGCTGGCGGGCGCTGTACTTCAGCGCGTTGGACAGCAGGTTGATCCAGACCTGCCTGAGCAGGGCAGGGTCGCCGTTCGCGGACGGCAGCGCGCCGATCGTCAATTGCGCGACTGAGCTCGCGCCGAGCTCGGTCCAGGCGTCGCGCGCCAATGCCGCCATATCGACCGCCGAGCGAGCGAGCGTCTTGCGCCCCAGCCTGGAGAATTCCAGCAGGTCGTCAATCAGCACCCCCATGCGGAGGCTGTTCTTGCGGATCACCGCGAGAAGGCGCAAGCCCTCTGCGTCGAGCTTCGCCGCGTAGTCTTCTTCCAGCATGCGCCCGTAGCCGTCGATCGCTCTCAGGGGCGCGCGCAGGTCATGCGACACGCTGTAGGAAAAGGATTCGAGCTCCCGGTTGGCGGCTTCGAGCTGCGCTGTGCGCTCGCTGACGCGAAGTTCCATTTCCTCGGCCTGCCGCTTCACCTGCTCGTGCAGCCGCGCCTGGGCGATGGCAATCGCGAGCTGGGTAGCCACTTCACGGGCGATCTCCACCTGCTCCGGCGGGAAAGTGCTCGACTCGCCGCCAAAGCTGAGCGCGCCGATCAGACGCTCGCCCACGATCATGGGCACCGCCATGTAGCTGCGCACGCCTGAAGCGAGCAGCGCATCCTTGTGCGAGCTCGGCGGCAGGGAGGGGGTGTCGATGATCTGCGGCTCGCCCCGCCGCAGCGCTTCCAGGTCGCCCATCAGCGCGATGGGGTAGCGCACGCCCGGGCCGACGTGAATGCGCTGGCGGCCGATGGCCGCGAGCCACTCCACCTCGCCGGTTTCCAGGTCGAACAGGTTGACGATCGCGCGCGGCACCCCGAGCAGGTCGCGCAGCGGCCGCAGCGCCGCCTCGGCGATGGCTGCGGGCGATTCCTCCCGGATCATCCCCCGGTCGACCGCGTGCAGGATCGCCAGCCGCTCGGCATAGCGCATAGTACGATTCTACGGTGCTGAGGCTCTCCGCAGTCACCAAGCGGTTCGGCATGCGCACGGTGCTGAACGGCGTTTCGCTCGATCTGGCCGCCGGCGAATATGTCGCCGTGATCGGCGATTCGGGCATCGGCAAATCGACCCTGCTCAACGTGATCGCGGGGCTCGAGCCGGTCGATTCCGGAAGGATTTTCTTTCAAGAAACTGAAATCACGGGTCTTGACGACGACGCGTTGACGCTCTTGCGGCGCGACAAGTTCGGCTTCGTGTTCCAGGCCTTCCATATCCTGCCGCACCTCACGGTAGAGCAGAACGTCGCCCTGCCTTTGCTTCTCAGAGGGGTTGCCCTCTCTGAGGCTGCGAAGCGGGCGATCGCGGCAGTCGGTTTGTCAGGCAGGGAACAGAGCATGCCGCGTGAATTGTCGGGCGGCGAGCTGCAGCGCGTGGCGATCGCGCGCGCTCTGGTGGGGGACCCGAAGCTGGTCCTCGCCGACGAGCCGACCGGCAACCTCGATCCGGAGAACGCCAAGCAGGTCCTGAATTTGTTTCGAAATCAAGTGAAACAGCGTGGCGCGGCGGCGATCCTCGCCACGCATTCGGAGCACGCTGCGGCGGGCTGCGACCGGCGCTACCGGCTGAGCGCCGAGGGCCTGGCGCCGCTGGATTAAGCGACGCGATCAACAGGGCACGTGCCACAGTGCGTCCATCTGCGGAAGTAGGCGCTCGTAGGCCGTGTCCTCATTTTCCGGACAACAGACGATTTCGATCTCGCGGGAAGAAAAAGAGGCGAGCTTGTTCTTCAGACCTTCGGTCGCATCGAAGCGGAACAGAACTTTCATGCAGGGGAAATGGTGGTCTGTCCCTGATTATCTTTTGAAGAGCTTGCGCGCGGGATAGGGGAGCGCCTTGCCGCCGAGCGCTTCCTCGATGCGCAGGCCTTCGTTCCATTTCGCCATGCGCTCGGAGCGCGAGAAGCCGCCGACCTTGAGCTGCGGCACGCCCCAGCCGACGGCGAGGTGGACGATCGACACGTCCTCGGTCTC
>Ga0210382_10000655_pt1 | contig 12146 bp, 9 predicted proteins | sample PLMedo_FD_155452 | JGI IMG/M metagenome (GOLD analysis project Ga0210382, IMG submission 155452) | Groundwater sediment microbial communities from an aquifer in East River, Colorado, USA - PLM0_60_coex redo | ecosystem: Environmental > Terrestrial > Soil > Riparian zone | place: USA: East River...
CGCGGTCGCGCAGCTGCCGGCGGCGGCTCCGGCGATCAGGCCCGAAGAGCTGAAGCAGCCCGGGCAATACCGCCTGATCGGCAAGGACGTGATGCGCGTCGAGCTGCCCGGCAAGGTGGACGGCAGCGCGCAGTACAGCATCGACGTGCAGCTCCCGGGCATGCTCTATGGCGCGGTGCTGCGCGGACCTGTGGAGGGATCAGGTCCGGTCGCGATCGACGAGCGCCGTGCACGCGCGATTCCGGGTGTGCTGTCCATCGTGCGCATGCCCTTCGGCGTCGGCGTGATCGCCGAGACGCCGTGGGCGGCGTTCGGCGCGAAGGACGCGCTCGAGGTGACCTGGGACCGGCGCGCGCGCGCGTTCGGTCACGACAGCGCTCGCGCCCCCGCGCTCTACGCGGCGGCGGCGCGCGACCTGACCCGCTCCGGCAAGCCCTGGGACAGCGCCGGCGACGCGCCTGGAGCGATGCAGAAGGCGGCGAAGATCTACGAGAGCGAGTACCTCTGCGACTACACCTATCACGCGCAGATGGAGCCGCTCAACTCGGTGGCCTCGGTTTCGGCGGCCGGCGACGCCTGCGAGATCTGGTGCGGCACGCAATCGCAGACCATGGCGGTCGCCGCGGTGGCGAAAGCGCTCGGCATCGCGCCCGAGAAGGTGAAGCTCAACCTGATGCTGCTCGGCGGCGGCTTCGGCCGGCGCGGGCACCGCGACGAGGAGTTCGTCGTCGATTCCGTGCTGCTGTCGAAGGAAGTCAAACGGCCGGTGAAAGTACTCTGGACGCGCGAGGACGACGTGAAGAACGGCCGCTTCCGCCCGCTCTCGGTGCATTACCTTCGCGCCGGGCTGGATGGCGCCGGGCGCATCGTAGCGTGGCAGCACCGCGTCGCCTGCGACGAGATCACCGCGTTCCAGGACCCGGTGCGCTACAAGGGCGGCGGCGAGCGCGACTTCCTGGCGATGGCCGGATCGGAGCTGCGCACCTACGACATTCCGAACCGGCTCGCGGAGCAGCTTCCCCAGCAGACCGGGATCCGCACCTCGTCGCTGCGCGGCATCGGCTTCGGTCCGAACAAGTTCGCGACCGAGGCCTTCCTCGACGAGATCGCGGTGAGGCACGGCCTCGATCCCGTGGACCTCAGGCTGCAGCTGCTGAAGAACACGCCGCGCGGCCAGGCGGTGGTGCGCGAGGTGGTGGCGATGTCCGAGTACCGCCGTGCGCGGCCGGGCCGCGGCCTGGGCTTCTCCTTCATCGACTACTCGGGAACGATGGTGGCCGCGGTGGCGGAAGCCTCGGTGGACAGAAAGAGCGGCAAGATCACCGTGCATGACTTCTGGCTCGCGCTCGATCCGGGCATCGCGGTGCAGCCGGACAACGTCATCGCGCAGACCGAGAGCTCGATCATCTACGGCCTGGGCCTGAGCCTCACCGAGCGCATCAGCTTCAAGGACGGCGTGGTGCAGGAGCGGAACATCCGCGACTACGGCGTGCCGCGCCTCGAGGACATCCCGGAGCTGCACCTGAAGCTGCTGTCTACGCCGAACCGGCCGACCGGCGCGGGACAGATGGCGACGCCGATCGTGGCGCCGGCGATCGCGAGCGCGGTTTTCGCGGCGAGCGGGGCGCGCGTGCGGCACACGCCTTTCCTGCCGGAGCGCGTGCTGACGGCGCTCGGCTAAGCTAACTTCGCGGTCAGCTTCGCGATTTCGGCCCCGACCTTCTCGAACAGCGCCTGCAGGCCGAACGAAACGTCCTGGACGGTGCCGTTGAGGAAGAACGCGGGCGTGCCGCGCACGCCGCTGCGCTCGCCGCCCTCGACCTGCTCGCGGACGCGCTGCAGGTAGAGCTCGCCCTCCATCTCGGCGTCGTAGCGCAGCATGTCCAGCTCCAGGCGCTGCGCGTAGCCGCGCAGCTGCGGCAGCTTGAGATGGCGCTGGTTGTCGAACAGCAGGTCGTGCATCGGCCAGAACTTTCCCTGCCCGGCCGCCGCTTCCGCGGCGAGCGCGGCCTGCAGGGCATGCGGATGGACTTCCTCGAGCGGAAAGTGCCGATAGACCAGGCGCACGCGGCCCGGGAACCGCTCCAGCAGCAGCTTGACCGCCGGCGCCGCCTGCTTGCAGTTGGGGCATTCGAAGTCGCCGTACTCCACGACCGTCACCGGCGCGTGCGACGCGCCCAGCGCGTGATCGACGGCGCTGACCGGCACTGCCAGCTCGAATTTTCTAAGCTCGTTCATTCACCTTAGCGGCCCGGCGTATCGGCGCGCCGGCTCGCTTCGAACAAGAACCATACCCGCTTCTCCGCCTCGTCGATCCAGACTTCGAGCAGGCTCGCCGTCGCGACGTCGCCATGCTCGTCGCACACGCCGTGCGTCTCGCGCATGTGCGCGGCGAGCCGCATGTTGTCGTCGCGCAGCTCCGCCAGCATGTCGAGGGGCGAGACGTAGTCGGCGTCATTGTCGAGGATGCGCTGCGAGCGGCCGATGTGGCCGATCGAGCGCAGGGTCGTGCCGCCGACCTTGCGCACGCGCTCGGCGACGGGGTCGGTGATCGCGTAGATCTGGTCCGCCTGCTCGTCGAGCAGCAGGTGATAGTCGCGGAAGTGCGGACCCGAGACGTGCCAGTGGAAATTCTTGGTTTTAAGGTACAGGGCGAACAGATCCGCCAGAAGAAGATTGAGCGCGCCCGAGATGTCTCGCGTCGCCTCGACTCCCAGATTCGTGGGTGTTTTCAGCCCGGCTGCGCGCCGTGACTTTGCTTCCGCGGTGCTCATATTCGAACCTCCGTCGCTCAAGGGTCAACAAGTGTAACCTCGCAAAGTGGTGTATCGGCTACTCGTGCGGCTGCTTCCTCGCTTTCATTTGTAATAAACCGACGCCCGTCTTGACACCGTTTCGTGATGGTGGTGCGGGACATTGGCTTCCGCCATGTCATTTTCGCGCGCAACAGTCGGAGCGATCCTGTTGGCAGGCGCCAGCAGCGTACTCGCTGCAGAATCAGAATTGGGCGTATCCGTCGCCCGGTCCTTCGACGCGCACGAGACCGATATCCTCAGGCTCACGTATCGGCGCCCCCTGGCGCCGCGCGACGGCGCGCGGTGGTGGCCGCAGCAGCTGCAGCTCGGCGCCAGCGTCTGGCGGGTGCCCGACTTCGGCGGCACCACGCGCCGGCTCGACGTGAGCGTCACTCCGGTCTGGCGATCGGAGACCGCTTTCGGCGGCGCGGCGAAGGGATATGTGGAAGCAGGCCTCGGGGTCTACCTGCTGTCGCACACGATCAACAACGACAACAACCGCCTGCCGAGTTCGCTGGAGTTCGGCTCCCACCTCGGCGTCGGCCTGCAGCTCGACCCGCGCCTCAGCGTGGGGCTCGCCGTCCAGCACATCTCGAACGCCGGCATCAAGCAGCCCAACGGCGGCATCAACCTCTACATGCTTACCGCGAGCTATCGGTTGTAGCCGGACGCCGGGCTTCTAGTTCCAGCTGCCGCCCAGCGCCCGAACGAGCGCCACCGTGCTCTGGTACTGAGCCGAGCGCACCTGCAGGGCCTGGCGCCGGTTGCGCAGCTCGCTGCGCTGCGCGTCGAGCAGATCGAGCTGGCTGACGTAGCCGTTGCGGTAGCGCACGTCGGAAAGCGCGGTCGAGCGGCTGGCCGACGCGACGGCGCGATCCTGCGCCTCGGACTGCTCCGCCAGCAGGCGCAGCGAGGAGAGCTGGTCCTCGACGTCCCTGAAGGCGACGAGCACCTGCTCGCGGTAGCGCGCCAGCGCGACGTCGAACTCGCCGCCCGCGTTCTGGATGCCGGCCTCGCGACGGCCGCCGTCGAACAGCGGCAGCGACGCAGCCGCGCCGATGCCCCAGGCGCGCGCCGACCATTTGAAAAGGTCGCCCAGCTCGGGCGACGCGTAGCCGCCGGTGGCGGTCAGAGTCAGGCTCGGGAACCACGCCGCCTTGGCGACGCCGACGCGCGTCTGCGCGGCGAGCAGCGAGCTTTGCGCCGCGGACACGTCGGGCCTGCGGCTGAGCACCGTGCTCGGCACTCCGGCGGGGATCACGGGCAGCGCGGTGCTCCACTCGGCCACGCCGAGCGTGAAGCTCGACGACACCTCGCCGACCAGCACCGCCAGCGCATGCTCGAGCTCGGCGCGGCGGCGGTCGAGCGCCAGCGCGTCCGACTCGGTGGCGGCGACCTCGGTGCGCGCGCGCGCGACATCGAGCTCGGCGACATCGCCAGCGCGGAAGCGGCGCTCCGTGAGCGACAGCGTGTCGCGGTACGCGCTTACCGTGCTGCGCACCAGCGCCCTCTCCGTGTCGAGCGCGCGCAGCTCGAGGTAGGTCTGCGCCACCTCGGCCTGCACGAGAAGCCCCGTGCTCTGCAGCAAGGCCTCGCGCGCCTGCGCATCGAGCACGGCGGCGTCGGTCGCTTGCGCCAGCCGGCCGAACAGATCCACCTCGTAGGAGAGATTGACTCCGGTGCTGTACAGGCCGCGCGCCGGGCCCGGAACGCCGTTGACGATGCCGCCCACCCGGGCGACGCCCGCGTCGGCGCTCACTTGCGGCGCGCGATCGGCCTGCGTCGCCTGCACGAACGCCCGCGCCTGCTTGAGCCGCGCCGCCGCGACCTGGATGCTGGTGTTGTTGCGGTTAGTGCGCTCGACCAGTTCATCGAGCACCGGGTCGGAGAATGACCTCCACCATTCGCCGCGCGGCTGGGCTTCGGCGGGCGCGGCGAGGGTCCATCTGCCGTCGCCTTCCTTGAAGCTCTGCGGGGCCGCGGGAAGAGCGGCCGGATCGATGGCCGGCAGCGAGGCTGCGCAGCCGGCGAGGAGCAGGGTGATCAGAGACAGCGCGATGAATTTCATTCGATCTCTTTCAGTTTTCCGCCCGCCATGGCGGTCGAGCCGGAGAAGGCTTCGGCGTGGGGGATCTCCCCGTGCAGCTTCAGCGGCCGGTTGCCGGAGAGCGCGCGCAAGAGCACGTAGAACACCGGCGTGAGGAAGATGCCGAAGGCAGTGACGCCGATCATCCCGGCGAACACCGCGATGCCCATCGCCTGGCGCATCTCGGCGCCGGCGCCGACCGAGAAGGCGAGCGGCAGCACGCCCATGATGAAGGCGATCGAGGTCATCAGGATCGGCCGCAGCCTGAGGCCCGCCGCCTCGATGGCGGCCTGCAGCGGCGTGCGGCCGCTGAATTCCAGCTCGCGCGCGAACTCCACGATCAGGATGGCATTCTTCGCCGCGAGCCCCACCAGCACCATGAAGCCGATCTGCGTGAAGATGTTGTTGTCGCCGTGCGTCAGCCACACACCTGTCAGCGCGGCGAGGAGGCCCATCGGCACGATCATGATGATGGCGAGCGGCAGCACCAGGCTCTCGTAGAGCGCGGCGAGCACCAGGAACACGAGCAGGATCGCGAGGGGGAACACCCACACCGCCGAGTTGCCGGCGAGGATCTCCTGGTAGGTGATCTCGGTCCATTCGTAGCCGATGCCCGGCGGCAGCGTCTCGGCGGCGATGCGTTCCACCGCGTCCTGCGCCTGGCCCGACGAGAAGCCCGGCGCGTTGCGCCCGTTGATGTCGGCCGAAAGGAAGCCGTTGTAGCGCATGGCGCGCTCCGGACCGAAGCTCGGCTTGACATTCAAGAGCGCCGACAGCGGCACCATCTCGCCCGAGTTGGAGCGCACCTTGAGCAGGCCCACGTCCTCGGCACGAGCGCGGTACGGCGCATCGGCCTGCACGCGCACCGAGTAGGTGCGGCCGAACCGGTTGAAGTCGTTCACATAGAAGCTGCCGAGATAGATCTGCATCGTGTCGAACACCTCGGTCACCGGAACGCCCAGCTGGCGCGCCCGGGTGCGATCGACGTCCGCGTAGAGCTGCGGCACGTTGACCTGGTAGCTCGAGAACATCCCGGCGAGCTCGGGCGTCTGGTAGGCCTTCATCAGGAACGCCTTGGTGGCCGCGTCGAGCGCCTCGTAGCCGAGCGACGCCCGGTCCTCCAGGTGCAGCTTGAAGCCGCCGGTCGTGCCGAGGCCCTGCACCGGCGGCGGCGGAAACATCACGATGAAAGCATCGGCGATCTTGGCGAACTCCTGGTTGAGCTGTCCGGCGATCGCGCCGCCCGAGAGCTGCGGGCTCTTGCGCTGGTCGAACGACTTGAGCACGGCGAAAGCGATGCCCGAGTTCGAGCTGTTGGTGAAGCCATTGATCGACAGGCCGGGAAACGACACCACGTGATCGACGCCCGGATGCTTGAGCATGACCTCGCCCATGCGGCGGATCACCTCGTCGGTGCGCTCGAGCGTGGCGCCGTCGGGCAGCTGGGCGAAGCCGATCAGGTACTGCTTGTCCTGCGTGGGCACGAAGCCGTCGGGCACCTTGTCGAACAGCAGCACTGTGGCGCCGATCAGCACAGCGTAGATCCCGACCATCAGCCCCTTGCGCGACAACACGCCGCCCAGGCTCGTGCCGTAGGCGCGCGTGCCGCGCCCGAACAGGGCATTGAAGCCCCGGAACAGCCAGTTCTTGGGGCGGCCATCGTGCGGCTTGAGCATCAGCGCCGCGAGCGCCGGCGAAAGCGTGAGCGAGTTGATCGCGGAAATGACGGTGGAGATGGCAATGGTGAGCGCGAACTGCCGGTAGAACTGGCCCGACAAGCCGCTGATGAACGCGAGCGGCACGAACACGGCGACGAGCACCGCAGCGATCGCGATGATCGGGTTGGTGACCTCGCGCATCGCCCTGTAGGTCGCCTCGCGCGGCGCAAGGCCGGCGGCGATGTTGCGCTCGACGTTCTCCACCACCACGATCGCGTCGTCGACCACGATGCCGATCGCGAGCACCAGGCCGAAGAGCGACAGCGCGTTGATCGAGAAGCCGAAGAGATACGCCACCGAGAACGTGCCGACGATCGAGACCGGCACCGCGACCAGTGGAATGATCGAGGCGCGCCAGGTCTGCAGGAACAGGATCACCACCAGCACGACGAGCGCCACCGATTCGAGCAAGCTGTGCACCACCGACTTGATCGAGGCGCGCACGAACTGCGTCGGGTCGTAGACGATCTGGTAGTCGGCGCCTTCGGGCATGTTCTTCTTGATCTCGGCCATCGTGGCGCGAACGTTGTTCGAGATCTGCAGCGCGTTGGCGCCGGGCGCGGCGAAGATGCCGATCGCCACCGCGGGCTTGTTGTCGAGGAGCGAGCGCAGCGAATAGTCCGAGGCGCCGAGCTCGAGGCGCGCGATGTCGCGCAGGCGGGTGATCGCGCCGTTGGGCTCGGTCTTGACGATGATGTCGGCGAAGTCCTCCTCGGTGGCGAGCCTGCCCTGTGCGTTGATCGAAAGCTGCAGGTCGAGCCTGTCGCGCGTGGGCGATCCGCCCACCACGCCGGCCGCGGCCTGGACGTTCTGCTCGCGGATCGCGCGCACCACGTCGTTCGCCGAGAGGCCGCGCTCGGCGACCTTGCGCGGATCGAGCCAGACGCGCATCGCGTAGTCGCCGCCGCCCCACATCAGCACCTGCCCGACGCCGTCGATGCGCGCCAGGCGGTCCTTGACATTGAGCAGCGCGTAATTGCGCAGGTACGTCACGTCGTAGCGCTCGCTCGGCGACACGAGATGCACCACCATCGTGAAATCGACCGCGCTCTTCACCGTCGTCACGCCGAGGCGGCGTACCTCCTCGGGCAGGCGCGGCTCGGCCTGCGCGACGCGGTTCTGTACCTTCTGCTGTGCGAGGTCCGGATCGGTGCCGAGCCTGAAGGTGACGGTCAGTGTCATGCGGCCGTCGGTGGTGGCCTGGCTCGCCATGTACAGCATGCCCTCGACGCCGTTGATCTGCTCCTCGAGCGGCGTCGCCACCGTCTCGGCGATGACCTTCGGGTTCGCGCCGGGATAGTTGGCGGTGACGACGACCGAAGGCGGCACTACCTCCGGGTACTCCGAGATCGGCAGGAAGCGCAGCGCGATGATCCCGCCGAGGAAGGTGAGCACCGACAGCACGCCCGCAAAGATCGGGCGGTCGATGAAGAAGCGCGACAGGTTCACGATGCGCTCGCTACCTGAGGCGCCACCAGCGTTCCGGGCCGCACGCGCTGCAGGCCGTTGACGATGATGCGCTCGCCGGGCTTGAGGCCCGAGGTGACGATGCGCTGGCCTTCTACCGTGCCGCCCAGCGTCACTTCGCGGTAGGCGGCCTTGTTGTCCTCGCCGACCACCATCACGTAGCGCTTGTTCTGGTCGGTGCCCACCGCGCGCTCGCTGATCAGCAGCGCGGGCTCGGTTTTCGCCTGCCCCATGCGCAGCTTGGCGAACTGGCCGGGGATCAGGCTGCCGTCCCTGTTGTCGAACACCGCGCGCACGCGCACCGTGCCGCTCCTTGCATTCACCTGGTTGTCGATGAGCTGCAGGCGGCCGCGGTGCGTCGTGCCGCCGGCCGTCTCCATCTCTACCGGTATGCCCTGCGTCAGGTCCTTCAGCGCGCGCAGGACGACTCGCTCATCGGCATCGAAGCTCGCGTAGATCGGGCTGACCGAGACCAGGGTGGTCAGCACCGGCGCGCCCGGCCCCGCGGCGACCAGGTTGCCGACGGTGATCTCGAGCCTGCCGACGCGGCCGGACACCGGCGCGCGCACCTGGGTATAGCCGAGGTTCAGGCGGGCCGACAGCAGCGCGGCCTCCGCGGCGCGCAGGTTGGCGTCGGCTTCCTGCTGCGCATTGACGCGCTCGTCGAGCTCGCGCCGCGCGATGGCGCTTTCGTTCCACAAGCGCTGCGCGCGCTCGTGCTCGCTTTTCGTGTAGGTGACCCGCGCCTGCGCCGCGACCACCTGCGCCTGCGCGCGCTCGACTTCCGCGGCGTAGGGAGCCGGGTCGATCGTCACGAGCAGCTCGTCGCGCTTGACCAGCGCGCCCTCGACGAAGTGCACCGACTGCACGGCGCCCGCGACGCGCGAGCGGATGTCGACGCGCTCGACCGCCTCCAGGCGCCCGGAGAATTCGTCCCAAATCGCCACGTCGCTCTGCACGACGGTGGCCACGGGCACCGGAGTCGGCTGCGGCGCCGACGGCTTGGTCTCGGCGCTGGAAGGCCGCAGGTAGAGCGCTCCGGCCGAGAGGCCGGCAAAGGCGGCGAGCGTCGCGGCCACCACGACGCGCCTGCGCAAGGGAACGAAATTCATCGGCGCTGCTCCTATATCTATATCGACCGCTACAGTAATGGCTTTGCTTAGCGATCGCTACAGATGTAATATTCGGCCACCATGAAACGCGCCAACGGCAAGCCGGCAATGCCGCGCGGACGCCCGCGCGAGTTCGATCGCGAAGCTGCGCTCGAGCGCGCCATCGACGTTTTCTGGCGCCACGGCTACGAGGCGACGTCGGTGAGCGACCTCACCGCCGCGATGGGCATCAACCCGCCCAGCCTGTACGCGGCTTTCGGCGACAAGGAGAAGCTGTTCCTCGAGGCGGTCGAGCGCTACCAGCAGCAGCGGCGGAAGAGCGTGACGAAGGTCTTCGACGAGGCGCCGACGGCGAAGGAAGCCGTCCACCGGCTGCTGCGGGAAGCCGCTCGCGAGCTCGCCTGCTCGAGCCATCCGCGTGGCTGCCTGCTGGTGATGTCCGATACCAATTGCTCCGACGCCTCGGCGCATGTGCAGTCGGACCTCGCGCAGCGCCGCGGGGCGATGAAGGCGAGCCTCAAGGAACGCATCGATCGCGGCGCGGCCGCCGGCGAGCTGCCGCGCGGCACCGACACCGCCGCGCTGGCCGAGTTCTACTCGACCGTGTTCCAGGGCATGGTGATGCAGGCGCGCGACGGCGCGACGCCCAAGAGGCTGCTGGCGACCGCGGAAGCGGCGATGCGCGCCTGGCCGCGCGCCGTCAAGCGCTCTTAGGGATCCGCGGCGTAGAATCCCTCCACCCCGCGAGGAGGGGTCCCATGCATTGCCGCGTACCAGCCGGATGAGGCTCGGCTACTTCACGATGCCGCTGCATCCCTTGCACCGCGACCCGGCGGTCACGCTGCAGGAGGATCGCGAGGCGGTGATCCTCGCCGACAAGCTCGGCTTCCATGACGCCTTCGTCGGCGAGCACCTCACCGATCCGGAGGAGAACGTCACCAACAGCTTCATTTTCCTCGCCACGCTGATCGGCGAGACCAGGGCCATCAGGCTTGGCACCGGCACCTCCAACCTCTCGCACAGCCATCCGACGCTGATCGCGGCGCACGCCGCGATGTTCGACCACCTTGCCAGAGGCCGCTTCATCTTCGGCATCAGTCCCGGAACGCTCGCCTCGGATGCCGAGGCGCTCGGCATGAGCCTGGCGATGGAGGAGCGGAACAGGCTGTTCTCCGAGGCGATCGACGTGATCCTGGCCATCTGGGCGCGCGACGCGCCGTATGACATCGACTTTCCGGGCAACCGCTTCAAGGTCTCCACCGCGAAGACGCAGGTGCCCGCGGTCGGGCGCGGCAGGATGTACAAGCCCTACCAGAAGCCGCGGCCGGAGATCGTCGGCACGGTGGTGGCGCCGCATTCGAAGGGAGTGATCGCCATGGGCGAGCGCGACTTCCATCCGATGTCGGCGAATTTCCTGCTGCCGCACTGGCTGCCGTCGCATTGGAAGAACTACGCCGAAGGCAAGGCCAGGGCCGGCAGGAAGGCAGACCCGGCGGACTGGCGCATCGCCCGCACCATCTTCGTCGCCGACGACGACAAGGTGGCCGAGGCCTACGGGCGGCGCGATGCGAATAGCCCTTACCGCTATTACTGGGATAAGCTGCGCGCAAACATGATGCGCGCCAAGCGCCACGTGATCTTCAAGCGCCGCGAGGAGGAAGACGACAGCGCGGTCACGCTCGAGCGCCTGGTCGATGAGCTGGTGATCGCCGGCAGCGTGGACAAGGTCGTCGACGACATCCTCGCCCTGCGCGAGCAGGCCGGCGACTTCGGCGAGATCGTCTATGCGGGCATGGACTGGGTCGATCCGGCGCTGGCGCGCCGCTCCATGGAGCTGATGGCGACGCAGGTCATGCCGCGGGTCAATTCCCGATGAGCCTCACCGGCCAGGTGGAAGCGAGCCGGCAGACCACGGTCCTGTTTGCCGACGTCACCGGCAGCACGAAGCTGTATGAAGCGGCCGGAGACGCGCTGGCCGCCGAGACCATCGGGCGCTGCCTCGAGGAGCTGCGCCTGTCTGCCGAGGCGACCGGCGGACGCGTGGTGAAGACCATGGGCGACTCGGTGATGGCGCTGTTCTCGAGCCCGGACGCGGCGGCCAGCGCGGCAGCGCGGATGCAGGTCGCGATCGAGTCGCTTCCGCCGCTCGGCGACATCAAGCTCGGGGTGCGCATCGGCTTTCACGCCGGGCCGGTGATCCAGCGCGACAACGACGTCTACGGCGACACGGTCAACGTGGCGTACCGGCTCCACGAGCAGGCGAAGAAGGGACAGGTGCTCACCTCGGACGATACGGCGTCTCTGCTCCCGCAGCTGCTGCGCAATTCGACGCGGCTGCTGTACTCCGTCCAGGTGAAGGGCAAGGCGGGGGACGTCGCGCTCTGCGAGCTGGTCTGGCGGCAGAGCCCGGACATCACCGATCTCGCGACCACCATGTCGGCGCTGCGCATCCCGCTGGCCAGGCTGCGCCTGAAGTACCTGGGCCGGGACATCGCGCGGCGGCGCGGCAGCGACGCGCTCCTGGTCGGGCGCGAAGCGGGCTGCGATCTCGTGGTGGCGGATACGAAGGCCTCGCGGCAGCACTGCACGATCGAGCGGCGCCAGGACAGGTTCGTGCTCCGCGACCACAGCACGAACGGGACCTTCGTCACGGTCGTCGACGAGATGGAGGTCGGGCTGCAGCGCGAGGAGTTCCCGCTGCGCAAGCACGGCTGGATCGCGTTCGGCCAGCCGCGCGCCGGCACCTCCGACATCGTCGAATTCTTCTGCGAGGCGTGATGCGAATGCTGAAGGTCATCTCTTCCCTGGCGATCAAGGCGGCCTACGCGGAGCTGGTGCCGCAGTTCGAGAAAGCGAGCGGCTGCGAGGTCGCCACCGAATGGGCCGGAATGGTGGACATTCGGAAGCGCGTGCAGGCGGGGGAGGCCGCCGACGCGCTCATCGGCTCGGCGGCGCTAATCGACGAGCT
>Ga0210382_10000656_pt1 | contig 12143 bp, 11 predicted proteins | sample PLMedo_FD_155452 | JGI IMG/M metagenome (GOLD analysis project Ga0210382, IMG submission 155452) | Groundwater sediment microbial communities from an aquifer in East River, Colorado, USA - PLM0_60_coex redo | ecosystem: Environmental > Terrestrial > Soil > Riparian zone | place: USA: East...
TAGAGCGAGGCATAGACCACCAGCGCGACATAGACCGCGAACAGGATCCGCGCCAGCGGCGAGGCCAGCGGCGCGCCCTTCAAATCAATGGCGGTCGCCGTGGGGATGCGCGTGCGGCAGCGCGCGCGCGCGTGGCACGAGCGAGCCGAGCACCATGCCCAGAATGGAAAAAGCCAGGCCGACGAATTGCGGCGGAATGGTCGCTTGGTCGGCGAACAGCTCCGCCACGCCCCATGAGAACAAACCGAACACCACGGAAACGACAGCGCCGGCGGTAGTCGCCCGCTTCCAGTAAAGACCCGCCGCCAGAGGCACGACGCACGAGACCAGCGTCACCTTATAGGCATTCTGGACCATCTCGTACATCGTGCTGCGTGAATTGAGGGCGAACAGCAGCGCCGCGAGGCTGAAGGTCACGAGCACGACCCTGAGAAGCAGCAGGAACTGCCTGTCTCCCATGCGCGGGGCGAAGGGCCGTATCACGTTCTCGGTGAACAGTGCCGTCGGTGCCATCAGCGCGCCGCTTGCCGTGGAAAGGATCGCCGAGAGCAGCGCGCCGAAAAACAGCACCTGCGCCCACATGGGCGTGCGCTCGAGGATCAGGTCGGGAAGGATGCGCTGGATCTCGCGCGCATCGGGGTTCGAGAATAGCTTGGCGTAGTCGGGCTCGATGATGAGCGCCGAGTAGGCGATGAAGATCGGCACGAAGGCGAACACGAAGTACACCAGCCCTCCGACCAGGCAGCCGCGGATCGCGGTCTTCTCGTCCTTCGCCGAGGTGACGCGCTGGAACACGTCCTGCTGCGGAATCGAGCCGATCGCCATCGTCACCCACGCGGCGCCGAACCACAGCCAGTCCCGCGTGCCGCCTTTCGGCCAGAACTCGAACTTGCCGGCTTCCGCGGCGGCGGCGATGACCTTGCCTGGACCGCCCGCCATGTCGCCCACCAGCCATGCAACGGCCGTCAGGCCGATGAGGATCACCACCGACTGGAAGAGATCGGTGAGCGCTACCGACCACATGCCGCCCCAGATGGTGTAGCCGAGCACGATGAGCGCGCTGAGGTAGATGCCGACCTCGAGCGAAATCGCGCCGCCCGAAAGCACCGAAAATGTCAGGCCCAGCGCGGTCAGCTGCGCCGAAGTCCAGCCGAGGTAGGAGATGGTGATCGCGACGCTGGTCGCCACCTCGACCGTCTTGTTGTAGCGCTTGTGGTAGAAGTCGCCGATCGTCAGCAGGTCCATGCGGTAGAAGTGGCGCGCGAAGAACAGCGCCACGAATACCAGGCAGAAGGTCGCGCCGAAGGGGTCGGCTATGATGCCGCCGAGGCCGTCGCGCGTGAAAGTCGCCGACACCGAAAGCACCGTCTCCGCGCCGAACCAGGTGGCGAAAACGGTGGCCGCGCTCATGTAGAGCGGGAGCTTGCGGCCCGCGAGCAGGTAGTCCTTCGAGTTGTGGACGCGCCTGGCGGCCCACAGCCCGATCGCGATGGTGACCAGCAGGTACACGACGACTGACGCGATCAGCATGCGCGCGCCATCATACCTGCTTCAGAAAAGACTGATCGCGACGAGGATCAGCGCCACGGTGAATACCATGAGCAGCGCCGACAGAAGATCGTTGCGGCGTGCGTTCTCCTGCGCGAGGCGCTCGAGCGTGGCGCCGAGCTCGCCGAGCCGGTCCCGGGAGAGCGCGCGGTGCGCGAGCCGCGGCAACTGCGGCAGGGTGGAGGCCCAGAAGGGCGCTTCCTGCCGCAGCGCGCGCAGCAAGCCGCGCCAGCCCACCTGCTCGTTCATCCAGCGCTCGAGGTAGGGCTTGGCGGTGCGCCACAGGTCGAGGTCGGGGTCGAGCTGGCGTCCGAGACCTTCGATGTTGAGCAGCGTCTTCTGCAGCAGCACGAGCTGGGGCTGGATCTCGACGTTGAAGCGCCGCGAGGCCTGGAACAGGCGCAGCAGCAGCCTGCCGAAATAGATTTCCTTCAGCGGCCGCGCGAAGACCGGCTCGCAGACCGCGCGGATCGCCGTCTCGAACTCGTCGATCCGCGTGTGCGCCGGCACCCAGCCGGCGTCGAGGTGCGCCTGCGCCACGCGGCGATAGTCGCGGTTGAAGAAGGCGAGAAAGTTCTGCGCCAGGTAGTTCTTGTCGACCTCGGTCAGGGTTCCCATGATGCCGAAGTCGAGGGCCACATAGCGGCCGCTCGCTTCTCCTTCGGTCGTAACGAGAATGTTGCCGGGGTGCATGTCGGCGTGGAAGAAGCCGTCGCGGAAGACCTGCGTGAAGAATATCTCTACGCCTGCGCGGGCGAGCGCGGGGATATCGATCCCCTTCGCGCGCAGCATCTCGACCTGCGACACCGGCGTGCCGTGCATGCGCTGCATCACCATCACGCGCTCGGAGCACAGGTCCCAGTGCACTTCGGGCACCAGCAGCAGCGCCGAGCGCTCGAAGTTGCGGCGCAGCTGGCTGGCGTTCGCGGCCTCGTGCATCAGGTTGAGCTCGTTCCCGAGGTGGCGCGCGAACTCCGCCACGACCTCGCGCGGCTTCAGCCGCCGGCCGTCGGGCCACAGGCGCTCCACGAACTCCGCCCCGGTGGCAAGCAGCGCCACGTCCTTGGCGATCTCCTCTTCGACGCGCGGCCGCAGCACCTTGACGGCGACTTCGCGGCCGTCGTGCAGCGTAGCGAGGTGCACCTGGGCGATCGACGCGCTTGCCACGGGTTCGCGCTCGAACGTGGCGAACACGGCTTCGATTTTTCGCCCCAGCCCTTGTTCTATCTCGGCGACCGCCAGGGCGGATGGAAAGGGCGGCACCCGGTCCTGCAGCTGGGCGAGCTCGTCCGCGATATCGAGCGGCACGAGGTCGCGTCGCGTCGACAGCACCTGGCCGAACTTGACGTAAATCGGACCGAGGGTCTCGAGCGCCTCGCGCAGGCGCCGAGCGCGCGGCTCGCCGCTGCGCCGCGTAGCCAGTCGCAAGAGCGGATTGCGCGCAAAGCGCGGGATGAACTCGTGCAGGCCGAAGCGCAGGCCGACCGCGAAAATGCGCAGCAGCCGCGTCAGCCTAGCCAAGGCGCGCGATCCGTTTTTCCAGACGCTCGATGGCATCGCGCAGCAGCGCGACAGACCCGCCCAGCGCTTCGAGCTCCCGGCGCCGCACCAGCAGGCGGCCCTCCTCGCTGGCGTAATCGGCGAAGCTGTCGGCGAGGCGACGCAGCGCATCCGCCTGCCAGGCCGCAAGATCGTGCCCGGCCTGCACCACGCGGCGGGCGGCGACGTCGCCGATGAGCCTGGAGAGGTCCTCCTCCACGTCCCAGCGCAAGTGTCGCGCCAGCGCCATGATTTCGGCGGCCAGCGTGGCGTTGCCTGCGACCTCGACCGAGCGCATGAAATGCTCGCCGCCGCGCACGAGACCCCCGAGCGCTTCAGGCCGCAGCGTGACAACCAGGGCCGGCTCGGCCCCGCCGGCTGCCACGCGTCCGGCCGGCAATATCGTCAAGCGTACGGCGGGCAGGGGTGGCGCGCGCAGCTCGAGGCTCTCGCCGGCGAAGGGCGCAAGCCGCTCGCGCGCCCAGGGCTCGGCGCCGAGCAGATGATTCAGAGCAAAACAAAAGGCCACCGCGGGGGTGGCCTTTTCGGACGACAGGCGACGCCTCAATGCATCTGCTGGATGCCGGCGAGCAGCCAGCCGCTCGAGCCGTCGGCCGGCTTGACGAGGTTCCACACCTCTTCGAAGCCCACCGGCGCCGTGCCCGGCGCCTCGCGCACCATGCCGGAGAAGCGCACGCTCGCCCAATGCTTGTTGTTCTCGGTCGCCACCTCGAGCAGGTCCGCATTGAGCGCGACCACATCGGTATGCTGCGCCTCGGAGCCGCGCGTCAGAACGTCCTGACGGAGCTCGTCGTACATCTCGCGCGTGGTGAACTCGCGGATCTCCTCCAGCTCCCGGACATCGTTGGCAACCTGCAGCTTCACGAAGTTGAGCTTTGCCGCGCGCAGGAAACCCGCGGCGTCGAAACCCGCGGGCACTGCACCACCTCCGGTAACGACGCTTTCGGGTTGCGCAGACAGCGGCGCCGCCACGGTGTGCGTACCAAGATCCGCGGCATATTGCATCGCCTGCGACGGCGCCACGGCACGACGGCGTGCAAGAGCACGCAACGCGAGCACCACGCCTATACCAAGCAGCGCCAGCAGGAGCACTCCGCCGAGTCCGCTGCCGCTAAAGAGGTAGCCAAGCAAGCCGCCGAGCGCGAGGCCGCCAAGGATCGGCATCCAACGGCTGCCCGCCGGCTGCGCGGCCTGTTGCTGTGCGGGCTTCGCCGGCGTCGAGACCGGCGGCGGCGTGACATTTCGTTGCGTGCCGACTGAACGCGACCCGCCCAGCCGTCTCGCCTCCGCGTCAGTCGCCGCCAAGGCGCCGCAAAGCAGCGCAATGCACAGGCCGGGTAACCACTTGCTCATAGCTCGTTCCTCCAGGATGCCGATCCTATCAAATCCGGTGGCCCCGATGCACCGCGACTACGCCGGCCGCCAAATTGAATACCTCCACTTGGGACAGCCCCGCCCGCTCGAGCATCGCCGCGAGCGTCGCCTGGTCGGGGTGCCTGCGGATCGACTCGGCCAGGTAACGGTAGGCGGCGGCATCTCCCGCGACGCGTCCTCCCAGCCAGGGCAGCACCCTGAGCGAGTACAGGTCATAGGCCGGCTCGAGTGGCTTCCAGACCTTCGAGAATTCGAGCACCAGCAGCCGCCCGCCGGGCTTCAGGACGCGCACCATTTCCTCGAGCGCGGCGTCCTTGCGCGTCATGTTGCGCAAGCCGAAGCCGACGGTGACGCAGTCGAAATATCCCGCGGCGAAGGGCAGCCGCTCGGCGTCGCACTGCACGGCCGGGGCGAGCGCGCCGGAATCGAGCAGGCGGTCTCGTCCCCGCTGCAGCATGCGGCGGTTGACGTCGGTCAGCCAGACCTCGCCGCCTGGCGCCACGCGTCGCACCAGGGCCCTGGCCAGGTCGCCGCTTCCGCTCGCCACGTCGAGCACGCGCTCGCCAGGCCGCGGGCGCGCAAGCTCGATGGCGAACGACTTCCACACGCGGTGCAGGCCGAGCGACATCAGGTCGTTCATCAGGTCATAGCGCTCGGCAACCCGGTCGAATACTTCGCCCACCCGTGCCGCCTTTTCGGACTCGGCGACATCCTGATACCCAAAGTCGACACGTTTAGGCAAAGTAAGTCATTGCTCCTGGTCGCGGCTAGCGCCCGCGACCCCCAGTTTGGAAAGGTACTGCGACCAAAGCGCGTCCTGATTCTGGCCCAACTCGTACAGATAGTCCCACGAATAAATGCCGGTGCTGTGTCCGTCGGAGAACACCGGCTGAACCGCGTACGAGCCGACCGGCTCGAGCGTGCGGATCTCGACCTCGCGTTTGCCGGTTTGCAGCACCTCCTGCCCCGGCCCGTGGCCGCGCACCTCGGCCGAAGGCGAGTACACGCGCAGGAACTCGTACGGCAACCGGTAGCTGCGGCCGTCCGAGAAGCTGATCTCCATCACGCGCGATTTCTGGTGGAGCTTGATTTCGATCGGAACGTGAGCGCCGGGCATCTAGGCAGCCGGCTCATAGCCGACGCGCTCGAAATCCGCGCCCCGGTCGAGGACCTCGGTGAGAGCCACGCGCGTCGGCGGATCGGTCATCAGCTCGATGACGCGTTTCGGCTTGTACCAGCCAGGCGGCAGCGCCAGGGACGCCGGCGTATTGAGCGCGGCCACTTTCGAGAGCGACAGCGCGGGCAGGTATTTTTCGTTCTGCGCGTTAAGGCCGGTGGCACGCACGGCGATGGCCTGCGGCAGACCGGGAAGCAGCCGCACGCCGGCAGAGAGATCGCCATTGTCGGCACCCATCAGCCAGCGCACCTGGCCCAGCATGAAGTTCTTCGCCTCGCCCGGGCGCACGGCGACCAGCTGACCGTGGCTGAGGCGCTCGCCCGGACTGGCGGCGCGCCGCACCATGCGCAGGCCCTGCGCGCTCTCGTCCTCGAGCTGCCACTCCTCGAGGACGAAGCCAGGCGCATCTTTCGAACCAGCGCCGGAGAGGGCGTAGTGAATGGCCTGCATGCCGCTGGAGAGCTTCGCGGCATCGGCAGCCGGACGGCGCTCGACACGCGCCGCCTTCGGCTGACACCACTGGCGGAACAGGAACACCAGCAACTGCTCGCACGAAGGCTGCACGCAGTCCTCGCCCAGAGACAGCTGCGCCGGCGACTCGCCTTTGCGCAGCAGGCCGACGCGGTTTTTCAGGCTCTTCGCCAGCTTGCGGGCATCGAGGTAGCGGATGCCGGCACGCGCCTGAGGCGGCGCACCGGCCACTCGCTCCGGGCAGCGCTCGCCGGCCAGGTCCGCGACGAGGGGCAAGCCATCGCCTTCGTCGATCGGGTCGCGGAGCACTTCCAGCTTCGCCGCCCAACGCTCGAGGAGAAAGGCGATAAAGGTGAGCTGGCGCTGCGCGAGCTCGTTCGGATTGGACATGTGCATCAGCACCGCGCGCGCGTAGGCGATGCGCGGCGAGGTCTCGTGCACGTCGCGGTTGAGGAAGTCCCTGACCGGCTCCTCCGACACTTCCAGCTCCTCGGCTTTGGCGTAGGACTCATGCAGGGCGCGCCAATCCTCCGCCGGGATCTCGCGGTACGCCCGGTAGTGATGAAACATCCTGAGCCCCGCGCAAGCAAGCAGGCGCTGGCAGATGAGCGCGCCCTGCGCGCGCAGCACCGTGTGGCCGCCCGCGGCGGAGTCCAGGCAGCGCAGATAGCTCAGCCGCATCTGGGCCCACAGCGCGTCGGTATCGCGAAACACCGCGGCTTCGGCTTCCGCCAGCGGCAGCGCCCGGTTGGTGAAGCGCTTGGCCTGCTCGATCTGCACGAAGTTGACCGCTTCGCGCAGCGTCTCCATGACCGCGAGCCGGCTCGCGGCGCTGATCGGAAGGCGATTCAATTCCACCAGCTGGCCGAGCAGCAGCTGCTGCGCGACGCCGACGTTGGCGAGCGGCACGTGCTCCAGCCAGGCCTTGCAGCTCGCGGCATCGACGAATTCAGGCGCCGCGCTAGGGGACAGCTCAGGCAGCTGGCTCATGGTGAAGCAAACACGTCGCGGTAGCTGGCGTAGAAGCTCGCGAAGAGGGTCGGGAGCAGCAGCATCAGCAGCGGGAATACTAGCGACATGAGGGGCACCGCGAGCGCCCCGCCCGAGGCGAGCATCAGGCCACTCAGGGCAAGGAACGGCAGCACGAGGGTGACTGCCGCGGTGACCGTGCCATACGCGAGGAACGCGCGCCAGTTCATCAGGCAGGCGAAGAAGCTGAAGAACAGCGCTTTCCCCGCCCCGGTCGCATGCCAGGCGGCGAGCGGCGGCGCGAACCAGAACAGCATCATTACCGGGACGTAGAACAGCGCTGCGCAGGCGAGCGCGGCGAAGAATGCGTCCGACTGCAGCACGTCTTCGCTCGGGCGCTGCCCGGTCGTCATCCATTGCGCGAGCGCGCCGTTGTCGGCGAGCGTGGTGCCGGAGAGCACCACGGCGAGGCAGGCGAGGTAGGCGAGGCCAAGGACGAGCTGGGTGCCAAGCGCCGGCGAGCGGAAGCCCTCGAAGAGGAGCGCGAGCTCGAGCCGCTGGCCGCCGCCGACTGCGCGCGCCGCCGCCATGAAGCCGACCGAGAACGCGGGCACCAGCACCGGCGCGATGACCAGGCCCACGAACGGAAGGAGCGACGCGAAAGTCATCAGCAGCCAATAGGCAAACACCATGGCGAGCCACCCGAACGGCGCGCCGCGAAACAGCTGCCAGCCCTCGCCGAGCCAGCGCGCGCCGCGTTGGATGCCGACGATGCGCGGTTGCATGTCAGTCGATCCACGGCGCGCCGGCGTTGATGCGCGACTCTAGGATGCGGCGAAAGTGCCCCGGGTCGTGGGCGTGCACCAGCACCCCGGGGCGAGGGAGGTGGAAATCGTGAAGACGCGAAAGCCAGAAGCGCAGCGCTGCGGCGCGCAGCATCACCGGCCATCCGTCACGCTCCAGCTCAGTAAACGGACGCATCGCGTGATAGCCCGCGAGCAGCGCGCACGTCCGCTGCGCTTCGAGCTGCGCGTCGGACTCCGTATCGACCAGGCACCAATCGTTGGCGCATACCGCGATGTCGTAGAGCAGGCAGTCCACCCCGGCGAAATAGAAGTCGATGACGCCAGAAATGCGGCCCTTCTCGAACAGCGCGTTGTCGCGGAACAGGTCGGCGTGCACCGGACCGCGTGGCAGGTCGGGAAAACGGTGCCGAGCCTGGAAGGCGATCTCTTCCTCGAGCAGCGAGCTCTGCCGTGAATCGAGAAACGGCTTCAACTCCCGGGCGGCAAGGCGCCACCACCTGGGGCCGCGCGGATTCTCGAGGTAGGCGGCGTACGAGCGCGCGGCGAGATGCATGCGGGCGAGCAGCGCGCCGAGCTCGGTGCACTCGGCGACCCCGGGCCGCTCGACCGGGCGCCCCGGCAGCCGCGTCACCAGCGCGGCCGGCTTGCCGTTGAGGCGCCGCAGGTACTGGTCAGCCAGATCGGCGATCGGCGCCGGGCAGGGAATGCCGTGGCGCGCGAGATGCGCCATCAGGTCGAGGTAGAACGGCAGCTCCTCGGCGGGCAGCCGCTCGAACAGCGTCAGGACGTAGCGGCCCTGCGTCGTGGTGACGAAATAATTGCTGTTCTCGATTCCCGCCTTGATCGGGTCATGGGAGAGCAGCGCACCGACCGAGTAATTGCGCAGCCACTCCGACAGCTGGGCTTCGGAGACAGGTGTATAGACCGACAAATCAGTCGAAGGTCTGGATGGGCCACATCGGCACGCGCACGCCGTCGTCGAGGGAATCGCGGCGCATCCAGTTGCCGGTGCCGGTGGTGTCCATCAGGTAGTAGGGCTTGCCGCCCGGCGGCGTCACCTTCAGCATCACCACGCGGCCGCCCTGGCGGATCTCCTCGACCTTGTCTGCCTCCTGCACCGGGATGCGCACGCTCGGCTCCTCCGGCCCGGGCATCGGCGGCGGCGGCGGCGGCTCGGGCAGCGGCTCGAGCCCGGGAGGCGGCTTCTGCGCCCAGACCGAAGCTGCGAAGCTGGCCAGCGCGATCGCGAGTAGGCGGCGCATCAACTTCCATTCTACTAGAGGTTGAGAAGCACCTCGAGGAACTCTGCGATAATGCCGCACAGCTTCATCGTGTCGGCAACAAATCCTGAAAGAACATTGCTGCTGGTCGACGGCTCGTCGTACCTGTACCGGGCGTTCCACGCCCTGCCCGAGCTGAAGAGCCCGCAAGGCGAACCGACCGGCGCGATCTACGGCGTACTCAACATGCTGCGGCGCCTCGCCGCCGACTACCAGGCGCAGGCGCGCGCCGTCGTCTTCGACGCGAAGGGCAGGACCTTCCGCGACGACCAGTACCCCGAGTACAAGGCGCACCGCGCGCCGATGCCAGACGACCTCTCGGCGCAGGTCGAGCCGTTGTCCGAGGCGATCCGCGCGCTCGGCTGGCCGGTGCTCAGCGTCGAAGGCGTCGAAGCCGATGACGTCATCGCCACGCTCGCCGACGAGGCGGCGCGGCGTGGATGGCGCGCGGTTATCTCGACGGGCGACAAGGACTTGGCGCAGCTCGTCGACGGCCGCGTGACGCTCGTCAACACCATGTCCAACGAGACGCTCGACATCGAGGGCGTAAAGCTCAAATTTGGCGTGCCTCCCGAGAAGATCGTCGATTACCTGACGCTGGTCGGCGACGCGATCGACAACATTCCCGGGGTCGACAAGGTCGGCCCGAAGACCGCTGCGAGATGGATCAAGCAGTACGGCTCGCTCGACGGGGTGATCGCGCATGCGGGCGAGATCACCGGGAGCGTCGGCGAGAACCTGAGAAAGGTGCTCGACTGGCTGCCGAAGGGCCGCGAGTTGATCACGGTGAAGCGCGACGTGGCCCTTCCCGTGACGCTCGATCAGCTTGCCGATGGCCAAGCCGACCCGTCGCGCCAGCGCGCCCTCTACGAGCGCTTCGGGTTCAAGACCTGGCTAAGAGAGGCGGAAAGCGCGCCGCAGCAGCCGGCGCCGCCCTCCCCGCCATCCACCCTGCAGAAGCGCAGGTACTCGGCAATTCTGACTGAAGGCCAGTTGCGAGAGCTGGTGAGGAAGCTGGAAACCGCGCCGCTCGTCGGCTTCGACACCGAGTGCGTCGGCCTCGAGCCGATGAGCGCACGGCTGGTGGGCATGTCGTTCGCTTTCGGCGACGAGGCGGTCTATCTGCCGCTGGCGCATGAATATCCCGCAGCGCCGCAACAGATCGACTTCGGCACCGCGCTTGAATTGCTGAAACCATGGCTGGAGGGCGCCGGCTTCCGCAAGGTCGGCCAGAACGTCAAGTTCGACTCCCACGTGCTCGCCAACCAGGGCATCCGGCTCGCGGGGTGCGTGCACGACACGCTGCTCGAATCGTACGTCCTCGAGGTGCACGAGCGCCATGATCTGGGCGCGCTCGCCCTGCGCCATTGCGGCTGGCAGACGATCAGCTATGACGACGTCACCGGCAAGGGCGCGACGCGCATCGAATTTTCCGCGGTCGAGATCGGCCGTGCCACCGAATACGCCGCGGAAGACGCCGACTGCACGCTCGCGCTGCACGAGATCCTCCACCCCAAGATAGAACAGGATAAAAAACTCCAGTTCGTCTATGAAGAGATCGAGATGCGCGTCCTCCCGGTGCTCTTCAGGATGGAGCGCAACGGCGTGCTCCTCGACGCCGCCAGGCTCGAGGCGCAGAGCCACGAGCTCGGCAAGGAGATGCTGGCGATCGAGCAGAGGGCCTACGAGGCCGCGGGACAGCCTTTCAACCTCGGCTCGCCCAAGCAGATCCAGGAGATCCTGTTCGAGCGGCAGAAGCTGCCGGTGAAGAAGAAGACCCCTTCGGGGCAGCCCTCAACCGACGAAGACGTGCTGGCCGAGCTCGCGCTGGAGCACCCCCTGCCCAAGCGCATCCTGGAGTACCGCGCCCTCTCGAAGCTGAAATCGACGTACACCGACAAGCTGCCGAAGAGCGTCGACGCCCGCACGGGGCGCGTCCACACCACCTACTCGCAGACCACCGCGGTGACCGGCCGACTTGCGTCCAACGAGCCCAACCTGCAGAACATTCCCATCCGCACGCCGGCCGGGCGCCGCATCCGCGAGGCGTTCATCGCGCCGGCGGGCTCGAAGATCGTGTCGGCCGACTATTCGCAGATCGAGCTGCGCATCATGGCGCACCTCTCCGGCGACGAGAGCCTGAAGCGCGCGTTCGCGCGCGGCGACGACGTGCACCGCGCCACGGCCGCGGAGGTATTCGGCCTGCCGCTCGAGCAGGTCACCGACGACGAGCGGCGCACCGCGAAGGTGATCAACTTCGGGCTCATCTACGGCATGTCGAGCTTCGGCCTGGCGCAGAACCTCGGCATCGAGCGCGCGACGGCGCAAGCCTACATCGAGTCGTATTTCGCCCGCTATCCTGGCGTAAAGCGCTACATGGACCAGACGCGCAGCCGCGCCCGCACGCAAGGCTACGTCGAAACGGTGTTCGGCCGGCGCCTCTGGCTGCCGGAGATGAAGAGCGGCAGCCCCATGCGCCGCCAGGCGGCCGAGCGCGCCGCGATCAACGCGCCGATGCAGGGCACCGCCGCCGACTTGATCAAGCTGGCGATGGTTGCAGTTCAGAATTTCCTGGAGCAGCGAAAGCTGCGCACGCTGCTCATCATGCAGGTGCACGATGAGCTGGTGCTGGAAGTGCCGGAGAACGAGCTGGAAGAGCTAACAGCCAGGCTGCGGGAGCTGATGCAATCCGTGGCGAAGCTCGATGTCCCGCTGCTGGTCGACGTCGGCGTCGGCGACAACTGGGATCAAGCGCACTAGAGCAGAGCGCCGAAAACCTTCTTGATGATGTCGCTGCCGGCCCGCACCGGATCCTTGCGGATTTTCTTCTCCTCCTCGGCGACCATGAAGTAAAGGCCGTCGAGCGCCTTCTGCGTCACGTACTCGTCGAGGTCGGCGTCCTGCTTCCCCACCAGGCCGAGCCCGACGCCTTTCCCGGCGTATTCGTTGTACTTGTGG
>Ga0210382_10000657_pt1 | contig 12127 bp, 14 predicted proteins | sample PLMedo_FD_155452 | JGI IMG/M metagenome (GOLD analysis project Ga0210382, IMG submission 155452) | Groundwater sediment microbial communities from an aquifer in East River, Colorado, USA - PLM0_60_coex redo | ecosystem: Environmental > Terrestrial > Soil > Riparian zone | place: USA: East...
CGACCGTATGATGGGCGTCCACCTGCAGGTCACCCTTCGCACGAATATCGAGATCGAGCATCCCGTGGCGCGCAACCTGTTCGAGCATGTGATCGAAAAACGGAATGCCCGTCGCAAGGGTCGCCCGTCCGCTGCCGTCGACATTGACCGAAAGGGCGATTTGCGTCTCGGTGGTCTTGCGGTCGGCGGTTGCGGAGCGCGGGGGCATTGCGGTGAGCTTCAGCGCGATAGCCTACACGAAATCAGCCATCGGCGAGCGCTTCGGCGAATGCGGCAAGACATCGCCGATTCTCCTCCGGCGTCCCGATGGTGACCCGGACGCAATGATCGAGCAGCGGCACGCCGGTATGCAGGTTCTTGATCAGCACGCCGCGGCGACGCATGCCCTCGAAGACTCGCGCGGCGTCGGGGACGCGAACCAGGATGAAATTGGCGTCGCTTGGAAAGACGGTGACGCCGGGCAGCTTGCGGAGCTCGACGCCCAGGCGCACGCGTTCCTCGTTGATACTCCTCGCCTGCTCGTCGAGCACCTCGTAGTGGGCCAGGACGCGCTCGGCGACCAAGAGGGTCAGCACGTTGACGTTATAGGGGGGGCGCACCTTGTTGAATTCGCGGATCCACTCGGGGCGTCCAACGGCATAGCCGAGCCGGAGGCCGGCGAGTCCGAGTTTCGACAGGGTGCGCATCACCACGAGGTTCGGAAATTCCGCCAGCCGCATCATGAACGTCTTGCGGGCGAATGGGTTGTAAGCCTCGTCGATCACGACCAGTCCCGGGGCTGCGGCGATGATCTGTGCAATGCCCTCGTCCGAAAACAGCGTTCCCGACGGATTATTGGGGTAGTCGATGAACACGACCGCGGGATGGCGTTCGGCCATGGCGCGCAAAAATGCGCCGGTATCGAGCGTGAAGTCGGGGTTGAGGAGCACGCCGACGTAGGGCAATCCCGCGAACTGCGCATATTGGCTGAACATGAAGAAGGCGGGCCGAGGCGCGAGCACCACGGCTCCGGGACGCGCCACGCATTGCATGATGATGTGAATGATTTCGTCGGAACCGTTTCCGAGCAAAACGTCGTATTCCGGCCTGATTCCCATCACATCACGCAGGCGCCTCATCAGAGCCGGGGCAGTCGGATCCGGATAGCGATTGATCTCGGCGTTTGCCACGACCTCGCCGATCTCGCGGCGCAGCGGCTCCGGCAGCCGATACGGGTTTTCCATCGCGTCCAGCTTGACCAGGCCCTCTCCCGACTGAACGTGATAGGCGGCGAGCGCCCGAATCTCGTCGCGGATGACCTTTTCCGGCCCGGCGCTCACGGCTTTTCCTTGAGCGTCTTTTCCAATCGGAACTCGGCCGAGCGCGCGTGGGCCTGGAATCCTTCGCTGTTCGCGAGCGTCATGGCGAGCTTGCCTAGTTTCTGCGCCCCTTTGCGCGATACGCCGATGATGCTCGAGCGCTTCTGGAAGTCGTACACCCCCAACGGCGAGGAAAACCTCGCCGTGCGCGAAGTCGGCAGCACGTGATTCGGGCCGGCGCAGTAGTCCCCAAGCGCCTCGGAGGAGTAACGCCCCAGAAAAATAGCGCCGGCGTGCCGGACCTTCTTCAGCCACTTCTTCGGTTCGGCGACCGAGAGTTCCAGGTGCTCAGGAGCAATCCGGTTGGCGATCTCGCACGCCTCGTCGAGGTTTTTCACTTTGATCAGCGCGCCGCGCCGTGCGAGCGACTTCTCGATGATTGCCGCACGCGGCATATCTGCGAGCAATCGCCCGATGCTTTCATCCACTCGTTCGAGGAATGCCTTGTCGGGCGAAACAAGGATTGCCTGCGAAGTCTCGTGATGCTCGGCCTGCGAAAAGAGGTCCATTGCGATCCAGTCGGACGCGGTCTCGCCGTCGCAGATGACCAGAATCTCGGTCGGGCCGGAAATCATGTCAATGCCGACCGTGCCGAATACGCGGCGCTTGGCTGCCACAACCCAGGCGTTCCCGGGCCCTACGATCTTGTCGACTTGCGGGATGGTCTGCGTGCCGTAGGCGAGCGCAGCGATCGCCTGGGCGCCGCCGATGGTGAACACTCTGTCGACTTCGGCAACCGCGGCAGCGGCGAGCACGAGCGGACTGGATTTTCCGTTCGGCGCGGGTACGCACATGATGAGCTCGCGGACCCCGGCTATCCTGGCCGGAATGGCGTTCATCAACACCGACGAGGGATAGGCGGCCAAGCCGCCGGGGACATACATTCCGACACGCTCGAGCGGCGTCACGCGTTGGCCGAGCGTCGTGCCGTCGGCCTCGGTGAATTGCCACGACTTCGCAGCTTGCCGCTCGTGATACTTGCGGATGCGCACCGCGGCCTGCTCGAGCGCCCCGCGCTCGTCGCGCTTCAATCCCGAGCGTGCCCTTTCGAGTTCTCGGCGCGACAGCTCCAGATCAGCGACCCGTGCAACCTTGATTCGGTCAAAGCGTTGCGTGTACTCAAGCACGGCGGCGTCGCCCCTTGCCCTCACGCCGGCGAGAATCGCTGCGACGTCGTCCTCGACTTTCTGGTCGAACGTCGTGTCGAACGCGGTGAGCGCCTTGAGACGCGCGTCGAAATCAGGGTCCGTCGTCGAGAGACGGGCGATCTCAGGCATTCTTTCCCGCGGCCTTCGTGAACTGGTCGAGGAGCGGCTCGATGGCGTCGCGCTTGAGCTTGAGCGCCGCCTGGTTGACGATGAGACGGGCGCTGATCGGTCGGATCTCCTCGACTGCGCGCAAGCGATTGGCGCGCAAGGTATCGCCACTGGAAACCAGGTCGACGATCGCGTCGGCGAGACCCACGAGCGGCGCGAGTTCCATCGAACCGTAGAGCCTGATCAGATCGACGTGCACCCCCTTGGCTGCGAAGTGCTCGCGCGCGGTCTGCATGTACTTGGTCGCCACGCGCAGACGCGCGCCCTGGCGCACGGCGCCCGCATAATCGAAGCCTTCCGGAACCGCGACTATCATACGGCACGACGCGATGCCGAGGTCGAGCGGCTGGTACAGCCCCTCGCCGCCGTGCTCGAGGAGCACGTCCTTGCCCGCGACGCCGAGCTCCGACGCACCGTACTGGACGTAGGTCGGAACATCGGCTGCACGCACGATGAGCAGCCGCAGGTCGCGGCGGCTCGTGCGCAGAATGAGTTTGCGCGAGGTGTCGGGATTGTCGAGCGTTTCGATGCCCGCTGAGGCGAGCAGCGGCAGCGTTTCATCGAAGATCCGGCCTTTGGAGAGCGCGAGAGTGATCACGGTTGAATCGACCCAAAGAGGATTTTACCGCAAAGAACGCGAGGACCACGAAGGAAAACCTTATTTTTCATGATGTTCCGAAAATTCCGGAACAGTTCCAGCGTCTCTCGGCGCTCTTCGGTTCAAGGAACCCGCTTGATGCGCGCACCCAGTTGCGCGAGCTTCTCCTCGATGCACTCGTAGCCGCGATCGAGGTGATAGATCCGATCGACTCTGGTCTCGCCTTCGGCGACCAGACCCGCGATGACGAGGCTCGCCGAGGCACGCAGGTCGGTCGCCATGACGGTCGCGCCCTGCAGCCTGACGACTCCGCGCACGATCGCGGTGTTTCCCGAGATCTCGATGTCGGCGCCGAGACGCTGCATCTCCAGGGCATGCATGAAACGGTTCTCGAAAATGGTCTCGGTGATGACGGCAGTGCCTTCCGCTATCGCGTCCAGCGCCATCAACTGCGCCTGCATGTCGGTCGGGAACGCCGGATAGGGAGCGGTCCGGACATTGACACCCTTGGGCCTCCTCCGCATGGCGAGCGAGATCGTCCCGTTCCCGGTCTGCAGCTCAGCGCCCGCTTCGCGCAGCTTTTCGAGCACTGCATCGAGGATTCCGGCGTTCGTCCCATGGAGAGTGACGCTGCCGCCGGTCGCCGCGGCCGCCGCGAGGAAGGTTCCGGTTTCGATGCGGTCGGCCATGATGCGGTGCTGGGCCCCGCGCAGCCGGGCCACGCCTTCGATCGTGATCACGTCGGTTCCCGCACCTTTGATCCGCGCGCCCATCGCCGAGAGGCATTGAGCAAGGTCCACGACTTCGGGCTCGCGAGCGGCATTCTCGAGCGTGGTCGTGCCATCGGCAAGGCAGGCCGCCATCATGAGGTTCTCGGTCCCCGTGACGGTCACGAGATCCATCAGGATGCGGGCCCCTTTCAGCCGCTTCGCCTTCGCCGAGATGTAACCCTGCTCGACCGAGATTTCGGCGCCGAGTGCTGCCAGCCCCTTGACGTGCAAGTCCACCGGGCGCGTCCCGATGGCACACCCGCCGGGGAGCGACACTCGCGCCTCGCCGCAGCGCGCGAGGAGCGGCCCGAGGACGAGGATCGAAGCGCGCATGGTCTTCACCAGGTCGTAGGGGGCGAGCGGATCGGACAGACGCTCTGCCCTCAGGGACAGGCCCAAGCGGTCATCGAGGGAGACTTCCACCCCCATTTGCGCGAGCAGTCGGAGCATGGTGCTCACGTCCCTCAGGTGGGGAACGTTGGAAAGCGTGATCTGCTCGCTCGTGAGCAACCCCGCGCACATGAGCGGGAGCGCCGCGTTCTTCGCACCCGAAACGCGGATCTCGCCCGAGAGCGGAACGCCCCCCTGGATGATGAGCTTATCCATCCGCCGCTTCCTCGGGGGTCAGCGTGCGCATCGACAGGGCATGAATCTCCTCCCGCATGCGCTCCCCGAGCGCCGCATAAACGAGCTGATGGCGCTGCACGCGGTTCTTGCCGCGGAATGCCTCGCTCACGACGAGCGCTTCGAAGTGCTCTCCGTCGCCCACGACGCGCACCTCGCTGCACTGCAGCCCTTTCTCGATGTAACTTTGAACCTGCTCCGGCGTCACCATGCTAGTGCCTCAACTTGTAACCGCTCTTGAGCATCACGAGCGTCATTCCGGAAACCACGCCCAGAAAGGCCGTCACGACAGCCAGGCTCCGAAACGGGTTGACGTCCGAGACGCCGAAGAAGCCGTAGCGGAATCCGTCAATCATGTAGAAAAACGGATTGAAATGCGAGAGCGTTTGCCAGAAAGGTGGGAGTGAATGAATCGAGTAGAACACTCCCGAGAGAAAGGTGAGGGGCATGATGAAGAAGTTCTGGAAGGCGGCGACCTGGTCGATTTTCTCTGACCAGATTCCGGCGATCATCCCGAGCGAGCCCAATACGGCACTTCCGCAGAAAGCGAACGCGACGATCCACAGGGGATGGCGAAATTCGATGTCGGCAAGGGGCAGCGTCACCAGCAGCACCGCCGCGCCCACGACCATCCCCCGCGCGACCGCGGCCAGCGCGTAGGCGGCGAAGAACTCCCAGTAGGCAAGCGGCGGCAGCAACACAAAGATGATGTTACCCGTCATCTTGGACTGAACGAGCGAGGAGGAGCTGTTGGCAAAGGCATTCTGCAGCACCGACATCATCACCAGCCCCGGAACCAGGAACGCGGCATACGGAACCGCGTCGTACATCCGCACCCGGCCTTCCATGACGTGGCTGAAGATGAACAGGAAAAGGACCGCGGTGAGCACCGGCGCGCCGATCGTCTGAGTGCTGACCTTCCAGAAGCGCAGCACTTCCTTATAGAGCAGCGTGGGAAATCCGCTCATGACCGTTGCATCACGTCGACGAAGGCGTCCTCGAGATCGGGTTGCATCAGCTCCATTTCCTCGATGCTGCAGCCGGCCCTCCGGATGCACGCGAGGGCCTGCTCGACGTCCTCGTAAGCCTTCAACCGCAGTACGTGGGCTTCCGCGGTGCTGCCGTGCTCGAGGGAGCGGAGTTCGTCGGGGAGCTCGCCGCTCAAACGCAGCCGAAGAAACAGGTGGTGCACGCGCTTGAGCAGGTTGGAGGTGGAATCGAGCGCCACGACGCGGCCCTGTTTCAGCATTGCGATGCGCTCGCAAAGCGCTTCGGCTTCCTCCAGGTAGTGCGTCGTCAGGACGATGGTGTGGCCGTCCCGGTTGAGTCTTCGGATGAACTGCCACAGCGCCTGGCGAAGCTCGACGTCGACGCCCGCGGTCGGTTCGTCGAGCACGATCACGGGCGGCTTGTGCACCAGAGCCTGCGCCACGAGCACCCGCCGCTTCATCCCGCCCGAGAGCGCGCGCATGTTGACCTCGGCTTTGGAAGCGAGGTCGAGGTGCTGCATCACCTCTTCGATCCACGCGCTGTTGTCGCGCACTCCGAAATAGCCCGATTGGAAGCGCAAGGTCTCGCGCACGGTGAAGAACGGGTCGAATACCAGTTCCTGGGGGACGACCCCGAGGGAACGGCGCGCGGCGCGATAGTCGGAACGCACATCATGGCCCATCACCCGAGCGGAACCGCGGTCGGCGCGCGCGAGGCCCGCGAGAACGCTGATCAGGGTGGTCTTGCCGGCTCCATTGGGTCCGAGCAACCCGAAAAACTCTCCCCGCTGGATCTCGAGGTCGATCCCCGAGAGCGCCTGCAGCTCGCCGAAGCGCTTGTGGACGTCGCGGACTTCGATCGCGGCAGGCATGCCGGTGGGTCGCCCGCGCGAAGGATCAGCTCGAAGCCGACTGAAGCAGCTCGGAGACTCCGTAGAGTTTGGCGAGATTCTGCATCGCAGCAGGTAAGTGGGCGAGGCGCAGCCCGGTCTTCCCATCTGCCGCCCGACGCAGCCACTCGAGGGCAAGTGCTACCGCGGCGGAATCGACCTCGGTCACGTTGCGGAAATCGACCACGCGCGCGCCCTGCCGCAAGTGTTCCTCCGCCAGTCCGACCAGCCCCGGTACGGTATCCAGCGTCACCGGGCCTTCGAGAATGAGCGAGTCGCCCTCTCGGCGGATCACGTCTTGCCTGCCTTCGAGCGCTCTGGCTGGCGGTTTTTCGCAGCGAGCGATTTGATCAGACCGTCCACGCCGTGCTCGCGAACCTCGCCGGCGAAGGTGTCGCGGTAGGTCGTAACCAAGCTCACCCCTCCGACCTTGACGTCGTAGACCTTCCACCCATCGGGAGTTTTTTCCATCTCGTAATCGATGGAAACGGGCTGGGACGAGCCCGAGGGCTTCACCTCGGATCTCACGGTGACCTCGGTATCCTCGGGCTTGGCGCGCAGGGGCTTGTAATCGATCTGCTGGTCGCGGTAATTGGAGATCGCCGTCGAATAAGTCCGAACCAGCAAGGTCTTGAATTCATCGGCGAGGACCTTTTGCTGTTCCGGCGAGGCGAGCCGCCAGTTGCGCGCCATGGCGATCCGGGTCATGCGGATGAAGTCGAAATGCGGGACGACCTTGGTCTCGATCAGATCGGCGACCTTTTTCGTGTCGCCCGCCTGAATGTCCTTGTCCTTCTTGAGGATGGCGACGACCTCCTCGCTGATCGATTTCACCAGGACGTCGGGCGCAGGCTGCTGGGCCTGCGCGACGGGAATCAGCAATGCAAAGAGCAGGCAGGAAGAGATTTTCATGGCGATAGGATTCTGGTCACTTGGTGGGCTCATCATCGGGCTCCTCGCGCTCCCGCGGTGGATCGCCGTCGTGGACGAGGTTGCGGCGGCGCTGCAGCCAGGCATCGCGTACGAAGGCGTATTTGTCGAGCGCCGCCTGTTCAATAACGCTCGAGGCATCGAGGAGGTTGGCGCGATTGCCGATCGCTCGCGTACCGTAGAGGGAGTTATGCACGGGAACACCGTCGATCTGGAAAACAAGGTCGGCCTGGGTATCGAGCAGCAGGCCGAAACCGTCGCGGATCGTGGAAGGACCCAGGATCGGCAGAACCAGATACGCGCCGCTGCCGACTCCCCAGGAGCCCAGGGTCTGGCCGAAATCCTCGTTGTGCTTTTGGAATCCCAGATCGGACGCGAAATCGAAAATGCCGGCGATCCCGAACGTCGAATTGAAAAGAACCCGGCCGAAGTCGTCTACCCCTTCCTGAAATTTACCTTGCAGCACGTCGTTCACCGAAATCCAAATGTCCTCGAGGTTGGAAAAGAAATTGGAAACACCGGTACGGACAATTCCCGGCAGCACGGCACGGTAGGCTCTTGCCACCGGCTTGATCACCGCCCGGTCCGCCGCATCGTTGAAGCTGAACACCACGCGGTTGAGCGGCTCGAGGGGGTCGGCCGGGTTGCCCCCAGAAGTAGCGCAGCCGGCCAGCGTTCCCGCCAGGAGCAGCGCCGCGCACAGCCTCTTGGCCTTTGCCACGCGCTCGGCTTTCAATCCTTGCTTACTTTTTACCGTCCCCTTCGGCAGCTTTATTGTACAGGAACTGACCGATGAGATTTTCAAGCACCACCGCTGACTGCGTGAGTTTCAGGGTATCGCCGCTTTTCAGGCTCACCGAATCGCCGCCGGGCGAAAGGCCGATGTACTGCTCGCCCAGCAGGCCCGAAGTCAGGATCTTCGCGGAGCTGTCCTTTGGAAACTGATAGCGGCCGTCGATGTTCAGCGCCACCACGGCCTCGAAGCTCTCGTTGTCGAAACGGATATCGCCGACCCGGCCGACGACGACACCCGCGCTTTTCACCGGCGCGCGGACCTTCAGCCCGCCGATGTTGTCGAACTTGGCGATGATCTGGTACGAATCCGCTGCAGAAAAAGAAGCGAGGTTCGCCACCTTCAGCGACAGGAACAGCATCGCGCCGATTCCGATCACCGCGAAAATCCCGACCCACAGGTCCAACTCTTTGCGCGTCATCATGACTTAGTGTCCTCTGAACATCAGTGCCGTCAGTACAAAGTCGAGCGCGAGGATCGCGAGCGACGAAGTGACCACCGTGCGCGTGGTCGCGCCCGACACGCCTTCGGCAGTCGGGGGAGCATCGTACCCCTCATAAACCGCTATCCAGGTCACTGCCACGCCGAAAACCAGGCTCTTGATAACTCCGTTCAAGACGTCCTCGCGAAAATCCACCGCTGCCTGCATCTGCGACCAGAACGAGCCTTCATCGACGCCGATCAAACGCACGCCGACGAGGTAGCCGCCGAACACCCCCATCGCGGAAAACAGCGCCGCGAGAAGCGGCATGGAAATCACCCCGGCCCAAAAGCGGGGCGCGACCACGCGAGCGATGGGGTCGACGGCCATCATCTCCATTGCGGAGAGCTGCTCGGTCGCCTTCATCAGGCCGATCTCCGCAGTGATCGCGCTCCCGGCGCGGCTCGCAAAGAGCAGTCCCGCGACGACAGGGCCGAGCTCGCGAACCAGAGAAAGGCTTACGAGCACCCCGAGCGCTTCGGAGGAACCGTACCGCACCAGCGTGTCGTAACCCTGCAGACCCAGGACCATCCCGACGAACAGCCCCGACACGAGAATGATGATGAGCGACAGCACACCGGTGAAATAAATTTCACGAATCGTAAGGTGGAAGCGCCGAAAGCTCGCTCCCGACTCCTTGAGCGTGAACCAAAGGAATCGGCACGCGAACCCGAGACGCCAGATCCAGTTGTTCACGATGCGCGCGCCGAGCGCGCGCAAGAGCTCCGCGATGCGCCCTGTCATTGCGCGAGCAGATCCCGCCGATAGTCCGGCGCCGGATAATGGAACGGGACCGGCCCATCGGGCTCGCCGTAGACGAACTGGCGAAGCGACGAAAGTCCCGCCGCACGCACCTGGTCGGGGGTGCCTTGAAATTCGACCTTTCCCGCGGACATGTAGTACACGTAATCGACCAGTTCGAGCGCCTCGGCCACGTCGTGCGTCACGACGATCGAAGTCGCGCCGAGCGAGTCGTTGAGCCGCCGGATCAACTGACCGATGACTCCGAGTGAGATCGGGTCGAGCCCGGTGAAGGGTTCGTCATACATCATGAGCATCGGGTCGAGCGCAATCGAGCGCGCGAGCGCCACACGACGCGCCATGCCGCCGGAGAGTTCCGAGGGCATGAGATCCGCGGCCCCGCGCAAGCCCACCGCCTGCAGCTTCATGAGGGCGAGGTCGCGAATAATCGACTCGGGCAGCTTGGTGTGCTCGCGCATCTGGAACGCCACGTTTTCGAACGAGGACATATCGGTAAAAAGGGCTCCGAACTGGAACAGCATGCCCATCTTGCGCCGCAGTGCGAAAAGCTCGGCATCGCGGAGCTTGTTGACCACGCGGCCGGCGACGCGAACTTCGCCGCTGTCGGGGAAAAGCGCTCCGCCGATCACACGAAGAAGCGTCGTTTTCCCGCAGCCGGACAAACCCATGATGGCCACCACCTTGCCTTGGGGAACGACGAGGTTGATGTCTTTCAGAACCTGGCGCTCGTCGTAGCCGAACGTGACGTTCTGGACCTCGACCAGATTGCTTGTCGCCACGGTGTCTGCTCGGAATACGCGAAGGGCGAATTCTAGCCTAGAAAAGCGCGCCGCAACATACTTGGACCGCATTCGAGCGATCACACGCCGGAGTTCCGCCGTGAAAGAGCGCCGTCTTTGCGCTATCATCGACGCCTCCCCACGAAGGGCTGCCTTATGCCCGAGCCGTTGGTTCGATTCCTCGGAGTGAGCAAGCGCTTTGGTCGCGCCGAAGTGCTGCGCGCGATCGATCTCGATGTTCACTCGGGCGAGTGCATGGGCCTGGCCGGTGTGAACGGCGCCGGCAAGACCACCCTGATCAAGTGCCTGCTAGACTTCTGCGACCTCGATTCAGGTGCGATCGAGATCCACGGCACCACGCACCGCCATCCGCAGTCCCGTGCCCATCTTGCGTTCCTGCCCGAGCGGTTTACCGCCCCATATTTTCTCACCGGTCGTGAGTTCATAGCGATGATGATGCGACTGTTCGGGTGCCGGTACGGGGAGGAGCGCGTTCGCGCGATGTTCGCTGCGCTCGATCTGGAGGTCGCTGCCCTCGACAAACCGGTCCGCGCCTATTCGAAGGGCATGACCCAGAAACTGGGTCTTGCCGCCTGCTTTCTCTCACAGCGCGATGTGTACGTTCTCGACGAACCGATGAGCGGCCTGGACCCCAAGGCACGCGACCGCGCCAAGGACCTGCTCCTGAACCTCAAGTCCGAAGGGCGAACTCTGCTTTTCACCTCGCATTCGCTCGCCGACGTCGAGGAGGTTTGCGACCGCGTCACCGTTCTGCATGGGGGGACGGTGGCCTACGCCGGCCCGCCCCGCGGATTGTGCGAGCGCCACGGGGAAGCGTCGCTGGAGCGCGCCTTCCTGAAATGCATCGAAGCCCATGCCTGAAGATCGCCGTCCGAGCCTCCTGATCGTCGACGACGATCCACTCATCACCGAGACCCTGTCCTACGCTCTCGGAAAAGACTTCGAGGTCATGGTGAGCGATTCGCGCCACCATGCCGTGAGTCTGCTGAGGCAGCTTGACGAGGCTCCGCAGCTCGCACTGGTCGATCTCGGCCTGCCCCCCATGCCGCACCGGCCCGACGAGGGCTTCCAGCTGATCAGCGACTTGCTCGCGCATTCTCCGAGCATGAAGATCCTGGTGCTATCGGGCCAGAACGATGCCGCCAACGCGAGGCACGCGCGCACGCTCGGCGCGGCCGAGTTCGTCGCCAAGCCGAGCGATCCGGAGAATCTCAAGAAGATCCTGCTTCACGCCCTCCAGTTTCGCGCGGCCGAAATTTCGGGGGAAGGGATCGCCGAGACCGACCCCCTGGTCGGCAAGAGCCCCGCGCTGCAGAAACTGAAGAGTCAAATCAGCCAATACGCCGACTCGCCCTTTCCAGCGCTCATCGAAGGCGAATCCGGGACCGGCAAGGAAGTGGTGGCGAATCTTCTTCATCGCCTTTCGTGGAGGCGCGTGAAGCCGTGGTTTGCTCTGAACTGCGCGGCGATCGCTCCGACCCTGGTCGAGCCCACGCTTTTCGGCTACACCAAGGGCGCGTTCACCGGCGCGACGCAGAACAAATCGGGCTATTTCGAAGATGCGAGCGACGGAACGCTGTTTCTGGATGAGATCGGCGAGCTGCCCCTGGAGCTGCAAGCCAAGCTTCTGCGCGTGCTCGAGAACGGCGAGTTCCAGCGTGTCGGCGAGACGCAGCAGCGTTTCTCCCGCTCCCGGGTGATCGCCGCCACCAATCGCGACCTGCGCCAGGAAGTCAGGAAAGGGAACTTCCGCGCGGACCTCTATCACCGGCTGTCGGTGTTTACGATCGAAGTGCCGTCGCTGCGCGAGATGGAC
>Ga0210382_10000658_pt1 | contig 12119 bp, 13 predicted proteins | sample PLMedo_FD_155452 | JGI IMG/M metagenome (GOLD analysis project Ga0210382, IMG submission 155452) | Groundwater sediment microbial communities from an aquifer in East River, Colorado, USA - PLM0_60_coex redo | ecosystem: Environmental > Terrestrial > Soil > Riparian zone | place: USA: East...
GCACTTCTGGCTCACGCTGATCGGGATGAACCTGGCGTTTTTCCCGATGCACCTGGCCGGCTTGCTCGGCATGCCGCGGCGGATCTACACCTACTCCGCCGACTTGGGCGTCGCCCGATTCAACCAGGTCTCCACCGTCGGCGCTTTTCTCATCGGGATCGCCACGCTCGTATTCTTGTGGAATCTGCTGCGTACCCGCTGGCGGCCGGCCAACGCGCCCAACAATCCGTGGGGAGGCGCCACCCTGGAATGGGCGATTCCTTCGCCCCCGCCGGTCTACAACTTCACCGTGATTCCTACCGTGGCTAACCGCCTTCCGCTGTGGCAGACCGAACGCCACGCACCCATGATCGCGCTGCCCGCCGAGCCGCCGGCGCCGATTCACGTGCCGGGCGGTTCGTGGTGGCCGACGATTACGGCGTTCGGCTTGCCCGTCATGGCGATCGGCGCGCTGTCACATCTGATCCCCGTCGTCCTCGCCGGCGCGGCCGTCGTGATCGTCGGGATCTATCGGTGGGCCTATGAGCCCTTTGAGATGTAGATGACACACGGATCCACGCATGCGCACGCAGCGCACCGCAGCAGCATGGGGGTCGACAACCGCAAGATGGCGTTCTGGGCATTCATCGGCTCGGAATGCCTGCTGTTCGGCTCGCTGATTGCGACCTATCTGGTCTACAAAGGAAGAAGCCTCGTCGGGCCGTATCCGCACGAGATTCTGAATATCCCGTTCACGTCGTTCAGCACATTCGACTTGCTCATGTCGAGTCTCGCGATGGTACTCGCGCTGGCGGCGGTGCAGCGCGGCGACATGAAACAGGGCAAACTCTGGCTGCTGGTCACGGCGCTGCTCGGCCTCGTCTTTCTGGGGGGTCAGTTCTGGGAATTCAGCCACTTCGCGCACGAAGGGCTCGGGCTCACGACGAACATCTTCGGCTCCACGTTCTACGTGCTGACCGGAACGCACGGCGCGCACGTGACCGTGGGCGTGATCTGGCTGCTGACGCTCTGGATCCAGGCATTGCGCGGCAAGCTCGGGCCGGGTAACGCGATGACGGTCGAAATCACCGGATTGTACTGGCACTTCGTGGACGTGGTCTGGATCGTGATTTTTACGGTCGTCTATCTGATTCAGTAACTAGAGAGGGTGCAATGGAGTCTGGACAGGCACACGCGACGACGGACACGTATCTACGAATCGCCCTGATCCTCGTGATGATCACGCTGATCGAGGTGGGGGTCTTTTACGTGCCGACGTTCCAGTCGGCGCTCGTCCCGGTCCTGCTCGTACTGTCGGCCGTGAAGTTCACGCTGGTGGTGATGTTCTACATGCACCTCAAGTTCGACAATCGCTTCTTCGCATTCTTGTTCGGTGGACCGCTGCTGCTGGCGCTCGTCGTGGTCGTCAGCCTGCTCCTCATCTTTTATGGAGCGGTTCGCCTTCGCACTGGAACGTGAGCCCCTGGAATAGGTGGGATCTTCATCCCAGCGTGGTAATAGGGCTCGCCTTACTAGGCGGGCTCTACGTCTATCTAGGGGGCCTTCGGTCGCCCCGCCGGCAGGTCGCCAGCTTCGGCGGCGCGCTGCTGGTGTTGTTCGTCGCCTTAAACGGACCGCTTCACAACCTTTCCGATACCTACCTGTTCAGCGCACACATGGGGCAGCATCTGCTACTGACGCTGGTCTTCCCGCCGCTGCTGCTCTACGGCACGCCGGCGCACGTCATCCGGCCGCTGGTGCGTCCGCGGTGGGTGATGGCAATCGGCCGGGTCGTGACTCGGCCGCTTGCGGCGGGGCTGGTGTTCGCGGGACCGATCGTGATCTGGCACGTGCCCGCGCTCTACGAAGCGGCGCTGCGCCATCACAACCTCCACATCCTCCAGCACCTCGTGTTTCTCACGACCGCGGTGATCATGTGGTGGCCGGTGCTGTCGCCGGTGCCGGAGCTCCCGCGGATACCGCACCTGCTCCAAATGCTGTACCTGTTTCTGCTGGGCATTCCGATGTCGGTGACGGGCGCGCTGATCACGCTGTCCGACTCGGTGCTTTATCCATTTTATGCGGCCGCGCCCCCCCCGCGCGTGGGTGGGTTATCGCCGCTCAACGATCAGCAGATCGGTGGACTGCTGATGTGGGTGCTGGGCGGCTTGATGCTGTGGATCGTGATGACTGTGATTTGGTTCCGATACTCAGTCTGGGATGCGCGAGGGGACGCTGAAAGAGAAGTACCGCTGGGGGCTTACTCGAATGATCAATGATCATTGATCAATGATCATTGGACATTGATCATTCGCCGCTATTCGCCGTCCTCAGTTTCGCCGAGCGGATGCCGGCGCAGCTCCTCGCCAATTCGCGGGTGCTCGCGCCACAGGTAATAGCCCATCGCGAGCGCGGCCAGTGCATTGCCGATGGCGACGTTCCACCACGCGAGGTAGCCGAGCAGCGGCTTGGCCAGCAGGGCGACGAGGATGTAGAACCCCACCTCGAAGAAGCAGAATCCCACGATGACGAGAAACAGGGTGGAGGGCGCGTACTCGACCTCGGCCGCAAGGGCGGCGGCGACGCAGCCCACGACGACGAAGGCGCTGACGTGAATCATCGTGTAGCCGAAGATACGGCCGGGCTCGATAATGACGTGCTCCGATCCCGTCGCTCCCCAGAATACCGCACTCCCGAGCATGGCGGGCGTGAAGAGCGGCTGGCCGTTGATCAAGTCCACGACGAGAAACCAGATCGCGACGGCCGCCGCCCCGATGCACCCGGCGATGAAGCCCTCGCGCAGAATGCGATTCAAGTCCATGGCGGCTCAATATATCGCCAGGCGGAGTGCGTGCTAGATTAGGACCCCATGATCGTGACGCGCCGTCCGCTGTTCTACGGTCTCTGCCTGCTCCTCGGCGCTCTGCTGGTTGGAGTCGCCGGCCTCTATCATCCCATGCTCTCCGGCGATGGCGCCGCCCAGCTCGCCACCATCGCGAAGACGGGCGGCTGGCGGCTGATCCATTGGGCACTGCTGTTCGGACTCGCGTTCATGTACGCCGGGTTGGTCGGCGTGGGACTTCGTCACCACGAGACCGCCGGGTCGACGCCGGCTCGCGCCGGTGCGCTGATCGGGGCGTTCGCGTTCTCAGTCTGGTCGCTCAACATCCTGTTCATGGTGGGTGCAGGATGGCAGCTGGCACATGCCTATACCGCGTCCGATGCGGGACTGACCGGTACGCACGCGGTATTCGTCTACGACATGCTCCATCCCATGGGACTCGCGGCCGAGCGGCTCGCGACGTTCATGCTGGGACTCGTGGCCTACACGTTCGGTTGGACGATACGGAACGGAGCGATCTGGCCGAAATGGCTCGCGTGGATGGCGTGGGGAGTGGCGCTGGTGGACGGCGCCGTGGCCGTAGTATTCAGCGAGTTCTCGCCGATCATGTACTACGGCCAGGCGCTGTTCGTCATCTGGCTGGCGGCGACCGCCGTCGTGATGCTGGCGGAGCGCCGTCGGCCACAAACTGGACCGCTAGTTCGCGCGTAGCCGGACCACGCGCTGCTGCCACCCGTCCTGTGTGCTGGAGAGCACCGTGAGCGTGACGATGTCGCCCTTCTTCACGCCCGCCAACGCGCGGCGCAGCTCGGCTCGTGAGCCCGTCGCGACGCCATTGACCTTCAGGATGATGTCCGGGTTGCTATAGCCGCTGCTCGCATCCGACAGGCGCTGATACGCCGGGCCGTCGGGCGACACCTGCGAGACGATCAAGCCGCCGCCTGACCGCATGACCTGCCGGAGATCCGAATCGCGGACATTCTCCTGCGAGAGCGGCTCGACCGAAATCCCCAGCGTATTGTCCATCGGCGCCGAATCGTGGGAGCTCGGGCGGTCGTCATTGCTGGAAACTTCCTGGGGCTCGCTCGACGGCGCAGCGGCCAGCCGCACCGGGATCGTCTTCCGCACACCGCCTTTGCGGACGACACTGACCTGGACGATTTCACCAGGCTTTTTGAAACCGACTCGCTGCTGCAACTGCGCCACGGACTCGATTTCCTGCCCGTCCACGGCGGTGATCACGTCACCCTCTTGAATCCCTGCACGCTTGGCGGGCGAATCGTCGGGCGGGTTGAACACGTCGACGACCACGCCGCGGATCTGCGGGAGCTTCGCGTCTTCGGCGTCTTCCGGTGTGATCGGCCGGATTTGCACACCCATGACCGCGCGGTCGACGTGACCGGTCGAAATCAGCTGCGTCATCACGGTGCGGGCGAGATTGATCGGGATGGCAAACCCGTACCCGTCGTAATATCCGGTCGGACTGGCGATGGCCGCATTGATGCCGATGACCTCGCCCCGCACGTTGACCAGCGGCCCTCCCGAGTTACCGGGATTGATGGCCGCGTCCGTCTGAATGAAGTCCTGAATCGCGTAGCGGCTCTGGTTCAGCCCTTGGAGGAGCCGGCCTTTGGCGCTCACGATTCCGGCCGTCACGGTGAACGTGAATGCTTCACCGAGCGGATTGCCGATCGCCAGCACCCAGTTACCGATCTTCGTGGAATCGGCGTCACCCAGATGGACGGTCGGGAGTCCGGTCGTCTGAATCTTGATGACGGCGACGTCCGTGAACGGATCGGTGCCGACGGTCGTGGCCGTGAACTCACGGTTGTCGAGCAGGCGCACGGTCACCCGATCGGCGCCCTGGACGACGTGGTTGTTCGTGAGGATGTAGCCGTCCTGCGAAACAATGAACCCCGACCCCGAGCCTTGCTCGACCTGGGGACGGCGCGGAGCGTTGAAGAAGTCGTCAAAACTCGGCACCCGCCGGTTGGACACCCGCTCGCGACGTTCCGACTTGATGAATACCACCGCCGGCTTCACATGCTCGGCGACCGAGGCGAATGCTTCGCCCAGATCCACGGCCCCCTTCGCCTGCGGCAAGGGCCGGCTCGTGTCCTGAAGTACTGACCGCACCGCGGCCTCGCCGGGCGTCGGCAGTCGGAACGCTGAGGCGAATGCCAGACCGAGCGCAAACGCCATTGCCGCCAAAGTGCCGAACTTCAACCAATCCCGCGTCTTCCCCGACATCCGTTCCCCCTTTATGACTTCTTTGATTTATCGTCGTCCATGATTTCGTAATCCGCGTCCACAACATTCTCATCCTTTTTCGCTTCGCCGCTGCTCGGCTGCCCAGCGCCGCCTCCCGCCGCCCCTTCGCCGCCCGGCGCGCCCGCATCGGCCGTCCCACGCGCCGCGTACAATGACGCGCCCGCCGCTGAATATGCCTGCTGCAGCTCGTCGAGCGCCTTGCTGATCTCGTCAGCGTTGCCGCTGCGCAGCGCCTGCTGCGCCGACTCAATGGCGGCGTCGAGCCGCGCCTTGAGACCCGCCTCGAGCTTGTCGACCCATTCCTTCGACTCTTTGGTGACCTGGTACACCATGTTGTCGAGCCGGTTACGCTGCTCGATCACATCGCGCCGCTTCTTGTCCTCCGCCGCGTGCGCCTCGGCGTCCTTCACCATCTTGTCGATGTCCTTGTCCGCGAGCCCGGACGACGCTTCGATCCGGATCTTCTGCTCTTTGCCCGTCGCCTTGTCTTTGGCCGACACGTGCAGAATTCCGTTCGCGTCGATGTCGAACGTTACCTCGACCTGCGGGATGCCGCGCGGAGCCGGCGGAATACCGGTGAGCTGGAACTTGCCGATGGTACGGTTGTCCTGCGCCATCTGGCGCTCGCCCTGCAGGACATGGATCTCCACCGTCGTCTGATTGTCCTCCGCCGTCGAGAACACCTCCGACTTCTTCGTCGGAATCGTGGTGTTGCGCGGAATGAGGACCGTGGTGACGCCACCCAGCGTCTCGATGCCGAGCGACAGCGGTGTGACGTCGAGCAGCAACACGTCCTTCACTTCGCCCGCGAGGACGCCACCCTGAATCGCGGCACCAATCGCCACGACTTCGTCCGGGTTCACGCCCTTGTGCGGCTCCTTGCCGAAGAAGTTCTTGACGATCTCCTGGACCTTCGGCATGCGCGTTTGGCCACCGACCAGGATGACTTCGTTGATGTCGCCCGGCTTGAGGCCGGCGTCGGTCAGGGCCTGCTGCATCGGTGGAATCGTCCGCTTCACCAGATCGTCCACCAGCTGCTCGAGCTTCGCACGCGTGAGCGTGAGATTCAGATGCTTCGGACCGGACTGATCTGCCGTGATGAAGGGCAGATTGATTTCCGTCTGCATGACGGTCGACAGCTCCATCTTGGCCTTTTCGGCGGCTTCCTTCAGCCGCTGCAGCGCCATCGGATCCTTGGCGAGGTCGATGCCCTGGTCACGCTTGAACTCATCCACCAACCACTGCATCACTCGCGCGTCGAAGTCGTCGCCGCCCAGGTGGGTGTCGCCGTTCGTGCTCTTGACCTCGAAGACGCCTTCGGCGAGCTCGAGGACCGAGATGTCGTACGTGCCGCCGCCCAGATCGTACACCGCGATCTTCTCTTCCTTCTTCTTGTCGAGGCCGTAGGCGAGGGCCGATGCCGTGGGCTCGTTGATGATCCGGACTACGTCGAGCCCGGCGATCTTGCCCGCGTCCTTGGTCGCCTGGCGCTGCGAATCGTTGAAGTACGCGGGGACCGTGACGACCGCCTTTTCGACCTTGTGGCCGAGGTAGTCCTCCGCCGTCTGCCGCATCTTCTGGAGGATCATCGCCGAGATCTCGGGTGGCGCGTAGGTCTTGCCCATGACTTCGACCGCCGCCATGCCGTTCGGCCCCTTTACCACCTTGTAGGGCACGCGCTTGATCTCTTCGGTTACCTCTTCGTACCGCCGCCCCATGAAGCGCTTAATAGAGAAGATCGTGTTCTGCGGGTTGGTTACCGCCTGCCGCTTGGCCACCGTGCCGACGAGTCGCTCACCGTCTTTTGTGAAGGCGACGACCGATGGTGTCGTTCGACCGCCTTCGGCGTTAGGGATGACGACGGGATCGCCACCTTCCATGACCGCCACGACGGAGTTGGTCGTCCCGAGGTCGATGCCGATGATCTTCTCAGCCATACTTTCCGCTCCTGATAGGGATTTGATGCCGGCCAGATGCTGCGGGTCGCAGTGGGCAAGCATCGTGCCCGTTTTCGCTGCCAAAGAGGCAGGAATCAGGAGCCTGGAGCCAGGATCTTTGGGGCTTCCCACTCCTGACTCCTGACTCCAGACTCCTAGATCCCATGTTTCCGTACAAGGACGAGAACCCCACCGAGCGTCCGGCGGTCATCACCGTTTCCATCATCATCGCCAACGTGCTCGCGTTCCTTCTTCTGCAGGGGGCGGGCGCGCAGGGGCTGCTGGTCCGGTCCGTCTGCGACCTGGGGCTCATTCCGGGCGAGATCCTGAGGACTGCGCCGCCCGGGAGCGGTGTGGAGCTCGCGCCTGGGATCGTGTGCATGGTGGACGCGGTGCCGAAGTACTGGACCGTGATCACGTCGATGTTCATGCACGGCGGCTGGTTTCACCTGATCGGCAACATGCTGTTCCTGTGGGTCTTCGGAAACAACATCGAAGATGCGATGGGGCACGCGCAGTTTTTGATCTTCTACTTGCTGTGCGGGATCGCGGCTGCCGCCACGCAGACGTTCGTCAGTCCGCATTCAGTAGTACCGATGGTGGGCGCGTCGGGAGCGATCAGCGGGGTCCTGGGCGCGTACTTGTTGCTGTACCCCCGAGTTCGCGTGCACACGCTCATCATTCTGCCGATCTACATCACGACGGTCGCCCTTCCCGCCTGGGTGATGCTCGGCTACTGGGCGTTGATTCAGCTGCTCAGCGGGCTCGGCAGTCTCAGCGAGATCGAAAAGGGCGGCGTTGCGTTCTTTGCGCACGTGGGCGGCTTCCTCGCGGGGCTGATTCTGGTCCGGCTATTTGCGTCAGACGAGGTGCTGCGACGACGCCCGACGCAGCCCGAATCGTATTACCGCTATCGCAGCGACTGATTCCAGAGCGCCGGGAGCCGGCGACGCAGCTCATCGCGTACTGCGCGGAAGCTCGCGAGATCCTTAGGATCCGGTAGAGGCCAATGCAGTCGCTGTACCTGGCCCGGGACGACTGGGCACACCTCCTCGGCACACAGGGTCACAATCGTGTCCACCGCGTCGAGCGGCACGCTCGCTAGACCCTTGGCGCGATGCGTCGAGATGTCGATGCGTTGCTCGGCGAGTGCCTCAATGGCGAGCGGATTGACCGTTCCCGGATCCGACCCGGCGCTCAAGAACCGATAGCCGGCCGGCGCCAACGCCCGCGCCAGTCCCTCGGCCATCTGGCTCCGCGCTGAATTGCGGACGCATAAGAACAGGACCGTCGGCACTACACTCCGCCGTCCTCGGCGTGATGCTTGATCGACTTGCCCTCGACCAGGAACACGACGTCCTCGGCGATGTTGGTGGCCAGGTCCGCCACACGTTCGAGGTTCCGGCTCACCAGGAACAGCTCCATCGCCGTCCCGATGATGTGCGGATCTTCCATCATGTGCGTCAGCAGGATCCGGAACATCGACGCGTGCAATGCATCCACGCTGTCGTCGCGGCGGCAAATCGCGCGGCCGGCCTGCGCGTCGCCGCGCACGAATGCGTCGAGCGCGTCGGCGAGCATCGTGCGTGCCTGACGCGCCATCTCGAGGAGCTCGGGCTCCGGGACGATGGGCCGGCTGACGAGGAGGCGCTCCGCCGACTGCGCGATGTTGACGGCATGATCGCCGACGCGCTCCAGATCGTTGGAGATTTTCATCGCGGCCGTGAGGAAGCGGAGGTCGCGGGCCATCGGCTGCTGCGTCGCCAGCAGCCGGATCACCGTCTCCTCGACCTCCAGCTCGAGATGGTCGATCTCCTTGTCGCCCAGGATGACCTGGGCCGCTTTGTCGCCGTCCCGCTGCAGCACCGCCTCCACTGCCGCGGCGAGCGCCGCCTGCGCCTCGCCTGACATGTTGAGCAGCGCGACTTTGAGCTCCGACAGCTCGTCGTGAAAATGCCGGTGACTCGTGGCTTGTGCGTTCATCCGAACCTTCCCTCCACCCCGGGGCATGGCCCCGGGGTTTATGTGCTCACCCAAATCTGCCGGTTATGTACGCTTCGGTGCGTTCATCAGAGGGCCGAGTGAAGATCTGCTGTGTCACGCCGAACTCCACGAGGTGGCCCACGTAGAAGAACCCCGTGTAATCCGACACGCGTGCCGCCTGCTGCATGTTGTGTGTCACGATAACGATAGTGTAGGTCTTCTTCAGTTCGACCAGCAGCTCCTCGATACGTTGTGTCGCAATCGGATCGAGCGCCGAGCAGGGCTCGTCCATCAACAGGATCTCCGGCTGGTTCGCCAGTGCGCGCGCGATGCACAGCCGCTGCTGCTGCCCCCCCGAGAGCGCCGTCCCCGGTTCGCGCAGCCGGTCGGACACTTCGTCCCACAGTGCCGCTTGCCGCAGCGCGCGCTCGACCCGATCGGGAAGCTCGCGGGCCGGCGCGAGGGCATTTAATCGCGGGCCGTAGGCCACGTTGTCGTAGACCGGCTTGGGAAACGGGTTGGGTCGCTGGAACACCATGCCGACGCGGCGCCGCAACGCCACGACGTCGGTTCCGGGAGCGAAGATCGAGGCGCCGTCGAGCAGGATGTCGCCCTGGTGCCGCGCACCCGGCGTGAGATCGTGCAGGCGGTTGATGGAGCGGAGGAACGTCGTCTTCCCGCAGCCCGACGGACCGATCAGCGCGGTGATGGCGTGGGGCACGATCGCGCAGCTGACCTCGTGCAGCGCCTGGGTGGGGCCGTACCAGAAGCTGTAGGCGCGCGACTCGAGAATCGACGGAACGACGGAATGATGGAACGATGGAATGTTTTCCGCCTGTCGTTCCATCATTCCAACGTTCCGTCGTTCCAACGCTTCTGATTTCATCCGAACCTTCCGGTGATATACGCCTCAGTCTGCTCGACTTTTGGCTTTGTGAAGAGTTCGTCCGTGCGTCCCACCTCGATGAGACTGCCCAGATACATGAATGCCGTGTAGTCCGACACGCGTGCCGCCTGCTGCATATTGTGCGTCACGATCACGATCGTATAGAGTCGCTTCAGCGCGTGGCACAGCTCTTCGATGCGCTGCGTCCCGGCGGGATCGAGTGAGGCGGTCGGCTCATCGAGCAGCAGAATCTCCGGTTGGGGAGCGACCGCGCGGGCGATGCAGAGCCGCTGCTGCTGTCCGCCGGAGAGATCGAGCGCGCTGGTATGCAGCCGATCCTTCACTTCTTCCCACAGCGCCGCCTGCTGCAGCGCGCGCGAGACGGCGTCGTCCACTTCCGGCCTCGGCCGGCGTCCGTTGACCTTCAATCCCGCGGCCACGTTCTCGTAGATCGACATCGTGGGGAATGGCGTGGGTCGCTGGAACACCATCCCAATGCGGCGCCGCAGCTCGACCGGATTCACGTCGGCGGCGTAGATGTTCACGTCGTCGAGCAGGACCTCGCCGTCCACACTCGCGCCCGGGGTCAGCTCGTGCATGCGATTCAGGCAGCGGAGCAGGGTGCTCTTGCCGCATCCGGACGGGCCGATGATCGCCGTCACGGTGTGCGCGGGAAACAGCAGCGATACGTCGCGCACGGCACGATGCTGTCCGAACAGAGCCGTGAGGTGCGCCGTCTCGAGCCGCAGGCGGGTGTTAGCGGACGCTACCATAGCGTTGCCGCGTGACCCAGCGGGCGGCGAGCGAGATAATCAGCACGAGTCCCATCAGCACGAGCGCGGATGCCCACGCGAGCCGGTGCCACTCATCGAACGGCCCCGTGGCGTACACGTAGATCTGGAGCGACAGCGTCTGCATCGGCTGATTGACGTTCAGCGTGAAGTTCAGGTTCCCCAACGCCGTGAAGAGGAGCGGCGCCGTCTCGCCGGCAATGCGTGCGATCCCCACGAGACAGCCGGTGACGATCCCGCCCATCGCCGTGCGCGCCACGACCTTCAGCGACGTCCGCCAGCGCGGGTATCCCAGCGCCAGTGCTGCCTCGCGTAGTGAGTTCGGCACCAGGCGCACCATCTCCTCGGTTGTCCGCGCCAGCATCGGGATCATCAGGATTGCGAGGGCGACGCTGCCCGCCAGCGCGGAGAAATGGCTGGTCGGTTTGACGATGAAGGTCCAGCCCACGATGCCGACGACGATCGATGGGGTCCCGTTCAGGACATCGGCGATGAATCGCACCAGAAAACCCAGCCGTCCCGATCCGAATTCGGCCAGGTACATCCCCGCGCCGACGCCGATCGGCACGCCGATCAACGCGGCGAGACCGACGATGATCCCTGTCCCCACAATGGCGTTGGCGACACCGCCACCGGACTGTCCTGCCGGTACCGGGCTCTTGGTGAAGAACGCCCAATCCATCGACGACGCGCCCTTCGCGATGAGGTTGCCGAGGATGAGTACCAGCGCGAGCACCGCCGTGAACGACAGGATGACGACCAGCGCCGTCATCACCCGGCTGGTGAGGTGGCGGCGGAACGCGCTTGCCGTCACAGAGCTTTGCTCCCCACCGCGGCCCCGCGGGCGACGCGCCAGATCAGAACGCGTGCGATGGCGTTGACGGCCACCGTCAGCACGAAGAGAATCAGGCCGACTTCCATCAGGGCGGACTGGTACATACCCGTCGTCGCCTCGCTGAACTCGTTGGCGATCGCAGCCGCCATCGTGTAGGCCGGCTGCAACACCGACAGTCCGATGTCGTGGCGGTTCCCGATGACCATCGTGACGGCCATCGTTTCGCCGAGTGCACGGCCGAGTCCTAGGATGATCGCGCCGATCAAACCGGCCCGACCATACGGCAGCACCGCGGAGCGCACCGCTTCCCAGCGGGTGGCGCCCATCGCGAGCGCCGCTTCGCGTTGGCTCATGGGCACGGCGAGCAGCACTTCGCGCGACACGGCGGCGATATACGGCACGATCATGATCGCGAGAATGACACCGCCGGCGAGCAGCGAATTGCCGTAGAACACGCCCTGGAGGAAGGGCGTCCACCCGAACACAGCCTTGAGTGGCGGGACCACGTAACTGCGCAGGAAGGGAATCAAGACGAAGATGCCCCACATGCCGTAGACCACGCTGGGGATTGCGGCGAGCAGCTCGACTAGAAAGG
>Ga0210382_10000660_pt1 | contig 12096 bp, 6 predicted proteins | sample PLMedo_FD_155452 | JGI IMG/M metagenome (GOLD analysis project Ga0210382, IMG submission 155452) | Groundwater sediment microbial communities from an aquifer in East River, Colorado, USA - PLM0_60_coex redo | ecosystem: Environmental > Terrestrial > Soil > Riparian zone | place: USA: East River...
GGACGACGCTCGACGGCTCGCATCGGGTGCGAAATCCCAACAGCGAATTTTACTTGCGGCCACTGGAAGAAGTCGTGGCGCTGTTTCAAGACTGTCCGGATGCTGTCGCCACTACATGGGCCATCGCGGAGCGCTGTAAGGCCTTCGATCTGACGCGCGACCTGGGGTACACCTTCCCCGACTTCCGGGGGGCCGACCGGGCACCCGCGCCGCGAGTCTTGGCCGAGCTATGCAACGCAAGGATGCAGGAGCGCTACCCGCCGGGCTCCCTCTATCACGCCCAGGCCGTCCGCCGGCTCGAAGAAGAATTGCGGCTCATCGAGCTCCACAAGCTCAGCGGCTTCTTTCTCGTCTATCACGACCTCTTCGATCTCGCGCGCGATGTCGCAGCCGAGATTCGGCGCGGCTCGCGCCGCGCCACCGGCAATTTGCTGCCCGGCAGGGGACGCGGCTCCTCGGTCTCCTCCATCGTGTGCTATCTCCTCGGCCTGTCCCATATCGACCCGATCGCCAACAAGCTCTTTCTCGGCCGCTTCCTGAACGAGTCGCTCGCGTCGGTGCCCGACATCGATCTCGATTTCCCGCGAGAGATCCGCGAGGAGCTGATCCGCCGCGTGTATACGCGCTACGGCGCCGAGCATGCGGGGCTCGTGTGCTCATTCCCCACGTATCGATTACGGTCTGCTGTCCGCGAAATCGGCAAGGCGCTTGACTTGCCGCTCGGCGAAATCGAGCTGGTCGCAAAACTGGCGGACGGTCGGTCGGACGGACTGTCCGACGAGCTGGAACACCTTCCCGGTTTTGCGGGGCGCAAAGATGCGCCGCTCTGGAAGGAGCTGTGCCAGCTCGCGCACGAGATCCGCGGGCTGCCCCGCCACGTCTCCCAGCATCCGGGCGGCATGATCATCTCCTCGCGCCCGCTCATCGAGCTCGTGCCACTCGAGCGCGCCGCGATGGAAGACCGCGTCGTCTGCCAGTGGGACAAAGACTCTTGCGACGACGCGCGCTTCATCAAAATCGACTTCCTCGCGCTCGGCATGCTGTCACTCGTCGAAGAGTGCGTCGAGCTGATCGCGCGCCGCCCCGGGGGGGGCCCACCACCCGACCTCTCGCGCATCGACTTCGAGGATCCCGCGATCTACGACCGCATCTGCGCCGGCGACACGATCGGCCTCTTCCAGATCGAGAGCCGCGCACAGATTCAGATGATTCGCCGCAGCCGCCCGCGCAATCTCGAAGACCTCGCCGTCGAGGTCGCGATCGTGCGGCCGGGACCCATCGTCGGCGGTGCGGTGAATCCGTACGTGCGCCGGCGCGAAGCGCAGCGCCGCGCGCACGCCGCCGGCAAGCCGTACGAGCCACCGGTCGATCATCCCCTGCTCCGCGAATGCCTCGCGGAAACGCTGGGGGTGATTCTCTATCAGGATCAGGTACTGCAGGTCTGCCAGGCGCTCGCCGGATTCACGACGGGACAGGCAGAAGCGCTACGGCGCGCGATGAGCCGCCGTCGCTCGCACGATCTGATGGCCGGTTTCTGGGAGGAATTTCGCGCCGGCGCCCTCGCCCGCGGCGTCCCCGATGCCACGGCAGAGAAAGTGTTCGGCCAGGTGATCGCCTTCAGCGAGTTCGGATTCCCGAAGTCGCATGCCGCCGCGTTTGGACTGCTCGCGTATCAGTCCGCCTGGCTCAGGCACTATCACCCCGTCGAGTACTACGTCGCGCTCTTCAATAATCAGCCGATGGGGTTCTACTCCATCGATGCGCTGGGGCGCGACGCCATGCGCAACGGCATCGAGATGCGGTTGCCCGATATCAACGTGAGCGACGTCTGGTGCACAGTCGAAACCAACGCCGTGCGAATTGGAATGGGGTTCATCCGTCATTGGAGCGAGGAATCGGCGACTAGGGCCGTGGAGGAACGGGAGAGGAATGGTCCGTTCAAGAATGTGGGCGATTTCATCCGGCGCGCGCCGCCGAAGCTCAAACGCACCGCTATCGAAGCACTCATGTGGGTCGGTGGCTGCGACGGATTCGGCCTGACCAGACGGGAATTGTTATGGCAGGTCGGCCTCTGGCTGCCGCCCAAGGCCTCCCAATCGGGCGACGGCCGCGGCCGGCGCCAGCTCGAGCTCGCGCTGAACCATCCCCATGAGCAGCTGGCATTCGGGGGGCTCACGGCCCACGAGCGCCTGCTAGCCGAGTACGCCACGCTCGGGTTCTCGGCCAGCGCGCATCCTTTGTCGTTGGTACGTAATGCTTTACCACCTGGCCTGACGCTCAATCGTGATCTGGAGCAACTGCAGGCCGGCGTCAAATGTCAGGTGGCTGGCTTGGTCGTCGCTCGCCAGCGACCTGAGACCGCCAAGGGGACCGTCTTCCTGTTGGTCGAAGACGAAACGGGAATGACGAACGTGATCGTGCGGACCGATGTCTACGATCGCTGTCGCGCGGCCGTGCGCGGCGAGCCTTTTGTGCTCGTCAGCGGCAAATTGGCCAAAGACGATGGCACCGTGAACGTGCTTGCGGAGAAGGTCGAAAGGCTCCAAATGCGTGGGATGAGAACTCCCTCCACCAACCTCGACAACCTCCAGAACCTTCATCCCATGCATTTTCTCCGCGCAATGCGTCGCGTCGCACCCAATTCCAAGGACTGGGGATGACCCTTGGCTTTCGCGTGAAATCCGGTTGGGCCGCGGCGGTGCTGATCGCGCATTCAACGAAAGCACCGGCGGTCCTCGATAGCCGCCTCATCGAGCTGGCTGACCCCGGCATGGCGGACTCGCGGCAACCCTACCACGCTGGTTTCGGCACGGCGCAGACCGACACCGCCAAGGTCACGCGCCTGGTGCGCGGTATCCAGCGTTTCTCGCGCCGCACCATCGCGGCCCTGTTGGACAAATACCGTGAACAGCATCGCGTGCGCCGCGCGGCCGTCGTCGTCTCTTCACTCACAGATCCCGCCAGCATTGCCAATCAACACATGCGCGCGCACGCGTCCGAAGGCCGGCTGTTCCGCACCGTTCTCGTCGCCGGCCTGGAGCACTGCGGCGTGAGCGTTCGTGTGATACTCGAGCGCGAAGTCTACGAGCTGCTCGGCAAAGCGCTGCGCCGCTCTCCGAGCCGGGTGAAGACCCAGGTCGCGGCACTGGGTGAGGGCGTCGGCCGCTGGCGGGCCGAGCAGAAGGTCGCTGCGGCGGCGGCGTGGCTGGTCAGCTAGTGGCGTTTCGGGACTCGGCGCGCAATCCTGTAGAGATGCGAATCATGGTCGTCTGTCTGCTCCTCGTCGCGTGCGGTGGAAACCCGGCCCCGGAGAAAACCGGGCCCGCGTCGCCGACTCCGCCGCTCCGCACGTTCGATCGTACGCTCCACGCCACGTCGTTCAACGGCGCGCGGCTGACCTACCGCCTCATCGGCGACAGCGGGGCTGCCCCCGTGGTATTCGTCCACGGCTCGTTGGGGGATTTGCGATCGTGGAACGGACAAGAGACGCAGTTCGCGCAAGTTTATCGTGTCCTCGTCTACAGCCGCCGCTATCATCCGCCCAATCCGCAGGTGAACGACGATCAGACCTATTCGCCCAAACTGCATGCCGAAGATTTGGCGGCGCTGCTGCTGACGCTGGAGATCGCGCCGGCGCACGTGGTGGGTTCGGGGTACGGCGCTTACACCGCTCTCGTGTTGGCGCTCGACCATCCACAGCTCGTGCGCTCGCTCGTCCTGGCCGAGCCGCCGATCTTCCCACTGCTCACCGGCTCCGAGGCGGGAGACGCGGCGCGGCGCGGGTTCTACACGAACTCCTTCGATCCGGCTCGGGCCGCGTTCGCACGCGGTGACTCGGCCGCGGGGTTGCGCGCATTCTACGACGCCATGAACGGACGGGGCCGGTTCGACCAGCTGTCCCCATCGGCCCGCGCTGACGTGCTCGCACACGCCTTCGAGATGCGGCACGAAATGCTCGCCAGTCGCGAGCAGTACTTCCCGACGGTCTCCTGCGCCGAGCTGGGGCGGATCACGACTCCCGTGCTCCTGGTCAGGGGTGAGCGCAGCCCCCGCATGCTCCAGCTCATCACCGACGAGTTGGCTCGCTGCCTGCGTAACGACACCACCGTCATGATTCCCGGTGCGGGCCATCCTCCCAATGCCGGGAATCCCAGCTACTACAATCAGGTGGTCGCGCGCTTCATTATGACGCATTGATCGCCGGGGGTTGACGAAATACCGTCCAGCCGGCGAAATAGACGGTTACCGTGTTGCGTCGTTCTTCCCTCGCGGTTGCGTTCGTCTTATTCGTCCCCGCACTTGCAGCGCAGGGCCGCACCGACGCTCGCATAGCGACCGCTCGCGCATACATCACCGCCCGTCAATTCGACCAAGCCGACACCGCACTGAGCGTCGCACTCGATTCCGCGGCGTACCTGATGGATACCGTGCATGTGTTTGTGTGGCGCGCCATTCTCGAGCATTTGCGCGGTAGCGATGGTCTCGCCCGCGAGAGTTTCCACGCCGCGATTGGGTTGTATCCGCCCCTCCGGGTCAACGGCCTCGAGCAAGTTGCTCCTGGTCTCGACACGATCTTCGAGTCTGTATCGCGCAGCATGCGCGTGTACAACGCCGGCCAGTTGGACGAGCCGGCCACGTGGCAATCAGGACGTTCGCTCACCTATCCGCCGGAGCTGCGTCGTCGTCGCGTGGGTGGTCAGGCCCTGATCAGTGCCGTTGTGGACACCACCGGACACGTCGAGGGGGAGACTTTCCGCGTGCTCGACGTGCCCGATTCAGGATTCATCGCGCCACTCCGTGACATGCTGCTCGCGGCGACGTTCAAGCCGGGACGGCTGAAAGGGCATGCCGTCCGCAGCGGCATTGACCTCAGCTTCACGCTCACGCCGCCCGGGCCGAGCAGCCCGACGATGCTGGTGGGGGCCGCACGCGACCAATTGCGCGCCCGTCATACCGATAGCGCGCTCGTCCTGATTGAAGAGGCGCTCGACAGCGCCAACGGGGCTACGACCGGAGAGCGCGTGTACGCGCTACTCGTGCAGGGCCTCGCATTGCACGCGAACCAGCGAGACAGTTCGGCGGCGGTGTCGTTTGAGGCCGGACTGGCGGGCTACCGCGATCTGACCGCACGAGGCACGGACCTCGCACCCTTCCTCAAGCGTCTCGCCGATTCGATCCGCATCAATCGCCGTGCGGTGCCCCTGGAGACGCCCACGGTGGTCGGCACCGTGGACGAACCGCCCGCGCTGCTCAAGCGTCCGCCCATCCGCTACGCGCCTGAGATGCAGGCACTCCGCATCGGCGGCACAGTGATTGTCGAAGCCACGCTCGACACGACCGGCCGGGTCCTGCCGGCGACCGTGAAAGTCGTCCAGACCCCGAATCCCGTGTTCAACGCCGAGTCGAAACGCGTGGTCCAGGCCGCCGTGTATCGACCGGCCCGCGTCCACGGCCGGCCCGCGCGCGTGACGATCCGTCAGCCGATCACGTTTGCCGCCTACTGACGCGCGGGCGGGGGCTCCCGCGTAGACCGCCCGCGCGTCAGGGTATTGACGACCAAGCGAGAATGAAAGCATGACAACTCAGCTCGCTACACTCGCGGGCGGCTGCTTCTGGTGCCTCGAGGCGGTCTTCGAGCAGCTGCGCGGTGTCACGAAGGTCGTTTCCGGTTATTCAGGCGGTCAGGTACCCAATCCAAGCTACGAGGCCGTGTGCACCGGCACGACGGGGCACGCCGAAGTGGTACAAGTGGCGTTCGATCCCGACGAGCTCTCATACCGCGACTTGCTGGGCGTGTTTTTCACACTCCACGATCCGACGACGCTCGACCGCCAGGGCGGCGACGTGGGCACCCAGTACCGTTCGGCCATCTTCTATCATGATGACGAGCAGCGGCGCACCGCCGAAGCGGTCGTGCGCGAGCTCGCGGCCGAGCACGTGTTCGATGAACCGATCGTGACGAAGATAGAGCCACTGAAGGCCTTTTATCCCGCCGAGGAATACCACCGGGAGTACTACAGAAGGAATTCGAATCAACCCTACTGCCGCGCCGTTATCGCACCGAAGGTCGCAAAGCTGCGCAGCAAATACCTGGAAAAGCTGAAGGCCTAGCCGGCCGCCTTGCTCTTCCCCATGTAGGTTCGCACCAGCGGGGCGGGCCGCCGCCGCAGCAGAGCGCCCCGCAGGATGTCGCGTTCTTCCGCCGGGACATCCACCAGGAAGCGCTCGCCCTTCCCTTCTCCTTCTTTCACCACGATCGGCACACCGTCGCGATAGAGAATGCGGTTGGTGGTGATCGCGGGGACCGCTTCGCCCGGTGTGAGGATGCCGACCAGGTTCAGCGGATCGGCGCCGCTGACGGCGATCAGCTCATCTGCTCCCTGCTCCCTGCGAGTGGAGCGCAGCAGCCCAATCGCCTCGGGCAGCGCGTATTGCTCGCCTGAGAATCCGCCGACGAACCGGCCGCCGCGGATTTCGCCCCGTGCCTCGAGCCGCCGGTAGACGCGCAGAATGTCGCGCCACGGCGCGAGCAGCGTTTCGCGCTGCACGAGTCGCCGGAACACCACGCCGTACCGGCGCAGCAGCTGCCAGGCGATCGCCTCCGCGACTTGGCTCTCAGCAAGCGGAGGCCTGCCGTGGGTGCGAGCCCAGCGGCCTGCTGTCTCGACGCCGAAGGGCGCGATTCTGCCGCGGCGCCGATACCCGCCGCCCAGCGGCCGCCGGCGATCGGATGGCACGAGCAGGGCGCGCATTCCGGCGAAGCTGTCCGACGAGACCAGCCCCCACGCGACCAGCTCCGCCAGTCCCTTCTCGACTTCGGTCCGCAGCAATCCCGTCGCGTTGACGAGATCGCCGAAGAACAGCGCGCCGCGCGATTCGAACGCCGCGAGCAGCGCCTTCCCGGTGGATGACAGCGGCAGCGTCGTAGGGTCGACCTCCGGGTTTCCCGCTCTCCAGACCTCGCCGCGCTCGCGCCGGAACAGAGCGATTGGTGTGGAGCGAACGGGACCAACTTTTCTATTCCGCGTTCCGCCTTCCGCACTCCGCGTTGCTGTGAGCCGTCCCCACGCGATTTCGCCTGAGAGACACAACCCGTCGAGCCAGAGCGGATCGTAATCGGTGAGTCGCGCCGGCAGCACGTCGGACTCCCACGCCCCGGCCGCAAGCTCGTAGCCGTCGAGCAGGTCGAGTACGGCGGCCAGACCCTCCGGGCCTGCGGCGCGCGATCCGGTGGCGAGCCGTTGCCACTTGAAGAGGAAGCGCAGAAAGTCGGCGGCTGCGACGGGCTCGATCTCCTTGCGCAACCGATCGAGCGTGTAGCGATGGATCCGCGCCAGCAGCCGTCGCTCGCACCACTCCGTGCCCTCGACGCCCGCGGAGAAGCGGCCGCGCAGCGCGAAGCCTTCATGCTCCAGCCCCGCCAGCGCGAAGTCGATGTCGCTCTGCGCGAGTCCGAACCCCTCTGCGATATCTGCGGCCGTCGTGGGACCGATCACTTCCAGCCGCCCACGCACCAGCTCGCGAATCGCGGCTTCGCGGGTCCACGTCTTGGCGCGCTCGCGCTCCGGCGGCGTGACGACGGGATCAAACGCGGCGCCCGGGAACGCGGCCTGGAGCATCGGCACCCGCTCCGCCGCTACCCAGAGCCGCCCGTCCATGACGGTAGCCCGCCCGGCGCCGACAAGCTCGTCGAACCAACCCTGCCACGCCGCCCGCCCCACGCCGCACGTTCCCATAACAAGCAGCGCGTCGTGGAGCTCGTCGCCGGTTTCGGGATCGGGCCACGCCTGTTCGCGCACGAGGTCGATGGCGGACTGATCGAGCTTGCCGAATTCGTCCGCCGTCTTCACGTCGAGACCGCGGCGCGTAATCACGGCTTGCGTGCGACGCTCCTCGAGCGGGGCGTCGTCGAGGAACGCGTAAGGCCGGGCGTTCAGGACTTCGTGACACAGCGGTGACGGCTCGGTCGTATCCCGGGCGATCAGCGTGAGCTGTCCCGCCTCCATTCCTTCGAGCACGCGCTTCAGCCCCGGGAAATCCATCGCCTCGAGCAGGCAGTCGGCGATCGTCTGATTCACGAGGGGGTGGTCAGGAATCTCCCGGTCACCGACCAGGTTCTCGGGACAGGCAAGCTGATCGGGGAACACCGCCGCGACCAGATCCTCGGCTTCCATGCGCTGCAGTGGCGTCGGGACTTTCCGGCCGCCGCGGAACCGCAGCACCGCGAGTGCGCGCGTCGCGTTCCAGCGCCAGCGCGTGCCGAACACCGGCGCGTCGAGCATCGCCTGCACGAGCAGGTGCTCCGCAGTCGCGGGCTTCAGATACTGGAAGACGTCTTCGAGTGGGAAACTGTGCTGCGGTCCCAGTGACAAGACGATCGCGTCTTCGGTCGCCGCCGCCTGTAGCTCGAAATTGAAGCTGCGGCAGAAGCGCTTGCGCAGCGCCAACCCCCAGGCGCGGTTGATGCGGCTGCCGAACGGCGCGTGCAGCACCAGCTGCATCCCGCCTGCTTCGTCGAAGAACCGCTCCAGCACCAGGCACTGCTGGGTGGGGATCGTGCCGAGGATCTGGCGCGTCGCGCCCAGGTACTCGACGATTGTGCGCGCGCCCGCATCGGTGAGACCGATCGTGTCCACCAGCCACTGGATTGCCGCCGGGGGATCGTCCAGCCGGTCGGCCACGTCCTGGCGCAGCCTGGAGACTTCCTCCGACAGCTCGTTGGTGCGGCCGGGCGCTTCGCCGAGCCAGAACGGCAGCGTCGGCGGTTGCCCCTTGGCGTCGGCCACGCGCACCTGGCCCGACTCCACCTTGACGACCTGGTACGACATGTTGCCGAGCTGGAAGATGTCGCCCGGGGTGGTCTCGATCGCGAAGTCTTCGTTCAGCGTGCCGACGAACGTTTCGGTCGGCTCGAGGATCACGCGGTAGTCACCCAGATCCGGGATCGCGCCACCCGACGTGATCGCCGCGATCCGCGCCCCGCGGCGCCCGGTGAGCTTCTTGTTGATGCCGTCGTAGTGGATGTGCGCGCTGCGCCGCCCGCGGCGGGTCGTGAACCCCTCGGCCAGCATCTGCACTACGGCGTCGAACTCCACCCGCGAGAGATCCCGATAGGGGTACGCCGAGCGCATTCGCTCATAGAGCGCGGCTTCGTCCCACTCTTCGCCTGCCGCGGCCGCCACAATCTGCTGGGCCAGGATGTCCAGCGGCTTGTTCGGTATGATCAGACGATCGAGCCGGCCCTCGCGTGTGGCACGGAGCATTGCGGCGCATTCGATCAGCTCATCCCGCGAAAGCGGGAACAGCCGTCCTTTGGGAATCGCGCCGAGCCGGTGCCCCGCACGACCCACCCGCTGCAACAGGGTGGCGATCGATCTCGTCGACCCTACCTGGATGACGAGATCGACGCTGCCGATGTCGATTCCCAACTCGAGCGATGCCGTGGCGACGAGTGCCTGGAGCTCACCGCGCTTCAGCCGTTCCTCGGCTTCCAGTCGTTTCTCGCGCGACAGGCTGCCGTGGTGACTCGTCACACGATCGGCGCCGAGCCGTTCGGACAGATGCATCGTCAGTCGCTCGCACAACCGGCGGGTGTTCACGAACACCAGCGTCGTGCGGTGCTGCGAAATCAGCTCGGCGATGCGGGTATTGAGCTCTTCCCACACCTCCGCCGACATCACCGCCTCGAGCGGCGACGCCGGAATCTCGAGCGCGAGATCGAGGGTCCGGATATGGCCGGCGTCGACGATCGTCGGCAGCGGCTGGCCGGTCCCCACCAGGAACTGCCCGATCTCCTCGATCGGTCGCTGGGTGGCCGACAAACCGATTCTCTGGGGACGCTTCCCGATGAGCGCGTCGAGCCGGGCGAGTGTCAGCGCGAGGTGGCTGCCCCGCTTGTCGCGCGCCACGGCGTGGATCTCGTCGACGATCACCGTCCGCACCGACCGCAGCATGTCGCGGGCGCGCTCGGACGTCAGGATGAGATAGAGCGATTCCGGGGTGGTGACGAGGATGTGGGGCGGCTGCTTGAGCATCGCCTGCCGCTCCGACTGCGGCGTGTCCCCCGTACGGACCAGCGTCCGCACACGGGCGTCGGGCAGGCCCTGCTCCGCCAACGTCGCGCGGATTTCCGCCAGCGGCTCGGAGAGGTTCTTCTGAACGTCGTTCGACAGTGCTTTGAGGGGTGAGACATAGACGACCTGCGTCTCATCGCGCAGCTCGCCGTTCAGTCCCTGGCGGACCAGCCCATCGATCGCCGACAGGAAGGCCGCGAACGTCTTACCCGAGCCGGTCGGTGCGGCAATGAGCACGTCGCCGCCTTCCTGGATCACGGGCCAAGCGCGCCTCTGGGGCTCTGTGGGCTCCGCGAAGCGATTGGCGAACCAGCGTTCGATGACGGGGTGGAAACGCGACAGCGGCATAAGGCCCGAAATATACCCGAAACTAGGGCTAGCCGCGAAGGGCGGCGATCCGCTCGATGGTCTCCCCGATCTTGTTGTTCGGGGTCGATGCGCCTGCCGTAATGCCGATCGTCAGCCGGCCTTCGGGCAGCCACCGCTCGCACCGCGCTTCGGTCGAATGCATGCCCACCGGACGATGACGGATGCTCGCGTCCTCCACATCGATGCACGCCGCATCCTCGATGTGGTAGGTCGTAACCTTCTCGCTGCAGATGGCCGCGAGATGGGTGGTGTTGCTCGAGTTGTAGCCACCGATCACCACCATCAAATCGAGCGGCTCGGCGATCAGCTTGAGCACGGCATCCTGCCGTTCCTGCGTCGCGGAACAGATCGTGTCGAACGTACGGAAATGCTCGCCGAGGGCCTCGGCGCCCCAGCGCCGCGCCATGCTTTTTCCCACCTCACCGGCGATGGCGAGCGATTCGCCCGACAGCATCGTGGTCTGATTGGCGACGCCGACGCGCTGTAGGTCGCGGTCGGGATCGAAGCCCGGCGTCATCTTGCCTTTGAACTGTTGGAGAAACTCCTCCCTCGTCCCCCGTCCCTCGATGTACTCGCAGACGACCCGTGCCTCATTCATATCCCGCACCACGAGGTAATTGCCGCCGGGATACTTGTTGACCTGGCTGGACGTGGCCTTCGTCTCTTCGTGGTAGTTCTTGCCGTGGATCAACGCGGTGAAGCCGTCGCGCGCGTACACCTCGACGCGCTTCCAGACGTTCAATACGGATCCGCACGTTGTGTCCACGAGCACGCAGCCGCTGGCGCGCAGCCGCTCGAAGTCCCGCACCGTCACGCCGAACGCCGGGAGGATCACGACGTCGCCGGCGGTCACGGCGCTGAAGTCGAACTCACCATCCTGCCCCTCCGGCCGGTGCAAGAACTCGACGCCCATCGCGGCGAGCTTCTGATTGACGTGTGGGTTGTGGATGATCTCGCCGACCAGGAAGGTGCGCTTGTCGGGAAACTTGGTGCGCGTTTCGTACGCGTACTCGACCGCGCGGTCCACGCCGTAACAGAAGCCGAACTCGCCAGCGAGCCGGAATGTCAGGTCGCCCGTCTCGAGCCTGTACCCTGACTCGCGAATGCGATCGACGATACCGCTGTGGTAATCGGCTGTGAGCGCGCCTTCGATCGCGCCCTTGAGGCCGAATCCCTTGCGGAAATAGGTCTGTTCCACGGCCTCAATCTAACCGAACACCACGCCCGCCGCGGATCGCGTCGAGCACGCGCTGCACTTGCCAGCCATCGCGGAACGTGGCCGGTTCGCCCTGCGGTGTGCCGCCACTGATCAGCTGCACCATCTCGCGCAGCAACCGGACGAACGAACGCGCCCACATGTTGTTGGGCTTCGTCTTCTCCCAGAGGTCGTCCGGAGCCGAGATGTCTTCCAGTGGACCCCCGGGCTTCGCCAGTTCCAGGCGCGTCTCGCCGCTGAGGAGCAGCGTTCCCTCGCTTCCCGTGACCTCGCCAAGATGGCCCGGTCCGTGATGTGCGACGGTACTCAGCGTGATTGTGGCGACTGCACCCTTTGCGGTTTGGAGCACGCAGCTCGCGAAGTCATCCGCCGTAACCGGACGCATCGCACCGGTTTCATCCTTACGCTCTTTGATGAACGTCTCGACCAGCCCGGCGA
>Ga0210382_10000662_pt1 | contig 12087 bp, 15 predicted proteins | sample PLMedo_FD_155452 | JGI IMG/M metagenome (GOLD analysis project Ga0210382, IMG submission 155452) | Groundwater sediment microbial communities from an aquifer in East River, Colorado, USA - PLM0_60_coex redo | ecosystem: Environmental > Terrestrial > Soil > Riparian zone | place: USA: East...
GATGTTCGCCTTGGTCGCGCAGGTCACCTGCGTGCGATGCTCGCTCCTCGCGTATTCGAAGGCGAACCGCGCGATCTTCTCGCAGCCCTTGACCGAGATCAGCTTGAGGGCCTCGGCGACCCCCGGCGTCTGCATGTACTCGATCCCCGCGTAGAGGTCCTCGACGTTCTCCCGGACCATCACGAGATCGATGCCTCGTCCGCTGTACGGGGTCTTCACGCCCGGGAGCTCTCGTACGGGCCGGACGTTCGCGTAGGTCTCGAAGAGTTTGCGGAGCGTGACGTTCGCGCTCTTCTCGCCGAACCCGACCGGGGTCTCGAGGGGACCCTTCAACATCACGCGCGTCCGTGAGAGGGACGCGATCGTCTCGTCGGGAACGCCCGAGGGGAGGCCCCTCTTGAAGACCTCGGCACCGGCCTCACACTCCTCCCAGTCGATGGGGGCTCCCGATGCCTCGACGATGCGCCGGGCCGCCTCGGTCACCTCCGGGCCGATGCCGTCGCCGGGTAAGAGCGTGACGGGGATCCGTCGATCGGTCGATGTGGGCACACGCGCCTCCTCGAGATAGGGGGCGCCATGGTATCGGCGCGACGTAGGGGGCTCAGGCCGTCAGGGAGGCGACCTCGGCCCGGTCCGGTCCCCATTCGGACACGATCGCGTCGAGGTCGCGATACAGCGGCACGCCGTGCGCGGCCGCGGCGACGCCCATCTCCCGGGTGTGGTTCGTGACCGTGGGGCCGGCGAACAGGGCGAGGATCCTGCAGAACCGGGCGCGCCACCCCTCTGTGCCGATGAGCACCCGTCCGGAGCCGGCGACGACGCCGAGCACGAGACCGTGCTGACCGCCCGAGGTCGCCGTGTCGATCTCCCAGATGGCCTTGTCGAGACCGTCGTTCAGCTCGGGGAGGGAGTGCAGCGCGTAGAAGCCGCATTCGCATCCGGTGGCGGGACACCCACGAGGGTGGGGGGTCCGGGACATCTTCCAGCCGAACATCCCACGGCGGGCGAGGCATGACGCCTCGTTCTCGCCGGGTCGCCAGATGACGGGTCCGCGCCATGGAGACAGGAGTTCGGCGTTCCCGGAAAGGCGCCACCACCGGAAGCCTCGGACGGACCCGACGAGGGGGAGGACCTCGGCCATGGCTAGACCGGCTGTTGGATGGGCTCTGACAACGGCTCGGGTACGGGCTCCGCCAGCGGCAGAAGCTCCTCGTCCGCGTCCGGCACCACCTCGACCTCGCGGACGATCCTCCCGATGTTCATGGCGGCCTCTTACCCGGCCGAGGCATCGTGTACACCGCGTGGGCCAGCCGATGGGTTTGCGGGCGGGTAGCGCCGGGTAGTTGCTTCCACACTGCTTGCCCCCGAAGCCATGACTGCCTTCCCCGCGACCCGAGCCCCATCGATCGAGCCTCTCGGCCCGGCGCACGACGATGCCTGGGTGGCGGCTGCGCCGGCCCCGGCCATGAGCCGGGGCCGGCGCGTCGCCTGGATCGCCATCCTGGCGATCCTCCTCCCGCTGCTCTCCGTGACGGGGGCTGTCGTCGCTCTGTACGTGACCACGGAGCTCCCAGACATCCCACCCTTGGCCGAGACGACCATGCTGCTGGATCGCGACGGGAACGAGGTCGCGAAGCTGCACGCGGACGTCGATCGCGTCCTGATCCCGCTGGCCCAGATGCCCATGTCGCTCAGGCAAGCCGTGGTGGCGGTCGAGGATGCCGACTTCTACCACCACGACGGTCTCGACTTGACCGCGGTCGCTCGCGCATCGTGGGCGAACGTGAGGAGCGGCTCGATGAGCCAGGGCGGCTCGACGATCACCCAGCAGTACGTGAAGAACGTCCTGACCGGGCCCGAGCACTCGATCGGTCGGAAGGTCCGCGAGGCGATCCTCGCCGTGAAGCTCGAGCACACGTCGTCCAAGCGAGAGATCCTCAAGGGGTACCTGAACACGGTGTACTTCGGACACGGCGCGTACGGCGTCCAGGCCGCGGCGCGGACCTACTTCGATCGCGACGCGAAGGACCTGAGCCTCCTCCAATCCGCCACGCTGGCCGGTCTCATCGCCGCGCCCTCCGCTCGCGATCCGTTCGAACATCCGGGGCAGGCGCTTCGGTACCGGACCTTCGCACTCTCCCGGATGGTCGAGGTGGGTTCGCTCGACCCGGATCGGGCGGAGCGGCTCGAGCTCCGGCCCCTCGGCCTGACCGAGGAGCCGCAAGTGCGATCCGAGGCCGCCCATTTCATGGAGCACGTCCGACGCAACCTGAAGGCGAGCTACGGGCTCGACGCACTCTACCGAGGGGGTCTGCGGATCCGCACGACCCTCGACATGGAGTGGCAGCGCGCGGCCGAGCGCGCGATCCACTCGTACCTGCCGGCCACGAAGGATCCCGAGGCCGCGCTCGTCGCGATCGATCCGAGGACCGGCGCGATCCGCGCGATGGTCGGCGGGCGAAGCTTCGAGCGCAGCGAATTCAACCTAGCGACACAGGGACGGCGTCAGGCGGGGAGTGCGTTCAAGCCGTTCGTCCTCCTCGCCGCTCTCGAGCGCGGGATCTCCCCGCTCGAGCTGTGGAACGGGCCCTCATCGATGACTATCCCCGACCCGTTCTGCGAGACGAACGGGAAGCCCTGGATGGTGACGAACGCGGGCGACCAGGCCGCCGGCACGATGTCGCTCGAGAACGCGATGGCGGGGTCCGTGAACACGATCTACGCGCAGGTGACGGTCGAGGTCGGGCCGGAGGCCGTCGCCGACGTCGCCCATCGGATGGGGATCCGTTCTCGGCTGAAGCCGGTGTGCTCGATCGGGCTCGGCACCTCCGAGGTGACCCCGCTGGAGATGACCTCTGCGTTCGCCACGCTCGCGGCGAGGGGGATCTACGTCCAGCCGACGGCCGTCGATCGGGTGACCGGCCGGGGCGGCGAAGTCCTCCAGGGCCCGCTCCGTGGGCTCGGAAGTGTGGGGAGCACGGCCGTGTCCGCGCAGGACGCGGACACCGCGACGCGAGTCCTCCAAGGCGTGATCGACCACGGCACCGGAACCGCGGCCCGTCTCGCCGGCCGCGTCGCGGCCGGAAAGACGGGCACCGCGCAGAACGCCACGGACGCGTGGTTCTGCGGCTATGTACCGCAGCTCGCCACGTGTGTGTGGGTCGGCTACCCGAAGGGGACGCGACCGATGCGCGATGTGGCGGGCTTCCCCGAGGTCTACGGGGGAACGATCCCTGCGCTGATCTGGCACGACTTCATGACCGAGGCGACGAACGGGATGCCCGTGGCCGGGTTCCCGTCGGTGAGCTACGACATCTACGCGGATCCTCCGCCTCCGCCCCCATCTCCTTCTTGGGCTCCTTCGCCGGCCTCCTCCTCGGCGCCCGAGCCGACGCCATCACCCTCGGTGGAGCCGTCGTCTTCGCCGGAGCCGTCTCCGACAGCGGAGCCCTCTCCGAAGCCCTCGCCCAGCCACGCGCCCTCGTCGTCCCCGTCACCGGCGGCCTCCACGGAGCCGCAGGCCCCGGCTGCGCCGGTCGTCACCCGTTCTCGGGGTTCCTGAGCTGGCTCGCGTCGTCGTTGGCTTCGTCGACGGGGTTGGGCGCCGTCGCCTCCTCCGAGGTCCTCTGCTCGACGTCGAGCCGGTCGGTATCGGCAACCTCCAGGGGAGCTCGCGGGATCTCGTGCCCGCAGGTGTAGGTGTCGACCTGTCGGCTCTCGGGATCCTGGAACTGGTCGTCCCCCCCGAAGTCGATGTCCGCGAGGGTGCCCTTGCCGCAGACGGGACAGCGGGCCGTGGGACCGGCAGCGTCGGATGCCGTCATGATGAACAGGGTATCGAGCCCATCGCCCTTCCGACCTCGGCGTTTGACCTGGTTGAGGCGGGGGAAGGAATCCCGTCATGACGGCAGCGAGAGACGGCGCGGCGCAGCGGATGCTGCACCGCGCCGACGACCTTCAGCGAACTCACGCGGCCCTCGCCTTCCCGTTCGCCGTCCTCAAGAAGTTCGCGGACGATCGCGCGAGCCAGCTCGCCGCGTTGATCGCGTACTACGGCTTCTTCTCGCTCTTCCCACTGATGCTGGTGTTCGCGACGGTGGTAGCCATCGTGGTCCGCGACGACTCGGTCCTCCGCCAGCGACTGCTCGACTCGGCCCTCAGTCAGTTCCCGGTCGTGGGAACCGATATCGGGGAGAGTGTCAACGAGCTGACGGGGTCGTCCTTCGCGCTGATCCTCGGCATCGTCGCCGCGCTGTGGTCGGGAACCGCGGTCGTGGCGGCAACGCAGCACGCGATGGATGAGGTGTGGGACGTTCCTCGTGTCGAGCGCCCGGGACTCATCGGCCGGCTCACGCGCGCATGCCTGTTGCTCTTCGTCTTCGGCGCCTCGATCGTGCTCTCGACGTTCCTCGCGGGGACCGGCGGTGAGACCGGGTGGAACGCCACCCTGCTGAAGATGGTGTCGCTCGCGGGCACGGTCCTCGTCTCCGTGGCCGTGTTCGCATTCGCGTACCGCGTCCTCACCGTTGCGCACGTGACATGGCGTGACGTGCTCCCGGGCGCGATCGTCGCCGCGATCGCGTGGACGGTCCTGCTGATGCTCGGGAGCTGGCTCGTCGATCGTCACATCCGCAACGCCTCGCAGGTCTACGGATTCTTCGCGATCGTGATCGGTCTGCTCGCCTGGATCTCCCTCGCCGCCCAGGTGTTCCTGCTCGCGGCGGAGATCAATGTGGTACGCGCTCGCCGCTTGTGGCCGCGCTCGTTGATCGCGCCTCCGCTCGCGGACGAGGACCGGGAGGTCCTCGCGAGCCAGGCCGAGGAAGAACGGGCGCGGCCCGAAGAGAGTGTCGAGGTGAAGTTCGAGGAGCCAGCGAGCGAGGGCAGGGACCGATGAGCGCGCTCAAGCGGGTCCGATGCACGGGACCGGGCATCTCACGGCGTCGCCAGGGGCGAGGATTCACGTACGTCCACCCGAACGGACAGATCGTCCATGACGATGCGACGCGGGAACGGATCCGTTCGCTGGCGATCCCGCCCGCCTGGGAGGACGTGTGGATCTGTCCGGACGAACGCGGACACCTGCAAGCGGTGGGCACCGACGCGGCGGGAAGGAAGCAGTACCTGTACCACGAGGACTGGCGCACCCGTCGCGACCGACAGAAGTTCGATCGCGCCGTTCGGCTGGCCAGGCGCCTCCCTGCGATGAGGAAGACCTGTGACCGAGACATCGCCTCGCGCGGCCTGACCAGGGAACGGGCGCTGGCTGGCGCCACCCGCCTGCTCGATCTCGGCTTCTTCCGGATCGGATCCGAGGCATACACGGAGGAGAACGGCTCGTTCGGTCTCGCGACGCTTCGGCGCAGCCACGTGCGGGTGTCCGGGGACGAGATCCGCTTCGACTTCGCCGCGAAGAGCGGCCAGCGCCGGATCCAATCGATCCGGGATCCGGCGCTCGCCCGGCTCACGAGTGCGCTGCTCCGGCGGAAGGGCGGGGGGCGCGAGCTGCTCGCGTTCCGAGACGGGAAGACCTGGCGAGACGTCCGCTCCGAAGACATCAACGCCTACCTCAAGGATCTGGCGGACGAGGAGATCTCCGCCAAGGACTTCCGGACGTGGCACGCCACGGTGTTGACGACCGCGCTCCTCGCCGCCGAGGAGCAGGGCCTCACCTCGGTCACCTCCCGCAAGCGCGTGGTCTCGACCATCGTCAAGGAGGTCGCCGAGGCGCTCGGCAACACGCCGGCCGTCTGTCGGGCGTCCTACATCGATCCTCGCGTCATCGACCGGTTCCTCGATGGAGAAACGATCGCGCTGCCGAGAGGCCGGGACCTCACGGACGACCGGGTTCGGGCATCGGTGGAGTCGGCCGTTCTGGACCTCCTGGACCCGGACGGCCGTCAGCAACGAGCGGCATGAGAACAGGCGGCCCGAGAGGAGTATCCGCGAGAGATCGAGCGAAAGATCTCAAGTTCGCCCCCGGAACGATCCGACAACATCCGTATGGAAGGACCGACATCGGGGTATCAACATCGCATGTGGACATCTGACGATGACGACGGCTTACGAAGCGAAGTCGGGCAGACGCTGGCCCTGTTCGGGATGAGCCTCGCCGTGGTGTTGGTGGGTTTGCTCGTCGGGCTGGGCCTCTAGGGCCCGTCCTCGGTTCGCGAGCTGGGGCGCAAGGATTCGAACCTCGACTAACAGGGCCAGAACCTGTCGTGCTGCCATTACACCACGCCCCAACGTTGGGCCAGTCTACCGGGAGGACCTGCGGGCATCCGCCCAGCACGGCCGTTCCGAAGACCAGGACCGAAGAGTCGAAAAGGTTCCCTCGCACGATGGCTCGGTTGACCCTTCCCTCCCGCGTTCGGTACGTTCGGATGCAACCACGACGACCCTGGAAGGAGCATCTATGAACAAGGGCGGCTTGGTCACCGAGGTCGCGAAGAAGACGGGCCTGAGCAAAGCTGAGGTCGGGCGCGTGATCGACGCGGCGATCGACACCGTTCGCGAGACGGTGGTGGAAGGCGATCGCGTCACCCTCGCGGATTTCGGAACGTTCGAACGGAAACATCGGAACCGTCGGATCGCCCGGAATCCCCGGCAGCCCGAGGTTCCGATCGTGGTCCCCGAGCGGGACCTTCCGTCCTTCACCCCCGGGAAGGAGTTCCGCTACCAGGTTCTCGGCAACAACTCGGGCTGAGGCGGTTCCCGGGTCCTCGGTCCCCCGGGTTCCTCAGTCCCCAGGGTCCTCAGTCCCCTCAGTCCCCAAGGGCCTTAGTCCCCAAGGGCCTTAGTCCCAGGTCACGAGCCGCAGCGACCGCGCTACGGGCGCGCCGTCCCGCTGCTCCGTTTCGAACCTCACGCGTTGCCCGATCCGCAGGGTGAGAATCCCCGAACCCTCCAGCGATCCCGCGTCGATCGCCACCTCCGTCCGATCGTCGGTCAGCAACGATCCCGTGCGCTCGCGTTCGTCGAAGTGCTTGATCGTCCCCTGATCCACGCTCACTCCCGTCACGTCCGCGCCGCGAGCCTCCCCGCGAGATCCATGTCCCGGCAGACGTCCAACGTGCGGCCGGGGCGTCGTGTCTCCAGCACCGTGAGGATATCGCCCGGCTCGTCCAGGTCGAACGACAGCTCCCCTCGCTCGACGACCGCCGTCGGCAACCCGCGCTCGGCCGCCGTCTCCAGGTGCCGGCGGAAGGAGTCGGGACCGAAGCGGCTCGGGATGGTGCCGGGCGGTCGCCGGAGCAACAGGTTGGTCCCTCGCTCGTCGGCGGAAGGCGCGATCACGACCGGTCCAAGCGTATGGAGCGCCGCTCTCAAGGCTTCGGATGTGACAAGCGGTGTGTCCGCGTGCAGGATCGCGAGCGCCTCGGTCTGCCGAGCGGCCGCCTCGGCCTCGATCTGATGAACCGCCGAGCGGAGGGAGGGCCGCTCCTCCACGATCCCGTGGGCGCTTCGTCCCAGCGCGATCTCCAGCACGCTCTCATCGGCCGAGACCACCCACGTTTCCCACCCGTCGAGGGCGAGCGTCTCGTCCAAGACGTCCTCGTACATCGCCAGCGCGAGCGCCCCGCGCTCGAGCGGACTCAGGAGCGGGGACAAGCGGGACTTCGCGTGGCCGAGGGACTTGACGGGCAGGGCGATCGCACGCACGGGCTCGCCAGCCTAGCCGAGGCTCCGCGGTACCCTCACGACCTGCGACCCGAAGGAGCACCCGACGGAACCCTGGTACCACGTTGCGAAGGCGGTCTGCCTTCCGCCGCTCCGGTTCTGGTTCCGGCTCTCCCACGAGCATCTGGACCGGATCCCGCGGACGGGTCCGGCGATCATCGCGTGCAACCACATCTCCTATCTCGACCCACTGACCAACGGTGACGCCGTCGTGCGCGCCGCCCGAAGGCCCCGTTTCCTCGCGAAGGAAGAGCTGTTCCGGATCCCGGTCGTAGGGAGGGCCCTCCGAGGTGCGGGACAGATCCCCGTGTCGCGCGGCACTCGCGACAGGTCCTCGCTCGACCGTGCCGTGGCAGCGCTGGGCCGCGGGGAGGTGATCGTCGTGTATCCGGAGGGCACGGTCACGAAGCGGGAGGACTCGCTCCCGATGGAGGGGAAGACGGGGGTGGTTCGCCTGGCGGTCGCGACGGGCGTGCCGATCACCCCGATGGCAAGTTGGGGGTCGCAAACCGTCTGGCAGAAATCGGGAAAGGGATCGCTCAAGTTCGGTCGCCCGATCTGGACGAGCGTCGGGGAGCCGATCGATCTCCCCGTCACGCCCGAAGGGGAGCAGGCTCCACTCCGCGAGTTGACCGCGCAGGTGATGGGCGCGATCACGCTGCTCGTCGTCGACCTGCGGGACCGCTATCCGCGACGGTGGACGAAGTAGGCTGCCGGCCATGAGCGATCAGCCGAAGCGGCGGCGCTTCCAGACGCGCGCGGTGCATACACACCGGCCGCCACCGCCCGAGCAGCTGTCGAGCAGCATGCCGATCTACCAATCGTCCACGTTCCGCTTCGAGACCAACGACGAGTTCGCACGGGCGATCCGGTTCGAAGGTCCGGGATACGTCTACTCGCGCGGATATGGGAACCCGACGGTCGACGCGTTCCAGCTCGCGATGGCGGATCTCGAAGAGACCGAGTCCGCGATGGGCTTCGCCTCCGGGATCGCCGCGATCTCCTCTCTCTTCCTCACCGTCGCCGGAGCCGGCTCGCGCATCGTGGCGGGAACGACCCTGTACGGAGGGACCGTCTCGATCCTGCGGAACATCCTGCCCCGTTTCGGAGTCGAGGCCACTTTCGTCGATCCGACTGATCTCGACCAGGTGCGCGACGCGCTGTCCGGCGCCGACCTCTTCTACTGCGAGACGATCGTCAACCCGACGACCACGGTGCCCGATCTCGCGGCACTCGCGGGTCTGTGCCGGGAGGCGGGCGTCGTGTCCGCGGTCGACAACACCTTCGCGTCGCCGTATCTCTGCAATCCGGTGACGCTCGGGTTCGATGTGTCGCTCCACTCCGCTACCAAGTACATCGGCGGCCACGCGGACCTGATCGGAGGAGTCGCCTGTACCAACGAGGATCTCTTCCGGAAGCTGCGCGACACCGTGATCGACCTCGGGGGCGCGATGCAGCCGCTCGAAGCCTGGCTCTGCCTTCGGGGCCTCGCCACGCTCAGCCTGCGGATGCAGCACCATTGCGCGTCGGCCGGGCGGCTGGCGACGGCCCTCGCCGAGCATCCGTCCGTGGAGCACGTCTTCTATCCCGGCCTTACGTCTCATCCGCAGCACGCGCTCGCGGCTCGACAGCTCCGCGACTTCGGCGGCACCCTCGCGTTCGAGGTGAAGGGCGGGCTGGAAGCCGGAAGCCGCGTGGCGGAGGCACTGGAGCTGGGATGGATCGCGGGGAGCCTCGGGAGCGTCATGACGTTGGTCGCGCACCCCGCGTCCACGACGCATCGCCAGGTCGACCCCGAGGTGCGGCGAGCCGCGGGCATCGGGGACGGCCTCCTGCGGGTGGCCGTCGGGCTGGAGGATCCGGACGACCTGATCGAGGACTTCACGCGAGCCCTCGAGAAGGCATGAAGCGCCGCCGCGTCGCGGTCCTGTTCGGCGGCAGGTCCGCGGAACACGAGATCTCGTGCCTCTCCGCTCGATCCGTGATCGACGCGCTCGATCCCGATCGGACGGAGGTCGTGCCGATCGGGATCAGCCGGGATGGGCGATGGCATCGGCTGTCGGGCCCGCCGGCCCTGCCCGCCGAAACGGGAAGGATGCCGGAGGTCACCGACGGCGGTACCACCGTCGAGCTGGCGGGGGAAGCCGGGTCGTCCGAGCTCGTGGCGGCGGACGGCTCGCGCGAGCCGATCGATGTCGTCTTCCCGGTCCTCCACGGCCCATTCGGAGAGGATGGGACCGTCCAGGGGCTGATGGAGCTGGCGGGGGTGCCCTACGTCGGTGCCGGCGTCCTGGGCTCCGCCGTCGGGATGGACAAGGACGTCCAGAAGCGCCTGTTCCTGCAGGCCAGACTCCCAGTAGGCCCGTTCGAGACCGTCAACGAGAAGGAGTGGGGAGACGATCCCGAGTCGGTGGAGGCCTCGGCCGAAGCCCTCGGTTACCCGTTGTTCACGAAGCCTGCGAACCTCGGTTCGTCCGTGGGGGTCTCCAAGGTCAATGGCGCGGCGGAGCTCGCCGCAGGTCTCGGCGACGCGTTCCGATACGCCCGGTTCGCCGTCGTCGAGAAGGCGGCGGAGGGCGCGCGCGAGATCGAATGCGCGGTCCTCGGGAACGACGAGCCGGTCGCGTCCGTCGCGGGGGAGATCGTTCCCGACGGCCACGACTTCTACGACTACGAGGCCAAGTACCTGGATGAGCACGGCGCCCGGCTCCTGATCCCCGCCGATCTCAAGCCGGAGGTGCTCGAAGACGTGCAGCGGCTCGCGGTCACCGCCTTCCGGACGATCAGGTGCGCGGGGATGGCGCGGGTGGACTTCTTCCTGCTGGGCGAGGACGAACTGTGGCTGAACGAGCTCAACACCGTCCCCGGGTTCACGTCGATCTCGATGTATCCGAAGCTATGGGAGGCCTCAGGTCTCGCCTATGGTGATCTCGTTCAACGGCTCCTCGACCTCGCGATCGAGCGCCATGAGGCCGAGCGGAAGAGCACGGGGGTTCCGGAGCTGGGCGGCTGACGTTCCTTGTTCGAGGCCTCTAGAGGTGGACGACCGGGCAGGTGAGGGTCCGGGTGATGCCTTCGATCGCCTGGATCCGTGCGACCACGAGCTTCCCGAGGTCATCCACGCTGTCAGCCTCGGCGCGCACGATCACATCGTAGGGGCCGGTGACGTCTTCGGCCTCGGTGACGCCGGCCGTGCTCCGCACGGCGTTGGCAACCGAGGCTGCCTTCCCTACTTCCGTCTGGATCAGGATGTACGCGTGAACCACCTGGTGCCTCCTCGGGTTCGTCGGAACGCGATCCATCGTAGTCGGCGCTGGGCACGCGGAGCAACGCGGGTGCGATGATCGGCCACGTGTTCCGAGATCGGGTAGAGGCGGGCTCGCGGCTCGCCGCCGCACTGGCGGAGCGCGTGTCCGGTCCCGTTACGGTGCTCGCCATCCCGCGGGGCGGGGTCGCGGTAGCCGTGCCCGTCGCGAACGCCCTCGGGGCGCCGCTCGACGTCGTGATCCCACGGAAGCTCGGCGCACCGGACAACCCCGAGCTCGCGATCGGCGCCGTGGCACCCGGGGTGATGGTCCTGCACGAGCGAGCGGTGCGGCAGCTCGGGGTCCCACGCGCATACATCGAGGAGGAAGCCGCTCGTCAGGAAGCGGAGATCGCACGGCGCGAGGCCGCCTATCGAGGCGGCCGTGCGCCGGCGCCGGTGGCCGGCCGGACGGTCGTCGTCATCGACGACGGCGTCGCGACCGGCGCCACCGCCGTCGCCGCACTCCGTTGGGCTCGCGCGGCCGGCGCCGACCGGGTCGTCTTCGGCGCCCCGGTCGGCCCGCCGGCCGCGCGAGCCCACCTCGAGCCCGAGGCCGACGACGTGATGCTCCTCGAGGAACCCTTCGGGTTCCTCGCGGTGGGGGAGTGGTATCGGGACTTCGAGCAGGTCTCCGACGAAGAGGTCATCGCGATGCTCCGAGAGGCGGGCTGATGAACGCCGTCGAGTTGGTGGTCGCAGCCGTCTTCGGCTTGCTCGGCGTTCGTTCGATCGTCCACTGGCTGCGTCGGCCGATCGATCTCGATGCTCGCCGAGACCTTCTGCTGTTCGCGCTCTTCGTCGCATCGCGAGCCGGTGTGTGGTTCGCCCTGATGGGGCTGTTCCTGCTCTTCGCGAGCGTCGAGACGCAGGGTCGTGCGTTCACCGATGATGCAGCTCGATTCAACTGGTACTACCTCGTGCTCGCCGTACCGGCGGCGCTGCAGTTCGTCAGCGGCTTCCTGTTGGGGCGGGATCGACGGACCCCACCGTCGGATGGAGGCACGGACGCGTGAGCAGCGGGACGGCGGGTTACCCGACCGCCTTGATGATGTCCTCGGAGAGCTCGGAGAACTGTTGCAGATGCTCCACGCGCTCTCGCT
>Ga0210382_10000663_pt1 | contig 12075 bp, 11 predicted proteins | sample PLMedo_FD_155452 | JGI IMG/M metagenome (GOLD analysis project Ga0210382, IMG submission 155452) | Groundwater sediment microbial communities from an aquifer in East River, Colorado, USA - PLM0_60_coex redo | ecosystem: Environmental > Terrestrial > Soil > Riparian zone | place: USA: East...
CCAGTCCTCGGGCCGCGGCCGCATCTCGAGCGGGAAGGCCCAGTCCGCCTGCTCTGCCATCGACTAGATTCTACGACTGAAAAATCGGGGTCAGAGCCCGATTTCCCATAGCGAAAGCGTAAATACCGGAAATCGGGCTCTGACCCCGATTTTTCATAGGCGACGCCCGCTCGCGGCGTCGAACAGATGCGCGTTCGCGGCTTGCGGCGCGAGAAAAATCCTCTCGCCCGGCGCGTGGGCGAAGCGCCCGTGCATCACCACGATGAGGTCGATGTCGTTGATCTTGACGAGCAATTCCGTCTCGTGGCCCATCGGCTCGACCACCACCACTTCGGCCGGCACGCCGTCGCCGCCGAGCTGCAGGTGCTCGGGCCGGATGCCGTAGCGAACCGGCTGGCCCGGTATGCCTTTGTTTTCCGGTGCAGGCCAGCGCGCGCCCAGCGCCTCGACTGCGCCATCGCGCAAGATGCCCTCGAACACGTTCATTGCCGGAGAGCCGATGAACTGGGCGACGAACAGGTTCGCCGGCCGGTCGTACAGCTCGAGGGGCGCGCCGAGCTGCTCGATGCGGCCCTCGTTCATCACCGCGATGCGGTCGGCCATGGTCATCGCCTCGACCTGGTCGTGCGTGACGTACACGGTGGTGGTCTTCAGCCGCTGGTGCAGCGCCTTGATCTCGGCGCGCATCGCCACGCGCAGCTTGGCGTCGAGGTTCGAGAGCGGCTCGTCGAACAGGAACACCTTGGGGTCGCGCACGATGGCGCGGCCCATGGCGACGCGCTGGCGCTGCCCGCCCGAGAGCTCGCGCGGGTAGCGCTCGAGATACGGCACGAGGTTGAGGATCGTTGCCGCTTTACCGACTCTTTCTTCAATGACGTTTTTGTTCTCGTTTCGCAAGCGCAATGAAAACCCCATGTTTTCCTGCACCGTCATGTGGGGATACAGCGCGTAGCTCTGGAACACCATGGCGATGTCGCGGTCCTTGGATTCCAGCTCGTTCACCACGCGATCGTCGATGGCGATGCTGCCGGCGGTGATGTCCTCCAATCCCGCCAGCATGCGCAGCAGCGTCGACTTGCCGCAGCCCGAGGGCCCGACCAGCACCATGAATTCGCCGTCGTTGATCTTCAGGGAAATGCCGTGCACCACCTTGGTGGAACCGAACGATTTGTGAATCTCGTTAAAGGCGACAGAAGCCATCAGGCCTTCACCGCGCCGGCGGTGAGCCCGCCGACCATGTAGCGCCGGAACGCGTAGTAGATCGCCGCCGGGGGAAGCGCGTACACCAGTCCGGTCGCCATGAGCAGCTCCCAGGGCGAATCGTCGGCCGAGATGAAGTGGCCGAGCGCCACCGCGAGCGTGATGGTGCGCTCGTGCGAGAGCAGGAGGTAGGCGTACAGGTACTCGTTCCACGCGAGCAGCAGCGCATAGGTGCCGATCGCCACGAGCGAGGGGGTCATCAAGGGCAGGTAGACCAGGCGGAACAGCTGCAGCGGGGTGGCGCCGTCGATCCGCGCCGCCTCGTCGAGCTCGTAGGGCAGCTTGTCGGAGGCCTGCTTCAGCACCCAGATCGCGTACGGCGCGGCGAGCGTCACCATCGCGAGCACTAGCGACCAGCGGCTGTTGAGCAGCCCGTAGGCGCCCATCGCCTTGTACATCGGGATCGCGAGGAAGGCGGCCGGGATGAAATAGGTGAACAGCGCCAGGTTCATCACCGTGCGCCCGCCTCTGACCTTCAGCCGGCTGATGGCGAACGCGGCGCAGGTCGCCGTCGCGAGCGTCAGCGCGCCTACCGCGACCGCGATCCAGAGCGAGTTCCAGATCTGCACCCAGAAGTGGTGCAGGTAGAAGTGCTCCTCGCGCACGATGGTGCCGAAGTTCCTGAGCGTCGGCTTGTCGGGCCACAGCGCGCCCGAGAACGCCGAGTCCTTCGACGAGATCGAGAACAGGAAGATGTGGTAGATCGGCAGCAGGGTCCAGAGAAGAATCGGGATCGCGAGCAGGAGGAGGACCGATTCCTTGTAAAGCCTTCTCATTGACGGTCCGCCCGCGAGAGATTCTTCATCATGAACCACATCAGCGGCAGCACCAGCGGCATGGCGCAGACGATGGTGGCCATCGCCAGGTCGACCTGGTCGAGGCGGATATAGCGGATGCCGAGCGTCGCGAGCACGTGCGTCAGGTCCGCCGGCCCGCCGCCGGTCAGGAGGTAGACGCTGTTGAAGTCGCCGAGCGTCCAGATCATCGAGAGGATGGTCGAAGTGAGGTACAGCGTGCGCAGCGACGGCCAGCTGACGTAGCGGAACTTCTGCCAGGCCGAGGCGCCGTCGACGCTCGCCGCCTCGTACTGCTCGCGCGGGATGGCGAGCCGGCCGGCGATCAGGATCAGGGTCCAGAACGGCAGCGATTTCCAGATGTGCGTGAGCATCGCCAGGCCGAGGCCGATGTGCGGATCGTTGAGCCAGTTCGGGCCGTCGTGCGCGGTGAGCCTGAAGATCACCGAGTTGATCACGCCCCATTCCGGGTTGAACATGAAGCGGATCGAGAAGATGGTCGGGATCGAGGGGACCGCCCAGGGGATGATGAAGATCACCGAAAGCCAGCGGATCCAGATGCGCTCGTGCACGAAGAAGCCGGAAAGCCACAGCGCGAGCAGGAACTTCAGGTTAACTGCAATCAATAAAAAGACTACTGTGTTGACGACCGTGCGGAAGAAGATCGGGTCGGCGAACAGCCTCGCATAGCTCGCCGGGTCGCGCGCGAGCCACAGGCCGTAGCTCACGGGGTAGAGCACGAACGCGAGGAACACCAGGACATAAGGTGCAATGAAAATTGCACCCCAGGCCTGCCATGAGCTCAGCCGCCGCGCGGGCGGGGCCGGCGGCGCGTGCGGGAGGGCGATGGAGGACATGCAAGAACCTCCATCAGCCGCGTCAGCCCGCGACTTCCTTGATGCGGGCGATCATCTCGTCGACCGCCTTCTCCACCGGCCACTTGTCGGTGACCACGCGGTTCATCGCCTTCGCCCACACGTTCTCGTTGTTGAGGATGGTGAACTTGTAGTTCCTGGTGAACTCGAAAGTCACCGTCCCGGCCGAGAACTGGTCGTGCACCACCTTGCGGTGCGGGTCCTCGGTCCAGTACTTGCGCGCGGCGGCGGCTTTGGTCACCGGGTACCAGCGCCCGAGCGCGCCCTCGACGTACGGCGTCAGGTTCTCGTCGCGCATCAGGAAGGCGACGAACTCCTTGCCGCGCTTCTTGTTGCGCGCGCTCTCGAAGATCACCCCCACCTTGACCGCGGCGCGGTACTGCATCGGCTTGCCGTCGGGCCTGTTCGGGAAGCCGGCGGTGGCGATCAGCTCGTAGTAGTTCTTCCTCGCCTGCTCGCGCTCCTCGGGCTTGAGCTTGTCGTTGTTCGAGTCGTCGAGCCACTTCGAGGCGATCGAGATGGTCGCGTTGTGCGTCATCATGATCGTCTTGTTGTGGAAGTTGACGTTGTTGTCCGGGTCCTTCCAGTTGATGGCGGAGGGCGGCGTGCAGCCCTTGCCGATGGTCTCGGTGTAGTCGCGCAGCGCCCCGACCAGCCCTTTCTTCGCTTCGGGACGATCGACGAGCAGCTTGCCGTCGTCGTCGACCAGCTTGACGTTGTACGCGTCCATGTAGGTCAGGAACGAGTAGAACGAGTCGCTCGAGTCGACGCCCATCGGGCTGCCGACCGAGTAGACGCGCTTGCCGGTCTTGCTGCGGTAGCCGCTCTGCGCCTTGTCGCACCAGAAGGCAAAGTAGCCTTTCCAGTCCTTCGGGATGTCGGCTTCCCTGAAGCCCGCCTCCTGCAGCATGTCCTTCCAGTACTGGATGTGCATCGTCTGCCGCTTCACCGGGAACGCGTAGTAGGCGCGCTTCTTCGCCTTGTCGTTCCACATGTAGGTGGTCTCGACCGTGTTGGGCAGGAACTGGCTTTTCATCGGCACCAGGATGTCCGACAGGTCCTCGAGCCGGCCCTCGTACGCCCACTTGCCGGCGACCTGGAAGTCGAACACGTCGCCGTAGACGACGTCGGGCGGAGTGCCCGAGTCGAGCGCGGCGACCGTCTTCGGGATCATCTCCTGCGGCGCGTAGCGCGACAGCTCGACCTTCACGCCGGTCTTCTTCTGGAACTTGTCGACCACCTCGTCGAGCGCCTTGTCTTCCGCCGGGTAGAACCCCTTGGCGAAGTACACGACGAGGGTTTCCTGCGCGGCCGCCGGCCAGGCAAAGGCCAGCAGCGCCAGTGCCAATGAAAGCTTGCGAAGCATGGAAGGCTCCTCCTCTAAGTAGCCGGTTGTATGATAACCGACAAATCCCAAAAAATCGGGGTCAGAGCCCGATTTCCCCTAGCGGCAGCCCGAATACCGGAAATCGGGCTCTGACCCCGATTTATTTATTCTTCTTCCAGGCCTCGAACTCCGCCCGCGTTTTTTCATCCGGCGGGTAGAGCCCGAAGATGCTGCGCCCCTCTTTCACTTTCGCTTCGACCCAGTCCTCGAACTCGGTCTGCTTCGCGGCTTCCGCGGCCACTTCCTCGGCGATCTTCGCCGGGATCACCACCACGCCCTCAGCGTCGCCGACCATCACGTCGCCCGGATAGACCGGCACGCCGCCGCAGCCGATGGGGACCTGGCTGTCGATGGCGTGGTGGCGCACCAGGTTGAGCGGCGCCGAGCGCGCGCCGCAGTACACCGGGAAGTCGAGCTTCTCGATGGTGGGCGTGTCGCGCAGCCCGCCGTCGGTGACGATGCCCGCGCCGCCGCGCACCATGAGCCGCGTCATCAGGATGTCGCCGCCGGTGGCCGCGGTTGCGTCGCGCCGCGCGTCCATCACCAGCACCTGCCCGGGCGGGCAGGCCTCGATCGCCTCGCGCTGCGGGTGGCCGCGGCCCTCGAAGGCGCCGAGCTGGTCGAGATCCTCGCGCGCCGGGATGTAGCGCAGCGTGTAAGCCTCGCCCACCATGCGCGGGGCCTTCTGGTTCAGAAGAAAGACGTTCTGAATAAATGTGTTGCGAAAACCGCGCTTGAACAGCACCGTGGTGAGCGTGGCGGCGGAAACCTTCTTCAGCGCTTCCCGGCTATGAGGTGAAAGCATGTTGAATCTCCATTGATAATCGGGGACGGAGCCCGATCTCCCATAGCGGCAGCGAGAATACCGGAGATCGGGCTCCGTCCCCGAATTAAGCCTCGACCGCGATCTCCTTCACCACCTCGCCGACGCGCAGCCCCTTCGCGCGCACGCGCAGCCGCCCGCTGCCGCGCACCGGCAGCGATAGCGTGCGCCGCGAGACGCTGCCGCGGCTCTGCAGGTAGAAGATGAATTCGGCGTACAGCCCGCGCCCCCAGCCCTCGAGGTGGCCGACCTCGAGGCGCGCGTCGCGCGCGTCGATCGAGCAGCCGCCCGAAGCCTCGACCTCGACGAACACGCGCGCGTCGAGCGCGAGCTTCTTCGCCGAGTCGAGGATGTAGGTCGGCAGGTAGCCCGCGTTGCGCACCTCGATCTCTACCCGTCTCGCTTCGGCGCGCACGTCCATCTCGAGCGACGGGGCGAGCGCGGCGACTCGCAGGTACGCCGCCGACTGGCGCTCGCAGATCTCGGCGATCAGTTCATAGGGAGGATTGTTCAATCCGACCAGCGTCACCGTGCCGCCCACTTCAACGTCTCCCAGCTGCGGGTGGCGGAACGGCTTCCAGCCGCGGAAGATGCGGCCCTGGTTCTGGTCGCGGTCGAGCTTCGCCAGCGCGAGCAGGTTGTCGCGCGTGAGATGGGAGTAATGGTCGACGAACGGCTTCTTGCGCTCGATGCCCAGGCGGGCGAAAAGATCCCACAGCTCGCAGGCGTAGGCGATCGCGCCGCGCACGTGGTAGGCGAAGTCGGTGAGATCGCCGTAGATCGGCTTTTCCGGCTCGTAGATGAACTGCTCGAAGCCGCTCACCATCGGGTAGCCGCCGATTTTCTCGCCCCATTCGCCGATCTGCCGGTAGAGCGCGAGATCGCTCTGGTTCATCTTGGTGTCGGGCGCGTTGCCGAGCGGGCGGATGTACACGCCGCCGAAGGTGTGCAGGTTGAGCCAGGAGAAGATGTTCGGATGGGCGGTGGCCCACTCGATCACGGCGCGCGACTCGGGCTCGCTCGCGCCGAAAGGTCCAGCGCCGATCTGCTCGGGCTCGGGCTTCCACGAATGCGGGAAGTTGCGGTTGAGGTCGACGTCGTTGTCCGACAGGAAATGCGGATCGGGAACGTGCGTGCCGTCGAAATTCTCGATCGTGCCTTCGGGCCACAGCTTGTAATAAGGACCGGCGTCCTCGAGGCGACGAGGGAGCATCACGCCCGGGAGATCGGGGTCTTCCACGTACTCGCCCGAAGGGTCCGGCTTGCGCAGGGAAAGCACCTGCCCGTCGCCGTCGACATCGCCCGAGACCCAGCGCGCCACCGGCGGATGAGGCCGCCGGTCGCGCGGATTCGAGCGCACGAAGCGCCCGTCGCGCAGAACCGCCTCGGCCCCGTCGGGCGACATGCGCGGCAGGACATAGAACAGCACGCTCTTCAGGCGCTCTTTCACATGCATGGGGAGATCAAGCTGGTCCTCGCCGCGGTGCAGGGCGATGACGTCCTCGGCGATCGCCAGCGCGACGCTCGAGCCGCACACTTCGGTGGCGTGCATGTTGCCGTCGACCCACGCGGCGGCGCGCAGCCGGTCGGGATCGGCGCCGATCTCGAGCAGCCATAGGTCCCTTCCCTCCGGGCTCTTGCCGATGCTCGCGACGCGCACCAGGTCCGGGTGGGCGCGCGCCCATTCTTGAACGATGCGCGTCAATTCCTCGTAGCGCAGGTAGCTTGTGCGGAAGGGGCTCATCAGCGCGCGAGCGAGGCGAGGCCGATGATGCCGAGCGCGAGGAAGGCGAGCGCCTCGCCGGCGATCAGGCCGCCGCCGATCAGCGACATGCTGTCCATGTCCGCCGGCGCGCCTGCGTCCTTGCGCTTCACGGTGGAATTCCACAGCGAAGAGAAAATGCCCCCGAGGCCGAACCACAGCGACGTGGTCCAGTCGACGAAGCCGCCGAAGCTCGACGCGTAGGGGCTCGGGATGATGATCGCGTCGAGGATGAAATCGGCCGTCCGGGTCCCGGCGCTGCGCTCTTTCCAGGCCTGGTAGGAGCGGCTGCGCTTGAGGAGCTCGCGCACGATCTCGACCGCGAGGCCGATCGCGATCCCCAGGCCCATCAGCTTGAGCGCGGTGGTTTCGCTCGAGGTCAGGCCGCGCAGCACGCCGGCGAACTTGTAGGTCATCGCGCTTTGCCAGTTGCCGGTTCTGAGCTCGGGATGCAGGAACGTGTCGATCTTGAGAACCGGATAGGCGGCGAGGAACAGCTTGGTGATGACGACCGCGAACACCGCGCCCATCAGGATGCCGATCACCTGGTAGCGGAACTGGATCGCCCGGTTGGTGCCCAGGCGCCAGCCGGTGGAGCGGTCCTGCTGCATGTCGCCGCCGACCACGGTGCTGATGAGGAGGATCGAGCCAGCGATGAGCCCCACCAGCGGGTCGGTGAGCCCGGCCGCCGCCATCACGGTCACGCCGACGACGAACGCCGACGAGATCGGGTTGCTGTCGGAGATGCCGACGCTGATGCCGTTCACCAGCACGAAGACAGAAGCGAGCAGCACGCCAAGCGCGGCATAACCGGCCGGCACGCCGAGGCTTGCCGACACGATGACCACTGCAATGCCCCAGAACACCACCCATGCCAGGAGCTTTCGCGTGTCGACGCGCTTCCACTCTTCAGTCACGGCGGGCTCTACGGGCGCAGTCGAGCGATGGCGCGCCAGCGCCTCGCGCACGATCAGCGTGATGTCGACGATGGCGGCGCCCAGGATCGTGCCGAGCGAGATCAGGAAGCCGACCTTGCGCCACGGGTCGTTGGGCCCGAGCAGGCCCTCGGCCCTGAGCCACGGCGTGAGCGCGAGGCCGATCAGCCCGACCACGATCGCCGGCACGCCGATGCGCGCGCCGACGATGATTCCCGCGCCGAACGTCGACGCGGAGAAATGGATCGCGGCGAGGAAGGGAACGCCGACCTTCTCGGCGAGCAGCGTCAGTCCCACGCCGAGGCCCATGCCGGTGCCGAGCTTCGCGACCGAGCGGCGCAGCAGCTGCGGGTCGGTCAGCGCCCGCAGGATATTCGCCACCGCCAGGCCCGACGGGTACTTGAGCTGCATGCGGTCGACGACGAGCGGCGTGTAGAGCATGCCCAGCCCGACGCCGAGCATGCCGATGCACAGGAAGTAGGCGATGAGCTGCCAGGTGGGCGGCTCGGCGAGCCCGAGCCAGATCATGGTCTGGATGAGCACGCCCATGGCGCCCATTCCGGCGACCGAAGCGGCCATCGACTGCATGTAATTTGCGCCGTGCTTGCCGTCCGCCCCGTAGCCGAAGGTCACCACGCTGCCGAGGATGCCGGCGAGCACCTGGCCGCCGACGAAAAAGCCGAGCGAGAAATTCATGTAGGCGGCGGTGATGCCGCCGAGCGGCCCGAGAATCAGGATGGCGACCGCGCCAAGCAGGAGGTAATAGCCGCGCGAGTCGATCGGCGGCAGGAAGCGCAATCTCTCGGCCATGTTCCCTACGCCTCGCCGGCCGCCTTGCGCAGGAAGCCGGCGCGCTCCTTCGCCGCGGCCATCAGCAGCGACAGGTCCGAGCCGCACAGGATGAAGCGCATGCCCATGCGGACATATTTTTCCATGTGCGGCGGATCGTACACGCCGCCCATGCCGGGATGCTTGCCGTGCCGGCGGCAGGCGTCGATGACGCGGCGATAGGCGGCCTCGACGCGGGCGTCGCCGACCTGGCCGAGGATGCCGATCTCGGCGCACAGGTCGCTCGTGCCGATGAGCAGCACGTCCACGCCCGGCACCGCGGCGATCTCCTCGGCGTTCTCGATCGCGCGCGGCGACTCGAGCATCACCACCACCAGGATCTGCTCGTTCACCAGGCGCGTCGCCTCGGCGGGCGCGATCGGCTTGAACGCGAGCTGCGGCTGCAGGCCGGGGATCGAGCGCTTGCCGAGCGGCGGATACAGGCAGGCCTCGGCGATGCGCCGCGCCTGGGCCGCGTCGTCGACGTGAGGGGCAACGATGCCCTGCGCGCCGTTGTCGAGCAGCCGCGTGGCGTGGTAGTGCTCGTGGCCCGGCACGCGCACGATGGGCGTGACGCCCATGCCGGGCGCGGCCGCGGCGATCTGCGCCGCGGTATCGACGCTCATCGCGTTGTGCTCCATGTCGATGAACAGCCAGTCGAAGCCGCAGGTGGCGGCGGCCGAGGCGATGTCCACCGTGCGCGCCTGGCGCAGGCCGAGGCCCAGCGCGAGGCGGCCTTCCTTGAGCCGCTGCTTGGCGAGGTTGGGGTGCATGGCGCGCAGCCTATGAAATTATGACGACTTGCGCTATAACGGATTGCGTTATATAACGGGCTGCGTTATAAGAATGAAAAGAAACCACAGTCCCCACCACCCCGGCATCGTTCTCCTCGAGCAGTTCCTGAAGCCGAGCGGCTTGAGCCAGAACGCGCTGGCGCGCGATATCGGCGTGCCGCCGCGGCGCATCAACGAGATCATTCTCGGCAAGCGCGGCATCACGGCCGACACAGCGCTGCGTCTCGCGAACCACTTCGGCAATTCGGCGCGCTACTGGATGAGCCTGCAGACGGATTTCGACCTCGAGGAGGCGCGAAGAGAGCGTATCCCTACTACAATATCTAGGGGCTAAGCCCCGACGCATAACTAAATACATGGCCAAGCAAGCGGTCTACGACGCATCGGCGATCCAGGCGCTGAAGGGGCTCGAGCCCGTGCGGCGCATGCCGGGCATGTACACGCACACGGTGCATCCCCTGCACGTGGTGCAGGAGGCGATCGACAACGCGGTCGACGAGGCGCTGGCCGGCTTCGGCAAGAGTATCCGCGTTCGCGTCAACAAGGACGGCTCGATCGAGGTCGAGGACGAGGGCCGCGGCATCCCGGTCGACATGCACCCGGTGGAGAAGCTGCCGGCGGTCCAGGTCGCCTTCACGATGCTGCACGCCGGCGGCAAGTTCTCGCGCTCGGGCGACGGCGTGTATCACATCTCCGGCGGGCTGCACGGCGTCGGGGTCGCGGTTTCGAATGCGCTTTCGAAGCGCTGCGAAGTCACGGTCTTCAGAGACGGTCAAAAGCACAGCATCGCGTTCGAGGGCGGCGAGCTCAAGAACAAGTTGAAGAGTGAAAAGATCAAGGAAAAGCGCACCGGCACCGTAGTGCGCCTGTGGCCGGACCCGAAATACTTCGACTCGCCCAACATCCCGCTTGCGGAGCTGGAGCACCTGGTGCGCTCCAAGGCGTATCTCCTGCCGGGCCTGACGATGATTCTCGAGATTGAAGGCAAGGAGAAAAAGACCTGGAAATACGAGCGCGGCATGGCGCAGTACTTCGACTTCGTGCTGCAGGGGAGAGAGCTGATCGCGCCTCTCTTCACGGGAGAAAGGTTCTTCGCCGAAAGCAACATCCCCGAGATCGAGCCGGGCGAAGGAGCGAGCTGGGCCATCGGCTGGGTCGCCGACGGCGACACCTTCGCCGACAGCCACGTCAACCTGATCCCGACGCGCTCGGGCGGCACGCACGAGGCGGGCTTCCGCGCGGGAATCTTCGAGGCCCTGGCCGCGTTCATGGACCCGCGCGGCCTCGCGCCCAAGGGCGTGAAGCTGATCCCGGACGACCTGTGGCAGCGCGCCTGCTTCACGCTCTCGGCGCGCATCGTGCGCACGCAGTTCCACGGCCAGACGAAGGAGAAGCTCACCACGCGGCACGCCGCCAAGCTGCTCGAGATGTGCGTGCGCGACGCCTTCGAGCTGTGGCTGGGCGAGCACCCGGAGGAGGGCGCGAAGATCGTCGAGCTGGCCATCGAGCAGGCGCTGGCGCGGCTCTCGAAGGGCAAGAAGGTCGAGAGGAAGAAGTCCTCCGGCATCGCCACGCTGCCCGGCAAGCTCGTCGATTGCGCTTCCGGCGACGTGATGCGGAACGAATTGTTCCTGGTGGAAGGCGACTCGGCGGGCGGCTCGGCGAAGGAGGCGCGCGACAAGGAGACGCAGGCGGTGCTGCCGCTGCGCGGCAAGGTGCTGAACACCATGTCCAAGGACAGCCGCACCGTGCTCGCCAACAAGGAGCTGCAGGCGATCGCCACGGCCATCGGGGTTGATCCTCACTCGATGGAAGTCGAGGTTGATTTGTCAGGAGTGAGATACGGCAAGGTGATCGTGATGACCGACGCCGACGTCGACGGCGGGCACATCCAGGCGCTGCTGCTCACCTTCTTCTTCATGCACGCGCCGCGGCTCGTCGAGCGCGGCCACCTGTACGTCGCGCAGCCGCCGCTCTACAAGGTCGAAGTGCCGGCGCAGGGCAAGGGCAAGCCCGCCCGGCGCATCTACTGCCTCGACGACGACGAGCTGGAGGAGGCGCTCGGCGCGCTGAAGAAGGAGAAGGTGAAGGAAGGCGCCTGGGAGATCTCGCGCTTCAAGGGCCTGGGCGAGATGAGCCCCGAGCAGCTGTGGGAAACGACGATGAACCCCGACACGCGGCGCCTGGTCAGGATGGTTTTCGACCCGAAGGAGATCAAGAAAGCGCGCGAGACCTTCGAGCTGCTGATGGACTCGGGCGAGGCCGAAGGCAGGAGGAACTGGATGAAGCAGCACTGGAAGACGGTGGAGGCTGATATCTAAATCAGGGACAGACCACGTTTTCCCGGAGACAACAATGGCGACGAAAAAAAGGACAAGGCGAAAGCCGACGTGGGAACGGGCGTACAGGGGCCACGTGCTGTGGCTCGGCAAAGCGAAGCTCGGCAGAGTGACGCTCGCGGACAGGGGACGCTATACGTGGGAGGCGGCGGGCCGCGCCGGCGCCGTCGACGATCTTGCCAGGGCCAAGCAGGCCGTTGAAATGGCGGTCGCGATGGCCGACAAGCAGCTGGATCTTTTCAGGTAGATGACGATGGAAGACACCAAGACCCTGGATC
>Ga0210382_10000665_pt1 | contig 12057 bp, 14 predicted proteins | sample PLMedo_FD_155452 | JGI IMG/M metagenome (GOLD analysis project Ga0210382, IMG submission 155452) | Groundwater sediment microbial communities from an aquifer in East River, Colorado, USA - PLM0_60_coex redo | ecosystem: Environmental > Terrestrial > Soil > Riparian zone | place: USA: East...
AGCGTGCAGGTGGGCGGCGATACGGGGAGTGTTGCCGCCGACTTTCCGGTGGACATGCGCGACTACGGCATCAAGCCACCGGTACGGTTCGTGATCGCGCGGATGGGGGCGGTGGTGACGGTGCACGTCAGGCTCGTGTTCCGGAAAAACCAAACCCGGGGCTAGAAGCTCCCCGGGCTGGCGGTCGGGCGAAGTGGCCGTCACACTTCGACCGCGACCCATGCTCAACGATCTATACGTCCAACTGGTTTCAAGTGATTAGATGCAGCAGGCCCCCGGAGGGTTGCGTCTACCAGCGTTTCACCCTGCCTACCCGCGATACCGTGATCGTTTCGACCTGAGACCCGCGCCGCAGCACGACCTTGGTATTCGACACCCCCCACCCCACGCCGGTGGGCCCGAACGTGACGATCGGGTTCGACACCTCCATGGCGACGCCGAGATCGGCGGGCCCCCTGCGCCGCTTCCACGGGATCCAGCCGCCCTGCTCGAGACGGTCGATCCGCAGCGAGTCGTCAGCGATGGTCAGTCGGGCGCGAATCCCCTGGAGGATCGCGCCATGTCGCGCCAGCGCGAGCGCTGTCGTTACTTCCCGTGCGGCGTGATCGGCGGCGATGCGGTCCAGGAACGGCAGCAGTCGTGGAAAGCACACGGCCGCTAGCGCCATGATTATGCACAGTACGATTGCGAGCTCGACGAGCGAAAAACCCTTGGCCATGCGCCATTTATGGGGGTTGGACCCCGAAAACCGGCACCAGAAAACCCCGGCGAAAAGCCAAAAAGTGCGCCGTTTGCGGGCTAACGCGTTCTCGGCTGAAACGCTATGTTCAAGCGCTTATTAGTCTTGCGTTTCCGGCACAACCGCTGCATTTGGGGAGCGTCGATGACACGAACCGCTGAAGCCAAGCCGATGGGGCTCCCCCACGCGGTGTTCCTGCAGCGCGTAGCCGACGAACCGGCTACGTCGCCGGAGGTGCGCCTCGGGCAGGGAGCGTTCTTGGCGCTGCGGTTCGTCGATCTCCTCTCCCCCGATCGTGAGCCTCCGGCCCCGGACGTATTCCGTTACCAATGGGCCGCGACTGAGCGCTACTGCAGCGAGCTGGCGGGCGAGGGCACGGAAGCGGCGCACCTCGCGGGACTGGTGCGCGCGACGAGCGAAGCGCACACCACGAACGACGTCCGCGCCCTCGCACCCGCGCTCATCGCCTACGCTTTGTACCTCGAACAGGACGCGCACTTCGAGGAGGCCGAGGATGTCCTGTTGACCCTGATCCGGGTTGGCGGGGACCGGCTCGCGGCGTCTGACGGGAGCGCGGCGTGGATGCGCGTGGGCCGCGTGCGGCGCATCCAGGCCGACTTCGACGGCGCCGACGCTGCGTACGCGGAGGGCGGCCGCATCGCCGAAATCGCGGGCGACCGTCAGGGCGTCCTGCTCAGCCGTGTCGGCCAATGCAACGTCGTACATTTCAGCGGCAATCTGGCGGAGGCGGAGCGAGGTTGGCGCGCGCTCCTCGCGGATGCGTCTGCGGGAGGGTTCACGGAGGTTCATGCTCACGCGGAGCATGGCCTTGGCACTGCGCTGGACAGCCGTGGGCAAGTCCACGAAGCGGCACCGCACCTCTGGCGCGCCTACGAGCTATACGACGACGACGCCTCCCGCGTGCGTGCACTCGGCGACTTGGGGATCCTAATGCTCGCGCTCGGCGATATCGCCGGAGCCGAGCACGCGCTCGCGGAGGTGGTGCGGCGGGCGACGCTGCCCGACGTGCTGGCAAACGCCAAGATCGAGCTGATGCACTGCGCGTCGTTCCGGCGCGACCGTGTAGGCTTCGAGCGGTGGCGCGAGCGCGCGCTCGATCACTTTGAAGAGGCGCTGCCGAACATCCGCGCCGACTATCAACTCAAAGTGGGGATCGGCCTGGCGCGCTTCGGCATGTACGGCAAGGCGGAAGCCCAGATGCAGCAGGCGCTCGAGATCGCGAGCGCCCATTCGTTGCACGAGTTCGTCTTCCGGATCGAGCGGATAAAGAACGGGCTCCGCGAGTGCGAGGCTCTCGCGTGTGCCGAGAGCCCCGCAACAGAGCCCGCTCAATGGACGGAGCAGCTCAGGGAAGTGTCCGCTTCCCTGGCTGCGTTGAGCGCGTAGCGACTACTTGCAGACGTTGGGGTTGTTGTGGTCGCAGACGGTCTCGGCGTTCATCTGGGGACCAGTGCTGGCGTCGGCGCAGGCAGCCGCGACCATAGCGAACGAAACGAGTACGAGCGAAAGGGCAAAGCGGATCCGGCGGGCCATAGGAGCCTCCACAGTCAGGTTGGGCGGGGCGTCGGGAACACCCCCCAACATGAGGCCCCTGGTACACCGGGTTTAGGGCGTTTTTGCTGCATCGTAGGGCGTTTTTGCGGCACGGAAAGGTTTCGGGGGGGCCATGCTGGTTCTGGCAGCGGTACCGGACATCCAATTCCACAAGCTGCGCCGCGCCGTGCCGGCCCGGTTCGTGGTGACGCACGCCCGATCCTGGGACGTGGTGCTCAACTCGATCCGCAGCCGGCCCGTCGAGATCGCGGTCGTCGATCCACTGCTCTCGGGGGAGCCCCGGGGCCAGGAGATCGAGCGGCTGCGCGTCCTCTTCCCGTCTCTGCCGCTCATCATCTACTCGTCCCTGACACCCCAGGTCGCTGCCGTGTTGCCCGGCCTCGGCCAGCGCGGCATCTGCGGCGTCGTCTTCGCCCGCTTCGACGACCATCCCGACGGCTTGCGGGACATGGTCGAATCCGGAGAGATGCAGGCGGCCTCGCACCAGCTCCTGGGCCAGCTCGCCACCGCCCTCGAACCCCTGCCGCGTGAGATGCGCTGGGTGCTGGAGGAAGTGCTGCGCACCCCGGGCGAGGTACAGACGATCCAGCAGGTCGCGGCCCGGGCGCGGGTCGATCGCGGCACCTGCGCGCGCTGGTTCGCGCGGGCCGGACTCCCGAGCCCACGCCATTTCCTCGCGGCGACGCGCGTGCTGTACGCGCACCGCCTGCTCCAGGATCCCGGCTTCACCATCGAGGACGTCGCCGAGCGCCTGGGTTACACGCAGGTCAAGACGCTGCAGCAGCACGCCCGCGCCTACCTGGGGCTCACCGCCGGTGAGATGCGTCTCTCCCTCACGCCCGACGCAGCCGCGAACCGCATTCTCGGCGGCTTCCTCACGCCCCCGGTGAGCATCGCCGCGAGCGCGTCATGATGCACCCCCCGCCCGCGACCCCTGCAGCCCCCACGATCCTCGTCGTGGACGACGAAGCCGGCCTGCGCCGGGTGCTGGAGCGCATCCTGACGCGGCACGGCTATCGTGTGCTCACCGCCGGAAGCGCCGAGACGGCCTACGAGCTGCTCACCGCGGAGCAGGCAGATGCACTGCTGCTCGACATCCACCTCCCCACGATGTCGGGCCTCGCGCTCTACCTCGCGATCATCCATCGCTGGCCCGCGCTCGAGGGCCGCATTGCGATCATGACGGGTGACGCGGAGGCGGACGAAGTGCGGACCTGGCTGGAGCACCACCGTTGCGCCGTGATCCGCAAGCCCTTCAATCTCGTGCAAGTCACCGATTGGATCGCGGCCGTGCTCCAGCCCCATGGCCGCTCGAAGGGGGCCATGGACGCATGACCGGCGCGGCTCAGCCCGACCCGCTCCACGTCCTCCGCGAATACTCAGGGCTCGCCCCCTGGAACCTCCGCGACCTGTCGGTCCTTGTGGGCGCGGTCCTCGATGCCTCGGCCGTCACGCCGATCAACGCCGCCGCCCGCGCCTCACCGAGTGAACGGACGATCCGTTTCTACGTGACGCGCGGCCTCGTGAGCCCGCCCGAAGGGCGGGGCACGGCGGCGACCTACTCGTATCGGCACTTCCTGCAGCTGTTGTGGATCAAGCTGCGTCAGATGGAGGGCGCGACGCTCACCGCCCTCACCAAGGACATGAAGGACAACACGGGAGACGTGCTGGAGCGTCGCTGCGCGCAGGTGCTCGGCGCCTCGCTGCCGCTGCCCGATCGCCTCCAGCTCAAAGGCGCCGAAGGGATGCCGCGCGGACGCTCGGGGCGCGCGCTCACCGCCTGGCTCACGCGCGACACGACCAAGGAGCCGGGCGTGCCCACGACGTGGCGCCGCATCCCCGTGGCGCGCGGCGTCGAGCTGCACGTGGACGCCGACCATCCGCTGGCGCGCGTCGGCCCCAACGACGCCGGCGTCGCCGACATCGTCCGGCAGGCGCTCGCGAAACTCTTGCCGCACTCGCCGACGTAACAATGCTAGGGGCGCAGCATGCTGCGCCCCTACGTCTCTCACAACCGGGAGTCACGATGGGCTGGGTCCTGCTGATTCTAATCGTCGTCGTGGGGCTGTGGATGGTCGGCGCCTACAACGGCCTGATCGCCCTCAAGAACCAGACCTTCAACGCCTTCAAACAAATCGACGTGCAGCTCAAGCGGCGGCACGACCTGATCCCGAACCTCGTCAACGCCGTGAAGGGCGCGATGGACTTCGAGAAATCGACGCTCGAAGCGGTGATCCAGGCGCGCAACCAGGCCGTGAAGGTGAACGCGTCCGGGGGGGGCCCCGAAGCGATGAAGCAGATCAGCCAGGCCGAGAACGCGCTGTCGAGCGCGCTGTCGCGCCTCATGGTCGTCGTGGAGCGGTACCCTGACCTCAAGGCGACGGGGAACATCGGGCAGCTCCAAGAGGAGCTTACCTCGACGGAGAACAAGGTCTCCTTCGCGCGCCAGCTCTACAACGACACGGCGACGCAGTACAACACGAAACAGCAGCAGTTCCCGACCAGCCTGGTCGCGGGGCTCGCCAAGGCGCAAACAACCGAGCTGTGGGAGATCGAAGACCAGGCCGAGCGGGCGGTGCCCAAGGTTGACCTCACCTCCCGGTAACCTCTTTCAACAACAAGAAGCCAATCGCCGGCGCACGACCTGGCTGGTGATTGGCTTCGTTCTCTTTTTCGCCTGGTTGGGTTTTGGCGGCGACTACATCTTCTGGCTCTCCACCCGCGATGCCGACCCGGAGCGCTACCATCACGTCTTCCCTTGGTTGGGCCTGGTCTTGTCGACCATTGCGATCGCTGTCGCCCGCTACGCTTACAAAACGGGACCGCAGAAGGTCCTGTGGGCGACGGGGGCGCGGGAGGTCATCGACCCCCAGGACGACGCCGAGCGCCAATTCGTCAACGTCGTGGAGGAAATGGCGATCGCCGCGGGTGTGCCGCGGCCGCGCACCTGGATCGTCCCGGACGCCGACCCCAACGCCTTCGCCACGGGCCACGACCCGACAGACTCGCACATCGCCGTGACGCAGGGCCTGCTCGCCATCTGCAGCCGCGACGAGCTTCAGGCGGTGATCGGCCATGAGCTGGGCCACGTGAAGAATCTCGACGTCCGTCTCATGACCACCCTCGCGGCCCTCGTCGGCGCCGTGCTGCTGATGCGCGAGGGGATGGGCCGGATGATGCGAGGAGGGGGGCGCCTTGGGGGAGGTGGTGGAGGTGGGCGAGGAGGAGGAGGGAAAAAGGGCGGAGCGGGACCGCTCATCGCGATCCTGCTCGCCGTGTGGATCATTTCGTGGCTCATTGCCCCGCTCGTGACCCAGCTCTTGGCGCTCGCGGTGAGCCGCAAGCGTGAGTACCTGGCTGACGCGATGAGTGCTCAGTTCACGCGCAATCCGCTCGCGCTGGCCAGCGCCCTCGAGAAGATCGAGAACGCCGCCGCGCCGACGGCCGCCATCAAACGGGGCGCGGCACACCTCTGCATCGCCGACCCCCTGGGCCGCCGGCTCACGAACCGGGAGGGTTGGCTCGCCGACAGGCTCGCCAGCCATCCGCCGATGAGCATGCGTATCTCACGACTCAAGGGGATGGGGTACGCGCAGCTAAAGAAGGAGGGGGGGGCGACGGCGTGAGAGGCTGGCTGCGACGCAAGGCCCTCCGCTCCCTGCACGAGTTCCGCACCCGCCTCGCCCGCTACAAGCTGCAAGAACGCCGCCTCGTCAAAGCCGCCCTCGAAGACGACCCCGTCATCACCGCTGCCGTGCAAGAGCATATGGAGGCACACGGGCTCACGGAAGCCGTCGTGCGCCGCCGCGTGAACGTCTACGTCGACGAGATCGTCCCGCACTTCAGCGTCCTGTCGTACTACAAGCTCGGCTACAACCTCGCCAAGATCTTCGTGAACCTGCTGTACAAGGTGAGCGTGGACTATCAGGACGAGGCGGCACTCGCGGCGATCCCCCGGCACGATATCGTCGTGTATCTCATGAACCACCGGTCCAACGCCGACTACATCGTGGTGGCGTACGTGCTCGCCCGCGGCGTCCACGTCAGCTACGCGGTGGGCGAGTGGGCGCGCGCCTGGCCCCTCGAGTATGTGTTCAAGTCGTTCGGCGCCTACTTCATTCGCCGCCGCTTCCGGGAGCCGCTGTACCACGCCGTGCTGGAGCGCTACATCCAGCTCATCACGCGCAACGGGGTCACGCAGGGGATCTTCCCCGAAGGCGGGCTGACGCGCGACGGCCGGCTACGCACCCCCAAGCTCGGCTTGCTCGATTACATCTGCCGCACCCTGCTCGATCCGGCGTTTACGCGCGACGTCTGGTTCGTCCCCGTCGCGATCAACTATGACCGCGTGCTCGAGGATCGCTCGCTCATTCGCGAGCTGACCGACGAGCGCGACCGTCCAGGACGGCTGGCGCAGCTGTTCACCGTCGTCTCGTACCTCGCGAGCAACACGCTGCGCCTGCTCACAGGGCGGCTGCAGCGCTACGGCCGAGCGGCGGTGAACTTCGGTACGCCGCTGTCGCTGCGCGCCTGGCTCCGCACGGCCCCCGAAGGTGTGCTCGCCTGGCCCAAGGAGCGCCGCCTCCCCGAGCTCGAGAAGCTGGCCCAGGAGATGCTGAATCGGATCGGCGCGATTCTGCCCGTGACGCCCGTGCCCCTCGCGGCTGCGGCGCTGCTCTCCTTTGATCAGACGGTCATCCCCCGCACCGCCGTGCTCGAGCGGATGGACGAGCTGCGCGACCGGCTGCACGAGGTGAACGGCAAGGTGGTCCGCGGGGGCGCGGGGATCGGGGACATCTGGGATCGGGCCTGGCGCATGTTGCGAATGCGCCGTCTCGTTGTAGCCGATGGTGAGTCGCTGGTCGTGCTGCCGCGCGGCCGGCCGTTGCTCGAGTATTATGCCAACGCCATCGCCCACCTCGTCCCGATCCGTGGGCCGCGACGCCCGTTCCACAAGGCGCACGAGGTGGAGAGCGATCTACCGAAACTCAAGAAACTGTGAGGGAGGATCGATGAGCGGAATTGGAATGCTGCTGGCCGCGCTGGCGCTGCAACAACAGCCGGCGGACCTGGTCGTCCTCAACGCCAGGGTCTACACCGCCGACGTCAACCGCCCCGTGGCCGAAGCATTCGCCGTGCGCGCCGGCCGCATCGCGTTCGTGGGGAGCGCCCGGGGGGCCCTGGCTCTCGCGGGGCCACGCACCGAGCGCCTCGACCTGGCGGGCCGGACGGTGATCCCCGGGATGGTGGACGCCCACGCCCACCTCCTCGGTCTCGGGCAGGCCCTGCGGACGGTCGACCTCGTCGGCACGCGGTCGTATGACGAGGTGATCGCGCGCGTCGTGGAGCGGGCGAAGACGGCCCGCCCCGGTGAATGGATCCGCGGCCGGGGCTGGGACCAGAACGATTGGGCCGACACGCGCTTCCCGACTCACCAGGCGCTATCGCGCGCCGTTCCCAATAACCCCGTCTACCTGACGCGCGTCGACGGTCACGCCGCGCTCGTCAACGCCAAGGCGTTAGAGCTGGCGCAGGTGACCACGGCGACCACTGACCCCGCGGGCGGGCGGTTCATTCGCGACTCGGGGGGGGGCACACCCACGGGCGTCCTGATCGACGCCGCGCAGGGCGTCGTGGGCCGAGTGATTCCGCCGGCGTCCCGTGCGGAGCTGCAGGCGCAAACCCTGGCCGCGATCGCGGACCTGAACCGCTGGGGCCTCACCGGCATCCACGACGCCGGCGTCAACGCCGAGGGAATCGCCGTCTACGAGGGGCTGGCGCGCGAGGGACGCTATTCCCTGCGCAACTATGTGATGATCCGGGACAACGACTCGACGCTCGATGCCTTCATGCGGCGTGGGCCGCAGAACGCGCTGTACGACGGACGACTGTGGATCCGTTCGATCAAGCTGAGCGCCGACGGCGCGCTGGGGAGTCGGGGCGCGGCTTTGCTCGAGCCCTACAGCGACGACGCGGGGAACATGGGCTTGATCACGACGCCGATGGAGCGCGTGAAGAGCGTGGCGGTGCGGGCCCTGCGCGCCGGGTTCCAGCTCAACGTCCACGCCATCGGCGACCGGGCCAATCGCCTGGTGCTCGACCAGTTCGAGGCGGCACTGCGTGAGGTCCCGGTGGCCGACCACCGTTTCCGCATCGAGCATGCACAGATCCTGCACCACCAGGACATCCCCCGGTTCGCGCAACTCGACGTGATTCCATCGATGCAGGGCAGCCACCAGACGAGCGACATGTACTGGGTGCCCAATCGCCTCGGCTGGGCACGCTCGGTCGGTGCCTATGCGTGGCGATCGCTGCTGAACACCGGCGTCGTGATTCCGAACGGATCGGACCTGCCCGTTGAGGCGTCGAACCCGCTGATTTCATTCCATTCGTTCATTACGCGCGAGGACGCGGACAACTTCCCGCCCGGCGGATGGTTCCCCGAGCAGCGCACAACCCGCCAGGAGGCCCTATGGTCCATGACATTGTGGCCCGCCTACGCGGCGTTCATGGAGAACGAGAGCGGGACGCTGACGGCGGGGAAGTTCGCGGACTTCGTCGTGCTCGATCGGGACATCATGACGGTGGCGCCAGAGCAGGTATTAGGGACTCACGTGGTAATGACGGTGTTGGGGGGACGCGCGGTGTATCGCCAAGACGCCAGGACGCCATGACGTCATGAACCTTGGCATGTTGGCGTCGTGGCGTCGTGGCGTCGGTAGAAATACGAAGCCCCCGGGTCGGCTCGATAGGCCGCCCGGGGGCTCCGACACATCGGCTACCCAGAGCCGGGGGCTTTCACCCACCGTTCTTCTTCCTGCTGCCGCCGGTTGACTGTTGCGTCGCTCGGTAGGGCATACAGGAGCTCTGGCTTCCATCCCCAAGCAGCCTGGCCGGGCCGCAAGGTTCGCCAATGTGGGTGCTACGGGTCAGATCGGGTCGCGGACCGACCTTCCGCACTGCACGTCGAGGCACCATTTCGACGTGGATGAGGCAACGCGACTGGCCCCACCTGTCCGACCCGGAGAGCTGCTCCCGGATCACCGAGCGCCTGAGCCCTTGATTGCGTCGGCGCTCTCCCCGGAATTTCCGTTCGGACCCGTCTTGAAGGCGTCGTCGAGACTAGAGGTCCCAACCCTTCCCTCCAAGCCGCGTGGGATGAATATAGGGAGCTCCAAAAAGCGCGCAAGTGCCGATGTTTCTTCGGGTTAGCTCACTTCGATGTGCACGGATTGTGGACGCTAACCCGCTACCCAGTCGCCCCTTCCACCACCCTTCCACACGATGTGGAGTTGTGAATCCACACGGCGCACCTTCCCACATCAGTGCCGGGGCAGCACCGCCGCAAGCGCGAAGCGCCGCATCGCCTCATCCAGGCGGCGCAACCGGTACGGGGCCCAGGCGCGCACGCTATCGGCGCGCTGCGGCCAGCGCGCCGTGGTGTCGTATTCGCGCCGGCACTGGGCGAGCGCACCACGCAGCGCCCGCGATTCGCGGCGGAGGTCCGCCGGAGCCCCGGCGGGGTAGGAAGCGGTCAACGCCGAGTCGAGCTGCACCAGCGCGCCTTCCGCGGCGACACAGCTGGCATGCATCCGCTGAGCGCGATTGTACAACACCACGGGAGACGCGCCGCCCAGGTCGGTGCGGAAGGTGTACGCCGCGCCGCGTACGCGGTCGAGCGAGTCTTGAACGCCCCGCAGCGTCGCCATGATGTGAGCGCGTGTGGCGCTGTCGGGAGGCTCTGAACGTTGGGCTGCCGCGGCGACCGTCCAGACGGCGAGCAATGCCGCGACCATCGTCAGCCGTCTATCGCGACTTCGCAGTAGGTGAACGGGTCGTTCGGCTGCGGGGGAATGAACAGGAAGCCGGCGCCGCCGGTGGCCCACCAGCCGGCGAGAAGCTGCGTCGACTGAATCGCGGCTCCGCCGTCGGCGAACAACTCCTGGGTCCAGCGGCGGATGTGGCGCAGCTCGGGGGAGCGCCGCGACAGCATCGAGAGCACGGCGCTCATGCCCAGGGTGGCGCGCAGGAAGTGCGCGATGGCGTGGACGCGCTGCGCGAAGATGTAGGCCCGCACGCCGGGTTCGTCGTACAACAGCGTGCCCTCGTAGGGGTCGGCGGGTGGGGCGTCCATGCGGGGGCCGAAATAAATGAAGACGCGGGCATCGCCGTCCTTGCGCTCGATCACGGCGGCTGCGGAATCCGGGCCGAGGCGGGCCGCATGGACGAGGTCGTCGGGGAGCACGATGCCCACCTGGCTGGTCCACTCGAGCGCGGCGAGCGCCTGATCGAGGGGGCAGCCCACGCCGTCGTCGTACGCGACGAGGCGCGGGGCCTCACCGGCCCGTTGAAAAAAGTGGGACAGGGCGTCGGCGCGGTCTTCGAAGGTGCGGACGACGCGCGAGGTTGCGGGAACGGCCATAGTGTGATTATAACCCAGGGCCTAATACCCTGTTAGAGGAGTTTGGATGCTCGCCACCGTGATCGTCGTCCTGGCCGCTGCTGCGCTGCCCCAGGACAGCACCGCCGCACCACCGCGCGATACCGCGCCTCAGCCCCCGACCATCGAACAAGTGCGTTATCTCGAGGGCTTGCGGTCCGTGGCGCGCGGCGCGGCGCAATTGCGTGACGGCATCGATCGCGTGTCCCGGACGCAACAGACGCGTGATACGGTTCGTCAAAAGCAAGCGGGGCGGCGGCTCGGCGGGCTGTGCACTACGGCGCGCAGCTTCATGGCGAGTGGCCGGCCCCGTATGCAGGCGACGGCCTACAGTGATTCGATGCGGATCGTGGCGCGCCAGTTGACGGCGCGCGTCGACTCGGTCCTCAAGTTCTTGCCCACCTGTGAGACGACCGCGGGAAAAAAGCCGGCGTCGGTGGCGGCGGATCTGTTGAATCGGATGAGAGCATATGAGACGGCGCTGGCGACGTTTAGGACGGCACTTGCGCCCCCTAAGCCTGACAGTATTAAGACACCAAGTCAACAGTAATGCGCCAAGACACTAATACGCCAAGCGGTTAACAGGTGACAGTTAACTGTTAACCACTTGGCGTCTTGGCGTCTTCTACGGAACGGTTTGCTGCCTCGGCTCCAATCTTAGGATCCAGAGACCCGTATTGATATCCGGCACAAAGATATTCCCATCGCGTACCACCGCTCCCCACGCAAATGGCGCCCTCCTCTTCCCCAACGAATCGGCCGTGAGAATCCAGCTCATCTCGCGCCCTTGTCGCAACAGATCGCCCTTCAATTCACCCGAGACGTCCAGCACGCGCGCCCCGCCCTGATAGTTGCCCAGATAGAGCGTGTCCCCCACGACCCAGACGTTGTGGACGCCGCCGTCGGTGGGTTCGTACCAGGCGACCTCCTTGGGGTGCGCGATGTCCGAGACGTCCACCACGTGCAGCCGGCCGAAGGTGAGGTTGTTGCCGTCCTTCAACCCCTTGTACGGGTGGGCCGCGTACACCTCGTCCCCGATGAACACGTACTTGCCTTGCCGCCAGGCGGTGTGGGTGCCGCGCACAAAGCCACGCCCGAACAACTGCTCGACGCGCGCGTACACTGCATTGAGATCGTATTTGAGCTGGGAGACGAAGCGCGGATTCGACGGGCTCCCGCCCTTCATGCCATTCCCGACGTCGAGCACGATCAGCCCGTCGTTCCAGTACGCCAGATAGGCGAGGCCGTCCACGACCATGATGTCGTGCAGATAGCGGCCCGCCTCGGTCTGCTAGGTCTGCCA
>Ga0210382_10000666_pt1 | contig 12050 bp, 11 predicted proteins | sample PLMedo_FD_155452 | JGI IMG/M metagenome (GOLD analysis project Ga0210382, IMG submission 155452) | Groundwater sediment microbial communities from an aquifer in East River, Colorado, USA - PLM0_60_coex redo | ecosystem: Environmental > Terrestrial > Soil > Riparian zone | place: USA: East...
CCACGATCGGCGGCGCGGCGGCGGCCTCGCTCGTTCGCCGGCAGGATGCGACGACGATGCTCTCAGCCGTGACTGGCGCGGCGAGCATGTCCTTCGCCGGACCGTTCGACACCGCGGTCGAAGGCGCGCTCATCCGCAACGCCTGGACTTCCGCAGGCGCGTGGATCGGCCTGCGCGCCGCCGACTGGGCCGAAGCCGGCATCGGCGGCAACGACGTCACGCCGTACGACGTCTTCGTCGGCGCCTACAACACGCGCCCGATTCCGGAGGCGCTGGTCGAGGGGCTGGGCAGCGTCTGGTCCGTGACGAACGGCTACCACAAGGTGTTCGCCTGCTGCGGCTACGCGCACGCCGCCATCGAGGCGACGCTCGAGCTGCTCGGGCGGATGCAGCGGAAGAAGAAGGATGACATCGCGGAGATCGTGGTGGAGGCGGCGCCGGGCGGCCAGGCGCTGCGCACCGTCGAGCCCGAGACGGTGCTCGCGGCGAAGTTCTCGATCCCGCATGCCATCGCCGCGACCGTGCAGCTCGGCACGGCGGGCGCGCGCGCCTTCACCGACGACAAGCTGCACGACGAAGGCATCGCCAAGCTGCGCAAGCGCGTTCGCTTGCAGCCCTACCCCAATGTGAAGCCCTGGCCGAACGACCGGCCGGCGCGCGTGACGATGCGCTTCGACGACGGCGCAGAGATGAGCGCAGTCGTCGAAAGCGCGCGCGGCGGAGCGGACAAACCCTTCGACGAGCCGACGCTGCTTTCGAAGCTCGCGGAGAACGCGGGCAGCGTGTTTCCCGCCGTGCCCGGCGCTCTGACGGACATCATCCGCGGCGACAAGACGCTCCTCGCCAAGGGATGGCGCGAGGTCGTTGCCCACATGGTGAAGTCGTGACGCTCGCGCGCGAGCTCGTGCGCGCGCTGCGCGGGGCCGCGCAGCGCCCGCTGCCGGAGAGCGCCGTGCTCGCGGCGCGGCTGCATCTTCTCGACGCCATCGGCGTCGGACTCGCCTCGGCCGGATCGCCGATCGGCGCGGCCTACCGGGCATTCGCCGCCGAGATCGCCAAGGGCGGACCGGCGACCATATTCGGCCAGGTGACAGGCGCGAGCGCCGCCGACGCAGCGCTCATCAACGGCGGGCTGATCCACAGCCTGGAGTTCGACGATACGCATACCGCGTCGATCGCGCACGGCAGCGCGGTGCTCGCTGCCGCGGCGCTCGCCGTGGCCGAAGCGCACGACGCGACCGGCGCGGCGCTGCTCGGCGCGTACGCGCGAGGGTGGGAAGTACTGATCCGCTTCGGCCTCGCGGCGCCGAACGGCTTCCATGCCAAAGGATTCATGAGCACTTCGGTCACCGGCACGCTCGCATCGGCGCTGCTCGCCGCCGAGCTGATGGGGCTGGATGAAGACCGCACGGTCGCCGCGATCGGCATCGCCCTCAGCCAGGCCTCCGGCGTCATGGAGTTCCTCACCAACGGCTCATCGGTGAAATCGCTGCACCCGGGCTGGGCCGCGCATGGCGGCGTGGTGGCAGCGCTCTTCGCCCGCGCGGGAATGACCGGACCGGAGACCTCGCTCGACGGCAAACACGGCCTTTTCCGCCAGTTCACCGGCGACGAATCCGCCGCCGGCCGCTTCCGCGCCTTGATCGCCGACCTCGGCCGCGAATGGCACCTGCCGAAAGCGGCGTACAAGTTCTATCCCTGCTGCCATTACCTGCACCCCTTCATCGAGGCAGCGGGCAAGCTCGCCGAGCGCGGCGTGCGCGCGGGTGACGTCGAGCGCATCCTGTGCCGCGTGCCGCAGGGTGAAGCGGCGGTGATCTGCGAGCCGTGGGAGACCAAGCAATCCCCCGCCAACGGCCACGCCGCGCGCTGGAGCCTGCCGATCACCGTGGCCGCGCAGCTCGTGGAGGGAAAGGTTGATCTCGCGACGTTCGAAACAACGGCGAGCGACGCCGTGCGCAGCCTCGCGCGGCGCGTCCAATGGGAGCCGCTGCCCGGCGCGCGCTTCCCGGAGCGCTTCGAAGCCGAGCTGGTCTGCGAGACGAAAGCTAAGACGACCGAGACGGTGCGCATCGACGATGTCTTCGGCAACCGCACACGGCCGCCGGGTGCAGACGCAGTGCTCGCCAAGTTCCGCGCCAATGCCGCCCGCTCGCTGAAGAAGGATGCGGCGGGAGCGCTAGAGCGTGCCGCGCAGCAGCTCGTCCCGGCCCGCGACCTGAAAGCGCTGACGCAGGCGCTACGGCAGGTTCATTAGAAGTTACTTCTTGACCAGCTTGGCCGCCGCGATGCCGGCGAGGCGGCCCATGTTGGTCGCCGTCATGAGGCCCGAGCCGGAGAGATAGCCCCAGTCGGCCGGGCCGGAAAGGCCGCGTGCCGCACCGCCGCCTGCGAAGAGGTTCGGGAACGGTCTGCCGTCCTTCCGGAGCACGCGCATCTCCGTGTTCACCTCCAGGCCGCCTTGCGTATGCGTGAGCGCGCCGGCGATCTTCGAGACGCAGTACGGCGGCTGGAGCATCCGCTTGCCTTTGAAGTCGCGGCCGAACTGGTCCTGCTTCTCGCCGCGCACGGCGGCGGCGACGTCGGCGAAGGTCTGCGCGAGCGCCTTCGGATCGCAGCCGACGATGCGCGCGATCGCGTCGACGGAGTCGCAGCGCTTGACGGCGCCCGCCTCCTTCGCCTCGACGTGGCTCGCCTGCTGCGTGGCGATGGCGTCGGCGCGCTCGTCCCAGATCGCCCAGGCGACCGATCCTGGCTGGTGATGCACCTTCAGCGCCTGCTCCGAGTAGCCGGCGTTCTCGTTCGAGAAGCGCTTGCCGTGCACGTTGACGTGGAAGCCGCCCTCGGTGACGGTGGCCCAGTTGAGGTGCACGCCGTGCGGCGTCGCCATCGCGCCGTGGCCCTGGAAAGAGCCCATGTCCTTCAGCGAGGCGCCGAGCTCCTCGCCCCAGCGCACCGCGTCGCCCTGGTTGCCGACGTGTCCTTCATAGAAAAGCTCGGCCGCCTCGGGAATGAATCGCTTGAGCATTTCCTTGCTGCCGCCGTAGCCGTTGCACGCGAGGATCAGCGCGTCGCAGCCGATGTCCTCGGTCTTGCCGTCGGGGCGGGTGACGCGCACGCCGCGGATGCGGCCGCCGGGATCCGCGTAGAGGTCGGTGGCGCGCGCCGACGTGGCGAGCGGGATTTCCTCGCGCTCCACCGCCGCGAGCAGCGCCGCGTGCAGCTCGGCGCCGTCGAGCGACTTCGCCGCGTGCATGTGCGGCCGGCTGTGGCCGGGATACTGGAAGTTGAGGATGCAGGTAAGCGGCACCTTTTGCCGCTCGACCAGCCACTCGATCGTGTTCTTCGCCTCGTCGGCGATCAGCCGCGCGATGGCGTGGTCGCATTCGCCGTGCGCCTTCGCCAGGATGTCCTTGTAGAGAAGGTCGGGCGTGTCGTCGAGCAGTCCTGCCGCGCGCTGCAGCTTGGTCCCTGCCGCGGGGATCTGTCCGCTCGAGAGCGAGGTGCTGCCGGAGGGCTTGGCGTCGCGCTCGACGATGAACACCTCCGCGCCGTGCTCCTTCGCCGCCAGCGCGGCGATGGTGCCGCAGGCGCCGGCGCCGATGACGAGGACCTGCGTTTGCGTCGGGAACTTCCTACCTTCGGCCTTCAGGATCGACATTTTTACTTCGACATCAGGTTAGGCAGCCAGGTGATCATCTCGGGGAAGATCACGTAGAGGACGAGCGAAAGGAAATCCATCGCAATGAAGGGCATCACGCCGGTGAACACCTGCCCGAGCGTGACCGGCACCGGCGAGGAGCTCTTCACGACGAACACGTTCAGGCCCACCGGCGGCGTGAGCACGCCGATCTCGGCGAGCTTCACCGAAACCACCCCGAGCCAGATCGGGTCGAAACCCTGCGCTGCCATCACCGGGTACATGATCGGCAGCGTCATCACCATGATCGCGATCGGCTCGATGAAGCAGCCGAGGATCGTGAACAGGACGACGTAGCCGATGAGGTAGGTGTATTTGCCGGTGCCGAGCGAGAGCAGCGTGCTGGAAATGATGTCGACCAGCCCGGAATAGGTGAGGAAGCGCGCGAAGAGCATGCCGCCGACGACGATGATGAAGATCACCGAGGTGGTGACCGCCGCCTCCTTCAGCACCTCGGTCAGCGTGCCGAAGCCGAGCTTGCGCTTGGCAAGGGCGATGAGGAACGCGCCGAAGGCGCCGACCGCGCCCGCGTAGGTAGCAGGAAAGTAGCCGCCATAGATGCCGCCCACCACGAGGAAGAAGAGCACCCCGATGCCGGACACGCCGTAAAGCGAGCGCCAGCGCTCGGACCAGCCGATCCTGATGTCCGCGAGCGGCGCGAGATCGGGCCGCACGCGCGCCAGCACGTAGATGCCGGCGCAATAGATCAGCGCTGTGACGATGCCGGGGATGATGCCGGCAATGAGCAGCTTGCCGATCGACTGCTCCGTGATCACGCCGTAGATCACCATCAGGATGCTCGGCGGGATCAGCGCCGCGAGCGTTCCGGCGGCAGCGATGCAGCCCGAGCTCAGGCGCACGTCGTAGCCGAAGCGCGTCATCTCCGGCATCGCCATCTTGGTGAACACGGCCGCATTCACGATGGTGGAGCCGGACGCCGCGCCGAACGCGGCGGAGGACATGACCGTGGCCATCGCCAGGCCGCCGCGGAGCTTCCCCAGCCAGGCGTACGCGGTGCGGAAGCATTCGCTGACGATGCCCGCCGCCGTGGCGAACGAGCCCATCAGGATGAAAAGCGGAATTACGGCGAGGTTGAAGTTGTTGGTGGTGCTGAACGGAATCGCGGCGAACTGCGCCCCGGCGGCATCCGGCCCGACCGTGAGCAGGATGCCGATGAATCCCGCAAGACCGAGCGCCACGCCGATGTGCACCCCGAGCGCGAGGCACCCGATGAGGAACGGAATGACGATCCAGCCGGCCGCCTGGGCCGAAAGCAGCTCCATTGCGGCGGTCAGCTCACCTTGGCCGAGTCTTCTGGCGCAGGAGCGTGCGCGCGCGGCGGCTCGCCGCGCCGCGCGCGCACGAAATCCGCGATCACATCGAGCACGAGCTGCAGCACGAGCAGCACCGCGCCGGCAGTGAGCAGCGTCCGCGCAGGATAGAGCGGGAAGCGGATCGTGCCCATCGTCGCCTCCCGGATCTCCCAGCTATAGGAGAGCTCGCCGAAGCTGTACCAGGCGAGCAGCACGAAGAACACGAGCGCGAGGAAATGGGTGAACAGGTCGGCCAGCGACTTCATGCGCGCGCTCATGAAGCCGTGCAGGATCTCGACGCGGATGTGGCCACGCTTTTCCTGCGTGAACGCGAGCGCGCCGAAGACGATCAGCACCATCGTGCTCTCGGTGATCTCGAGGGTTCCGGGCACCGGCCAGGCGAAGAAATTGGTGCCGACCACGTCCGCGAAACAGATCAGCATGGACAGCATCATGCCGATCGAGCCGAGCAGCACCAGGCCTACGGCCAGGCGCCGCAAGATCTCCGCGCACCACCTCATTTGGCGAGCAGCTGCCTCCAGCGCGCCGCCACCTTCTTCGGTGTCTCGGCGTCCTTGGTGGCCGCCGCCGTCGCCTTCTCCCACGAGTCGAGGAAGTCCGGCGAAGCCGCCTTCCACTTCTTCAGCTCGTCGTCCGGGAACGGCTTGAACGTGCCGCCCTTCTCCTTGATGTTGGCGACGGCCTTTTTCTCGAAATCGCCGACCCAGGCAAGGTAGTCCTGCATGGTTTTCGCGGACTGCTCGCGAAAGACGTTCTGGATGTCCTTCGGCAGGCGCGACCAGGTGCGCTTGCTCATCGTGATGTTATGGCCGGTCAGCGCCATCACCGGGCCGCAGTGGTGCTTGCCGACTTCGACCAGCCGGTACTGCTGGATGTTGCCGGCGTTGATGAAGGAGTAGTCGAGCGTGCCGTGCTGCAAGGCCTCGTAGATGCCGGTCGGCGGCACCGTCACCGGCACCGCGCCGATGGCGGTGAAGGCCTTCGGAATGTCGGCGCCGAAGCTGCGGACCTTCTTGCCCTTGAGCTTCGCCACGCTGTCGCACTCGGGCGAGGGGCCGCTCAGGTAGTACTCGCCGAGCGGCTGCTGGAACAGCCACACCACGCCGGCGCGGTCCATCTCCTGGTTGTAGATCGGGAACTCCTTGACCACCGTCTGCAGCACGTCCATCGCCTGCTTGCTCGACGTGAAGACGAGAGGCGTCTGGAACGCGCGCCAGTAGTGCAGCTGGTCGGGGTTGTAGCCCGGCGCGGTGGCGGTCATGTCGATCGCGCCCTTCGCCGTGAGGACGAGGAGCTCGGTCGTCTTGCCCAGCCCCTCGGCGAAGGTGATCGTGATCTTCACCTGCCCGTTGGTGCGCTTCTCGATCGTGCTCGCGAAGTCCTTCTCGAGCTGCACGAAGGGGCCGTCCGCGAGGTAATGGCCCCACCGCAGGTTGTACTTCGCCTGCGCGCCGGCGTCGCCCGCGGCAAGGCCGAAGGCGCAGCCGAACACGGAAAGCAGCAACGGAAGCTGGCGTTTCATCGTCCTCCTCCCATCCTCTCGAAATTCACAAGCGCCGGCGCCGCCATCGACGTCAGCGATATCTGGTATCGACTGAAGCAATACTGAATGCAGCGGCTATCTTCGGCTGTCATAGTTTCGCCGCTCCTACCAAATGTCAAGCCATAGAATCAGTCCGATGCGACAAGACGCGGCATGGCACGCTCGCATGGCGTGCGTCCTTTCGGGCGCGCTGCGCCTTTGGGATGTCGCCGGCACAGTGGAGCACGACGATGAGCAGCCCGGTGGCTTCGTCCTCGCCGTGCGCGGGACGGAGATGCGAATCGTGGCTCGCGCGCCGCACGGGTGGCTGATCGTCCGCGGGGGGGAGACGTTCGGCGTGCATGCCGGGCTGCCGGGATTACTGCGGCAGCTGCGCGAAGAGCTCGCGCCGCACGCCAAGGTCGGGCGGCTGATCATCGGCGCGCAATCCCTCCTATGACCGCGCTGCCCGTCTCGGTGATCACCGGATTCCTCGGCAGCGGCAAGACGACGCTCCTTTCGCGGCTGCTGCGCGATCCGGCGTTCGAGCGAACCGCGGTGATCATCAACGAGTTCGGGGCCGTCGGGCTCGACCACCTGCTCGTCGAGTCGAGCGACGAGCAGATCCTGACGCTCGAAGGAGGCTGCGTCTGCTGCACCGTGCGCGGCGACTTGGTGCGCACCGCCGGCGACCTGCTCGCGCGCCGCGCCTCGGGCAGCATCCCGCCGTTCGAGCGCATCGTCATCGAAACCACCGGGCTCGCCGATCCCGCGCCGATCGTGCATGCGCTGATGACCGACCGCGACATCGCCGATGCGCTTCGCCTGGAGTCGGTGATCGCCACCGTCGACGCGGTCACCGGCGCCGGGACGCTCGATGCGCATCCCGAATCGGTGAAGCAGGCGGCGCTTGCCGACCGCATCATCATTACCAAGACCGACCTCGCCGACCCGGCGGCCAACGGGCTCGCCGAGCGGCTGCAGGCGCTCAATCCCGCCGCGCCTAAACTCACTGCCGTGCACGGCGCGGTGGACGCTACGCGGCTGTTCCAAGGCGCGTACGATCCCGCGCGCTACAATCCGGCGCTGTACGAGTCGCCCGCGCACCGCCACTGCGGCATCAACACGTTCTGCCTGCGCCGCGAAAGGCCGCTGCACGCGGCCACGCTCAGCCTTTTCCTGCAGGTCGCGGCGGAGCATTGCGGTGCGAAGCTGCTGCGGCTGAAGGGACTCGTCGACGTGGTCGAAAGTCCGGGCCGCCCGGCGGTGATCCACGGCGTGCAGCACGTGTTCCATCCGCCCGCATGGCTCGACGCCTGGCCCGACGAAGAGCGCAGCACGCGCATCGTCGTCATCTCGCAGGGACTCGACGCGCAATGGTTGCAAGACCTACTGGAAGTCCTGGACGATGAGGTGAAAGCATGTTCGATCTCCTGATCCGCGGCGAGCGTGTGGTGACGCCGCACGGCGTCGGCCCGTGGGAAATCGCCATCAAGGACGGCGTCATCGCCGCGCTCGGCGGGCCTGGCACGCTCGCATCGCAGGCGGCGCGCGTGATCGACGCGGGCCGCGGCGTCGTCATGCCCGGCGGCATCGATCCGCACGTGCATTGCGCCTGGTACATCCCGCCGCACCGCCCGGGGGATCCTCCCGGCACGAGCGGACCGCCCGAGCAGGTGAGCCGCGCCGCGCTGTGGGGCGGGACGACCACGCTCATCGACTTCGCCGCGTGCAAGCCCGACCGCGCGGGCGACGAATCCTCGAGCCAGAGCGTGCGCGACGCGATCGAGGCGCGCGACAAGGACTGGGCCGGCAAGTGCTATTGCGATTACGCGTACCACGTGATGCTGCGCGGAAAGGTGCCGGCGGCGACCATCGCGGAGCTGAAGGAGGCGGTGCAGGCGGGCTACGCGACGGTGAAGATCTTCACCACCGATATCACGCCGAGCCGCGCGGGCCGCATGGTGCGCTTCGGCGAGATCTGGGAAATCTTCAAGGTGCTCACGCGCGAGGGCGGGCTCGCCGTGATCCACGCCGAGGACGACGACATCGTGCGGCACATGTATGCGAAGCTCTTCGCCGAGAACCGCACCGGCTTCGAGCACCTGGCCGAGGTGCACAACGCGCTGTCGGAAGACCTCTCGTTCCGCCGCATCATCCGGCTCGCGGAGAACGTCGAGGGCATGGCGCTCTACATGATGCACGTAAGCGCCGCGTCCGGCGTGGAGGCGATCGCCGAAAGCCGCGCGCGCGGCTATCCGATCTACGGCGAGACGCTGCACCAGTATCTGCTCTACACCGCCGACGACTACAAGAAGCCGAACGGCCAGATCTACCACACCTATCCGTCGCTCAAGTCGAAGCGCGACCAGCAGGGCCTGTGGGACGGCCTCGAGCACGGCCACCTGCACTGCGTCGGCACCGACGAGGTGTGCTGCAACCTGTCAGTCAAGGTGCGCGGCAACCGCATCGACGACACCACCGGCGGCAACTCCGGCGTCGAACCGCGCGTGGCGGTGATCTATACCGAGACGGTGGAGAAGCGCGGCTACTCGCTGGAGAAGTTCGTCGACGTAGTCTCGACGAACGCGGCGCGCATCCTGGGCCTGTACCCGCGCAAAGGCGCGATCGCCGTGGGAAGCGATGCGGACATCGTCGTGCTCGACACGAGCCAGCGCCGCACCGTGCGCGCGCAGGATCTGCACGAGTCCGACTACACGCCGTGGGAAGGCAAGGAGGTCGGCGCGTGGCCGTCGGTGACCGTGCTGCGCGGCAAGGTCATAGTGGCCGACGGCAAGTTCAACGGCGACCTGAGGGACGGCCAGTATCTCAAGCGCAAGATCCCCGACGCCATCCGGGCGCGTCACCACAAGGAGAGCCGATGAAGGTCGCGTGGTTTCACAAGTTCGGCGGTCCGGAAGTCCTCGTCCATGAAGAGGCGCCGAAGCCCGCGCCGAAACCGGGCGACGCGCTGGTGCGCGTGCGTGCGGTGGGCATCAACCACGTCGACCTCGACCACCGCGCGGGCACCTCGCGCATCCCGGTCAAGTTCCCGCACATCCTCGGCCGCGAGTTCGCTGGCGAGATCGCGGCGCTGAACGGGGAGGCCGCCGGCTTCAAGGAAGGCGACCGCGTCTGGATCACCTGCCGCATCCCGTGCCGCAAATGCGAGTTCTGCCTCGCCGGCCGTGATAACCTGTGCGTGCAGGAAGGCTACTTCGGCCTCGACATCCCCGGCGGCTACGCCGAGTACGTCTGCGTGCCGATCGCGAACCTGAACGCCCTGCCGGCGAGCGTGAGCTTCGAGAACGCGGCCGCCGCCCAGATCGCCTTCGGCACCGCCTGGCACGTGCTCATCACCCGCGGCTTTCTGCAGGCGGGCCAGACGGTGCTCATCCACGCCGCGGGCTCGGGCATCGGCAGCGCCGCGGTGCAGGTCGCCAAGCTGGCCGGCGCCGCCGCCGTCATTGCCACGGCGAGCAGCGAGAAGAAGCTGGAGCAGGCGAAAGCGCTCGGTGCCACGCACGTCATCAACTACCGCAAGGACAACTTCGCCGACCGGGTCATGGAGATCACCGGCGGCCGCGGCGTCGACGTGATCATGGAGCACATCGGCGGCGAGATCTTCACACGCAGCCTGCAGTGCCTCGCGCGCGGCGGCATCATCGTTACGGTCGGCGCGCACGCCGGCGAGGTGGTGGAGTTCGACATCATTCCGTTCTTCCGCCGCGAGCTTCGCCTTGCGGGCTCGAAGAACGCCTCGATGCTGGAGCTGAGGAAGGTCATGGGCCTCGTCGCCGACGGGAAACTGAAGCCCATCATCCACAAGGCATTCCCGCTCGCGCAGGCCGCCGAGGCGCACCGCGTGGTCGAGTCGCGCGATTTCTTCGGCAAGGTGATCCTCGTCCCCTGATGCTGCCGAGAGTCCATATTCTCGGCACTGGCGGCAGCATCTCCGGCATCGGGCCCCACCGCCTCGATTACACGCTCTACCCCGAGCTCGGCAAGAAGCTCACGGTGGAGCAGATGCTCGAGCGCATTCCCGAGGCGCGCGAGCTGGCCGAGCTCTCCGGCGAAGACGTGCTGCAGGTTGGCAGCCCGTCGATCGGCCCCGTAGAGTGGCTGAAGCTCGCGGAGCGCATCCACGCGCTGCTTGCGGCGCCCAATGCGCCAGCCGGGTTCGTCATCACGCACGGCACGGCGACGCTGGAGGAGACGGCGTACTTCCTGCATCTCACGGTGAAGTCGGACCGGCCGGTGGTCGTCACCGGAGCGATGCGCCCGCCGAGCGCGCTCGGCACCGACGCCGACCTCAACCTCCTCGACGCGATCCGGCTCGCAGCCGCGCCGGAGGCGGCGGGCCGCGGCGTGCTCACGATCCTCAACAACGAGATCCAGAGCGCGCGCGACGTGACCAAGTCGAACGCCTTCCGCGTCGACAGCTTCGAGAGCCGCGACTTCGGCATGCTCGGCTACGTCGATTCCGATGCGAGGGTGCTCTTCTATCGCAGCGTGACGCGGCCGCACACCGTGGCGACGCCGTTCGACGTGCGCGGCAGGAAGGATCTGCCGCGCGTCGACATCGTCTACTCCTACGCCGGCGCCGACGGCGTGCTGGTGGACGCGCTCACGGCGCGCCGGCCTGACGGCATGGTGCTCGTCGGCTTCGGCGGCGGCTCCTACCCCGCCGCGTTCCTCGAGGCCGGCAAGCGCGCGGTGCAGGCGGGCGTCCCGGTGGTGCTCGCCACACGCTCGTGGAACGGCCGCGTCGTGATTACGCCGAAGAAGGAGGCCGACGGCTTCATCGTCTGCGACGACCTGATGCCGCAGAAAGCGCGCATCCTGCTGATGCTCGCGCTGACCGTCACGCGAGAGCGCGAGGCGATCCAGAAGATGTTCTACCGGTTCTGAGGGAGAACCTGCATGCGCAAAGTAAAGAAGGAGATCATCGACGTCCCGGGCGTGAGCTGGCACCTGAAGAAGGAAGGCATCCCGCTCTCGCCCGTCGTGCGCGCCGGCGACTTCGTCTTCGTCTCGGGCCTGACGCCGACCAACCGGCGCACCGGCAAGATCCCGCTCGTCACCGTCGACAAGCAAACGAAGATGGTGCTCGACAACATGAAGGTGTGCCTCGAGGCTGCGGGCTCGTCCCTGAAGAACGTGCTGAAGTGCACCATCTACATCACCAACAGCGCGTACTTCGACGAGGTGAACCAGGTCTACCGCCGCTACTTCACCAACAGCGCGTACTTCGACGAGGTGAACCAGGTCTACCGCCGTTACTTCACCAAAGACCAGCCGGCGCGCGTGTTCTGCGTCGTCGGCTCGTGGCCGAAGAAGTTCGACGTCGAGATCGACTGCATCGCCGTGGTCGACGACGAATGAAGAAAACTACCGCACTGCGCCGGCTGCTGAAGAGAAAGGATTTCGTCTACATGCCGGTGGCGTATGACGCGCTCGGCGGACGGCTGCTGCAGAGCCTCGGCTTCGACTG
>Ga0210382_10000667_pt1 | contig 12048 bp, 16 predicted proteins | sample PLMedo_FD_155452 | JGI IMG/M metagenome (GOLD analysis project Ga0210382, IMG submission 155452) | Groundwater sediment microbial communities from an aquifer in East River, Colorado, USA - PLM0_60_coex redo | ecosystem: Environmental > Terrestrial > Soil > Riparian zone | place: USA: East...
GTATTTCCGCAACGTCGGCGAGTCGCGCTGCCCGATCATCAACTACTCCGGCGGCACCGAGATCTCGGGCGGCATCGTCGGGTGCACCACGTGGACGCCGATACAGCCGAGCTCGTTCATCGGGCCTTGTCCTGGGATGGCCGCGGACGTCGTCGACGAAACGGGCCGGCCGGTGCGGGGCGCGGTCGGCGAGCTCGTCATTCGCAAGCCCTGGCCGGGGATGACGCGCGGGTTCTGGGGCGATCGGCAGACGAAGGACGGCCGCTACTTCCAGACGTACTGGGCTCGCTTTCCGGAGACCTGGGTGCACGGTGATTGGGCGCGCATCGACGACGAGGGCTACTGGTACATCGAGGGCCGCAGCGACGACACGCTGAAGATCGCGGGAAAACGCGTCGGCCCCGCCGAAGTGGAGTCGGCCGCGGTCGCGCACCCTGCCGTGTCCGAGGCGGCGGCGATTGGTGTCCCGCACGAGATCAAGGGAGAGGCGATCGTCGTCTTTGTGGTCCCGCGCCCGCTGCACCATCCGACCGACGAGCTGGCGCGGTCGGTGCAGGACAAGATCGCCGAAATACTCGGCAAGCCGCTGCGGCCCGAGGCGGTGCGCTTCGTCACGCAGCTCCCGAAGACGCGGAACGCGAAGATCCTGCGTCGCGTGATCCGCGGTGCGTACCTCGGGAAGCAGGATCTGGGTGATCTGAGCTCGCTAGAAAATCCCGCGGCAGTCGAGGAACTGCGGAGCCTCGCTACTCGGACTGGTAACGCATGAGATAGGTCACGTTGCTTGTGGTAACGCGCCATCCGAACGTCTGTGTCGCACTACCCTTCTCGAAGGTCGAATCCATCACGAACGTGATGAGCACATCGCCGCTTTCGCCGAGCGGCATCGTCTCGTGACTGCGTTCACGCATCCCCGTCGACTTCCCGAGCCGCTCTCGCATGTCGGCGAGCTTGCTCGTGAGCTGCTGCTCGGAGATTTGGCTCCGATAGCTCTGATCCAACATCAAATAGCTCGCGTGGTAGTCGGCCTGGTCGTACCGCACGCTGAACTTGATGTTGGCGCCTTGAGCTGCGACGTATTGGGAGTACGCGGACGGCAACGCAAGCGTCGACGGATTCGGACTGCTGGCTGATGGCGTTGGGGTTGTCGTCCGAACCTCGACGCTAACGCAGGTCACGACCACGAACCCGAGCGCGAGGATTGCCGCTATGGGCAGAAGCCGCACGGCGCCGACCATAACCCGCGCGGGGCTCTACGAAGCGTCAGCCGAGCGTCATCGCCGAGCCTGGCTGGCGACGTACGCCGACTTGTAGGGCGACGCCACGAGGCCGTGCACGGACGAGACGTTGATCACGCGGCCCAGCCCTTTGCGTACCTGTGCGGGATCGCGTACTTCATGAGGTAGAAAGCGCCGACGAGCATGACGCGCACGATGTACTCCCATTTCTCCTCGGGGAAGTCCTCAATTGGCGCGACGTGCTGCAGTCCAGCGTTGTTCACGAGGATGTCGACGCCTCCGTGCTTGCGCACCGCCGATTCGACGAGCGTCCGGCAATCGTCGCGCGAAGAGACGTCTGCCCGCTGGAACATCCCGCCGATGCTCGAGGCGAATGCATGCCCTCACGTTCGTCGAGATCCGCAACGACGACCCGGGCGCCTTGCCCCGCGAGGTCCGTGGCGATTGCGCGGCCGATCCCGCTCGCCCCGCCGGTGACTACGGCCACCTTCCCATCGAGAGCACTCACGAGCGGGCGACGATACGACCTCGGACGTAGGAGCGGCCGCCCGAGCGGCGGCCGCTCCACATCGCCGGGGTTAGGTGGTGCGGGGTGAAGTGACGGCGCGGACGATCGCGACGACCAACGCCGCGATGAGGAAGAAGAACGCGACCGCGAGGAGCGCGGCGAGGTCGAGCGCTGGCGGGCCCGCGGGCTCGGGGAAGATCCCCTGGAACGGCCGTACCAGCGGCTCCGTGATGCGGTAGAGCCCGGAAACGAGGGGCTGGTTCGCGTTCGCTCCGAGCAGCTTCAGGACGAAGCGAAAGAGCAAGAGCACCTCGAGAACGGTGAAGAGCAGCGTCACGATGCGCGTGACCGCCCATACCGCGTCGTTCCGCGCGACCGCGGACGTCGGTCCGACGTTGACATTCGATGCGCTCGCTGGCGACGTGGACGCGGGACGTTCGATGACGCGCTCGCGCTCGTAGCGTTCGACGCGCTCGGTGGAGTCGTGGTCGTTGCGTGGTGCTGATCTAGCCATGCCGGATGGGGCAGCAGGTGGCATGCCAAATCGTTAACCTGCCAAGCGGCCGTGGATTTTCCCTTCGCGCATCGCCAACGAGTGCGCTTTGGCGAGACGGACCTGCAAGGGGTCGTCTACTACGCGAACTATCTGCTGTTCGCGGAGGTGGGACGCATTGCGTACCTACGCGAGCTGGGCGTGGTGTACGAGCGCGATCTGCTCGCGCACGGGGTCGACTTCACGATTGGCGAGGCGCGCGTCCGTTATCAGGCGCCCCTACGCTTCGATGACGAGTACGACATCAGAGTCCGCGTCGGCGAGATCCGCCACTCGTCGTGGACGCTGGAGTACGCGATCGACCGCGCCGATGGAATGCATTGCGCCGACGCGTCGACGATCCAGGTGATGATCGATCGGAAGACCGGCCGGGCGAGCCGGATACCGGCCGAGCTGCGCGAGACCCTCGAGCGCGCGAAGGAGGCCTGATGGATCCGGTTCTCCCTGAGGAGCTCGTGATGCTCCAGCGCTCCGTCCGCGAGTTCGTTGAAGGCAAGCTCGCGCCCTTTGAGCGCGAGATCGAAGAGAAGGACGAAATACCGAGGCATGTGATCGACGCGATGGCGGGCATGGGCCTCTTCGGACTGGGCTTCACCGAAGCGGTCGGCGGTCAGGGTTTCGGCAAGCTCGGTTACTGCGTCGCTGTCGAGCAGCTCGCCCGCGCGAATGCGTCGCTCTGGAACGTCATCGGTGGATCGGTGGGACTCTGCGGTACCGCGATCGACATCGGCGGACCGGACGCGCTCCGCTCGCGGTACCTCCCGGATCTCCTGTCGGCGCGAAAGATCGGGGCGTACGGTCTCTCCGAGCCGGGCGCGGGGAGCGACGCCGGCGGACTCAAGACGACGGCGCGCCGCGACGGTGACGCGTACGTCATCGACGGCGCGAAGACCTTCATCACGAACGCGCCGATCGCGGACGTATTCGTCATCTTCACGACGCTCGATCCGAAGCTCGGCTCGAAAGCGATCACGGCGTTCGTCGTCGACCGCGCGACACCGGGCCTCGAGGTTGGCCGGAACGATGCGAAGATGGGTCTGCACGGCTCGACCACGGCGCAGCTCTACTTCCGCGACATGCGCGTCTCCGCATCGCAGCGTCTCGGCGAGGAAGGCAAAGGATTCGCGATCGCCCTCGCGACGCTCGATTACGGCCGCATGGGCCTAGCGGCGCATGCGGTCGGGGCCGCGCAACGGCTGCTCGAAGCCTGCGTCGCCCACGCCAAGACACGCACGCAATTCGGGCGACCGATCGGCGCCAATCAGGCGATCCAATGGCCCCTGGCAGACGCCGCCATCGACGTCCACGCAGCCCGGCTGATGGTCTATGACGCGGCGTCACGGGCCGACCGCGGCGAGCGCGTAACGGACCGCGCGTCGAAGGCCAAGCTCTTCGCCACGGAGGCCCTGGGACGGATCGCCGACGCCGCCGTACAGATCCACGGCGGCATGGGTTACATGCGCGAGCTCTGGATCGAGAGGGCCTACCGGGACGCTCGTATCTACCGGATTTACGAGGGCACGAGCGAGATCCAACGGCTCGTTATTGCGCAAGGGCTACTTGCGGACAGCTAGCACCATTTCTGGAGTCAGTTGTGGATAACCCCATGAATACGGTGGATAAGAGCCCTCCCGGGGCGGTTTCTGTGGACAAACCCCCTGTACCACGAGCGTCCATCGGTGACATTTGGCGTGTTCCGGTCGCCGTTTGGCGCGCTCGCAAAGCCCTCGACAGGGGTCAGCTGGAGGACGCCCGGAGGCTCGTCGCGCCTCTCCTCGGAACCTTCGGCAGCGTCACGTTCGTGCGCAAGATCGCCGCGGAGATTCTCTACGCGTCGGGGGATCCCTTGTCGGCGGCGGCCCTTTTCGAGCAGGCTGCCAAGCGCGTGCCGAACGACCGCGCCGTGGCCGTCGGGCTTGTCGCGTCGTACGCCGCTCTCAACCGCGCCGGCGACGCCCGGCGAAGCGCCGCCATCGCCCCCGCGCAGGTCGACGTGCGGCTCGCGCTCGCGTGGGCCGAGCTCGTCGCGCTCGGCGGCGACCCCGACCGTGGCGCGACCATGGTCGCTGCGATCGCGACCGATCCCGAGCTCGCGCGATCGCCCGAGCGTGTCGCGATGCATCACGCGCTCGAGGCGATCGTGGCCGCACGGTCACACGATCGCGACGGCGTACGCGCGAAGCTGCGCGCGACGGAGGTCGTTTCGCCCAAGCTGCGGCCCGGGGACCGCGCGTTCCTCGGTTATCTGGGTGGGGTCGCGCTCCGCGAGGCCGGTCTCATCGAGGACGCGCGCGCGACATTCGCGCTCGCGATGGATGCGTCGCCAGCTTCGATCGGCGCCGCGCTTGCCAGACGCGAGCGCGCCAATCTGTCCTAGCCGGACGCGTGCGATCTTCGGAGCAACATCAGAAAGTCCGCGACCGGGCCCATCGGTGTACCGGAGTCGGCGCGCCTGATCGCGACGATCGGTCGGCGCACCGGCGGCGCGCCGATGACGCGGACCGGGCGTAGCGCACGCGAGCGCAGCTCGGCGCCGAGGGCCATGCGCGGAAGCAGCGCGACGCCGAGTCCCTCGATCACCATCTTCTTCGCGGCTTCGACGTTGTCGAGCTCGATGACGCTTTCGGGGACGACGCCGGCCTGCCGGATGAGGGAGCTCGTCAGCTCGTAATAGCTGGACGCGCGATCGAAGAGGATGAGCCGATCGTCGGCGAGCTCCTGTAGCCGGATGCGGTCACGACGCGCGAAAGGGTGATGCCGGCTCACCACCAGAACGAGCTCGTCATCGAAGACTGGGATGAGCTCCGCTTCAGGATGCTGGATCGGTCGGCCGACGCCGAGGTCGACCTCGCGTCGCAGCACCATCTCGAGCACCTCTTCGGTGTGACCGGTGCGTACGCCCATGCGGACGTGCGGATGAGATGTCTGGAACGATTTCAGCACGCTCGGCAAGACGTAGGTGCTCACGGCCGGCGCCGCGGCGATGAAAAGCTCGCCGACCTTTCCAGAACGCAGATCCTCCACGGCCTGCTGCCCGTCCAGGACCTGCGCGATGGCGCGCTGCGCGTAGGGGAGCAACGCACGCCCGGCGTCGGTAAGCGTCATCCCGCGGGGAGTTCGGACGAATAGCTCGACCCCGAGCTCGCGTTCGAGGCCCTGGAGCCGCGCCGAAAGGGCCGGCTGCGTGACGCTGAGCGTGTCGGCGGCGCGGCTGACGTTCCCCAGGCGGGCCACCTCGCTAAAAGCCTCGAGCTGAGCCAGGAGCATCGCGCCATCATAAACAATATTGATCGGACTGATCCAAACAAACGATTCGCTTTATGGCCAATCCGGCACGCAAGATGCCCTCTCATGCAACCCATGGACAGCTTCGACCTCACCGACACGACGCCTGCGCCGAGCCTTCGCGTTCCCGAGACCGAGCGGGCGGGCGAGTCGCAGCAATCGGAGTGCTGCTGCCCTGAGCTCTGCCAGCTCGACCACTCGAACTAGAAAACGCACGGAGGGGACCAGATGGCCACTACCGTTCGCGCCAAAACACTCGCCGAGACGCCGCTCTTACCGCCGGGTTTCACCGTGCCGGCGTCGCGCTGGACTGACCCGGCGACGCGCCTGCGCGAGCTTTTGGAGAGCGAGCCGTTCGTGTTCGCACCCGGCATCTACGACCCGCACGGCGCCGAGATCGCGATGTACCACCGCGCCACCGCGATCTACTTCTCCGGGTATTCGTTCGCGATCGGGCATCTGGGCACGACCGACATGGACCTCTACTCGGGCCCGGAGATCGCCGACGGCGCGCGCCGGACGATCTCCGCGCTACGGAAGTTCCAGCTCACCATGGCCACGGGCGACCCGGAGAAGGGCGTTCCGCCCACGCACCTTGAGATCCCACCCGTCGTCGTCGACATGGACGGCGGTTACGGCAACCTCTTCAACGTCCAGCGCACGGCCGAGCTCTACGTGAACGCCGGCGTCGCGGGCGCGCACATCGAAGACCAGGTCCTGCCCAAGCGCTGCGGCCACATCGCCGGCAAGGCGCTCATCTCCGCCGACGAGATGGTCGGGAAGCTGCGCATGGCGCGGGCCGTCGCCGAGGACCTCGGCCGCGATGACTTCGTCGTCATCGCCCGCACCGACGCGGTCTCGGCTGTCGACGCCCCTGAGAAGACGCGTGGGCTCGACCTCGCGATCGAGCGCGCGCTCCGCTACCTCGACAGCGGCGCTCCCGACCTTGTTTGGTGCGAATTCCCGAATTCGGATCGCGAGCCGACCGAGCGGTTCGCCGACCAGGTGCGGCGCCGCTTCCCCGACGCGAAGCTCGCCTTCAACTGGTCGAGCTCGTTCAAATGGTTCAACGATCCCAACCCGATCTCCTTCGCGGAGCTCGGTGAGCTCGGCTACAAGTTCCTCTTCATCACCCTCGCGGCGCAGCACGCGATGGGCTACGCCTTCAGCAAGCTGCTGCAAGGTCTTTCCGAGGAGCAGGAGCGCGCCTACATCGCGCTGCAGCGAAAGGAATGGGCGGCCGACGACGACATCCCGACGAAGAGCCACCACCTCTTCAGCGGCGTTCCGTACCACCAGGTGCTCGGCCAGACGATGGGTGCTTCGCGTCTCGGTGGATTCGCTGGCGAAACGGCGGAGAAGGCGGTCTGAGATGGATAACGACGAGGCTCCCAGCACCAACGACGACGTCGACCGCGATAGCAGCCACGGGGAAAGCTGGCTCGCCGAGCAGGCGCGCCTCGTCCTCCTGGAGGACGGCAGCTAGGTCCCGACTACGACCCCGCCGTCAACTGACAGCACCACGCCGTTGATGAACGAGGCCTCGTCCGAGGCGAGGAACAGGTATGCGTACGCGACGTCCTTCGGCTCGCCGAGGCGCCGGATCGGCGTGCGCTCCACCATCGTCGCGAGGATCTTCTCCGGCATCTGCCGGACCATCTCGGTCCCGATGAATCCGGGCGCGACGGCGTTCACCGTGATTCCCTTCGGACCGAGCTCGCGGGCCCAGACCTTTGTCATCCCGATCACCGCGGCCTTCGTCGCAACGTAACTGGTTTGCCCGAAGTTCCCGTAGAGGCCAACGACGGACGATGCGTTGAGTATTCGTCCCGAGCGCTGTCGGATCATCGTCGGTGCGACCGCCTGCGTGCACGCGAAGACGCCACGGAGGTTCACCGAGATCACCGCGTCGAAGTCCGCCTCGCTCATGACGCCGGCGATCTCGTCACCCTTCGACTTCACGAGCTGCGCATCGCGAAGGATTCCCGCGTTGTTCACCAGGATGTCGATGCGCCCACGCTCTTTTGCGACCGCGGTCGCGGCCTTCGCCGCGGCCGTGACATCGGTCACGTCGACGCGAGCGTCCGCGCCGTCTGCGACGTCCCACGTGACGACGGTCGCGCCGGCCTCGCGAAACACCCGCGCCGTTTCCGCGCCGATCCCACGTGCGCCTCCGGTGACGATCGCGACCTTCCCGTCGAGCCGGAACATCACATGCCGGAGTCTTCCGGCTCTTCCTCCCAGCCCTCGTCCGACTGAAGCTCGTTCTCGTAGATCTCTGGCTCGAGCCCAAGCCCTTCGATGACGGCCACCAGGCCGTTGCGCTGCTCGGGTGGCGTCGTGCGAATCCAGCCGCGGATCACGTCGTCGACGCTCACGCTCGCGGCGCCTCGCTCGCCCGCGACCGACTCCGCCGCATCGTGCGCGGCGGCCTTGGCGAGCTCGCGGATCGTGTCGGGCACCATGCGGCAGAGGGTGGCGAGGACACCGTCAGCGGACTCGTCCCACTCCATCAGGCGATCGCGTCGATGCCGGTGGCGAAGCGGCCGATGATGAGCTTCTGGATCTGCGTCGTGCCCTCGTAGAGCCGGTTCACGCGCGCGTCGCGCCAGTACCGCTCGACCGGGAACTCGTCGGAGAAGCCGTACCCGCCGTGGATCTGGATCGCGTTGTCGGCGGCGCGCTGCGCGGCCTCGGACGCGTACAGCTTCGCGATGCTCGTCTCGCGCGTGTTCGGCCGTCCCTTGTCCTTGAGGTCGCCGGCGCGCCAGACCAGAAGCCGCGCGGCCTCGGTCTCGACGACCATGTCGGCGATCATCTCCTGCACGAGCTGATGTCCCGCGATCGGCTTGCCGAAGCTCTTGCGCGTTGTCGCGTACTGCACCGATGCGTCGATGCAGGCCTGAGCCACGCCGACGGCGCCGGCCGCGACGGAATAGCGGCCCGAGTCGAGCGCGGTCATCGCGACCTTGAAGCCGTCGCCGATCTCACCGAGACGGTTCGCGTCGGGAACGCGAACGTCGTCGAGGATGAGCTCGCTCGAATCCGACGAGCGCAGGCCGAGCTTTCCGTGCAACGCCTGGCTGCCGTAGGACTGGCGGTCGCGCTCCAGGACGAACGCGGTGATGCCCTTCGCTTCCTTTGAGGGATCGCCTTGCGCGAACACGAGCGCGAGCTTGGACACCGAGCCATTGGAGATCCACATCTTTCGGCCGCGAAGCACCCATGAGTCGCCGTCGCGCTTCGCGGTCGTGCGGAGCTTCGTAGCGTCGCTTCCGACCTCGGGCTCGGTGAGGCCGAAGCAGCCGATGACCTCGCCTTTGCAGAGCGACGGAAGCCAGCGCTGCTTTTGCTCCTCCGTACCGAACTTGAGGATGGTCATCTCGACGAGGGAGATCTGGACCGAGAGTGTCGTGCGGACCGACGAGTCGGCGCGACCGACCTCCTCCGTCACGAGGGCGTGCGATACGAAGTCGAGTCCGATGCCGCCGTACTTCTCCGGCACCGGTCCGCCGAGCAGGCCGAGCGGCGCCATCTTCCGGAGAACGTCCTTGGGAAAGACCTCGCCGCGATCGCGCTCGCGCGCTCCAGGGGCGATCTCTTTGTCCGCGAAGTCCTTCGCGAGCTTGCGTATGGCTTGCTGCTCGGAAGTGAGGTCGAAGTCCACGCCGCCGCTCCTAGGCCGAAGCGCGCTGCGCGGAGCGCTCGCGGATCGCGAGCAGCGCGTCGATCTCGCCGATGTGGCCCAGGCAGCCCTGGAGGATGCCGGTCGCGCGGCGCGCCGCCTTTGCGGCGGCTTCGTCGTCCGGAAGCGCGCGCAGACGCTGCGCGAGCGGCGCGACGACCGAGTCGACGTACCGCAGGAGATCGCCGGCAGTGAGGCGGGGGATGGCCAGGACCTCCTGGAACGTGTAGCCACTCAGGACGCCGAGCCCGTCGTCGCCGATTCCCCGCGGGTCGTACCCAGTCCGCTCCGCCCAGCCATCGGTGAACCACCGCTCGGTCGATGGCTGTGTGCCGGCGAGGAGCCGCGTGAGCACGTCGATCCACCGCGCCATGTGCCAGACCGTCTCGCGAACGTTGTTTCCGCGGTCGTCGGCGCGCCACTCGAGCGCGTCCTCGTCCAGATCCTTGACCCGACGGCGCAGCCCCGTGCCGATGTCCTCGAACCACTTCGCCATGAGCTCCGTGTCGCGCATGGCCCGAGTCTATGAGCGGTGGGCCTCGTTCGTCCGCGCCGCGTTGCCCGCGCTCTAGCCGCGATAGGGGCGGCGGATCGCCAGCCAGCGCGCGGGCTCGGCGAGAGGCACGAAGCCGTACTTCGCATAGAGGCCGTGCGCGTCGCGCGTGGCGAGAAGCACGTTGCGCAGTCCCTGCAGATCGGGATGGGACATGACCGCATCCATCATCTGCTTCGCGACGCCCTTTCCGCGGTGTTCCGCGATCACGAAAACGTCGCAAAGCCATGCGAATGTCGCCTTATCGGTCACCACACGCGCGAAGGCGACCTGCGGCGCGCCCCGATCGGGCTCGCCATCGAACGCTGAAAAACAGATCGATCCATCGATCGCGCGCTCCACGATGTCGCGCGGGACGCCCGCCGACCAGTACGCCTCATCGCGAAGGAAACGCCATACGAGATCGCGGTCGATGTGACGCGCATCGCTCGAAACGACGTACTGGCCCACGCGCCGCGAGTCTAGACTCGAAGCGGGCGTGATCCTGCTGCTCATCCAGAGCGCGCTGTTCCTTGCGGTCGTTGGGCTCCTGATCGGGGCGCTCGTCGTCGACCGCTCGGGGGTGCACGGCCGTGACTATCTTGTCTTCGAGCAGCGGGCTGTCTTGTCCCAGCAGCTCACCGTCGCCGCGTTTGTTCTCGTCATCGTCGAGTTCCTCGTCGGCACGCCCCTGCTCGGAGCGGTCCTCGCGATCGTCGCGACGCTCTGGGTGCTGTGGTGGCTCCCGGCCGAGCATCGGCGCTTTGACGTGAACGTGCAGTCCATCTTCGACGCGCGGCCGGAAGCGGTCGCCGCGGTCATGTTCGACATCTCCGAGCAGCCGCGGTGGATGGATTCCATCGTTCGCACGGTGCTCGAGACGCCGGGCCTCCTCCGGAAGGGAAGCGTCATCCGCCAGACGCTCCGGGTCTCGGGGCAGGATCTCATCGCGAAGCTCGTCGTCGTGGAGCTCGTCCCGTACGAGCGCCTCATGCTCCAGGTCGTCGTCCGGCATGCGGAACTGTTCGATCTCTTCGAGGTCCAGCCGCATCCGCAGGGCTCGATCGTCACGTACTCAGGACGGCATCAGCTCTCCCGTTTGAACGCCGTTCTCACGGGGTGGCGCCTTCCCGCGCTTCGTCGAGGCTTTGCCGCGCGGCGCACCGCCAACCTCGAGCGGCTGCGCACGATCGTCCACCCGGCTCCTATCGCCCGACGCGCATAAAAGGAACAGCCCGCGGGTTTCCCCGCGGGCTGTTCGCTGTATGTCGATCCGAAGTTACTTGCGGCCCTTCCTTGCCGTTGCCGTTACCGGAGTTGCTCGACTTCGCGTCGGACTTGTCCTTCAACTTGTCCTTGGCGTCAGCCTTCGCTACCTCACGGTCTTCCTTGGCCTTCTCACGGTCGGCCTTGGCCGTCGCGAGCTCCTTCTTGACCTTGCTGTCGTCGGCGGTCTCCTTCGACTCCGACGCCGCGGCTATGTCCATGACCGCCTTGGTGGCTTCGTCGACGACGTCCTGCATGTCCGAGATCGCCTGATCGACGATGTCCTTGTACTTCGAGTCAAGACCGCTCGTGTCGAACGAGTGCGCGCTACCGGTCGAGTCGGCCGGAGCCGCCGAGTCGCTCGTGGCGGTCGTGCTCGTCGTCGTTGTCGTCGTTGTAGTAGTCGTGGTGTCCTCGTCCTCGGCCTCGGCCTTGCATGCGGTGCCGAGCTCGACCGCGGCCTGAATGTCCGCGTGCGCCTGGGACGAGATGCTCTTCAGCTCTTTCTTCGCGCTCGCGACTGCGGCACGAGCGTCCGTCGTCAGATCGGCGCTTGCCTTGTCCTTGCGCGACTCGTGCTGGAGCTCGCGCGCGTCCTTCGCGAGATCCTTGAGGTCGCCGTCGAATGCCTTCCACACCTTGTGGAGAAGGTGGACCGCGTCGTTGCGGGCGTGCGCCGCAACGCTGCAGTCGTTTTCGGCGAGCGGCGCGGCATTCGCGCTGCCCGCAAACGTCGTCACGCCAATAGAGAGGATGAGTGCGCCGACTGCCATCCCACGGGCAGTGCGGTTCGCGATTCTGGTGCCGAACATGTGCACCTCCTTGTGCACAATTGCTAACGGGTCCTTCGGCCGGCCATTAGCCCCGATCGGGTAGGGGGTACCGCCGTACTACCCCTGATGGGGGACTAGCCAAGAGGATTAGTAGACTTCGCGCCGATATGGAGAAGCGTCCTGTTGATCTGGGCACCGTGACAGCGCG
>Ga0210382_10000668_pt1 | contig 12037 bp, 10 predicted proteins | sample PLMedo_FD_155452 | JGI IMG/M metagenome (GOLD analysis project Ga0210382, IMG submission 155452) | Groundwater sediment microbial communities from an aquifer in East River, Colorado, USA - PLM0_60_coex redo | ecosystem: Environmental > Terrestrial > Soil > Riparian zone | place: USA: East...
GTGTGCCGCCGAAGCGCCGTCGCGTGAAATGCGCCCGGCGCCCCCACCCCCACCGTCACGTATCTTGTGCAGAGATTCCCTAGATGTTGACTGAATTACGAGTCCGCGATCTCGCCGTCATCGCCGACGTCACGCTGCCATTCCAGCCGGGCCTCAACGTCCTGACCGGCGAAACCGGTGCCGGGAAATCGATGGTCGTCGACGCGCTCGCCCTCCTGCTGGGCGAACGCGCCTCGGCGGACGTCGTGCGCCCCGGCGCCGAGAAGACGGTTGTCGAAGGGGCGTTCGAGTTTGCGTCCGCCGTGCATCGTCATCTGCTCTCCCCATTTGCCGCGCTGGGAGTCGAATTGGAGGACGGGAGACTCGTCCTGAAGCGCGAAGTGCTGCGGGAAGGGAAGTCGCGCGCCTGGGTGAACGGCTCGCCGACCACGATCGGCGTGCTCGCCGAGATCGGCGCGCTGCTGGTGGACCTGCATGGCCAGCACGAGACGCAGTCGCTACTCCGCCCCGACGCGCAGCGCGACATGCTCGATGCGTACGCCGATGCGGACGTCGAGCGCGTGGCGGTGCGCGACGCGCATGCGCGTCTCAAAGAGCTCGAGACGCGCGAGGCCGAGTTGACGACGCGGCAGGAGGATGTGCGGCGCAAAGCCGACTATTTGCGGCACGTGCTTCAGGAGATCGAGCGCGCCAAGCCGAAACTGGGCGAGGATGAGGCGCTCGAAGTCGAAGCCAAGCGGCTGACGCACGCCGAGGAGCTGGGCCGGCTCGCGCGCGAGCTGGAAGAGACGGTGGACGCGGCCGGACTTACCAAAGCCCAAAAGATCCTCGCGGGGCTCCTGCGGGTGGATTCGTCCCTCGGCAAATGGCAGGAGCTGCTCGATGCCGTTTCGGCAAATGCCGACGAGTTAGCGCAGTCCGCACGGGACTACGCCAGTGCGATCGAAACCGATCCGGGCAGGCTAACGGCCGTGGAGCAGCGGCGCGACCTGCTGTTCCGGCTGCAGCAGAAGCATGGGCCGACGATTCCCGACGTGCTGGCCGCGCGCGACACGGCGGCGCGCGAGCTCGAGCTGCTCGACACCGCCGACCTCGACTTGCGCAACATCGCGGCTGATCGGGCGAAGGCCGCTGACGAGTTTACTCGCGCGACGGAAGCGCTCAGCGCGAAACGGGTGGCAGGGGCCAAGAAACTGGCTCGCGCCGTGAACAAAATTCTGCCGGCGCTGGGCATGGAAGGTGGGCGGTTCGAGGTGTCGCTGTCCGGCGCACAGCGCACGGCGCGCGGTGCACACGGGGCGGAGGACGTGATCTTCCAAGTGAAGCTGAACGAAGGGCTCGAGTCTCGACCATTGGCGAGAGTCGCGTCCGGCGGCGAGCTCTCGCGTCTCATGCTCGCCTTGAAGGTAGTGCTGGCCTCCCACGATGTCGTCCCGACGCTCGTGTTCGACGAAGTCGATCAGGGGATCGGCGGGGAAGTCGGCGGCCGGGTGGGTGAAGCGTTGATGGATGTTTCGCGAGAAGGCCGCCAGGCGCTGGTAATCACGCACCTGCCCCAGATCGCCGTCTACGCGGATCAGCATCTCGTTGTAGCTAAGGGTAAGAAGGGTGGCGTGGCGACCAGCGACGTGGCCGTCGTCAAAGATGAGTCGAGAGTGAAGGAGCTCGCGCGGATGCTCGGCGACGCCGACATGGCGACCGCGCGGCGTCACGCCGTCGAGTTGCTCAAAACGGCCAGCGAGAAATCCGCATCACAACCCGGAACACTGTCGCCACCGGCACGGGCCCACCCGCCCCGCTGACGGTCTGCTCGAAAGACAAGCTCCCCTCCACATCCGATCCGGCATAGGTCATCGCGAAGCCCAGTCGCGTCCAGCGCAGACCCGTACCCGCATCGAGTACCGCGGCCGCAACAGGCGCGCCGAGCCGTGTCGCGATGTCGCTGGAATCCTGGGCCGAACGGTACGTGTAGCGGTCGCGCTTCTGGGTCCAGTAGCCCGCCGTGAATCCTACCCCGAATGCTTTTGACAGGCGCAACATCGGCGCGACATCGACGCCCAAGTAGTCGCCCGGATCCCAGTTCAGCGTGGCGAGCGCCGCGTGGGGGATCAGCAGCACCGACTGCGGTCCCACGCGGCGCGCCCGCGTCCCCGGCTGCTGGCGCCCGGCGCGCACGAGCGCATTGAGCCACAGCCGGTCGAACAACGTCAGTTCCTGCGTGACCTGGACCTCGACGTCGGTCTGATGATCGCCGCTCGCGATGTCGAAGAGGTTGTTCGGCGAGTCCTGGTGGCCCGTTGGCAAGCGCACGACGACCGCGCCACTCAACGCATAGTTGTGCGATTCCAGGATGCGGTACTTCGCGTTCACCTCCACGTCGCCGGGGAAGAAACGCAGGCGGCGCGAGGTCCCCACGACCGGCCCGAACCCGTACGTCGTGTCCGATAGGATGGAATCGAGGCGCGCGGCGGCGCCAGGATTTCCCGGGTTGCCGGCGCTGTCGAGCTGGAAGCCGGCGCGCGTGTTGCTGCGCACGAGCGGCACGGAGACGCCCACCGCGATGCGGTTGGTGATGCCGAAGTCGAGGGCGAGGGGAGTCACGCGGCGCTCAGCATGCACGAACACGGGTGTGAAGTCGTAGCGGCACACGAGGAATCCCTTGACCCGTGTGCAACCAAACGGGGGATGGGTCTCGCTGAACAGCAACGCACCGATCCGTTGTTCGTGGCCGTTATCCGTGAACTCGCGTTCCCACGTCGTGATCACGGGTTCGAACGTGACGCGGAGCGTGCCCGCCCGAGGTGTGTCGGTTCGCGGGCCGGCCTGTGCCGCAGCCATGCGAGGTGGGAGCAACGCGATTGCCGCAAGCAGAAGCGGCAACGGAGCCGTTGCCGCCCGTTGCCGCCCGTTACCGCCTGTTACCGCCATTACCACCTAGTACCGCGCGTACCGCTCCGAGTTCAGGGGATCGGCGGAATCGCGGTCGTGTACACCGCGTTGATCGCGAGCCGCAGCTTCTGCGCGATCAACCGGTGCGTGGAGGCACTCGGATGCACCGCGTCGCAGGAGAACGCCGTGCCGAAGGGGTTCACGCTGCACGGTTGCAGGAGCGCCGGGAAAGGACGAACCGCCGTCGGCACCGCGCGCAGCGAATCCAGGGTCGTGTTGGGGTTGAGATATGCCCAGCCGCGCGCGGTCGCTTGACCCGAGATGTAGGTGTTGTAGGCCGTCACCGCCGTAACGAGCTTCACGAGCTCGGCCGGAACCACGACCGCGGCAACCGTGTCAGCGCAATCGAGGTTGCGGGGTGCACCCAGCTGCGCAGCGCCGAGCAGCGCGGCGCCGTACGGGAAGGGGACGAGCACGGAGTCGCCCCGAGCGCCCGGAATGCCGGTAGCGATGGGCGCGCAGTTATTGCTCACGGTGAACAGCGTGGGGAACGAGTCGGGCGGCGCGAGGTGATTCTTGATCGCCCAGTACGTCGCGCCCGCGCTGAAATATGGAATCGCCGTGACGTTGGCGACGCCGATCAGGATGCCGCCTTGCGGCCCGATGCTCTCGACCGAATCGAGCATCGCGCCGTAACGCGTCTGGAAATTGACGATGGACGTGATCTTCGTGCTGTCGCCCGCGTTGGTGGAGCTCGTCGCGGCGCCAAGCACATCGTTATTGCCGATCCAGATCGACACGAACGTCGGGTGCGCGCGTTCCACCATCTGCACCTGCGTCAGCCCGCCGAGGATGAACTGGGTCAGCGAATTCGCGTTCGAGCTCGGGTCGAAGTTGTTGTAGATGTCGATCACCTCGGCGCCCGGCACCGCCGTGTTGCTGATGTAGGGCGGCGCGGGATTCGGTATTTTGCGCAGGTAACAGGATGTCGCGGTGCTCGGCGGGTACAATGGCGGTGTCAGACGCGTCTGCGTGAACACATTCGTGTACGGCGGCGGACAGCCCGGCCTGTTAAGGAGCGGCGGGAAAAATGGCGAGCGCATCCCGCGCGCGAGCAGCACCGGATATGCCTGCAGCTGGGTGCTGTCGAGGATGCCGCCCGACTGGAATCCCGCCGTGATCGAGTTCCCCATCGCCACGTAACGCTCGAACAACGGATCGACCGGGACGTTGGCAAACGGCCGGTTCAGCTGGTCGTTGTTGCACGCCGCAGCGACCAGGACGAGACCGAGGACCGCGGCAGAGAATCGATTGGTCCGAATCATGAGTCGCAGTTCCTCAGAACGTGAGAGCGATGCCGGCCGCGAACAGATTGGCCGAGAATTTGTAGAGACCGGTGTTGCCCGCGGCGAAATTCACCGTGCCGCGGCGATCGTTCTGTCTGATGTACTGATAGGCCAGGTCGGCGTGCCAGTGCGGGTTGAGTGTAATCCCCGCGCCGATCGTGAATTCGTTGCGCGGGGCCTCGGGGAGCAGCGGCGTCACGAATTGTGGTGGCGAAGCGGCTGAGTGGTGCAGATAGCCGCCGCGCAGCTGCACTTTCGAGTTGTACTGGTACTCGGTGCCGAAACGGAAGCCGTGCGTATCCTTGCTCAGCGGATGCAGGGCCAGGTCGGGCGTCCCGGCATTGGCGAAATTGATGTCGACCTCGTTGAACCAACCCCACACGACGTACTGGTAATCGGCCATGACGGACCACTCGTCATTGACCTTGTACGCAAAGCCCAGCGTTCCCTGCGGCGGCATGTTGATCGCTGTCGAGACCGGGCCATTGGACAGCGGGGCGCCGCTCGCAAACTGTCCCAGGAGCACCCCGTCGATGGGCGTTCCCGCTGGCAGAGGGCCCACCGCGACCGGGAGCACGAGATTTGTCGGGACCTGCTTGAACTTGGCGTCGCCGTCGTACTCGATCTGCTTGCGCGTGAGCCAGTGCCCGCCGATGCTCAAGCGGTCTGTCGCCTGCCAGATCGCGCCGAAATTGACCGCAAAGCCGCTGCCGTTTGCCTCGAGCGTAGCGTCGGCGAAATCGGTGGCCGTGGCCACGCCCAGCATGGCGAACGTGGTCCCGACGGGCAGTCCGGCCGGGATGCGCAGGGCATCGGGGACGGGCTGCGTCGAGAGGTCGACCCGCTGGCGCAGCTTGAGGTGGCTGGTGATGTAGGCGACCCCGATCCCGAACTTCAGCTTGGGGCTGACCTGATAGCCGATCGTCGGCTGGATATAGATCGAGCGGATGACGGTGTTGTAGCCGAGGAACCGGCCCGGGAAGGTGAGGCTATCCCATTTGGTTTCGAGGCCGTACGGCGCGTATACCCCGATCCCCGCCGTCACCTTGGGGCTCAAGGCACGGGTGACGTAGATGTTGGGAACGGGGATGAGGGGATTCTTGAGGTCGCTGCGGCTGGCGAGGAAGTCGTCGGTAAAGTCCCCCTGCGCACCGATCAGCGTCACCCCCGCACTGATGCGGGTCCCCGTCAGCCCGGCCAACCCCGCGGGACTGAAGTAGATAGCGGAGCCGTCGGCGCAGGGCCTGGCGGCCGTGACGCCGGCGCGGCCCATGGCGCACGTGTTGTGCTCGTAGACGCCAAAACCCTGCCCAGCGAGGCTGGAGGGGAGGGCGGCGACAAGCGAGGCAGCACCGGCGAGCAGCAACGACGCAAACCGCCGCATACGCGTTCTCCAGAGGGACGAATTGAAATAGATGGTGAATCTGGCCGCGATACGGTAGCATTGCGTGGAATCATTGTCAAACCCATGCCACGACCCGCGATAGACCTGTTTCAGAAATCATTTGGGACAACACCTAGGTCCGCCGCATCGGCCCCGGGTCGCGTCAACTTGATCGGCGAACATACCGACTACAATGGTGGTCCCGTCCTGCCGATTGCGATCGCTGCGCGGACGACCGCGGCGGTGGGGCCCGGTGCGCCCGGCGAATCGGGTGTGCTCGAAGCCGTTTCGACAGGGTTCGAGCAAGTCGTCCGCGTCAAATGGCAGGAAGAGCTCCCCAAGGGATGGGCCGCGTACGTCGCCGGCGTGCTGCGCGAGCTGTGGTCGCTCGACGTCGTGCCTCGGGATGGCTCGGTGCGGATTGCCATCGCGTCCGACGTGCCGATCGGGGCGGGGCTCTCGTCGTCCGCCGCGCTCGCCGTCGCCGCGGCCAAGGCGCTCGCGCCGTCCCTTACTCCCCGGCAGATCGCCGGCGTCGCGTTCCGGGCCGAGCACGATCACGTCGGGGTGCGGTGCGGCGTGATGGATCAAACGATTGCGGCGCTCGGCAAGCGCGATCACGCGTTGCTGTTCGAATGCGCTTCGCTCGAGGCAACGCAGATCCCGTTCGGCGCGCGGCTCCTGCTCGTCGACACGGGCAAGCGTCACGATCTATCGGCGGGTGGGCTCAATGAGCGGCGCGCCGAATGCGAAGCGGCGGTGAAGCGGCTCAAGGTCGAGCTGCCGGAGCTCCAGTGGCTGGCGAGCTGGCCGGCGGAGTGGCTGCCGCGCCTCAAGCGGGCATTGCGCGAGCCGCTGCGCTCGCGCGCGGTCCATGTCGTGAGCGAGACCGCGCGCGCGCGGTTCGCGGCGCAGCTGCTGCAGCAGGGGAAGCTCAGACAGTTCGGCAAGCTGCTGTACGAGTCGCACGAATCGTGTCGGCGCCTGTACGAGTGCAGCTCGCCGGAGCTCGATACGGTCGTGAGCGCGGCGAAGCGGGCGGGCGCGCTGGGCGCGCGGCTCACCGGAGCGGGGTGGGGCGGCGCGGCGATCGTGCTCGTGAACAAGACGGACAAGAAGACAATTCCCGCGATTCAGCGCGCGTTCGAGCGGGCTTACGGCAGGTCCGCGCCGATCAGCGAGGTGAAGGCGTCGGCGGGCGCGCACACGGAGCGGCTATAATTCAGCTTCGGCTCGGGTGGCGAAATTGGTAAACGCAAGGGACTTAAAATCCCTCGGGGGCGACCCCTTGCAGGTTCGATTCCTGCCCCGAGCATGGCTGCTCTCTTGATGTAGACCTTGTCGGGACACACCTTAGGATCTTCCTTGGCAGGGATATCCGGTGCGGTCACGACCCTTGGTCGCCGGATTAGCGGCGGGCTTGCTCGGTGGTTTGGCAGTGGTGGACTGTGGTTTTGTAGATGTCTTCGATCCGCCTGGACAGGCGGTGGACATCGTTTTTGTCTTTGCCGATAGCGTCCTGACCGTCGGCGACACCGTCCCGTTCGTCGTGGTGGTGCACACGGCCGCCGGCGATCTCGCGAACCCTCGCCTCCGCGTTACCTCTCTCGACCCCGGGCTGCTTCAGGTGAACACCCGAGGAGATACGGTGATGGCTCTCGGCCAGGGGCGCGCACTGCTCGATGTGCAGCTCGTCAGCTCGGTGATCACCGGGGCGGTGCCCGATACCGTGTACGCCATCCGGGTGCGCCCATAGTGGCCGACAGCGTGCAATGCTTCGGTTGCGGCACGCAGGTGCCCGTAACGTCGCGGTTCTGCGGCAATTGCGGGCGCCTGGTGGTCGATCCCAATACCAGCACGGTGGTGGATCAGACGGCACAAGAAGACTCGCTGCTCGACCGTCTCCGGCGCGTGCTCGCCGGCGACTTCGAAGTCGAGTCCGAGCTCGCCCGCGGCGGGATGGGCATCGTCTTCCGGGCAACCGACGAACAAGCAAAGCGTGCCGTCGCGCTCAAGGTGCTTTCGCCCGAGCTCGGCCTGACGCCCCGGGCGGCGGAGCGCTTCAAACGGGAAGGGCGCATGGTCGCCGAGCTCGAACATCCGAACATCGTACCGGTGTATCGGGTGGGGCAGATCGGCGGGATCCTGTTCATCGCCATGAAGTTCGTTGAAGGCCGGTCCCTGGATGAGATCCTGGACGCGCAAGGCCCCCTGCCGGTGCCGGCGATCGTGCTCGTGCTGCAGGCGGCGGCCCGCGCCCTCTTGTTCGCGCACGAGCGGAGCATCGTGCACCGCGATGTGAAGGCAGCGAATATCCTGATCGATCGCGATGGGCGCGTGATGGTCTCGGATTTCGGCGTCGCGCTGCGTGCGTCCGACATCACCCTTACGACGGACGGTGCCGTGATCGGTACGCCCGGTTATATGAGCCCGGAACAATGCGCCGGGCAGCGGGCCACTCCGCAGGGCGACCACTACTCGCTCGGCATGGTGGCATTCCAGATGTTGACTGGCCGACTGCCATTTCAGGCTGAGACGCTGGCAGGCATTATGCACCACCACTTCTTCACCCCGCTGCCCGACGTCGGCGTCACCCGCGACGATATTCCCTCCGAGCTCGCTCGCATCCTCGCGCGACTCACGGCAAAAAAGCCGGCGGACCGCTACTCCACGACTCGCGATCTCTTGTCGGAGCTCGAGTCACTGCCATTGGAAACCGCGGCGCGTCGCGAGGGCGAACAGCTGCTAAAGCAGCTTGCCAGTGGCGACGCCGTTGCCGCCGTCACGACTCGCTCGCTCCCCGCACTTCCCGATTCGCCGACGTTGCAGTTCGCGCAGGCGGCTCGCTCGACGGGTTGGAGGCTGCGCGCGTGGGCGGGTGTCGCCAGCGCTGTTGGCGTCCTGGGTCTTGCGGGTTGGGCCCTATTGCGTCCCGCCCCCGGCGCGGGGAACACGTCGCTCAGCGGCGGCATCGCGCGGCAGGACTCCCTGCGGCCGCCGGTGTCGGCGCCCGTGCCCGCGCGCCCGCGTCCCGCTGTTACCGGGCTGTTGCGACTGCTGACTTCACCGAGCAACGCCGAGATTCTTATCGATGGCCGGGCCCGCGGTACCGGCGCCGTACTCGACTTGCCGCTGGCGCCTGGAAGTCGTCGCCTGCAGATCCGTGCCCGCGGGTATATCACCTTCGACACCACCATCACCATCTCGGCCGACAGCATTATTTCTCTCGGCCGCATCACTCTCCGAGTGCCCGAGCAGCGACCGTGAGGCGGCGCGCGGCCAGCCTTGGGCTCGCGTTCCTGCTACTCGTTCCCACCATCACTGCCGCGCAGGCTGGCACCGCCGAGTTGCTCCAGCAGGCGCGCCAGCTGTACGAGCGCCTCGAGATCGAACGCGCGCTCCCCATCCTGCGTCAGGTCGTGTCGCCAGGGTGGCCGCTGGAGGTGACGAACGCGCAGCGGGTCGAGGCCTATACGTACCTCGGCGCCGCGCTCGTCCTTAGGGGCAAGCCGGATTCCGCCGTCCTGTATTTCCGTGCGGCGCTCGAGCGCGATGCGTTCGCGGATCTCGATCCGGCACAGTTCACGCCGGCCCAGGCGAGTGCGTTTGCGCTCGCACGCCGGCGGACGTTCTCCGTGGGCGCGCGGCCGATTCCGGAGACGCGCCTCGATCCGCGCACGGGACGGTTGTCGGTTACCGTGGTGACCACGCATGCGGCCACGTTGCGCGCCACGCTGCGCGCCCTCGGCGACAGCCAGTACGTTGTGCTGTATGGCGGGCCGAACGATGGCGCACGCGAAATCGGCTGGAACGGATTGGGACCTGACGGTCGCCTCGCGCCTCCCGGGCGGTACGATTTCACCGTCGTCGGGCGGAGCCAGCTTACCGCGCAGGCGGATTCGCTGCGCATGTATCTCGATGTCCAACGCGACGTCGAACCGCTCGAGGACACGCTGCCGCCGTTGGGCGCCGGGGAGTTGCTCCCGGAACGGCACGCGGAGTCGACGGCCGGGAACGATCTTCTGAAGACATTGGGTATCGCGGTCGGTGCGCTCGCCGTCGGCAGTCTGCTCGGGAACGACCGGCTCGGAACGGGCCACGAGGGCCCGATCATGGCCGGGGCGGCGACCGTCGGTGGGATCGTCGCGTTCTCCTACCGGCGCGCGCACCGGGCGATTCCGCGGAATGTCTCGCTCAACGATGCCCGCCGCATCGTGCGCGACGCCGCCAACTCGGGCGTCCGCCTGCGCAATGCCGACCGCGTCGCCCGCACGATGCTGCTGATCACACCGGCGAGTGCGCCCGCGGTGCGGCCATAAGCGCGGCGGTCCGGCTGGTGCTCGCCGGGGTGTTGCTGCCGGCGATAGCCGCGGCCCAGGGGCTCGAGTTGAGCGGTGTCGTAACGCTTGCGCATGGCGATCACCGCGTGGACGCCGGTCTTGGGGTGGAGCGCGCCACCGGATTCCTCACCGGCGGCGCGGCGCGCCTGCGACTCCGCGGCATCGCGCTCACGCTTTCGGCGGAAACCGGGCACCTCACCGCCGTGCAGGGCAGCGGTGGCATCGATCGGGATGTCTCACAGCTCGGTGCCGTCGCACAGTTCACGCCACTCCCATGGCTGGTGCTCGAGAGCGGCGTCACGCTGCGCAGCTTTGGCACGGTGGTGGCACGGCAGCGCTGGACGCTGGTTCGTGCCGGTGCCGAGGCTCGGATCCCGCTCAGCGGCGAGACCTTCTGGGCCGTTGGCCGTGCCCACCTGTTGCCACTGGTCTCCGTGAACGGGCTGCCTAACGCTGCGACGGCGTTCGATGCTGGGACGGGACTCGCGTATCGGCGCGGGCGATTCCTCTTCGACCTCACGTACTCGCTCGAGCGCTGTGATTTCCCCTGGCAGGGAAGCACCCGTCGCAGCGAGCAACTTGGGACGCTCGCACTCCGCGGCGGCGCGGAGGTGCGACTGCACTAGAAGACAGGGCACGCCAATCGTGTGCCCCTGTTTCATTGTGTCCGCGATCACCTGTCCGGAACGCGTTAAGTCGAAATCCCATGCAACCTTTCCCGCAATCGCTGCGTCTTACCCTCTGAAGACTCGCACCATGTCTCTAGCAGAGAGGATGTATATGCGCGGCCTGACCCTGTTGATCGCGACGATCCTGACATTCGGATACGGCTTCGCCGCCCAAGCCGCCATGACCTTCGAGCGCCAGCAGACGTATGCCCGCGTGGCCCGAACGGTCGAAACCGTGAGCCCGGTGGAAGACGCTAACCGCGTCTGGTACGGTGGGATGCTCGATCCCATCACCGTCGAGGCTCCTGCTGCCCCTGTGAAATGCCCGGTTACCTGAAGCCGACCGCCCCCCCCCCGCGCCGCCCGCCCAGTTTGGGCGGGCGGTCGCGCTTCCGGGCGAAACTTGTAAGATTGAAGGCGCGTACCAACACTTAATCATGGACATGTCTCTGGATCAGTCGGTCACACCCACTCGGCGTTTCTGGCGCACATGGCGCCGCGAGATCATCCGCGGCGGTGTGCTCTTCGGTTTAGTGGTCGGCACCGGCCTCTTCGTCCGCACCATCAGAATCCACGTTCCGCCCCAGCTCGGCGCCCTCGGCTCGTTCGGCGATTTCAACTGGGGCGATGGCGACGGCGGCGATCTCTTCGGCCGCGGCCGGCAGGTGGGCGATCCGTGGGAGTACCAGGTGCTTCTCAAGGCGAACCAGCGCGTCTGGATCCGCAATACAAACGGCCCGATCGACGTCGTGGCGGGAACCGGCGACAGCCTCATCATCCATGTCGAAAAAAGCTGGCGCCAGTCCGACCCGCAGAGCGTGCAGCTGGTTCCCGTCCTCTCCGAGCGCGGCCTCACCGTGTGCGCGTTATGGGATGCGCGCGACCAGCGCTGCAACGAGGGCGGCGACTATCGGATGAACGGTGTGAAGAAGAACGACGTCGCGGTCCGCTTCACCGTGCAGTTGCCCCGCAACATCCCCGTCGATGCGTCGACGGTGAACGGCGGACTCGCAATCGACGGCGTGAGCGCTCCGGTCGAAGCCGCGACCGTGAACGGCCGCATCCAGGTCAATACGTCGACCGGTCCGGTTCAAGCGACGACCGTCAACGGCAGTATCGAGGCGAACATGCAGTCGCTCACGACGGGCGACGTCCGGCTCACCACCGTGAACGGTTCGGTGAGCGCGGGGCTGCCGCTGCAGATTAACGCCAACATCGACGCCGAGACCGTGAACGGCCGCGTCGAGACCGACTTCCCCGTGAAGATCATGGGCAAGATCAGCCCGCGGCACTTGCGCGGCACGATCGGCAACGGCGGTCCGACGGTGAAGCTCGTCACGGTGAACGGGTCCATCACGCTGCACGAAGCGGACGCGAATCCCAACCCGCATCCGCATGCGGCGCCCAGCG